>Ga0114904_1001426_pt1 | contig 11605 bp, 17 predicted proteins | sample MalvirDeepMed_s6_FD_83498 | JGI IMG/M metagenome (GOLD analysis project Ga0114904, IMG submission 83498) | Marine viral communities from the Global Malaspina Expedition - Malaspina viral metaG DeepMed_s6 | ecosystem: Environmental > Aquatic > Marine > Oceanic | place: Mediterranean Sea... | reverse complement strand
CTCCACCACCTCCGCCGTATTCAGCATTGTAGGCACTGGTTTCGGTTGGGCCACTAGCCGCGCCTCGTCCACCAAGGGAATTGCCCTGCGTAGAACCTTGAATATCGGGGTCGCCGCCATCATTACTGGCTTCATCACCGACTGATGCATTGATACCAATAGTTCCAGTCCCTCCGCCACCGCCACCTGAACCGCCATCAGTCGCTCCCGCATCACCCATATCGCCACCGCCTCCACCATAGGCTTTAAGAATAACTGTACCAGCAGATGACAGATGCACTTCAGAGTGACCGCCTTCGTTTGCGTTATTCCCAGCAGCACCGCCTCCGCCCACTACAACATCCAGAGTAGGCTCTAAGGCACCGGCGTCAAAAATAGCCTGGCTTAAGGCTCCGCCACCGCCTCCGCCGCCTGCGCCTGCGCCACCACGACCAGCAGCACCACCACCGCCCGCACCAATACATTGGATGAAGACACGAGTAGAACCTGCGGGAATCACGACATTGTCAGTGCTACTTGTAATAATCTGCACATCAGGCTTCGACGCAACCAGGCCGCTCAGTCCTACGCTGTTCGCTACTACCAGGCCCATATTCTCACCTCGCCTCTACCGCCTGCGCCACCATCTCCTGGCGCATCGTTGCCAGATGCACCACCTCCGCCTCCGCCAGGAACTCCTCCTGATGCACCGTCTCCATTAAAGTTTCTTCCAGAGCCACCACCACCGTCACCAGCACCAAACTCACGGCTGTCACCATCGCCACCAACCGCGCCAGACGCGCCAGCATCACCCCCGCCTCCATTGGTGTACGAACCCCATGCTCCGCCTTCGCCACCCGTTGACGTTGCATCACCCCAGCCGCCGCTACCGCCGCCTCCGCCACCGTACAGTGAACTACCACCAGCCCCACCATTCCCAGAGCCTTGTCTGCCACCGGCTCCACCGCCTCCGCCATACTCAGCGTTCTGACCAAGGGAGTCATACCCCTGATATGAACCCCCAGAGCCTCCTCGTCCACCTAATGAGTCACCAACACTGGAATCTTGGATAGTTGGGTCGCCGCCAGTGGTCTTATACTGGTTGTGGGCTCTTTCTCCAGCACTACCAGTACCGCCTCCAGCACCGCCTGCGCCAGCAAGTCCACTAGAACGGTTCGTGGCCCCTCCACCACCGCCGTAGGCTTTAAGAAGCACTTTATCTCGTTCAGCAACAAAAGGAGATGCCGCGTCTGATTTAATATTTACTTGCGAATTGCCACCAATGCCGCCATCAGCATTGTCTCCGCCAGTACCACCGGCACCAGCAATCACATCTAAATCTGGTGGTAAAGCGCCAGCCGAAAAACAAGCCCAGGCCATTGCACCGCCGCCGCCTCCCCCGCAAGATTCTGGAGATGGTTGAGTAACACCGCCACCGCCGCCGCCTGCTCCATAACATTCTATCCAGACGATGCTTACATCCCCTGGCTTAGTCCAAGTTCCGCTAGTGGCTGTGAACCGCTGGAAGTCTACCTTCGGAGCGACCAGCCCTGATTGTCCTGCTTGGTTTCTCTGTGTTAGTCCACTCATCTAATACGCCCAAATCCTGACTTCGCCTCTGGCTCCAACTCCTGAAGTGCCGCCCGTGTTTGTGCCGCCACCACCGCCTCCTCCGCCCCCACCTGGGACGCCGCCTGCTCCTCCTGTTCCACCTGTTCCGCCGTCATTGGCACCACCGCCGCCTCCACCGTCACCGCATCCAAATAGATTGTCGCCGCCAACAGTGCCTGTGCCACCATCTACTGCACCGCCTGCCGAACCAGTGCCGATGTCATAAGACCCCCAAACTCCGCCTGCACCGCCAGCGAATTGGGTATTCCCTGTTGTCAATCCTCCACCTCCGCTAGCTCCACCAGCACCAAATAGTGAACTGCCCGGAGCGCGAGGTACACCACCATTACGCCCACCGCTTCCACCACCGCCACCGTATTCAGCACTACTCCCAGCGCCACCATCGCCGCCGCCTAGACCTCCACGGCCTGCGAGACTATCCCCCGCTGTTGACCCTTCGATAGTTGGGTCTGAATCTGCGCCTATTCCTCCAGCACTACCTGTTCCTCCGCCACCGCCACCTGAACCGTTGGTATTCGATACCGAACCACCGCCTGCACCGCCTCCCCATGCTTTTAAAATAACCTTGTCGTCAGACACGCCTGCAACTCCGTTGTCAGTGACCGTTGTAAAATTACCAGCATTGCCATTTGACCCTTCAGCATCTGTACCACCAGAAACACCCGATGCTTGCGCACCTACTGTGATGGTCAAAGTCTCGCCTAGTGATTCGGCAGGGAATGACATACGGGCTAACGCACCTCCACCACCACCACCACCTGCATTACGGTTATTACCAGCGGCACGGCCTTCGCCGCTCCCTCCTGACCCACCTCCACCGATACATTCGATGACCAGCATCGTGCATCCATATGGCTTAGCAATAGTTGTGCTGTTTGCTGTGAAGCGTTGGAACGTGAAACCCTGGGTCAGCCCAGAGCCGCGTCCTTTCTGGCGTGTCTGTGTGACTAGGCCGCTCATTACAGTTCCTGTTCTAAGTAGCTGATGATGATGTCAATATCGCCACCACCAGTAGCACAGTGAACATCAAGATGGTCATCGGCTTCTAAGATAATCTTATCGCTGTGTACGAATGTTGATTTCGAAGGAAGTGATTGCTCCAAGTACAGGTAGGCATGAGCGCCAGTCCCAGTGTCAATGTAAACATCGAATGTTTCATCAGCCCCAGCCGTTTCACACAGGCTCATGCTAATGATTGTTACGGTCTTTCCAGAACCAGCCGTCAAAATAGTTTGAGCGCTTGCCAAGTCATTTGCAGACCCTAGATGGGTTGCAACCTTTAGAAGCTCGTCGCCGCTTGCCATAGTTTCTCCTTATCTGGTGATCGCCAGGATGTATGCGGTTGTCTTTCCAGCATGGGTCTTCATAACGCCCATCTTGTTGATGGTCGCCATCGTGATCCGTTTGGACTCATCAGCAGTGGCTTCTGAAACGTCGCGTATGTAAAGCTCATCACCAGTTGCTGGGGCTACCGCTAGTTCGGTAAGGGCACTTAACTTTGTGTCTGCCATCTATCCCTCCAGAAGGAAAAAGTCGCCTGTCTCTAGTAGTAGGAATGATCCAGACTCCAGGAGTAGTCCACTTCCAGCCCCAGGACCTATACCTAAGCCTAAACCGCTCATCAAGAAAGGGGACCTGGTAAAGTTCAAGTATCCCCTCCGAATCGCTCTGTGGAACCTGGCCATTAGTCTTGTACCACCTGTAGGGTGATACGGAACACCTCAGCACTAGACGGTGTGAACGCGGTAGTGCTCAATACCCCGTAGATCGAAGCGTCTCCTTGGACGCACTTGAACGGCATCGGTAGGTTGCTGTTACCTGGTACCGCCGTGGCGTAGGAGTAGCCAGTCCCCTGGTCTATCAAGGCATCGAACTCCATAGCGCCGATGAAGTTGTCATCTGTCCCGCTCAGGGGTTCGGTATTAGCTGCGTTATCATTCAAGTTGCCGGTAGGGGTTATGTTGAAGAGCAGCAATACCCCGGTCTGGGTTCGCCCTGTGTCATCATCTAAGATAACCGCCCTTACTATGGTCCCAGACCCACCCTTCACCTTTGCTGCATTGGGGAAGGTCCAAGCTGTGCCTGAACCAGTGCTCTCTGAGATGACATCTCCAGCACCATAAGCTGTTGTATCGGAAGGTCGTGTCTTAGTGACACTTATCAGTACGTTACTTCCAACTGGTTGTCCGCCTGGCATTATGCCACCTCCACATAGATAGCGATCTGCACATCAGTCACAGCGGTAAAGGTGTGAGCCGCCCGGATTACACATTGGAAGTAGAGAGCCCCGTGCCGTGCCCAGTAGGGCATACGAAAGTCACTCTCTAACCCTATGGAGTTGGCGTTGAAGTCAAAGTAGTCGCTGACCCGCACAGCTCCCATAGTGTCCGATAGTTCAGCGTCAGTAGGGGCTAAAGCGGCGTTATCTGTGGTCCCACCTATATCGTCGTTGTCGAAGATGACGACATCGAAGATGGGATGTTCCTGGTCACGGTCTTGGACGACCACACCAACCAGATAGCCATGTTCGGGGACACCAGTGAAGGAGTTGCTTGAACCTAGAGCGTCACCAGCGGCATATGCACCAGTCTCAACGCCTATGTCCACAAAACTTGATTTCCATATTCTGCCCAATGCGGGATACCTCCTCTCAGCCCAGCCCTTCAGGGCTCAGGCTTGCATAGCAGCTAGTTAGCTTGTGCTTTCTTGGCTGCCCTCGCCGCACGAACCTTAGCCATTCGTTCTTTGTCGGCTTGAATCTTTTCCCAACTACGCTTTTTCTTCTGCTTCGTTGGTACCGAAGGCTGGTCCATAGGTTCATCAAGGTCTACCCCAGCCAGTTTAGCTAGGATCATACGGTTTATGTCCCTGTCTTCAGACTGAGACTTACGCTCTTCTTCTGCACCAGCTTCCCTGAGCATACGCCAGGTCTGTGGGTGCTTCTTCCTCAGATGCTCTTGGGCCTCCATCTCGTTGGGGAGATGGATACGGTCACATTCAGGGTAGCCGCGCCTATCATATTCAGCCCTCTCAGGACTGCTGGCATGTAAGGGGCATACCGAATCCCCACGCCAGGGTGGTGTCTCAGGCTGTATTGCGGTCCACGCAGGCTGTCCAGGCAGTCTTGGGTGGTCTTTAGGGAATACCTCCCTTAATTTGGCTCTGACGCTGTTCATGTTGAAGGTAGAGGGTTCCCTGGTGTCGGTGTTCCACATCACGACATAGCCAGCAGACTCTACACTGGTGTTGCTGACTGTAATCCCATCATCGCCCATAGTGACATTCTCAAGTCCTCCGGGCTCTGGGGCAGAACGCATGGTGCGCTCCATCTGGATCAACTCTGCGTCGTTAGTGACCATTGGTCCCTCTCAATCTTATGGTGCGGCCCGAAGACCGATACGTTATCCCGGTGTAGAAGCTGCTCTTCTACCATGTCATGGTAGCCCTGTACTAGGTCCTCATGTTCTGGCCCTAGTATCTTCTCCATATCTATCTCACGTAGCTGATGAGCCATATATTTAAGCTCACTCACGCAATGCACCCATTCATATGGGGGATCATTGGTAAAAGCCGCTGACTGCACACTCTTAGGTCCACTGGTCCACAGTTCAGCTACTCCCATGTCCTCTATGTACTGGCACTTACCTAATGGTTCCCGCCAGACGATGATGATCTGGTACCTATGAAGCAGTCCACCTTCCGCTGGGGATAGGTTCAACTCAAGAAGGGTATAAGCCTTCTCATCGCCGTCTACCTCATATACCTGAGGCAGGGCGTTGAACCCTGTATCCGGGTGGATGTATTCAGGTGTACTGAACCACATCTATTCAGTCCCTTTATCCTTATTGACCTTAATTAGCTCTTCACGCAGTTCTTTGACCTGGGACTCAAGGAGGCGAACCCTTATCATGGCCTCTCCATAAGCCAGGAGAATGTAATCCACATCACACTTTAGCGGGATGTCCATGTCTTATCCTGCGTGGAGGTTCCAGGTGGTCATACTCACGGCGCACCTGCTCCAGAGATTTGCCCTGCTGAACGGAAAGCTGCCGGTACCATAAGGCTCTGGGCATATCATGGTCCTTTGAGTCCCACGCTGTCGGCTCGCTTATCCAGCTTTTCCCGTTGTAGTCGTCGTAGGCAGGTATATCCCGTACCAAAGAGGCTATCTCAGGGTTCTGCTCAATAAGTACCTTCCAGATACAACAGAGGCGTATCTCCATCGTCCTAGCGATGTAAGGGTTAGTCCACCACCCGATACGCTGGAAGGTACAGTCGCACAGATCGTCGTCCTGCTCCCAGCGTATCTCCGGTATCTGTCCTGTAAGTAGAAGGGCTTCCAGCATGGTTATCCTACGTTGGAAGCCGTTCCATTAGCGATTATCTTTCGCAGCACGCTGCTGCTGGCGAACAGCGCACTTGAAGTCACAATGGCTCCAACTGCTGCTGTCCCTTCCTTGAAGATGACCGCGCTTGTAGGCTCTGTGGTAGCGAAAGCTGTTTCCGCTCCCATGTAGAGGTTCTGAGCAACTACGTGGGCATCACCAGCCGTAACCGTGAGGTCGCCAGCGGTGACAGTCGCACCACCGGCAGTGATGGTAAGTCCATTGGTAGGCAGAACGAGGTCATTAGTGGCGTCGTCCCACGTACCTACGTTGGTCCCATTAACCCAAACCTCAAGGTTAGAGTTAGCGTGATCGTACTTCCATCCTCGTAATCTTCCAGAATCAGCCATTTTTCCTCCTAGCTGCTAGGGCAGCACCTGATAGGTTAGTTATTAACGAGTCCAGTCTCTGTAAGCCTCGACCAACAGATAGTCCACGTCTACGTCAGCGGCTGTGGTAGTAGTTCCCCAACAACCTACGTAGGCAGCTTGAAGCACAGTAGTAGATACTGCATTGGCCACTGTCTGCTTCAAAGCTCCATTTATGTACCATCGGGCCGTCCCTGCGTTAGTTATCTCTACCCGGAGTACGTCCCATTCAGAAAGTACCGCAGTCACATCGCTTACTACTGACGTAGAGTCTGTCGCCCCAGTGGTACTTCCCCCGTTATAAGGCATATGCCACAAATTTTCTGAGTCACCTGTAAGCTGGCTGTCAAAGGTGAATCCACAAATATCAGAAGCTGTTAATGTGAGAGTAGTTCCAGAAGCAGTCAAAGGTTCTGCTACGTCATCTGCATTCACGTCACAGAAACCGAAGAATACGTTACGAGTAGTTATTGCCTGCATCTGCAAGCGACATTCGGCTACTAGAGTTCCATTGAGAGATGGGCTGAATACCGCCTCAGTCCCTATGGCTACCCCTTTCCCGTTTTCATTATTGCCGCTGATTCGTACAGCACCAGAAGCTATGGAAAGCCCTACAACGCCAGTATCAGTCTCGGCAAGGTCACCAGTCACTTTATAGTCGCCTAGGTAGTAGTTACATCCGCCTGCGGTAGTACCATAGGCTACGTTAGTTGCTACCGGAATCTCCGGTCCGCAGAAATCGTTCCAAAGTCTAATTAGTCCAGGTCCACTTTCAGCCATTATCTTTCTCCTCGTTGAGCTTTAGCTCTAGTATTCGTATCCTCTCCCTATAGGGAGCGATTGCCTGACTTATGTTGCCTGTCTTCCTTGGGACAGCGGCTAGGTTCTCCAGCCGGTTGTCACTCGGATTACCATTCAGATTATGGACTACCCACCCTTTAGGGATCGGTCCATGTCTCTCCGACCAAGCCTCACGCCTAGCATTCATTACTAGGAGGTAGGCGTAGTCGCGTCAGTGATGATCTCGTATCCCCAGTTACCGCTGGAGCGCTCACCATAGATGTACTCATCATAGTGATACATCACGGTAGCTCCGCCGCCGATGTCTTCCCGGCGTACTGCTACGGCTCTTGGGCTGCGTCCTTGCACCAGTACCAGGGCCATCTTGGAATAGACCCCACCCTTGGCTATGTTGGACGAGATGGTGATCTCGTTGTTCTCATGGATGGAGACGTTCCCTATCATGCCCTTGAAACCGTTGCGGAACGCCTGGGCGCTCAGACCGTTACTGGTCACATCGTAGGTGCCTACCGGGGAGGTCATCTCATCAGTGATGTCCTTGATCTGGAAGGCATGTAATTGAGCATGGAGCGGGGAAGGTCCGGGCTCAGAGGTGTTACCAGTGATCCGTACCGAAGCCGCCATGATGTGTCCGTATGTGAGGGTTCCAGAAGCCCCTAACTGGGTTGTGAACCCATCTACGGCTGTGAGGCCGTCCTGGTTCTTCTTCCTCGACATAGCATTCTGGGCCAGCGTCCCCAGCTTGGAAGCTCCGTGGGCAACGATCCTCTCCCCTACCCGGTCAGTGAGAAGGGTTTCAATCCCTACCACGGTGGGAGTCAGGGGGAAGTCGGTGTCCGAGAGCTGCTGAGGGTTGTCCAGAATAGTGTCCTCAGTGATAGCCTGGGCGCTGATCTTGGAATAATTGACCTCATGCCAAGTCAGACCCATCCCTTTACCAAGGGTCTGCCTGTCCACAGTGGACATGATCTCGCCCTCGTTCTCACGATCCAAACGTGATTGCCCGATGATCGTGGGTAGAGAGTCTGCCAGTGAGTCAGTAGTCGTCCTTCCTACAGCCATTTCTCAGTTTCCTCCGCTAGGTTAGTCTTCCGTCGTTCTTCAGGATGTCCTTCTGTTGTGGAGTCAGGCTCTCAGGTTCTATATCCCCACGGCCAAGGGCAGCTAATATCTGATCGGCAGAACCAGGCCCAGCGGTTGCACCATTACCAGCGAATTGCTGTTCTGGGACCCTGGACTGCTCTACCGCAGATATTCTCTTGTCCTGTTGTGCCATGTAAGACGCTAATTGTGCGTACCTTTCCATATCTTCTTTACGGGTGAAGCTGGTGAGCATAGCTGGGCTGACGTTGAAACGTCTAGCTACCTCTACCGCAGCAGTCTGTATACCTTCTTTGGCCCTCTGTGTGTTGGTTATCTGTAGCTCCCGCTCCATAGCGTTAGACCTTTCTGATCGGTGAGCGTTGGCCAGCCTTGCAGCGGTGTCTGTGTCCAAGCCTTCAGTGTTCAGATAATAGTCGTAGGCTTGTCTCTGATACTCATCCAGTGACCGTGCGGAATTAGCTACGGCGTTCTCTTGTGACTGACGCTCATAGTATTCAAGCCTGACTCTCTCCGGGTCAGTGATAGCACCAGTAGGACGTTCTGGGGGGGTATATACCGCTTCTTGTGGGAGTTCATATGGGGGAGGAGGTGTCTCTGGGGTTTCTTCTGGGGATTCTGGAGCTTCAGTAGGAGTACCCTCTACCTCCTCTTCCACTTCTACATCCGGCATAACCAGTCTTCCGTCTAGAGAAGTATCTTCAGAAGCGCCGTCTACCTGTTGTGTGGTCATAAAAAAAGCCGCCCCATCAAGGCGGCTTGTGCTCATGGCATCTAACGCTCAGTATTATTGGCTCTTATCCTACTGGCGCAGTTTCTCTATTGTCAAGTTTTATCACTTGCTTACAGTTTCTACAGTATACCCATACCACACCATCAAAACGGTCTATAGGTAGTCGGTGGCCACAGGTAGTACACCGAATCTTGACCATCATCGTCTTCTGTTCCCACCGAAGAAGTCATCCTTAGAGTCTTTAAGTGCGTCCCTACCTAGGAACTTATCTAGTTCCTTCTTGAAGTAGTCCTTCTCAGTTTGGGTACGATCCCCGAACACCTGATTTATCAGTTGTTTACGCCTATTTTCATACATCTTCTCCGACCAAGTAGTGGGCCCTTCAGGATATATCCGCTTCAAGGCGTCGTTTATTATCTCTCCCCGGACGTTTACCCCTGATGCCTGTATGATCTGTCCCCATATACCTATCCGTTCCTCTGTTGGAGCTATTAGTGTCTCAGTCTCTGGAGCCAACTGCCTTATGATCTCTGCTCCAGCTTGTCCGAATCCTATCGGAGAGAACATATCTTGGGCCGCTTGTACCGTGCGTGAATATACGCCCCCTGGACCGGACTGGTCTATCGGCTGGTCATAGAAGTTTCGGGCCGATGTCTGGTTCGTGAAGGCCCGTATCGGTACGCTCTCACGGGATTGGACGAACCCAAAGGGGTCCAACACCCGGAAGGCGGTGTCTAGTTGACCTACTATATCTAGTGTCAGTTCAAGTCCACCCTTAGCATCTATAGGTAAGGTTGGGGACATGAAATTTCGGTTGTACCCAAATGGAAGGGGTCCGTAGTTTGTACCTGAGATGGGAGAGAATCTATCCAAAGGTAGAGGTTCACGGGTACTAGCGAAATGTATAGTTTCAGCCGTAGCCAGTAAAAATAGGTAAGCCCCAACGTAATTCTCTATCCAGAATGCTTTCTCTCTAGACTTCGGACTAATAGCCCCCGCTGCCTGCCTTAGTAGGCCCTCAGATTCATTCATCGAGAATAGTAACCTTCTGAATCCCTCCCTGATGAATCGGTTCTGTACCACGCTCTGTGATGCTGGTATGGTCGAGTATCGTTTATTAGCGACTCTAGCGATGAAGCTGTTTATCTGTGCATCCGTAAGGTCTGGATAGGTACGAGCTACTACTGCGGCTATATTCTTCTGTACATCATTTACTATAGCTGCGGGATAGACACCCTCAAAGAGTCCTCGGCGCATAGCGCCTTCCACCTGTAGAACGAACCGGGGAACCGTCTTAGCAACCCTCATAAGACCAGACTCAAGCGCTATCAAGCGTACCTCTTTGTCTAGGTCCTTAGGGAATATGCTAACGTCTTGGATAGACAGTCCTGATTCACTTATCCCCTTCATGTGTATGCCAGGCCTGCCCTCTATCAGAGGTTTCGTGCTATTTAGCTGGCTGCGTAGGTTGGCCCTCCAGTTAGGTCTGAAATATGCGCCAAGCACATCTCTTGCTGTACCGGGGTACTGGGCTAGATGCTGCACTGCCTCTATTGGGTGGCCGGTCCGTAATGCGTTGACCATAGCGTGCCATGATCCCACGCCACCACGGGTTAAAAAGTCTACCTGCTGGAAGAAGCTGCCAAAGAGTTTGGCTCGCTTAGGCACGAACACCAGCCAGTCTAAGGCTGAAGCTAGGTCTACGTCCTTACCGCCTACATGCACTAGACCCCAATCCGGGGGTTTTCCATACATATTCTCTAGTCCATTAGCAATTTCATGCCGTACTATCCAGCTACTTGTACGCATGGGACGGGGATTGCCCGTTACGCTATCTATGATGGCAAACGGTTTACCTTGGAAGGCTGGTCCAACCTCAGGAACCCTCCACCCACTGGGGATAGGTCCTCCGTCGTATGCGCGGATCATGTCATCGCCCAGCGTCTTCAAGGCTTCTACCAGTTCCATCTGCTCCCTATACCTGACACCCTGGAGACGAGTTAATTTCCACTGCTCATATGGGTTCCAGTGCATAGGTTCAAAGCCTAGCTCCCTCATCTCCTCATAGGTAGCCCCAGAGCGGGGTTTCCTGAAGGAGGGGGTAGGTACTAAGTTTCCTCTACCAGCGCCTGTAGACGTGTACATACCTTCTGGAGGCTTCCAACCTCTGTAGAAGTAATCGTCAATGGTAGCCATGTCAGGGTCAAAATCGAGCCTAGCAGTGCTCTCCCAGTCCATCAACCCACGCAGATCATCGTACATCTCTTGTAGTTGTGGAGGTACCTGTAGTTCTCCTGAGGCTACCTTGCTGGGATTATGTAGAAGTGTGTAGAGTCGGTTCAGTCTAGGTATGTCTTGAGGCCGTGCCGCTAACGATCCAGCCCTCCTAACCCCAATACCTATAGCTTGTAGGAGACGATTCCCTCTAGAAACGTGGTCTGTGGCCTCACGAACAGCGTTATCAATAGCAGCTTCGTGGAACCTCAGCATGGACTGATCTGCACGTTCTGCTTCTAACTGCCCTGCTGTAGACCTTTGCAGTAATCGGTTAGTTGGAGAGGGTACACCACTAGAACCTGGTGGCTCTGGGGCAACTCCTCCAGGTG
>Ga0114904_1001414_pt1 | contig 11668 bp, 10 predicted proteins | sample MalvirDeepMed_s6_FD_83498 | JGI IMG/M metagenome (GOLD analysis project Ga0114904, IMG submission 83498) | Marine viral communities from the Global Malaspina Expedition - Malaspina viral metaG DeepMed_s6 | ecosystem: Environmental > Aquatic > Marine > Oceanic | place: Mediterranean Sea... | reverse complement strand
GATAGCTGCTGTGCGCTGGCTCAGCGCGTCGATGGCCCTTTCCGGAACCCCTGCGATCTCGAACAGCGAATCTTTCCCGGCCTCGATCTTGTATCCCAGGGCGGCAACGCCGTGCGCCAGTTCCTGCCGGTAGATCGCACCGATCTCCTTCTGGAGCTGGTAGAAGGCGCGCGGCTCAAGGCTGCGCCAGTTACCGTCCTTGTCCTGCGTCGCGTTGATGATCACGCCGTGGGTGTGCAGCTGTGGGTCCTGTGCCCTGCTCGTGGCATGGCGGAAGGTGGCGATGGCTAGATTGCCTGTCGCCTCGCGCCGAACCTCGCCGCCCTGCCTGATCCGCGTTGCCGCCATGTGCTTTTCGACATGGGCAAGCGCCACTTTCACCGCCGCGCCATGCGCCTTGATCAGCCGCTTGTCTCCGGCAACCTCGGCCATGATCGAGACCGACTTGGGCGCGGACAGGGTGATGTCCCAGCCTGGCCTGTGCTCGACCTTGCCATCGCGGGTGGTGCCGAGTTGCTGTCCAGCAACGCGCCCTTCCAATAATTCGGCAAACTTCTCGCGATCAACCTCACCCGACAGGCCCAGCTTCTCCGCTGACTCGCCAAACCATTCGGACGGAGCCATGCCGCCTTCGGCGTAGTAATCGTCGGCCTCATAATAGCTGGCCGCCTGACCGGCACTCGACAGCGCCGAGACCGATGCAACCATCAGACCGGTCCCGGTTTGGCATCGGGTTCGGCACCTTTGGCGATCTCGCTGACCCGGCTCCACAGTGTGCCTGCCGGATCGCCTGGCACGTAACCGGGCTGACGCGGCTCGCCACGCCGGGTGATGTGATCAGCGGTGAGACCGATACGCGCGACTGGCAGGCCATCGGGAAGCAGCAGGTAGCCTTGATGCGGACTGAGCCGCAATTCGCTTTCAAGCACGGCGGGGCGGAACTGCCGCTGGGTCGCGATGGTGGTGCGCGGCACTTCGCTGCCAATCGACAACGTGTCGGTGGCAACGCGCAATTCCACCTCGCACTGACCGATGGTCTCGCTCGCCCATTTGCGGGTTTCCTGATCGACCGTTTGCAGGAACAGCTTGGTGTTGCAGCAGGCGAGCATGGCTTCAGCGATGTTCGCACCATACCGATTTCGCATCTGTCCGAGCGCCTGAAAGGTGAGCACAATGGCCGCACCAAATTTGCGACCTTCGGGCAGAAGGCGAGCCAGGTTCTCGACACGTGGCAGGTCGGCCAGCTCGTCGAGCACGAACCAGATGCGGCGGTCTGACGATGGCGACAGACCCAGCACTGCACTCGCCGCGCATTCGAGCCAGCAAGCCATGAGCGGCTTGGACGCTTCAAAATAGTCCTCCTTGCGGGGGACGAATATCCAGGGCTTTGCTCCCTCACACTCGTCCAGCTTGACGATGAAATCGCGGAAGGCGAAGCGCTCCTCTCCCTCATCCTCGACCTTCAGGAACTGGATCAGGTTCGCGGCCTTGGCGAGCATGAAGAGCACGCTGCCGGTGGCGCGGTCGGCGTCATTAGCAAAGGTGCGCGCCGACGAAGTGTGACCCAGCCATTCCTTCAGTTGCTCCTTGTCCTTGACCTGCAAGGCTTCAAGCAAAGCTTCGAGGCTGCAGTTCTTCTCCGCCCAGAGCGAGCGGATCATGTTGGCGACAAGAATGCGGCTTGTTTCAAGCCAGACATCGTCATCCTGGCTACTGGTTTCAGAAACGAGCTGGCGGGCTATCCGGTCTGCATCGGCGGGATGTGATATCTCGTCGAATGGAGTCCAGAAGGCGCAGCGCGCATCGAAGGGATTGAGGATGATGTCCCCGCGCGCGGGGTTGTAATAGTGCGCGATGAACTCGCCCGATGTGTCATATACCAGCGCCGCTTCGCCGCGCCTTTCGATACCGTCGAGCATCTGGCGCAAGGCAGTGGTTTTGCCGCTGCCGGTGGTGCCGAGAAAGGCGAAGTGACGGGTCTCGATCCGGCGCGGAATTGGGACCGGACCGATACGCAGGGCGTCCCTGCCGCAAAGTAAAGTGGTCTGTGCCGCAACATCCTCTTCGTCCGCTACGCGAGTGCCGCCGATGACCCGGTCGGCAAGCGTATCCCTGCCTTGCTCAGACATCGATCTTTTGACAACAACCGATAGGAAAATGCCGATGGCCAGCCCCGCGAGCGTGCCTCCAATTACCTGTCTCACAGTCCAGAAGAAGTTCGCGGCAGTTGCGGGATCGCTGGCAATAACGGAAGCGGGGACGATCAGCCTCTCGCCGTTGACCGTGATCCTCATATCGAAATCCTTGCCAGCGAACTCGCCCAGCAATGAGAGTGCCTTTGCTACAATGAAGTGACCCACAGCAGCTATCTCTTCCGGACCAAGCCGGAGCAGCGGGGTGATGATCGCTCCTGCGACGCAGCTGAATAGAAGGAGCTTGGCAAAGAAGCCGAAACGTTGCTGCCAATGCGCCATACGCACGCGCCAAAGGGCATGGGCGCGGGTGACAAAATCGATGTTCGAATTCATGGCTCGATCTCCAGAGCAAGCGAGCGCTGGCGCTCGAACGCGGCGCGCGCTTCGCCTGCAATTGTCTCGTCGGTTTTCTTCGTGCCCAGCGCGGCATGGCGGGCGTAAGCGTAGGCCGCACAGGCGGTGAACAAGGTACGATCGAGCACCCGTTCGGCCTCGGCCAGGCGCTCCGATATTGCCCCGATCTCGCGCGCCAGTTCGGCAAGATCGGTCTCCTTGTCGGTGCCGTGAAGCATGGCGAGAAAACCTGCTTCCACCACCCGCGCCAGCATGGCGTGCCAAAGCCCGCTCTCGTTGAGCATGGTCGAGGCCGTTGATCGCAGGCCATGCGCCGTCACTTCGTCCTTGGTGAAGCCCATACGCCGAAATGCGGCGTTGATCGTATTCTCGCTCATTGGGCGCTGTCGCGTATGGAACGCCGGGAAGATGTAACCCTTGCCGCCGGTAATCGGTTTTAGCTCGCGAAACAGTTCCAACACCTGGCGTGAAAGCGGCACCACATGGGTCCGACGCGCCTTCATCTTGCCTTCCGGAATTGTCCAAGTGGCCTTGTCCCAATCGATCTCGTTCCACTCGCCATGGCGAAGCTCGCCGGGTCGCACAAAGACATGTGGTGCGATCTTCAACGCGAATTTGGTGGCGGGATAGCATTCGAAGTCATCGATAGAGCGCAGTAACCCGCCCAACTTCTCTGGCTCGAGGATCGCCGCGTAGTGCCGCGCTCTGGGCGTGACCAGTGCGCCCTGTAGGATCGATGTTGGATCGGTTTGGCACTGGCCAAGCGCGGCTCCATACCGAAACACCCGGCTTGCGAAGGATCGGCATTTCTTCGCGGTCTCCAGATTGCCTTTGGCTTCGAGCTTCTTGAGCGCCGCCAGCATCAACTGCGGATCGACATCGTTGATCGGCATATTGCCAATTGCAGGCTTGAGCAGGTCAAGGAACCAGCGCGCCTTACGCAGCGTGGCTTCCGCCCGGCCCTCGGGCACCATCTTCTCATCGATGTACTTGTTGGCGATGACCTCGAATGTGTTCTCTGCGCCTAGCTTGATCCTGGCCTTCTTGCGCTTCCGCTCCAGCATCGGATCGACGCCGTCGGTAACCTTGAGCCGAGCCCGGTCGCGAAGCTGGCGCGCTTGCGACAAGCTGACCTCTGGGAACGCGCCGATGGGCAGCTTCTTTTCCTTCCCGCCGTAGCGGTACTTGAAATACCAGAGCTTGGAGCCGTTCGGCTTCACCAGAAGCAGCAGCCCCCGCGAGTCGTATTTTTTGTACGACTTGTCGGCAGCCCGGAAGCCTTTGATTTCCTGCACATTGAGGCTCATTTGGGGGCCTCACTTTCGTGCGATTTGGGGGCCTTTGAGCTGGAGCCCCCAGCCGAGGCCCCCAGAGACGTTGGAACAAAGCGGAACAAAACAAGACCTCGCTTTCTGCGCTAGAGGTCAAGAATGGCAGAATTCCGCCATTTCTGCAATGTTTTGGAACGTTCTGATGAGAACAAATGGTGCCCCGTAGAGGACAAAGATGGGCACTCAAATCATTGGACAATTTCACTGCCGAGGCCCTGATCTGTCACGTCGATTGGGTAAATGACGGTAAATGGGGCGCATAGCGGACCGGCAGAAGTTGCGCCGACAGCTGAATGTCAGCTGTTGGGTATAAACCGTTAGAAACCGGACTCTGTCTGTTGGCTATTGAATTTCCGAAAAAGCCGGTTGTTGCCGAGGTCGGGGCACCCGCAAAGCCGACTTGCAGATCGGCTAATATTTCGGCCTCTAGAGCGCGACCTTTCTCATTGTCCCCGACGGTCGATTTAAAGGGCTCTCGCTCCTACCAATCGTATAGTAACTATACCCACTGCCGCTTGCGCAACCGCTTGGCTTCTAAAAGGTTTGGTATTTTCTACGGTTTGGGATCCCGCGCGACATAGCTGTTGTAAAAAATGAGAAACTAGGCTGTCATACGTGGAAGGAGGCAGGGGGAATACGTGACCACAGGACCTTTGCTCACTTCCGGCCTGGCCGGGAGGTCTTCGCACGTGGGGAGCCTTGCCTACCGTCAAAGTCGTTTGGTTCGTATGAGCCTGCAAAAGTGGAGGTGTGGTTTGGGCCGACTGTTACCCCACGTTATATCTAAAGATTTAAAATTACTGCACTCAATATTAGAGACGCCAATAACTGGCTAAGATTTTAGAAGAGGGGCTTATGGCAATTTCACTACAGAAGAATGCTTCCGTCAGTCTGAAGAAGGAAGCCGGCGACGGCCTCAGCGTCATCTCGCTGGGCGTGGGTTGGGACGTCGCGAAGAAGGGCGGCTTCATGGGTCTCCTCGGCGGCGGGGGCGGCGAAATCGATCTCGACGCGTCTTGCCTTGCCTTCAACGCGAGCAAGAGCGTCGTCGACCAAGTCTGGTTCCGTCAGCTGAATAGCCGTGATGGATCAATCCGCCACAGCGGCGACAACCGAACGGGCGAAGGTGATGGTGACGATGAAACCATCGTAATCGACCTCACCCAGCTGCCGGCCAACATCGAAACGCTCGTTCTCACCGTGAACAGCTTCACTGGCCAGACCTTCGAGAAGGTCTCGAATGCTCACGGACGCGTGCTCGACAATCGCACCGGTCGTGAACTGGCACGCTTCGACATCTCCGACGCCGGCCGGCACACCGGGATCATCCTGGCATCAGTCAGCCGCCATGGCGGTGAATGGACCTTCAAAGCCCTAGGCGAGAACGTCACCGGACGCACGGTCCAAGATATGATTTCTCCCGCCGCACGCCTCATCTGATCCATACCGGCGGGAGGAAGCTCCTCCCGCCGGCTCCTCCCTATTTTTGGAGATCTGTATGCACCTGCAACGAGGTGAAAAACGAAGCCTGTCCGATCTAGGCGTAGCAAATCGCTGCACGGTCAAGATCGATTTCGGTCTCGATGGCGTCGACATCGCCGCATTCGGGCTCAACAAAGAGCAGAAAATCGGCGACGATCGCTATGTAGTCCTGTTCTCAAACACCCAGTCGCCGGACGGGGCCATTGCCATGATCCCGTCATCGGACACGGCCGTCTTCAATGTCGATCTCGACCGCCTCCCGGCCACTATCGACCGCATCGTCTTCACGGCGACGCACGACACCAGTTCGATCGCCGAAGCGCGTCCGCTGATCGTCACACTGGATGGCGTGAAGGCCTCCTTCAACGTTGCAGAGCATCTCACCAACGAAAAAGCGGTGATGATGATCGAGATATACCGCCACAGCTCAGGCTGGAAGATGGGAACGATTGCTGCAGGTTTCGCCGGCGGCCTCGCTGCGCTCATCAGTCACTTCGGCGGTGAGGTTGCAGACGCACCAGCGCCGACCCCGGCCGCACCTCCGCCGCGTCCGGCTCCGCATCCCGTGCCGGCTCCGCGTCCTGTCCCTTCACCCCCGCCGCCGTCGGCTGCGCCGGTGAGCCTCAAGAAGATCACGCTTGAAAAATCGAGCCCGAGCGTCAGTCTCAAAAAAACCGGCTCAAGCTTCGGGGAGATCGTTCTCAATCTCAACTGGAACCAGCTCCCGCAAAAGAAGGGCTTTCTCGCCAGCCTCGCTGGTTCGAAGCCGCTCGATCTCGACCTCGGAGTTCTCTTCGAGTTCCACGACGGCTTCAAAGGCTGCATCCAGGCGCTCGGCGGCAACTTTGGCGGCTTCCATATCGAACCGTTCATCGAACTGTCCGGCGACGATCGCACCGGTGCCGTCGCGGCTGGCGAAACCATCCGCATCAACGGTCAGCACTTCGACAAGATCAAGCGCCTCGGCATTTTCGCGCTGATCTACGATGGGGCTCCTAACTGGCAGGAGACCGACGGCGTCGTGCGAATGAACATCCCGGGTCAGCCCGAGATCGAAGTTCGAATGAACGAAGGTCAGAACAGTCGACGGCTCTGCGGCATCGCCACCATCGATAACGTCGGCGGCGAGCTCAAGATGCAGCGCCACATGCAATATTACCAGAGCCAGAAACCGTTCGCAGACGACATCGGCATCATCCTCAGGTGGGAGGCTGGGACCAAAGACTAAAACTCCCTCAGCCTAAACCCAACCCCATACCAAGGATTTCAACATGGAACCGGGATATATCATCCTATTCATCCTGATGATCGCAGCGCTCGTCTTCGATCTCTATTCCCATCGCGAAGAGAAGGAGATCACCCTTCGCAACGCGATCGGCTGGTCTCTTTTCTACCTCTTCATCGGTGTCGGCTTCTCCGGCTATGTCGCCTATGCATATTCGACCGAATGGGCGCAGCTCTACCTCACGGGCTACGCGCTCGAGAAGGTGCTTGCGGTCGACAACCTTTTCGCCTTCATGATCATCTTCAGCTACTTCGGCATCGCACCGAAATACCAACATCGGATCCTCTACTGGGGCATCCTGGGCGCGATCGTGTTCCGAGGAATCTTCGTGTTTCTCGGCACCTCGTTCACCGCTGCATTCGGCCCATGGGCGCTGCTGATCTTCGCGATCATCATCGGCTGGACTGCATGGCAAATGCTGACATCCGACGATAACGAGACCTCCGAGGTCGACTACAAGAACGCCTGGTACATCCGTGGCCTGCGCAAGGTCATTCCGGTCACCGACCAGACCAATGGCAGCAGGTTCTTCGTCAAGGTGCCGAACGCCAAGGGCAAGCTGGTCTGGGCTGCGACCCCATTCTTCCTGTGCCTCGTGGCCATCGAGATCAGCGACATCGTCTTCGCCTTCGACAGCGTCCCAGCGATCATCGCAGTCACCCAAGAGCCCTATCTGGTCTATGCGGCTATGATGTTCGCCATCCTCGGCCTGCGGTCCCTCTACTTCGTGCTGGAGGCTCTGCGACGCGTTCTGAGTAGGCTCGAGACGATGGTCATCGTGATCCTGATCTTCATCGCCGGCAAGCTGGGTGTCGCCGCCGTCACCGAGCTCGGCATCGAATGGAACCTCCTCGATCTCGAAGAGCCGCTCCACATGCACCCGGGCATCAGCCTGGCGATCATCATGAGCTTGCTCGCGATCGGCGTCCTCTGGTCCCTCTTCGAGGGCAAACGAGACACTTCAGCAATGTCAGAAACCTGATCTGCTGAAGCTCATGCGGCCCCCGACAGGGGATCGGTGTCCGCCCCGAGAACTTTAATCTCCCCGAATTCAAGAAAGGTATGCATTTCATGGCAATTTCCCTCTCCAAAGGCGGCAACGTCAGCCTCTCCAAGGAAGATCCCGGCCTCGACGAGATCATGATCGGCCTCGGCTGGGACGTGCGCGCCACCGACGGCAAGGACTTCGATCTCGACGCCTCGGCATTCCTGCTCACCGCCGGTGGCAAGGTTCGCTCGGACGCTGACTTCTGCTTCTATAACAACAAGAACGCTGCCAACGGCGGCGTTGTCCACCAGGGCGACAACCGCACCGGCGAGGGCGAAGGCGACGACGAGCAGGTTCTCGTTACCCTTTCGAAGCTGCCGGCCGACATCGACAAGGTCGCAATCGTCGTCACCATCCACGACGGCGAAATCAACGGGCAGTCGTTCGGCCAGGTTTCGAATGCCTTCATCCGCCTGGTCAACCAGAAGACCGGCAACGAAGTCGTCCGCTACGACCTGTCGGAAGACGCTTCAACCGAGACCGCGATGATCCTCGGCGAAGTCTACCGTCACGGCAACGACTGGAAGTTCCGCGCTGTCGGCCAGGGCTTCGCTGGCGGACTGGGCCCGCTGGCCACCAACTACGGCGTCAGCGTCGGCTGACCTCGTTCCGACCCCCGGTGCCGAAAGCTCGGCGCCGGGGGATTTCCTCTCCTCCACCACAGCAAGGTACCAACATGGCAGTTTCGCTCGCAAAAGGCGGCAACGTCTCTCTTTCCAAGGAGGCCCCCGGCCTCAAGTCGGTCACCGTCGGCCTCGGCTGGGACGTTCGCAAGACCGATGGTCAGGACTTCGATCTCGACGCTTCGGCCTTCGTGCTCGGCCAGGACGAGAAGGTGAAGAGCGACGAGCATTTCGTCTTCTACAACAACAAGGTCTCGCCCGATGGCGCGGTCTCCTACGGCGGCGACAATCGCACCGGCGAAGGCGACGGTGACGACGAGACGATCCAGATCGACTTCGAGAAGCTGCCGGCCGACGTGAAGAAGGTGGCCATCGCCGTCACGATCCACGAAGGCCAGGAGCGCAAGCAGAACTTCGGTTCGGTCTCCAACGCTTTCGCGCGCGTCGTCAACGATGCCGACGGCAAGTAACTGGCTCGCTTCGATCTGTCCGAAGATAGCAGCACGAACGCTGCCATGGTCTTCGTCGAGCTCTATCGCACCGGCGAAAGCGACATCAAGGTCAAGGCAATTGGTGAGGGCTGGGAATCCGGTCTGGCCGGCCTCGCATCTTCGATGGGCGTCAACATCAGCTAATCCGTAGAGGGGCCGGGCGGATTCATTCTGCTCGGCCCTCCTATCCTATCATCGGCAACCTGTAACGATTCCTCACAAGTTCAGCCAAAACACCCAATCAGAGACCCCCCCTCATGCGCATCTGGTTCAATCGCGGCTTTTCCCTTGTCCCCATCGCCAAGGCGATGATGGCCGCCGATCCGGATCTCGCTGTCTTCATCAGCACTGGCGAGGGAATGCCGCAATATGACGGCGCCGCAGGCACCTGGGTTGAGCCTGACCTCCCCGACGCAGAATATCTCGCCTGGGTCGAGGCCCAGATCCGAGATCACGAGATCGACATTTTCATCCCCACACATAGGCGTGAGCTCTTTGTCGGCGCTTGGCTTCCCTGTTGGGTCCATGTGCCCGCCACGGCAGCAGTCCTCGCGATCCTTGAAGACAAATGCGCCTTCGCCAAGGAAATCACCGGATGGGAATTCCATGCTCCAACATGGCAGGTACATACCCCTGCTGAGATGCGTGAAGTTTTCAATACGATCAAAAGCGCCAGCTCGGATGGCATCGTCTGCATCAAGCCCCTGATAGGGGTGAATGGCCATGGTTTCTGGAAACTCGAAGCTGATTCGCCGACCGACCACCTGATGCGACCAGAATTCCGCAACATCGACCCGGAGATGTTCTTCGCTGCTATCGATGCTGAGGAACGCTCCGAAAGCCGCATGAGGCCTCTGGCCGTCATGGAATACCTTCCAGGCCCCGAAATCTCCTTCGATGTACTAGCGCTCAGAGGACGTATCCTACGCTATATTGCCCGCACGAAATCGAGCGGATCACAGCGTCTGCAAAGCAAGCATCCTCTCGATGAGGCGGTGAGATCGCTCGTCAGGCACTTCGATCTGACCGGTGTCATCAATGTCCAGTTCCGCCGCGCCACCGATGGCAGCTGGAAAGCGCTCGAGATCAATGCTCGTCCCGCAGGCGGGTCTGTCTACGCCGAACAATTCGGCGGAAAGCTGCTCGCAGACTGGGGTGGTTTGCTGACCCGCCGGATTACACCGTCTCAGGTCGACCAGACGCCAATCGATATCGAGATCGCCTTCACTAGCAAGCTCGAGCTGGCAGCTTAAGGAGACGACTATGGGCATGCTCACAGCGGGGCAGCGGATCCCCATATCCGATGCGGCAGATATCCGGATCCACTTCCAAGGAAGGGACGCTGAGCGGATCGGCGTGGCCGGCATTTGCGCCGACGGTGCGGTGATCCCCTTCGATCGCCAAGGGAATGGCGTCTGGCACTGCCCGAATATCAATCAGATCAGCGATCAGATTGAAGTGATCGCGTACATTCTCGACGATCGCCAAGGGGGCTTCGTAGACGATTGCTATCCCGTCGAAGTCACCCTCGAAGGGGTCACCAACAACTTTCCGGCTCCGATACAGCAGCTTGCCGCAGTGATCCTCGCAGAGACCTACCTAAAAAACGGCCAGCGACGCATGAAGATCTCGAACGAAGGCTTCACCTTCGGGATCGAAGCCTATGTGCGCGCCCGCAACCTCACTGGCGTGGAAGTCCCCTTCCGGGCCAAATCAGTTCCACGCGGCGAAGGCCGGGCCGACCCCAGCCGCCGCGAACGCTCGCGCCCGCCCGGCCATATGCTCGGAACGGGCAGCGGCGTTCTCATTGCGCCAGACCTGGTCGTCACTAATGCCCATGTCATCGAAGAGGGATCAAACTTTCATGTCGGCCGTGGCCGCGACCGCCTGGTGCCGATCGCGGTCGATCCTCTCCATGACCTCGCGCTGCTTCAGGGGCCCACCCCAGGCAACATCCTCCCCATCCGGCTTGGCTGCCCCATCTGGTTGGGCGAGAGCGTGATAGCGGCTGGATACCCGCTGATGGATGTGCTCGGCGCCGACATCAAAGTGACCACCGGCAATATCTCGGGCCTCACCGGCAGCATGAGTGATGTTTCCCGCTTCCAGTTCACGGCCCCTATCGGATCTGGCTCTTCCGGGGGCGCCATCGTCGACGACTGCGGCAATCTGGTAGGGATCATCGCGGCATCCCTTGCGCACCGTGACGTCCATGATCGAGGTTCAATCTCGGAAAACGTCAATTTCGGCGTGAAGGCCGCGATGGTCTACGAGCTCGTTGCAGCCGCCGGCCTTTCCCTGCCGTCTTGCCAGCCTCTGACGGATAGCAACCGCCGCGAAGTCGTCAATCGCATCCGCAGCTGCGTCGTCAGCATCAGCGTATCAGCCTGAAAGGAGGGCGCTATGGGCTTTCGTTTCCAAAAACGCATCACCATCCTGCCCGGCGTCCGCCTGAACCTCTCCAAGAGCGGAGCCTCATGGTCAGTCGGCCCTAGAAGCGCATCGGTGAATGTCGGCAAGCGTGGGGTTTATGGGACGGTCGGCCTGCCGGGCTCGGGCCTCAGCTACCGCGAGCGGCTCGACAAGCCCAAGCCTCGCTCGAACGCGCTGACCCGAGATCCCAGATCCGCCATGCCAGACCGCGTCATTGCGCGTCTCGTCGAGGATGCAGTAAAGCTGTTCGATCCGGATGATCGCCCTCTGGATCCCTTTCTCCAGCCGGCCGCAAAACGTTTGATGAAAGGCGACATCAAACGCTTTCTCGAGGAACACGCCGACGAGCGAAACGCCCTCCTCGACAGCTTGCGTCAGCTTCACCACGATGTCCCGGCAACTGCAGCAGTCCTCCCATCCTCAAAT
>Ga0114904_1001410_pt1 | contig 11680 bp, 9 predicted proteins | sample MalvirDeepMed_s6_FD_83498 | JGI IMG/M metagenome (GOLD analysis project Ga0114904, IMG submission 83498) | Marine viral communities from the Global Malaspina Expedition - Malaspina viral metaG DeepMed_s6 | ecosystem: Environmental > Aquatic > Marine > Oceanic | place: Mediterranean Sea... | reverse complement strand
CTCCCGCAAGTCGATACACATGAGGTCGGGCTTGCATGGCGGGAACCGGCTGGCGCTCCCCGACTTCCTGACAAAAAGACTTGGGAATAGCAAGCCCCTCCCGGCGCGCGCGTCACCTGTGCCACGTCACGAATCTGATAGCGCGCTATCAACTCGAGAGCCTCTGGCAGTTCGGTCGCGGCACGACGTCGGACGCCGAGACGCGTTTTGACGACGTCCGCGGGGTCGGCCATGTTGCGGCACACGCCTGCCGTTCAATGCCCCGCTCCGGATCGGGCCGCTCGGACACCGGAACGGCAGGCCAAGGCCCGCCCGTCGAAGATCTGTTGCCACAAAGATACAAACACGATGCCTCAATAGGGCGACGTTGGGGCAGATGGATTGAAGATATCCGATAAAAACTGTCAAGAGACACGAAAGGATGCCTCAGCCATGTAACAGCCAGGGCCACCAGGATGGAGGCTCCCATGCTTGTTTCTCGAATTGCCCTGATCGCCGGCCTTGCCACGGCGTCGGCCACAGCGTTCGCCACGACTGCCATGGCGCAGGATGGCACCGGGTATGATCTCGGGACGCTCGTGCTCGAGGCGGAAAGCGACGATACGCTGGTGCAGAACGGCTATGTCGCCGAGAGCGGCCGGCAGGCAACGCGCACCGATACGGCGATCCGCGACATCCCGCAGAGCATCAGCACGGTGACGCAGGATCAGATCGAGGATCAGGAGCCGCGCACGCTGCTCGATGCGCTCGGCTATACCTCCGGCGCCAGCACCACCAATTTCGGCTTCGACAGCCGCTACGACGCGGTCTACCTGCGTGGCTTCTCGTCCTACTACACCGGCTTGTTCCGCGACGGGCTGCGTCAGGTCAACGGCCCCTCGGCATGGTACCAGAACCATCCCTACAGCTTCGAGGCGGTCTCGGTGCTCAAGGGGCCGTCCTCGTCGATGTATGGCGTCAGCGGCTCGGGTGGCATCGTCAACATCGTCTCCAAGCGGCCCAAGCAGGACCCGTTCCGCGAGGTGCAGCTGACCTTCGGGACCGACGAGCATCAGGAGGCCAAGTTCGACCTCACCGGGCCGGTCGGCGATGGCCGCCTGAGCTACCGACTGACCGGGGTGCTGCGCGACGCCGAAACGCCGCTTGACGGCTACCGCGACGACCTTGCCATGATCGCGCCGGCATTGACCTACGAGCTGACCGACCGCACCACCGTGACCCTGCTCGGGGAATACGCCGAGTCCACCCGCGGCGGCACGGCCTCCTACTACAACCCGTCCTACGGCGAGGCCTCCGACATCTATGTCGGCGATCCCGATTACAACGATTTCGACACCGAGCAGTGGCGCCTCGGATACGAGATCGAACACGAGCTGACCGACAGCGTGACCCTGCGCCAGAACCTGCGCTACTCCGAGGTCGACGTGGATCTCGAGTACAGCGGGCTCTCCCTGTTGGGTTCCGATCTTATCCGCTACTGGGGGCACTATCTCGAGATTTCCGAAACCTTGGCCGTCGACACCAGCGTCGAGGCGTTCTTCACAACGGGCGCGCTCAACCACACGCTGGTGACCGGGCTAGATTACAGCGATGCCTCCTATGACGCTTATTCAGGTGGCATTGGCGCGGTCTCGGCGGACGCCACCGACGCGATGGAGCAGCCCTATTCCGGCGGACAGGATACCGAACAGCTCGGCGTCTACCTGCACGACCAGATCAAGAGCGGCGACTGGACGGTCTTCCTCAGCGGGCGCTACGACTGGGTCGAGACCACCACCTTCGATGCCGAGAAGAACGGCACCGACAAGTCCGACGAGGGCTTCTCGGGCCGGATCGGGGTCAGCTATGCCGTCAATGACGACCTGTCGCTCTTTGCCAACCTGTCGAGCAGCTTCGTGCCGACGACCGGGCTGGTCTTCGACGGGGCCGATGCGCCGAACAGCGGACGCCCGGGCGATCCGACCCGCGGCGTGCAGAAGGAGATCGGCTTCAAGTACCAGCTGCCCAACACCGAAAGCCTGATCACCGCCTCGCTCTTCGACATCCAGCAGGAGGACGGCGTGGTGTTCCAGACCGTCGACTCGACGGAGTTCGGCGGGCTCAACCAGGTGCAGGTGCCCTATGACCTGCGCTCGCGCGGGCTCGAGCTCGAGGGCCAGTTCAACTTCGAAAACGATCTGCGGATGACGGCGGCCTATACCTATCTCGACATGGAGATCGAACGCGGCGCCTCGGGCACCGAGGGCAACCAGCTCTCGGCAACCCCCGAACACACCGCCTCGCTCTGGGCCTTCTACGAGCCGAGCGCCGGCGCGCTCGAGGGCTGGGGCTTCGGCGGCGGTCTGCGTTATGTCGGCGAAAGCTGGGGGGATGACGCCAACAGCTTCCGCAACGACGACCTGTTCTTCGCCGACCTGTCGCTGTCCTATGATTTCGGCCAGCTCGGATTTGACGGGCTCGGCCTGCAGGTCAACGTCAAGAACGTCTTCGACAACACCGACCAGACCTGCAGCGCGGGCAATTGCTACCGCATCGAGGGCCGCACCGCGACCGCCAGCATCGCCTACCGGTTCTGATGTCCGGACAAGGGGGACACTGGGGCGTCATCGGTGCCATCGGTGGCGTCTACGTGGCGCAAAGCGTCATCGGCGGCGTGACCTGGACCGGGCTGCCCGGTGTCCTGCGGGCGCAGGAGCTGCCGCTCGACCAGATCGGGCTGGTCTCGCTGCTGGTGCTGCCCTGGGCGCTGAAGTTCCTCTGGGCACCTCCGGTGGAACGGTTCCGCCTGCCCGATGGCGGGCGCGACCGGTCCGCGATGATCGTGCTGTGCGGCGCGGCGGTGGTGACCGCCGCGCTGCTGGCGGTCGGGCTGATAGGTCCGTTCCCGGTGCTGCCGGTTCTGGCCATCCTGATGCTGGCCGCCTTCGCGACCGCCACGGTCGATATCGCCTGTGACGGCTATGCCGTCGCGGCGCTGCAAAACACGCGCTATGGCTGGGGCAATGCCGCGCAGGTCGGCGGTGCCTATCTCGGCTCTGCCATCGGCGGCGGCGTCTTCCTCATCCTCGTGGATCGGGCCGGATGGCTCAGCGCCACCTGGGCCATGGCGCTGGTGATCGCGGTGCTCTGCCTGCCCTTCGCGCGCCTCGCCCGCAGCCCGAAGCCCCTGCCCCGCACGCATACACCGAGCCTCAGGGCAGCGCTGGAACGCCCCGAGGTCCGCAAGGGCCTGCTGATCGCCGCGCTCTACGTGGTGGCGCAGAAGACCGCGATGGGCATGTTCGGACCGTTCTTCATCGATGCCGGCTACGATCTGGCAGAGCTCGGCATCCTGAGCGGCGTCGGCAGCCTCACACTGGGCTTTCTCGGGGCGATGCTTGGCGGGGCCTTCGTCCGCAGCTTCGGGGCGCGGAGCGTTCTGGTCGGTGCCGTGGCGCTGCAATCGGCGATCCTCGCGGTCGTGGCGCTTTCGGCCGGCGACGTGATCCTGCCGGCGGCCACGGTGGCGCCGCCCGCGATGGTGGCAAGCGCCGCCGTGATGGCGTTCGGCTTCGTCGCGCTTTACGGTCAGTTCATGCGCTGGTCCGATCCGCGTCAGGGGGGCGTCGACTTCACCCTGTTTCAATGCATGGACGCCGCGATCTCGATGGTCGCCGGGACCGCCGCAGGCTTTCTGGCCGAGCATCTCGGTTACGGCGTCTTCTTCGGTCTCGCCTGCGCGCTCTCGCTCGCCGCGCTGCCGATGATCTGGCGCGTCGCCGGAGAGACCGCGAGGCGGCATGCCTGAGATCACCGCCCGCACCGCCCCTCTCGGCCTCGCCTTCGCGCCGCTCCGACAGGCCGCGCTCGCGCAGGCCCGCGAGCATGACCTGTCCGTGCCGCAGGACGATGCAGACGGCCTTTCGCTCGACACCTATTATGGCCGGATCCGTTTCCTGCCGGGGGCTGAGGGGCTCGAGGTCGAGATCCGCGCGCCGCATGCGGAGTATCTGCAGGTCCTGAAAGACACGATCGTGGCGCAGATCGCCGCGGCGGACCCCAAGCGCGCAGAGGCGATCCGCTGGCGCGATGCGCCGACCGAGGGGCGTCTGCCCGCGAATGCCGTGATCATGAGCGTGCTCAGCGTCGCGCCTCTCGCCGGTGGCTTCCTCCGGGTGACGCTGCGGGGCGATGTAGCGCGCTTCACCGACACGGCGATCCACTTCCGCCTCGGCATCCCGCCAGAGGGACGCGCGGCGCGCTGGCCAAGGGTCGCACAGAACGGCGCGACCGAGTGGCCCAAGGGCGAGGACCAGCTGCACCTGCCGGTCTACACCGCCCGCGCGGTCGATGCGGAGCGCGGGACGCTGTGCTTCGATCTCTTCGAGCACACGGCGGGGCGCGCGACGCAATGGGCGCGAACGGCAGAGCCCGGGCAGGAGGTGCTCGTCACAGCCCCGGGCGGCGGCGGGTGCCTGGTGTCGGGCGAACTGCGGGCCTTCGCGGATGAAACCGCCTTTCCGGCGATCGCGCGCATTCTCGAGGCCAACCCAAAGGCCACCGGACACATCACGCTTTACACCGACACCAAGGGCACAGCCTATCCCTTGCCCGATCATCCAGGGGTGCAGATCGACTACGCCACGCCGGAGCGTCATGTGGACATGGGACAGGACGCGAAAGAGGCGATTGCCCAGGAGAAGGATATCTTCCTCTGGTTCGCGGGAGAGCGGGAGCTGGCCACATCGGTGCGCTCCGCCTGGCGCGCCTCGGGCCGGCGTCCGAAAGACGCCTATGTCTCGGCCTTCTGGCAAAGGACATGATAGCCCGCGTCTTCGCGCCACCCGGGGCGAGGCGCCGCATGTCGGCAGAGCCGATCCGCCCTAAGCGTTTGTCGGCCCCCCTTGCCCCTGGAGGCGAGAAACACGGCGATACTCAGCGCCTTGATTGAGGACGGGCGCCGCGCGGAGCGGCGCCCGAAAGGTCAGTCGAGGCAGCTTGTCAGGCTGGAGGCCAGGTTGCGCAGCAGCTCCGGGTAGAGGTTCGGGCCCGGCTCGAGATCCGCGCCCAGCGGGTCCATCACCCCGGTTTTCGCATCGGTGCCACGGAACACGGTCGCGACGAGATCCGGGTTGAATTGCGGTTCGGTGAAGGCGCAGCTGACACCCAGCTCGGACACCTTCTGCTGGATTTCCTCGATGCGCGCCGGGCTGGGATCAGAGGCATCGCCAAGCGTGATCGAACCGCTCGCGGGCACATCGAAGCGGGTCTCGAAATACTGGTAGGCATCGTGGAACACGATGAAGTTGGTGCCCTGCATCGGCTCGAGCTGCGCCGAGATCTCAACGATCAGGGCCTCGATATCGGCTTTGCCTGCCTCGGCATTGGCGCGATAGGTCTCGGCGTTCTCGGGGTCGAGCTCGGACAGCTCCGCCGCAATCGCGTCAAGCCAGACGCGCCCGTTCTCCGGGTCGAGCCATGCGTGCGGGTCGTTGCCGTCGTGATGATGGTGATGCTCATCGTGGGCATGCTCTTCGTGGTCGTGGTCGTCATGCGCGTGGTCGTCATGGTCATGCTCTTCGCCATGCGCATGCTCGTCATCATGGCCATGTTCGTAATCATGCTCATGCTCGTCATCATGTGGGTGATCGTCGTCATGGTCATGCTCGTGGCCGTCATGATCCTCGTGTTCGTGGCCTGCGTGGTCATGGTCCCCGTGGTCATGGCTGTGCGCCTCGAAGGTCGCACCTTCGCGGAACGCCAGCGTGGTGGTGCCGTCGGCTTCCAGCAGTTCGATCACCTGCGCGTCGCCGGCCAGCGCCTCGATCGAGCCCTCGAGCCAGGGCTCCAGCGCCTCGCCGATCCAGAACACCGCGTCGGCATTGTTGAGCGCCGCGGCCTCGGACGGGCGCAGCGAGTAGCCGTGCGGCGAGGCGCCGGGCTGCACCAGCAGGTCGGGCGTGCCGACACCGTCCATCACGATCGACACCAGCGAATGGACGGGCGGTATGTCGGCGGCCACCGAGGGCACCTCGGCGGACACGGCGCCGGCGAGACCGATGGCGGACACGGTCCCAAGGATCAGTTTTCTGGACATGGCGGACTCCACGTTATGTTGTAACATCATGCAAAGCGTTATATGCAATGTTATTACATTGCAACTCCGCGAGATGGGAGAGGAACATGAAAACCATCGGGTTCTCCGATCACGATCATGCCGCCTGCATGGCAGAGCGGATCGCGGTCGCCGAGGCGTTTTGCGCCGAAAGGCGGCTGCATTTCACGCCGGTGCGCCGCCGGGTGCTCGAGATCCTGCTGGAAGACCACAAGGCATTGGGAGCTTACCAGATCCTCGACCAGTTGAAACAGGAAGGATGGGGCTCCCAACCGCCGATCGCCTACCGCGCGCTCGACTTTCTGGTGACGCATGGATTCGTCCACAAGGTCGAACGGCTCAATGCGTATGTTGCCTGCCTGCATCCGGGACGGTCCCACTTTCCTGCCTTCATGATCTGCCGGATCTGCGACTCGGTTGCCGAAGCGACCTCGGCCCCCTCCAAGGGGCTCCTCGGCGCGGCGGCACGCGACGCCGGATTCCGCATCGAACAGACCGTCGTCGAAGCCATCGGCGTCTGCCCTGCCTGCGTCGGCACCGAGGCCGCGCAATGAGCCTTTTCGAACTTTCGGACGTAAGCCTTCGTATCGGCGACAGCCAGATCCTGTCGCATGTCTCGATCGGAATGAAACGCGGCGAGATCGTCACCATCGTCGGGCCGAACGGCTCGGGCAAATCGACCCTGCTGCGGATGCTCATCGGCTCGCTTACGCCCAGCGAGGGCCGCATCACCAAGGCGCCCGGGCTGCGGATCGGCTATGTGCCCCAGCGCTTGGCGCTCGACCCGACGCTGCCGATGACCGTGGCGCGGCTGCTGGGCCTGCGCCGCAAGGTCACGGCGGCGCAGATCGAGCAGGCGCTCGAGGAGGCCGGGGTCGCGGGGCTCTCGCGCCGACAGGTCAGCGCGCTTTCCGGCGGGCAGCTGCAACGGGTGATGCTGGCCCGCGCGCTGCTGGCCGAGCCCGACCTTCTGGTGCTCGATGAAGCGACGCAGGGCCTCGACCAGCCGGGGGTCGCGGCGTTCTACCGCCGGATCGAAGAGGTCCGGCAGAGCCGGGGCTGCGGCGTGCTGATGGTCAGCCACGATCTGCAGGTGGTGATGAGCGCCAGCGACCGCGTCATCTGCCTCAACGGACACGTCTGTTGTCAGGGCGCGCCGCAGCAGGTCGCCTCGGCCCCGGAATACCGCGCGCTCTTTGGCGAAGGCACGCGCGGGGCGCTCGCGCTTTACACGCACCACCATGACCACCGGCACGACCCGATAGCAAGCGAGGCTGCGGAATGACCCTGCTCGACACGATCCTTGACGATTTCATCCTGCGCGCCGTGCTTGCGGGCCTTGGGCTGGCACTTGCGGCAGCACCGCTCGGCTGCTTCGTGGTCTGGCGCCGTATGGCCTATTTCGGCGACGCCACCGCGCACGCGGCGATCCTTGGCGTGGCCCTGTCGCTGACCTTCTCGGTATCGATCTTCGCCGGGGTGCTGGCCGTTGCTCTGATCATGGCGCTGACCGTGTCGTCGCTGAGCGGCCGCGGCTTCGCCATGGACACGATGCTGGGGGTGCTGGCGCATTCGGCGCTGGCCTTCGGTCTGGTGGCGGCCTCGTTCCTGAGCGGCATCCGTATCGACCTGATGGCCTATCTCTTCGGCGATATCCTCGCGGTGATGCCGAAGGACCTTGCGGTGATCTGGACCGGGGCGGCGCTCGTGCTGGGCCTCATCGGCTGGCGCTGGTCAGGGCTGCTGACCGCGACGCTGAACCCGGACCTTGCCCGGGCGGAAGGGGTCGATCCGCGGCGCGAGCAGCTCGTGCTGACGCTGGCGCTGGCCATCACGGTGGCGGTGGCGATCAAGGTGGTGGGCGCGCTGCTGATCACCGCGATGCTCATCATCCCCGCCGCCACGGCGCGCGCCTTCAGCCGCACGCCCGAGGTGATGGCGTTTCTCGCGGTGGTGATCGCCGGCGGCTCGGTGGTCGGCGGGATCGAGACCTCCTATCGGCTGGATACGCCCACCGGGCCGACCATCGTCTGCGTGGTGGCGATCCTCTTCGCGCTGACGGTCTCGCTGTCGGGGGTGGCGAGGCGCATCTGAGACGCGCCTCGCCGGAACGACACTCGAGCAGCCGCCGTCACGCCGCCTGCGGCGCGCGGCGCCAGCCCGGGAACGGGTCCGGCAGGTCTTCCCACTGGTGGGGCACGAAACTGGTCTCGTCCCCAACCAGGGCCGCATCGAGCCTGGCGGTGATCGCCGCCTTGTCCATGCCCGCGCCAATGAACACCAGTTCCTGCCGGCGGTCGCCATAGGGCTCCTGCCAGTGATGCGCGAGGTATTCACGCGCCTGCGGGTGATCGGGCCAGCGCTCCTTCGGCACCGTCGCCCACCAGTTGCCCATCGGCTTGATGCTGCTCAGCGCCCCCGCCAGCGAGAACTCCGCCAGCCAGTCGGGGCGCGTGGCGATCCAGAAATGACCCTTCGCCCGGATCACGCCCGGCAGATCGCCATTGAGCACATCGTGGATCTTCTGAGGGTGGAACGGCCGCCGCGCCCGATAGACGAAGGACGACACACCGTATTCCTCGGTCTCGGGCACATGGTCGGCAAAGCCGTAGAGCTCCTTGGCCCACATCGGGTGCAGATGCGCCTTGTCGAAGTCGAACAGGCCGGTGCCCATGATGCGGTCGGCCGGCACCTTGCTGTGATCGGTCTCGATGATCTGCGCGTCGGGGTTCAGCGACGCGATGATCTTGCGCGCCGCATCCAGCCGCTCGGGCCCGGCGTCGGACACCTTGTTGAGCACCACGACATCGGCGAATTCGATCTGGTCGACCAGCAGATCGACCAGCGTGCGCTCGTCCTCTTCGCCAAGGCTCTCGCCGCGGTCGCGGATGAAGTCATGACTGGAATAGTCGTTCAGAAGGTTCACCGTGTCGACCACCGTGACCATCGTGTCGAGGCGCGCGGAATCAGACAGGCTTTCGCCGTACTCGTCGCGGAAATCGAAGGTGGCGGCCACCGGAAGCGGCTCGGAGATTCCGGTGCTCTCGATCAGCAGGTAATCGAAGCGGCCCTCCTCGGCCAGCCGGCGCACCTCGATCAGCAGGTCGTCGCGCAGCGTGCAGCAGATGCAGCCGTTGGTCATCTCGACCAGCTTCTCCTCGGTCTGGTTCAGGTCTGCACCACCGTCGCGCACGAGGTCCGCGTCGATGTTCACCTCGGACATGTCGTTGACGATCACCGCGACGCGGCGACCCTCGCGATTGTTGAGCACGTCGTTGAGAAGCGTGGTCTTCCCGGCCCCGAGGAAGCCCGACAGGACGGTGACAGGCAGGCGGGTGTCGCTGGCTGACATGATGGTCTCCGTTCTTGGGTTGTAATGTTATAGCATTACATTCTATGCATGCCGAGCGGCGTCCGCAACCCGGCTCTCGCAAGAGGGCAGAGACGGCACGGAATGGCCGACCGGAAACGAGACAAGGAAGGACAGATTTCATGCTGAGGACACGTATGGCCCAAGGCGCTATGGCACTGCTCGCGCTCGGCGCCGGGCACGCGGCGCTTGCGGACGAAGACCGGACCGCATGGCGGCTCTTCATCGCCGATCAGGCGGATGGCACGGTGACCGTGGTGGACCGCGATGCGCCGGACGAGCGGTGGAGCTTCGACTTCGCCGGCCCGTCGCGGCTTTATGCCTCGCCCTCGGGGCAGGCTGTGATCGCGGTGCAGTCGGATGACGACCGGGTCGATTTCCTGCGCAGCGGCATCGCGCTGGAGGGACACGGCGACCATTCCGACATCTCGGTCAGCGATCCCGCCGCGATGGACGCGAACCTGACCGGGCCGCGCCCGTTCCACGTCGTGACCCACGGCCACGAGACAGCGATCAACTTCGACCGCGGCGGCTATGTCTCGTTCCTGTCCGAGGGCGCGCTGCTGGACGGCACGCTCGAGGTCGAGGACTTCCAGCAGAACCGTGCGCATCACGGATTCGCTGCCACGCTGGGGGACGTGATCATCAGCTCCGTCGCCTCAGACGCAGAGGTCGAGGACGGCAGCGCCCCGCCGCGTGTCGGCATCGCCGCCTATGACGCGGGCGGGGATCGGATCGGCGAGGTCGAGACCTGCACCGACCTGCACGGCGAGGCGTTCTCCGGCAGCTACCTTCTGGCAGGCTGCAAGGAGGGCGTGATCGCGGTGTCCGAGGGTGATGAGGGCGCCGAGTTCACCATGCTGCCCTACCCCGACAGCTTCCCCGAGGCGAAGACCGGCACGCTTCTGGGCTCTTCGGCGATGCAGATCTTCCTTGGCGATTACGGCCGCGAGTCGGTGGTCATCATCGACCCGACGACCGAGCCCTATTTCACCCGCGTCGAGCTGCCGTTCCGCCGTGTGGACTTCGCCCTCGATCCGGCGAAGCCGCAATATGCCTATATCCTCACCGAGGACGGCACGCTGCACCGGCTCAACATGCTCTCGGCGGAAATCGAGGCTTCGGCCAGCATCACCCAGCCCTACTCGATGGACGGCCACTGGCGCGACCCGCGTCCGCGTCTGACGCTGGCCGGAGATCGCATCGCGCTCACCGACCCCCTCGAGAGCGTTGTGCGGCTGGTCGACCCCGTGAGTCTTGAAGAGACGGCGAGCTTCCCGGTCGAGGGCCTGCCCTACAACATCCTCGCGGTCGGCGGCAGCGGCCTGACGCACTGACCCGCGACGCGCTTTGCCCAAGGCATCGAGGGCCCGCCAATGGCGGGCCCTCTTCTTTCACGTTCCGGGCGCAGGCCCGACAGCCGCGATCAGGCGGGGACGATCACGCCGGGGAGCGAGTTCGTCAGCATCGTCTCGTTGGGTTGGAAGTGGATCACCGAGCGGATCGACTTGCCCGCATGAAGCAGGTCGAAGGCGGTATTGATCTGCTCGTGGGTCATGTTGTGGGTGATGTAGGGATCGACGTCGAAATCGCCCCGCAGCCATTCATCCACCATGCCCGGCAGCTGGCTGCGCCCCAGCACGCCGCCGAAGGCCGATCCGCGCCAGACCCGGCCGGTGACCAGCTGGAAGGGGCGCGTGGCGATCTCTTCGCCCGCACCGGCCACGCCGATCACGGTGCACTCGCCCCAGCCCTTGTGGCAGCATTCCAGTGCGGCGCGCATGACGTTGACGTTGCCGATGCACTCGAAGGAATAATCGACGCCGCCATCCGTCATCTCGACGATGACATCCTGGATCGGCTGGGAAAAGTCGCTCGGGCTGATGCATTCATGCGCGCCCAGCTGCTGCGCCAGCGCGAACTTGTTGGGGTTGGTGTCGATGCCGATGATGCGCGCGGCCCCCTGCATCTTGGCGCCCTGGATCACCGCCATGCCCACGGCACCGAGGCCGAAGACCGCGACGGTCGCGCCCGGCTCGACCTTGGCGGTGTTGCGCACCGCGCCCATGCCGGTGGGGATCGCGCAGCCCATGACCGAGGCCTTGGCCAGCGGGGCCTCCTTGGAGATCTTGGCCACGGCGATCTCGGGCAGCACGGTGTATTCCGCGAAGGTCGAGGTGCCCATGTAGTGATGGATCATCTGGCCCTTGTAGCTG
>Ga0114904_1001407_pt1 | contig 11689 bp, 8 predicted proteins | sample MalvirDeepMed_s6_FD_83498 | JGI IMG/M metagenome (GOLD analysis project Ga0114904, IMG submission 83498) | Marine viral communities from the Global Malaspina Expedition - Malaspina viral metaG DeepMed_s6 | ecosystem: Environmental > Aquatic > Marine > Oceanic | place: Mediterranean Sea... | reverse complement strand
GCCTTGGCCAGATCGAGCGTCGAGACATCGTCGGCGAAGCCTTTGTCGCTGAACAGCGCTTCATGCATGCACGGCCCGCTGTGGCCGAAGGGTGCATCGAGCACGTCTTCGAGGCTGCGCAGGATGTAATTGGCATTAAGCACGGCGTCTTCGGACACTTGCTTGAGGCCATCGGCGCCGTGGCTGAGGATATAGGCCAGCGCGCGGGTGAACATGCCCATCTGACCGTGGAACGCGGTCATCCGGCCGAAGGCCTTGGTGTGGTCGAATTCGGCGGCGTTTTCTTCCTCGACCAGGTGGACCACGCCATCCCTGGTCCGCGCGGTAAATGGCAGCGGGCCATAGGGGCAGAGCGCTTCGGACAGCACGACCGGGCCCGAACCCGGGCCGCCGCCGCCATGCGGGGTGGAGAAGGTCTTGTGCAGGTTGATATGCATCGCGTCGACGCCGAGGTCGCCGGGGCGCACCTTGCCGACGATGGCGTTGAAATTCGCGCCGTCGCAATAGACGAAGCCGCCGGCCTCGTGGACCGCGTCGGAAATCGCCTTCATGTCGCGTTCGAACAGGCCGCAGGTGTTGGGATTGGTGATCATCACCCCCGCGACATCGGGGCCGAGACGTGCTTTCAGCGCTTCGAGATCGACCCTCCCGTCGGAATTGGCCGGAATGTCTTCGACCCGGTAGCCGGCGAAGGCCGCGGTGGCTGGGTTGGTGCCATGCGCGCTTTCGGGGACGAGGATGACCTCGCGCGCATCGCCGCGCGCTTCGAGCGCGGCGCGGATGCACAGGATGCCGCATAACTCGCCATGCGCCCCGGCCTTGGGGCTCATGGCAACGCCCTGCATGCCGGTAAGCTCGATCAGCCAGTGCGCCAGTTCGTTGATCACTTCCAGCGCGCCGCGCACCGTATCGACCGGCTGCAACGGATGGACATCGGCGAAGCCGGGCATGCGCGCGACCTTTTCGTTGAGCCGCGGATTATGCTTCATCGTGCACGAACCGAGCGGGAACAGCCCAAGATCGATTGCGTAGTTCTGCCGGCTTAGGCGCGTGTAGTGGCGCACGGTCTCAGGCTCGGACAGGCCGGGCAAGCCGATCGGATCCTTGCGGTCGAACCCGCCGAGGCGATTGGCGCCGCCTGCGGTTCGGGCAGGTCCACCCCGGTGGTTTCGGCATGGCCGATCTCGAACAGCAGCGGTTCCTCGAGCATCAGTGCACGGTTGCCGGTGGCGGTGTCGGGGCCGCTCATCGCATTGTGTCCTTCGACGGGGGTGCCGGGCTTCCAGCCCGAAGCGTTGGGAGCGTTCATGCCAGCACCTCCTCGAGTGCGGAGGCGAGCGTTTCCACGTCCTCCTCGGCAGTGGTTTCGGTAACCGCGACGAGCAGCCCGTTGGACAGCGCATCATGGCCGGGGAAGAGCCGTGCGAGCGATACGCCCGCGAGGATATCCTGCTGCGTCAGTTCACGCACGATACTGCGCGCATCGCCATCGAGCAGCAGCGTGAATTCATTGAAGAACGCGTCGTTGAGCAGCTTCACGCCCGGCACCTTAGCCAAGCGGTCGGCGGCAAAGCAGGCGAGCCGGTGGTTCTCCATCGCCAGCCGGCGCAGCCCTTTCTCGCCGAGCAGCGTCATATGGACATTGAACGCCAGCGCGCAGAGCCCCGAATTGGTGCAGATGTTCGAGGTCGCCTTTTCGCGGCGGATATGCTGTTCGCGCGTCGACAGCGTCAGCACGAAGCCGCGCTTGCCCCCGGCATCGACCGTCTCGCCGCACAGGCGGCCCGGCATCATGCGTACGTGCTTTTCATCGCGTACGGCGAACAGGCCGAGATAGGGACCGCCAAATTGCAGGCCGACGCCGATCGACTGGCCTTCGCCGACGACGATGTCCGCCCCCAGCTCACCCGGCGATGCGATCGCGCCCAGCGCTACGGGTTCGGTATTGACCGCGATCAGCAGCGCGCCCTTGTCATGCGCGGCCTCGGCGATTTTCGCGAGGTCGGGCAGGCGGCCGAGGATATCGGGATATTGCACCACGACGCAGCTGGTGTCCCCGTCGATCCGCGCAATCAGCCCGTCATCGTCGGGCCTGGCGGTCAGGCTGGGCGGCGCACCGGCGATCTCGTCGTCGGTGAACTTGGCCATCGTCCGCACCACTTCGGCATAATGCGGGTGCAGCGCGCCCGAGAGCACGACCTTGCGCTTCTTCCCACGGGCGACCCGGCCCGCCATGGCCACCGCTTCCCAGCACGCGGTCGAGCCGTCGTACATCGACGCATTGGCGACCGCGCAGCCATAGAGCCGCGCGACCTGCGTCTGGAATTCGAACAGCATCTGGAGCGTGCCCTGCGCGATTTCGGGCTGGTAGGGCGTATAGGCGGTCAGGAACTCGCCGCGCTGGATGATGTGATCGACGCTGGCCGGGATATGGTGCTTGTATGCCCCTGCCCCAAGAAAGAACGCCGCATCGGATGCGGCAAGATTCTTCTTGCTCAGCCGCCGCATATGCTTTTCGACCGACATTTCGCTGGCGTGCATCGGCAGGCCTTCGATCGGGCCGGAAAGCCGCGCTGCCTCGGGTACATCGGCGAACAGCGCATCGATATCGGGCGCGCCGATCGTATCAAGCATGTCCGAACGGTCGGTATCGGTCAGGGGTAGGTAACGCATCTTGGTTCCTTCAGGCCCCGCAGGGCGTCAGAAAATCAAAGCCCGTCGCAGAAGCTCTTGTAAGCGGCCTGGTCCATCAGACCGTCGAACTGCGACTTGTCGCCGATGGTCATCTTGAAGAACCAGCCGTCTTCTTCGGGCGAGGTGTTCACCAGCGCCGGGTCGTCTTCCAGCGCCTCGTTGGTTTCCATGATCTCGCCGCTGATCGGCGCGTAGACGTCGCTCGCCGCCTTGACGCTTTCGACCACGGCAGCGTCCTTGCCCTTGTCGATCACGCTGCCGACATCGGGCAGCTCGACGAAGACGATGTCGCCCAGCTGGCCTTGTGCGAAATCGGTGATCCCGACGGTGGCGGTGTCGCCCTCGACGTCGATCCATTCATGTTCATCGGTAAAATAGCGGGCCATTTCTATCATTTCCCTCTGTGGTAGCGATGGGGGACGAAGGGGAGCGAGGCGACCGTGGCGGGCAGCCTTTTCTTCCGCACCTCGACTTCGAGTTCGGTGCCTTCGGCGGCAAGCGCTGTGTCGACATAGCCCATGGCGATGGGCCGTTCGAGCGTGGGCGAGAAGCCGCCGCTGGTGATGCGGCCGACCTGCGTATCACCCGAATAGACCAGCGCGCCTTCGCGGGCGGGCATCCGGCCGTCGATGGCGAGGCCGACGCGTTTCTGCGCGGGTCCCTCGGCGAACGCCTGCATTACCGGCGCATGGCCCATCCAGCCGCCTTCCTCGCGCCGCCGCTTGGTCAGCGCAAAGCCGAGATCGGCGGACACCGGATCGGTTTCGGCGGTGATGTCGTGGCCGTAGAGCGGCAGGCCCGCTTCGAGCCGCAGGCTGTCGCGTGCCCCCAAGCCGACGGGACGCACTTCGATTTCGGCACACAGGCGGTCGGCAAAGCTTTCCGCGAATTCGGCCGGCAGCGAGATTTCGAACCCGTCTTCGCCAGTATAGCCGGCGCGGGTGATGCGCAGCGGCCATTCGCCGAAGTCATGGACCACGCTTTCCATGAAGACCATGTCGTCGATGACGTTGCGCATCACGCGGTTGAGCGCGGTCGCCGCGCTGGGGCCCTGCAGCGCGATCAGCGCGTGTTCGTCCATATGCGTCAGCGTAACATCATCGTCGAGATGCTCGCGCAGATGGGCGATATCGTCCCATTTCATCGCACCGTTGACGACGAGGTAATAGGCCGGTTCGCCCCAGCGTCCCTCGGTGCCGGCTTCCTCGTCGCCCTCGATCCACGGCGTGGCATTGGTGACCATCAGATCGTCGAGGATACCGCCGTCATCGTCGAGCAGCAGCGAATAGCGCACCTTGCCCGGCTTGAGCGAAGCGATCGCCCCGGGGAGCAGTTTCTCAAGCTCGGCCGCAGCCTTGTCGCCGGTGACCATGAGCTGGCCCATATGGCTGACATCGAACAGGCCCGCCTGGTTGCGGGTCCAGTTGTGTTCGGTGACGATGCCTTCGTACTGGATCGGCATGTGGTACCCCGCAAAGGGCACCATCCGCGCGCCCTTGCGGCGATGCCACGCATCGAGCGGCAGCGTTTCGGTTTCGGCAATCGTGTCTTCGGTGTCGTCGCTCAAGTCCCGTCCTTCGCAAGCATGGGGGCGCCCCTTCGCGGTGCGCCGAAAACCCATGCCCCCTCTGTCGGGAAACCTGAGAGACTGGCGCACGGATGGGTGCGCTTACCCCTTCGGTGGCCACGCGCAGGCGCGCGACGCTTTCCAGAGTGCCGATGGAGCGCACGGTCCGTTTAGCCTGAGAGTTTCCGGGGCGGTTGCTCCTTCGGCGCCGGGTGGACGCCGCCACCCGAACTCTCCCGTGCGCGCCTGCCGCAGAATCGCTTCCGCAGCCGACGTGAGTGCCCTGCGCGATAAGCGCCGCCCGGTCAATCCAGGTTCGGGCGCAGCCAGCGTTCGGCAGTGGCAATATCCACATTGCGACGCGTGGCATAATCCTCGAGCTGGTCGCGTCCGACACGCGCCACGCCGAAATACTCAGCCTGCGGGTGGCCGAAATAGAACCCGCTCACGGCAGCGGTGGGATACATGGCGAAGCTTTCGGTCAGCGTGATCCCGGTGTTGGCTTCGGCGTCGAGCAGGTCGAACAGGATCGGCTTGAGGCTGTGGTCGGGACAGGCGGGGTAGCCGGGCGCGGGACGGATGCCGCGGTATTCTTCCTTGATCAGCGCGATATTGGTCAGCTGTTCCTGCGGCGCGTAGCCCCACAGATCGGTGCGCACGTGCTGGTGCAGCCGTTCGGCAAATGCCTCGGCAAAGCGGTCCGCCAGCGCCTTGAGCAGGATGTCCGAATAATCGTCCTTGTCGGCGAGGAAGCGTTGCGAATGTTCCTCGATCCCGTGGATGCCCACGGCGAAGCCGCCCAGCCAGTCGCCCGCCGGATCGATGAAATCGGCCAGGCACATATTGGGGCGGCTGCGCGACTTCTTCACCTGCTGGCGCAGGAACGCCATCACCGTAGGCGATGCGCCCGCCGGATCGGCGATCACGACATCGTCGCCGTCGCGCGTGCAGGGCCACAGCCCCGCCACTCCGCGCGCGGTGAACCATTGTTCGGCGACGATCCGGTCGAGCATGGCGTCGGCATCCGCCTTGAGGCTGCGGGCGCTTTCGCCGACGACCTCGTCATCGAGGATCTTGGGATAGGTGCCGTGCAGTTCCCACGCCCGGAAGAACGGGGTCCAGTCGATATATTCGCGAAGTTCCGCGAGGTCCCAGCCATCGAACACATGCAGCCCGGGCTGCAGCGGCGCAGCGGGTTTTTCGGCCATGCTGGCCACGAACCCGTTCGCGCGCGCATCGGCCAGCGGCATCAGTTCGCTCTGCCCCTTGCCAGCGCGCGTGTCGCGGACCTGGACATATTCCGCCGCGGTCCGGTCGACGAACTCATCGCGCTGCGTGTCGGACAGTAGGCGGCTGGCGACGCCCACCGCTCGGCTGGCATCGAGCACGTGGATAACCGGCCCGTCATAGGCAGGGTCGATCCGCAGCGCGGTATGGACCTTGCTGGTCGTCGCCCCGCCGATCAGCAGCGGCATGGTCATCCCGGCGGTTTTCATCTCTTCGGCAACGGTGACCATTTCATCGAGCGAGGGCGTGATCAGGCCCGACAGGCCGATGATGTCGGCATCGTTCTCGTTCGCGGCTTCGAGGATTTTCGACCACGGCACCATGACCCCGAGGTCGATCACCTCGTAGCCATTGCATTGCAGCACCACCCCGACGATGTTCTTGCCGATGTCGTGGACGTCGCCCTTCACGGTGGCCATCACGATCTTGCCCTTCGCGCGGGCGCCCGCTTCCTTCTGCGCCTCGATGTAGGGGATCAGGTGGGCGACCGCCTTTTTCATGACGCGCGCGGACTTGACCACCTGCGGCAGGAACATCTTGCCGCTGCCGAACAGGTCTCCAACGACGTTCATGCCGTCCATCAGCGGGCCTTCGATAACCTCGATCGGGCGGTCGAACTGCTGGCGCGCCTCTTCGGTGTCGGCCACGACATGCGCGTCGATGCCCTTGACCAGCGCGTGTTCGAGCCGGCGGCGCACGTCCCAGCCGCGCCATTCCTCGGCGGCCTTTTCGTCGGCCGCACTCTTGCCCTTGTAGCTTTCGGCGAGGTCGATCAGCCGCTCGGTGGCATCCGGCCGCCGCATCAGGATCACGTCTTCGCAGGCTTCGCGCAGCTGCCGATCGATCTGGTCGTAGACGTCGAGCTGGCCGGCGTTGACGATCGCCATGTCGAGCCCCGCGGGGATCGTGTGATAGAGGAAGATCGAATGCATCGCGCGGCGCACGGTTTCATTGCCGCGGAAGCTGAAGCTGAGGTTGGACAGGCCGCCGCTGGTCTTCGCCTGCGGACACGCCGCCTTGATCTCCGCCACCGCTTCGATGAAATCGAGACCATAGCGATCGTGTTCCTCGATCCCCGTCGCCACCGCGAAGATATTGGGGTCGAAGATGATATCCTCGGGCGGGAAGCCGATCCCGGTCAGCAATGCATAGGCACGCTTGCAGATTTCGACCTTGCGCTCCTTGGTGTCCGCCTGCCCGGTCTCGTCGAACGCCATGACCACCACCGCGGCGCCGTAATCCATGCATTTGCGCGCATGATCGAGAAAGGCGTCCTCGCCTTCCTTCATGCTGATCGAATTGACGATCGGCTTGCCCGAAACGCATTTGAGGCCGGCCTCGATGACCTCCCATTTGGAACTGTCGATCATCACCGGGACACGCGCGATGTCGGGTTCGGCCGCGATCAGCTTGAGGAAAGTGGTCATGGCATGCTCGGCATCGAGCAGGCCTTCGTCCATGTTGACGTCGATCACCTGCGCACCGTTCTCGACCTGCTGGCGCGCGACTTCGACCGCGGTGTCGTAATCGTCCGCCATGATCAGTTTCTTGAACCGCGCCGAGCCGGTCACATTGGTGCGCTCGCCGATATTGACGAAGCGGGCGGTGGTCAGATTGCTCATGAATTCAATTCCGGTCGAGGTCACGCGCCAGCACGACATCGTCATAAAGGGTTCCGCCGACATCGAAGCGGCGGGTGGCGATCTGCCGGAAACCCTGTTTGGTATAGAAGGCGATGGCGCGGTGGTTGTCGTCTTTCACGCCCAGCAGCAGCCGGCGATGGCTCTGCGCCCCGCGCAATACGGCATCGAACAGCGCGGCGGCGATACTGCTGCCGTGGAAGCGCGACAGCAGGTAGATCTTCTTGAGTTCGATATCGCCGTCCTGCGCGGCATCGAGTTCGGGCCGGGTGAGCAGCGCGTAGCCGATCGGCGCCCGGTCGATTTCGGCAAGCCAGGCACGGGCACCAGCAGCCAGCAGCCCGGCTAGATGATCGGGTGCATGCTTGGCCGCGCAATGCGCGACGAGCGCCTCGCCGCTGATCATCCCGGCGAAGGTCTCGAGGAAAGTGGCATCCGACACCAGCGCGAGCGCGCGCACGTCCGCTGCCCCCGCCTCGCGGATTACCGCCCCATGGAGGCCCCCGCCGCTCATGCCGCGATCGTGAACGGTTCGAGCCCCGCCAGATGCATGTCCGGGTCAGGCTTGGGCAGCACACGCGGCGCGCAGTTTTCGACCGCCTTGGCCATCGCGGCGATATGCGCGGGCGTCGAGCCGCAGCAGCCGCCCAGCGCGTTGATCCGGCCATTCTGCGCCCAGACCTGCGTCAGCGACGCAGTCGTTTCCGGCTGTTCGTCATACTCGCCGAGATCGTTGGGCAGGCCGGCATTGGGATAGGCCATCAGCCAAGTATCGGCGATATCGGACAGCAATTGCACATGCGGACGCAGCTGTTCGGCACCGAAGCTGCAGTTGAGGCCGATCGTCAGCGGCCTGGCATGGCGCACGGTGTACCAGAACGCCTCCACGGTATGGCCCGACAAATTGCGGCCCGAAAGGTCGGTCAGCGTCAGCGAGATCATCAGCGGTATGTCGCGGTCAAGTTCGCGCGCCAGCTGCTTCACCGCCATGATAGCGGCCTTGCAGTTGAGCGTGTCGAACACCGTCTCGATGAGGATGAAATCGGCCCCGCCCGCGACAAGCGCGCGGCATTGTTCGACATAGACGGCGACGATTTCGTCGAATGTCACTTCGCGAAACCCTGGGTCTTCGACATCGGGCGAAAGCGACAGCGTCTTGTTGGTCGGCCCGACAGCGCCCGCCACGAACCGCGGAATGCCGTCGTTCCGCGCATCGACCGCTTCACGGATGATCCGCGCCGCGGCGACGTTGATCTCATGGACCAGGTGTTCGGCGCCGTAATCGGCCTGGCTGATGCGATTGGCGTTGAAGGTGTTGGTGGCGAGGATATGCGCGCCCGCATCGATGTAGCTGTCACAGATCCGGCGGATCACCTGCGGCTGCGTCAGATTGACGAGGTCGTTATTGCCCTTCTGCTCCTGCGCGAGATCGGTGCCCGCGGCATAGTCTTCGGGCGTTAGCCCGGCCTGCTGGATCGCGGTACCGTAGGGACCGTCCTTGATCAGGATCCGCTGGGCTGCGGCGGCTTCGAATTCTTCGCGCTTGGTCATCGGCCTGCCTTCGCGCGCAGCCCGAGCATATGGCAGATTGCATAGCTCAGTTCGGCGCGGTTGAGAGTGTAGAAATGGAATTGCCGTACCCCGCCCGCATATAGCCGGCGACACAGTTCGGCCGCGATGGTCGCGCTGACGAGCTGACGCGCGGCGGGGCGATCGTCGAGCCCGTCGAACAGACCTTCCATCCACGGCGGGATGGCTGTGCCGCACAGCCCCGACATCCGGCGCACCGCCGCGAAGCTGAGCACGGGCATGATCCCGGGCACGATCTCGCCGTCAATTCCCGCCGCTGCGGCCTGGTCGCGAAAGTCGAAGAAACATTGCGGATCGAAGAAGAACTGCGTGATCGCCCGGGTCGCCCCGGCGTCGAACTTGGCCTTGAGATTGTCGAGATCGGCCTGGCGATCGGGCGAATCGGGATGAACCTCGGGATAGGCGGCGACCGATATCTCGAAATCGGCGACCTTCTTCAGTCCCGCGATCAGCTCGACTGCGTTGGCATAGCCGCCCGGATGCGGCGCATATTGCGATTGTCCGTCGGGCGCGTCGCCGCGCAGCGCCACGATATGGCGGATGCCCTCATCCCAGTAATGGCGCGCCACCTCGTCGACCTCTTCACGGGTCGCCTCGACGCAGGTCAGGTGCGCGGCAGCAGGAATGCGCGCTTCGTTCTGGATGCGGACGACCTGCTGGTGCGTCCGCTCGCGGGTCGACCCGCCCGCGCCATATGTGACGCTGGCAAAACGCGGCCCGAGCGGGGCCAGCGTCTCGACGCTTTGCCACAGCGTCTCGTTCATGGCCGCATTCTTGGGCGGGAAGAATTCGAAGCTGACGTCGATATCGCCCGGGAGCCCTGAAAACAGCGGCGCTTCGAGTGCGCGCTGCGCTTCACGCATCTGGTCCATCGTCGGGCTCATGACGCCGCCTTCCGGTCATCGACGCGCCGCGGCGCGATCCAGATCTTCACCACCAGTTCTCCATCTTCCAGTGCCGTCGGCGCGGCCGGGTCGAACCCGGCATCGCTGAGCAGGCCCATCATCTGTGCATCGTCGAACCCCAGCCGGGCATGCGCATGGCGATTGCGCAGTTCCTCGCGCTGGTGCGCTGCGAAATCGACGATTGCGATCCGTCCGCCCGGACGCAGCACGCGGGCGGCCTCCGCCAGCGCGGCACCGGGCATCTGCGCGAAATGCAGCACCTGGTGGAACAGCACGCTGTCGAAACTCGCCGCGGCAAATGGCAGCGCCCCGAAGTCGCCCTGCACCAGTTCCACTCGCTCGGTCGGGAGGTGCTGCAGCTTGGCGCGTGCGACCCGCAGCATCGCCAGGCTCTTGTCGAGTGCAACGATCCGCTCTGCCCGCTCGGCAAACAGTTCGGCCATGCGCCCCGTGCCCGTGCCGATATCGAGCAGGCGCCCGAGCGGTTCGGGCCCCAGCGCACGCGCCAGTTCGGCCTCCACGGCCTCGTCCGAGGAATGCAGCCGGCGCAATTCGTCCCAATCGTCCGCATGCGCCGAGAAATAGGCCTGTGCCTCGCTTTCCCGGTGCTGGCGGATCGCGGCCAGCTTGCGCCGGTCCTGTTCGCACTGTTCCGCAAAGGCGGCGTCGGCAGCCTCCGCATCGACCAGCAGATCGCCGATAGCCGCGCAAAGCGGCGGCGCCTCGCTCGAATCGGCGCAGGCGCGCAGGAATACCCAGCTGCCTTCGCGCCGTCGTTCGGCCAGACCCGCGTCGCACAGGATGCCGATGTGCCGCGAAACGCGCGGTTGGCTCTGCCCCAGCACCTGCGCGACTTCACCCACCGCCAGCTCCATCGAGCCGAGCAGGCGCATGATCCTGAGCCGGGTCGGATCGGCAAGGGCGCGGAAGAGATGTTCGGTTCGCATTGCGAAGAGGATATAAAGATATTTTTATATCTGTAAATCCGCCTTGCGGTGTAGTTCGGCAACAGCCCCTGACCAATCGGTGCATCCACACCGGATGTTTACCTCTAAGGACCACGCTACCGCCCAAATGGTCCGCCATCCGCCCGATCACGCCGCCGAACGCGAGCGTTTCGTCGAAGACCTGCTCGCCATCATGTCAGTGGCGGAGAAGGCCGGGCAGCTTGTCCTGTTGCCCATTCCGGAAGCCGGCGGCGATAGCGAAGGTGCCCCGCTGCGCGCAGAAATGTTGCAGGGCCGTGTAGGCGGGCTTCTCGGTTCGGGCGCCGCAGACCAGCTGGCCGCCTTGCAACGCCTGGCCGTCGAGGAAACGCGGCTCGGCATTCCGCTGCTGATGGCCAATGTTCCCGGCCGCGGCACCTCGGTCACCATGCCCGCCCCGCTTGCACTGGCCGCGACATGGTCGCCGCACATTGTGGAAAGCGCTGCCCAGATCGTGGCGGGGGAAGCGCGAGCGCACGGGATGAACTGGCTCATGGGGCCCCAGGTCGTCCTGACGAGCGATACCGAAACGGAGGAACTGGCTGAAAGCTGGGGCACTTCAGTACATCTGGCGCGCGCCCTGGCCGCGGCCACCGTGCGCGGCCTGCAATTCGAGGGGCAGGATGGCGACGGCGTGCTGGCTTGCCTGCGCACCGACGCGCCTGGCTGGATCGAGCGGCGCGATCCCGACATACTGACCGACAAGCTCCGGCTGGTGGCCGGCGTGCTGCGCGAATCGCCCCCGGCGAGCATCGCGCTGGGTCTACTCGCGCAGGGGGTGCGTGACCGCGAGGAGACTGCGGATGGCGACCTGCCGATCGGCGGCCCTGCCAGCTTCGACGGGATCGACCTGGCCGAATGGGTCGCGATCGGCCGGGCTGCGGGACAGGAGGCCGGTGAAACGCCTTACCAAATGCTGGCAGTGGACAGCATCGTGAAAGCGGTGGGCGACGGGCGGGTCGGCATGCGCCAGCTCGACGACGCGGTGCGCAAGGTACTCGGCGCGAAATACGATCTGGG
>Ga0114904_1001404_pt1 | contig 11716 bp, 9 predicted proteins | sample MalvirDeepMed_s6_FD_83498 | JGI IMG/M metagenome (GOLD analysis project Ga0114904, IMG submission 83498) | Marine viral communities from the Global Malaspina Expedition - Malaspina viral metaG DeepMed_s6 | ecosystem: Environmental > Aquatic > Marine > Oceanic | place: Mediterranean Sea... | reverse complement strand
TTCGAGCATGCCGACGCGATCCTGAGCGGGGCCGGGCGGGCCGGGGGTGATGCCTCCACCGATTTCGAGGCGCTTCAGATCCTGCTGGACGAGCGGTTGAGACTGCGCACGGCGACGGCCGCCATTCGGGATGCAAGCCCGGGCCATGTCCTGCCCGAGCGTGTGTGGCTGCCCGACCGGGCACGGGAAGACCGGGCGATCCTGAAGAGGGTCGCGGAGGGAGAGGACGAGCAGGCGGTGATCGGCCTGCTCCTGTCGCCAGACAGCGATCGCCCGACCCCGCATCTTGCCCGCCGCACGAAGAGCGAGCGTGCAGTGATCGAGCTGTGTCCTGTACCGCTGCGCTGGCAGGCCGAAAGCGCAGCGCAATTCGCGCAGGCTTTTTCCCTGACCCCTGCGGAACAGGCGATCCTGCGCGAAGTGATCGAACGCGGAAGCCTGCGGCTTCTGGCGCAGGAGCGGCAGACGTCTCTGGGAACGGTGCGCAACCAGCTGAAGCGAATGCTGCACAAGCTGGAGCTTGGCTCGCAAGGCGAGCTGATCGCGCTTTATGCAGGGTTTCGGGGATTGGCCGGCATGCGGGGCGAGGTGTTCGGCCAGGATGCGCCGCGCCATGCCAGCCAGACATTCCTGCTGGACGGGGTGGAAACCCGCGTGAATTTCTACGGGCAGGCGACCGGCGTGCCCGTGCTCTTCTTTCATCCGCTGTTCGGCGGCCCCTTCCTCCCCGCGTCGACCGCGACTGCGTTCGAGGAGGCCGGTCTGCGGATTGTCGCGCCCTGGCGCCCCTATTGCGGGCGCGTAGCGGACGAGGGCGGCGGTGATGACATGGCGATCGCTTTCGCCGCACGCATGGCCCATCTGCTCGATCAATTGGCAATCGGGCGGGTGCGTGTCCTTGCCGCGGCGGGCGGGACGGCCTTCGCGCTCGCCTTCGCACGAGACTTTCCGCATCTGTGCGAGCGGGTGGTGATCGCCGGGCCTGCCCTGCCGATCAGCACCGACGAAGAGCTGGCCATGCTCGGCATCGGGCACCGCCTGCCCTTGCAACTCGCCCGGCGACTGCCTGCTGCGATGCGCCTTTATGTCAGGGCCGTCGTCGCCAAGATCCGCAAGGGACTGGACGCGAACTACCTCGATGCCTTTTTCAAGGATGTCGCCCCGGATCAGGCCTTTGCGGCGCAGCCCGACAATCGGGAATTCCTTCGCGATGCGTCGCTCGCGATTTTCGAGCATGGGTTCGAAGCCGCGATCGAGGAACTCAAGCTCTATGCTGCGGACTGGAGCGCGCTCGCCCGCAACGTTGGCCCGCCGGTCGTCATCCTGCGCGGCGCAGAAGATCGCCTGGCGAGCGAGGCGCTGTCGCGATCCTTCGCGGACCGGTTCGGATTTCAGCTGGTCGATCCGATCGCGAATGCGGGCAGCTTCCTGCTGTTCCAGCAACCCGATGCCACGGTGGATGCCCTCGGAAACTGAGACGGGCGCACGGTTGAGACGAAAGAAAGGGCGACTTCGCAGGGAAGCCGCCCTTTCTCGTTATCTCCTGCCTTGCGGGCAGATCAGAAGCCGAAGCTGACCGTGACGCTTGCGCCCAGCGCTTCGAGGTCGTCCTCTCCGATCCCGTCGTAGAAGGCACGCAAGCCGAGGGTCAGGCCAGCCGGTGCACTGCCATCGATGCCCAGCATCAGCCGCCCGCGCAGCCCGTCTTCCACGGCGGAGAACGCGCAGTTGCGGTTGCAGCCAGAGCCTGAGTCGCGAGTGCGAGGCTGGACACGCCCCCGACAACGAGCGCGCGACGAAAATTCTTCGTAATCTGAGACATGGTACGACCCCTGCTTTTTGTGATCCGTCAGGGGCTTGGAAATTCGGCGGGAAAAACAGAATATCCCATCTGGTATATCGGGCGCGAAATTCCTGCGTTGCCGCCCCCGGTCGCACGCACGACACACAAAAAAGGGCCGACATCGCTGCCGACCCTTCTTGGTTCATAATGCGAAGGACTTAGTCCTTGATGCAGTACTTGCCCGAGGTCTTCATCCCGCTCGCGCAGCTGCCGTTGCGCACTTCGGCGTAGGCGCCCTTGTCGCCCACGCAGTAGTTTTCGCTGGCCTTGAAGCCTTTCGGGCAGCTGCCGATCTTGACGATCGCGACCTTGCCGCTGGAGGATTTGCAGCTGGACCCGGAGGCCTTGAAGCCGGTGGGGCAAGCGCCGTCCTTGGCGACTTCGGTGCTGCTGGATTGGGCCATGGCGGCCGGTGCGGTGCCGAACGTGAGCGCAAGAGCGCTGGCGATCATGACGATACGCATTTTCATACTCCTGGATGTGATGAGGGAAACGTGCGGCGGACCTCGAAAGGGTCGCGGATCGAGGCCCGCCGCACGAGGGGTTCGCCCCGTCAGGGGCGACCCACCGGGCTGCGGCGATAGGTGAATGCCACCGCGCTCTTGCCGGTCTTGTCGTTGTAGTACTGGCAATAGAAATCCGTGCCGCCCTTGTCCGTATGCAGGTAGGGCATGTTGAACGTGATCATCTCGCGCCCGCGGGATTTGAGCCACTTGTCGTATTCGCCCGAACGCGTGGAGTTGCTGCCCGTCGCCGTCGGCTCGTAACCGAGGCTGTTGCCGGTGTGCAGCATCACGTCCTTGCCGGTGTAGTTGTTGGTCGGCGGAACCCAGTCGCGTGCGAGCTGCTGGCTGCCGTCGAACGAGACGCACTGCATATTGTGTTCGTGCGTGTTGAACCCGGCGCGATCGACTTCGACGTAAATGACGTCGCCGGAGCCTACTCCCGGAAGAGTACAACCCGAGGGCTGCACCGGCTCGCGCTCGATCAGGCCGCCGCGCGTCTCGGTGTTCAGGCCCTTCGAGAAAGTGTAGTCGCCAGCTTTCGCGATGAAGGCGTTGCCAAGGTTCAGATTGGCGCACTGCGTCATGCTGGCGTATTTCGCCGGAGCGGCAGGTGCGCGGCCCTTCCAGTCGCCCTGGCTCGCGGTCTTCGGATAGCTCGGATGGTTGGCGCTGGAGGTCGAACCGGCCGGTGCCCGCCCGTTGGCGACCGCATCGACCGTCTCGACGATGTCTTCGGCTGCGCGCTCGACCTTTTTGGCGTCGCGCTTCACCTCCTTGAGCTTCTTGCCGATGTTACCGAACTGGCCTGCTTCGACCGGAGCCGAAACAACGGTAGCCGCGAGCGCGAGGCCCACGGCGGCCATGACTGTATATTTCATTTCAGCGATCCCTTGCTGTGAATGGTCAGCAAGCAATGCTGCGAAGATCGGCCCGGCTTAATATCCCATATGGGATAGTCATGCTGCTTTCAGCCAGGCACGCAGTCCATGAAATATAGGCGGCGGGAGCCTTCAGCCGAGGGTTTGCCCGGCGCAGGCGATGGTTTCGCCACTGCGAGGGCCTGGTGCGTGAGCAGCCCGAGGCATCCCTGGCGGGGCATGCTTCACGAACGAAACGCGCCCGGAGGCCGCTCTGTAACGTGTCCGAAACCCGAGGGCGCATCGCGGTCGATTTGCGCGCCTCGGGGCAGCTTTTGCGATTGTCCCCGATGGGGGGCTGGCGTTCTTTCCGCTCGTCAAAACAAGAAAAGACAAGGGAGAGATTTCATGAAAAAGGTTCGTGCCGCTTCGGCGGCCGCAGTGTGCGGCGTGGCTTTTGTCTGCGCGGTTTCGGGGGCATCGGCGCAGACGCTGCCGACGCCTTCGCAAGGTACCGATACGTCGGAGACGCTGGAAGAGGTCGCAGACCCCGAGGTGCCGCTGGACGAGGAGTTCCAGGTCGACATCTACGGGTCGATCCGGCTCGGCATGGATTACGTCGATGCCGGTACGCCGGACGATGCGATCAACGGCCGCGACTTCCTCAGCCGCGTCGGCATCAATGCGAAGAAGCGCGTCGCGGACGGCGTGGCGCTGGTCGGGACGGTCGAATACGGCCTGCGGTCGGACAATCTGGTGGATCTGCAGCAGAACGGCGATCCGACCCTGCGACTGGCCTATGTGGGCGTGCAGTCCGAAAAATACGGCAGCCTCTACTACGGCTCGCAGACGATCGTCTTCCACCGCTTCGTGCGCGGTTCCTATTTCGGTGACGGGCTCGATAGCGTCCGCCTCGGCTCGATCCGCGACGACGACATGCTGCAATACTACTATTCCACCGGCGGGCTGACCGTGGGTGCAGCGGTGCAGACCGAGCGGCAGGATGGCGACAGTTTCGACCAGTTCCAGGTGGGCGCGGAATATGATTTCGACATCGCCAAACTGCAGGTCGCGGCGGTCAAGGACAATCAGGGGGCGAACAAGGGCACCTTGTGGGGTGTGCGTGGCTGGCTCTATCCGGCCAAGGGGCTGACGCTGTCGGCCTATCGCCACCAGCAGACCGACGATTTCGATACCTACGGCGGGTCGACCGGCACGATCCGGCTGCGCGATGCGGCGACGGAAGGACGGGTCGATGGCATTCCGAATTGCCCCGGGCAAGAGCGCAGCACCACCGGTGCCTATGCGAGCTACCGGATGGGCGGCAACCAGATCCACGGCCGCTACGCGGTGGATTCGTGCGATGTTTCGGGCGACGTCCAGTCGTACAAGATCGAATATGTGCGCCATCTTTCGAAAGATGCGCGGCTGTGGGCCAGCTACGAAAAGCTCGACAATGACCCGCTGCGCGCGCCGTCGTCTTCCAGCGGTGACAGCATGTCGCAGTTCGAACTGGGTGTTCGTTACGACTTCTGATGCCCGACAAGGGTCGCGAGTCGCCAGACCAAGAGGGCACTGCGCGTCGATCGGGGAGCGATAACGGCCCCGATCGGCGCGCTTTTGCCGACATCGATCTGCCGGGCACGGGCATCGACAGTTCGCTTCTGTCCGGGCTATATCCCTCGCAGGACGCTGAGCCGTCCATTGGGAGAGGATGGTCTTTGGCACTGAGAGAGTCGATCGGGCCCCTGTGGCGCAGATTGCTGGTCCGGCTCCTGGTGCTTGCAGGGGTGGTCGCGCTGGTGACTCTGGTCGCGGTGCAGCTGGCGCAGCGCAATGCCGAGGAAGACCTCGACCGCGAACTGGCGCGGGCGACCGAAACCTACGCCAGCTCTCTGGAGGCCTGGCAACGCCAATACTGGGCGCTCGCGGCGATCTATGCCGAGGACCCGGCCTTGCGCGATGCCAACTTCCTCACCGGCGCGGGTGCGGCATCGATCAAGGCCCGGCTGACCCGGTGGAACAGCGCCACCGGCTCGCAGGCGACGATGATCGTGCGCCCGGACGGTACGCTGCTGGCAGGCTCCTTCGCCTCGACCGTTCCGCAGGGCGAAACCGCGATGCTGGGCGCGGACATCCTGCGCACTGCCGCCAATGGCGGGCTGGGGCGTTCTTTCGTGACATGGAGCAACGGGCAGCGCGGCTATGCCTTCGCGTTCGAAGTCGACACTCCGCCCGCGACAGGCCCCGAAATCGTGGTCGTCGTCGCGCCGCTATCCGAACTCGAGCAATATCTGCAGTTGCAGACCGACACCGTGCTGGTTGCGGACAGGAACGGCACCATTGCCGTTGGCAATCGCCGCGAAGCGATCGGTCGGCCGATCGATGAATTCGCCGCGACGCCGCAAACCGGTGTGAAGAACCCGGTCGGCCAGCGCCAGTCGCGGCTGGTCAATTCGCGCAATGGCTGGACGCTCAGCGTGGCGCGTTCATCGCAAGCTGCCGAGCAATATGTGCATCTGGTCGGCTGGCTTGCCGCGAGCATCGCCACGGCGCTTGCCCTGCTGGCGCTGCTGATCCTCTCTCGCCGGACGGCTTATCTCGAGCGGCTGGCCCTCCAACGCAAGATGCGCAGCGAGCTCGAAGAAACGGTGGAAACGCGCACCGCCGAAATGCGCGAGGCCAACGCACACCTGCGCGAAGAGATCGAGCGTCGGCAGGAGATCGAGCAGGACTTGCGCGATACCCATCTCGAACTGACGCAGGCCGCAAAGCTTGCCTCGGTCGGGCAGATGTCCGCCGTGGTCAGCCACGAACTCAACCAGCCGCTGACCGCGATCCGTTCAAACGCGGAAATGGCGCATGAATATCTCGACCGCGGGGACAAGGATCAGGCGCGCGCCAAGATCGCCGCCATCCTCGACATGACCGACCGGATTGCGCGGCTGACGAAGCGGCTACTGAACTTCTCGCGCCAGCCGCGCAGCGACGCCTATCCGATCGCGCTGTCGGTGCCGCTCGACGATGCGCTCGGCATCATGGAGCCGCGCATGCAGAAATCGGATGCGACGTTCGATCTCGATATCGCCGCGGACCTGTTCGTCATGGGCGGCCGCAACCGCCTGTCGCAGGTCTTCATCAACCTGATCGCCAACGCCCTCGATGCGTGCGCCTCCGGCGATACGCCATGCCACATCGCGGTCCGTTCGCAGCGGATCGGGGACCGGATCGAACTGCAGTTTTCGGACAACGGGCCGGGCGTTCCGGAGGAACAGCAGGCGCGCATGTTCGAGGCATTCTTTTCGACCAAGGAGCGGGGTAAGGGGCTGGGGCTGGGGCTGTCGGTTTCGGCGAAGATCGTCTCCGAATTCGGCGGTGAAATGCTCTACCGGCCCGGAGAGAACGGCGGCGCGACCTTCGTCGTGGTCATGCCCGCGCTCGCCCAGAAGGAGAAGGCGGCATGACCACCCGGGCCGACGTGATCTTCGTCGACGACGACAAGGATGTGCGCGACACCACCATCGAAAGCCTGTCGCTGGCCGGGCACGAGGTGACCGCCTTTGCAAAGGCGGAACGGGCGCTGGAGCGGCTGTCGCGCGATTTCGGCGGCGTCGTGGTATCCGATATCCGCATGCCCGGCATGGACGGCATCCAGTTCCTCGAAGCGATTCAGGAGATCGACGAGGCGCTTCCCGTGATCCTTGTCACCGGCCATGCGGATGTGCCGCTGGCGGTCGCGGCGATGCAAAAGGGCGCGTTCGATTTCCTCGAAAAGCCGTTCTCCAACCAGGCGCTGCGCGAACGCGTTTCGCGCGCGTTGCAGTTTCGCAAGCTGCGGCTGGAAAACCGCGAGCTGCGCGATACGCTGCACGGCAGCGGGGATGCGCTCGACCGGCTGATGGTCGGTTCGTCCCAGGCCATGCAGCAGACGCGCGAACGCATCCGCATGCTGGCGGCCGCCGATCTCGATGTCCTGCTGACCGGCGAGACCGGCACCGGCAAGGATCTCGCCGCGCGCCTGCTGCACGATCTGTCGCCGCGCGCGGGCCAGCCCTTCGTCGCCATCAACCTCGCGGTCGTGCCCGAAGAGAATATCGAACATCTTCTGTTCGGGCACGAGGAAGGCGCGTTCCCCGGTGCCGCGCGGGCGCGTTATGGCAAGCTCGAGCATGCGCGCGGCGGAACGCTCTATCTCGACGAGGTCGGTTCGCTCTCGCCCGCCCTTCAGACCAAGCTGCTGCGGCTGGTCGATACGCGCCAGTTCGAACGGGTCGGCTCGAACCAGCCGATCGACCTCAATGCCAGGATAATCACCTCCACCAACCGTTCCCTGACGGCGCTGGCGCAGGCCGGGGAATTCCGCACCGACCTGCTCTATCGCTTCGCGGTCGGCACGGTGGAACTGCCGTCTCTCAGGGACCATGCCGAAGACATCCCGGTCCTGTTCCAGCACCTGCTGCGCATCATGGCCGCACGGCACGGGATGGAAGAGTATCGCCCCCCTTCGGCCGACTATCTGGGGGCGCTGGCGCAGCGCGAATGGCCCGGCAACGTGCGCGAACTGCGCAACGTTGCCGAACTCTACCTTGTCGGGATCGAGAAGCCGGACGACGAGGAGGAGGCATGCCAGCCGCGCGAGAGCCTGCAGGCGCGCATGGAGGTGGCGGAGCGCGAAGCGATCGTCGACACGCTGATCCGCCATCGCGGCAATCTGAAGGCGAGCTACGAGGAACTCGGCGTATCGCGCAAGACGCTGTACGAAAAGATGATTCGCCACAGGCTCAGCCGGGTCGATTTCACAGACGAGGCGGGTGACGCGTGACGCGCGGCGCCCGGGCGTTACGCATTCCGCCCTCCGTCGATGCGCGGATTGGGGCGAAGGCGTTACATCGCAGGAATTTCTTCAGAAAAAAGGTGTGGCCGCGCCTTAGGCCGATTGTCCGGCGGTCCGGCGCCCTCCTAATCGGCTTCACGCATTGCGATGCGAACAAAAAACAAAACAGACAGAGATTGGGAGATCCTGAAATGCGCAAATTTATTTCCATGTCGATGGTCGGCGTCGCCGCCTTGGCGCTTGCCGCGTGCAACGGCTCGGCGAACGACGACGCAACGTCTTCGAGCGGGGCAGAGGGCGAGCAGGTCGCCGCGAACGACGGGTGCGATGCGGGCGAACAGGTCATCAAGTTCAGCCACGTCACCAACATGGACAAGCATCCGAAGGGCATCGCCGCGAGCCTGCTGCAGGAGCGCATCAATACCGAGATGGACGGTCGCATGTGCATGGAGGTCTACCCGAACTCCATGCTGTATGATGACGACAAGGTGCTCGAAGCGATCCTGCTGGGCGACGTCCAGATGGCCGCGCCCTCGCTCTCCAAGTTCGAGAATTACACGACCAAGCTGCGCATCTTCAACTTCCCCTTCCTGTTCGACGACATCGATGCCGTCGACCGGTTCCAGGCGTCGCCTGCCGGACAGGCGCTGCTGAACTCGATGAGCGACAAGGGCCTGAAAGGCCTCTCGTTCTGGCATTCGGGCATGAAGCAGCTTTCCGCCGACCGGCCTCTGCTGGTGCCGGCCGATGCCAAGGGCCTGAAGTTCCGGGTCGAAAATTCGGACGTGCTCGTCGCGGTGTTCGACCAGCTCGGCGCCAACCCGCAGAAAATGTCCTTCAGCGAAGTCTACGGCGCGTTGCAGACCGGCGTTGTCGACGGGCAGGAGAACAGCTGGTCCAACATCTACGGCCAGAAGTTCTTCGAAGTGCAGGACGGCATCACCAACACCGATCACGGCGTGCTCGATTACATGGTGGTCACCAGCTCGCGCTGGTGGGACGGCCTCGACGAAGCGGATCGCCGCGACCTGACGAGAATCCTCGAAGAGGTGACGGGCGAACGCAACCAGGCCGTGAACGAGCTGGAAGCGGAAGCTCGCGAGGCCATCGTGGCTGCCGGCACGGAAATTCGCGAACTGACGCCCGAGCAGCGCGAACAGTGGGTCAACGCCCTGCGCCCCGTGTGGAAGCGCTTCACCCCCGATGTGGGTGCCCAAACGCTCAAGGCTGCGCAGGACGCGAACGAGAGCTGATCCGGACTTCCGGTCCCGTCAAAATCCGAAACCGCCGGGGCGAGCGAGATCTCGCCCCCGGCCCCTGCCGTGCGTGGCGACGAAAGGGTCTTTTTTCCGATGTTCTATCAAATGGGGGAATCCCCGAGCCTGATCGGGCGGATCGAGCGCCTGTTCATCGCGGTGGTGCTGGGGCTGATGACGATCATCACCTTCGCCAACGTGATCGCGCGCTACGTCTTCAATTCCAACGTATTGTGGGCGGTGGAAGGCACCGTCTACCTGTTCGCCTGGCTGGTGCTGATCGGTGCCGCGCATTGCGTCGCGATCACCGCCCACCTCGGCGTCGATGCGGTGGTCAACCTGCTGGGCGGAACCGGCAAGCGGATCGCGGCGCTGGTCGCGGTCGCCGCCTGCCTCGCCTACACGATCCTGCTGCTGATCGGATCGTGGCACTACTGGTATCCCTTCGTGACCGACCTGTCGTTCCTGACGACGGAGGATATTCCGATGCCGCCGGGCTTCGGCTGGCTTGCCTTCATGAACGGCGGCGAACCTTACGAGAAGCTGCCGCGCTTCATTCCCTATTTCGTGCTCCCGCTGTCGATGGTGCTGCTGACGATCCGCTGGTCGATGTCGGCGATCGAGATCCTCAAGGGCAAGCGCGATGCGATCATCGCAAGCCACGAAGTCGTGGAAGAGCTCGCGGACCGCGATGCGCATGTCGAAGAGCCTGCCACCGCGGCCCCCGCAAATCCGGCCAAGGAGACCACCAATGGCTGAAGTCCTCATCCTTTTCCTGATGGTCATCGTCCTTCTGGCGCTCGGCGTGCCGGTCGGCGTCTCGATCGGCCTGAGTTCCATCGTCTTCCTGCTGGTCTATTCGGACGGATCGCTGACCTCGGTCGCGAACACCTTGTTCGATGCGTTCCACGGGCATTACACGCTGCTCGCCATTCCGTTCTTCATCCTCGCGGCGGCCTTCATGTCGACCGGCGGGGTGGCGCAGCGGATCATCCGCTTTGCGGTGGCCTGCGTCGGGCACCTGCCCGGCGGCCTCGCCATCGCGGGCGTGTTCGCGTGCATGCTGTTCGCCGCACTGTCGGGCTCTTCGCCCGCAACGGTGGTCGCGGTCGGTTCGATCGTGATCGCTGGCATGACGCAGGTCGGCTACCCGAAGGAATTCGGCGCCGGTGTGGTGTGTAACGCCGGTACGCTGGGCATCCTGCTGCCGCCGTCCATCGTGATGGTCGTCTATGCCGCCACGGTCGACGTGTCGGTCGGGCGCATGTTCCTGGCCGGGGTCATCCCCGGCATCATCGCGGGCGGTATGCTGATGGTCGCGATCTACGGCTATGCGCGCTGGAAGAACTTGGCGCGCGGGCAATGGGCCGGCTGGCGCGAGATCGGGCGTTCGGGCGCGGATGCGTTCTGGGGCCTGATGCTCGTGGTCGTGGTGCTGGGCGGCATCTGGGGCGGGGTGTTCACCCCCACCGAAGCTGCCGCGATGGCCGCAGTCTACGCCTTCGTCGTCGCCAACTTCATCTACCGCGACATGGGTCCGCTCAAGGCGAAGGCCAAGGAGGGCCAGAGCGTGATGCTGACGCAGGAGCAGGCCGATAGCGGCGTGCTGACGATGGACGGCGGTGCCGCGGTGCTCGGCGGCCCGAACGTGGGTGGCGGCACTGCCCCCGCTGCGGACGATCCGCATCGCCCGACCTCGCTGCTGCGCAAGCCGCACGCGCTGCTGACCGCGTGGTTCCACAAGGACACGCAGGAAGTGCTCTACGACGCGGGCAAGATCACGATCACGCTGATGTTCATCATCGCCAACGCGCTGATCCTGAAGCACGTGCTGACCGAAGAGCAGCTGCCGCAGCATATCACGCAGGCGATGCTCAGCTGGGGCCTCGGCCCGATTACCTTCCTGATCGTGGTGAACCTGATCCTGCTGATCGGCGGCCAGTTCATGGAGCCTTCGGGCCTGATCGTGATCGTCGCACCGCTGGTGTTCCCGATCGCGATGGAGCTGGGAATCGATCCGATCCACCTGGGCATCATCATGGTGGTGAACATGGAGATCGGGATGATAACCCCGCCGGTGGGCCTCAACCTCTTCGTCACGTCGGGCGTCGCGAACATGTCGATGCTCGCGGTGGTCAAGGCCGCGTTGCCGTGGCTCGGCGTGCTGGTGATCTTCCTGATCATGGTCACCTACATCCCGGTCCTGTCGACCTGGCTGCCGACCATGATGATGGGGCCTGAAACCGTCATCCGCTGATCCGGCTTGAGTGCCGGCCCACGGGCCGGGAGCGTCTTCTCCCAATTCTGCTCCCGGCCCGATTTTCGTAAGGATAGATACCGAACCGATGGACCAGCCCCGCAGCATGGACGCGCGCGCAATCCTGTCCGATCCCCTGCGCAACAAGGGCACGGCCTTTACC
>Ga0114904_1001400_pt1 | contig 11724 bp, 12 predicted proteins | sample MalvirDeepMed_s6_FD_83498 | JGI IMG/M metagenome (GOLD analysis project Ga0114904, IMG submission 83498) | Marine viral communities from the Global Malaspina Expedition - Malaspina viral metaG DeepMed_s6 | ecosystem: Environmental > Aquatic > Marine > Oceanic | place: Mediterranean Sea... | reverse complement strand
GGTGACCCGGCGGGCACGCTTCGATCCGGCGAAGAACGATCAGGGCCGCGCCACGGCGGGCAAGTATGCCGGCGCGGTGCGCTGGCAGCTGCCCGACTGATCGCTAACCCAATTCCCCGGTTTCGTCGGTCGGCACGCCATCGATCGGCGCGCGGCCTTCGGAATCGGGGATCGTCCAGATGGCGACGTTCAGCAGCGCGACCAGCGCGGCGACCACCATCAGCCCCGCCTGCTTGCGATAGCCCCGGCGGAACAGGATGATCGCGCCGCCGATCAGGGCCAGCGACGCAAGGACGAGGAGCGAGAGAACGATATTGAGCATGCCTTGCGCCTACACCTGATTGCGCCCTTGCGGAACGCCCGATCCAGCCAACGCTTGTGATATCATGCGGCATCCCTGCCGCGATCAGCGACAGGAGATGGACATGGGTATTTTCGGATCGATCAAGGATGCGATCTTCGGCGACGACAAGCCTCGAAAAGCGCCTGCCCCCGCGAAACAGGCCGCCCCCGCAAACGCACCCGCGCCGAGCGGGACGATCGAGGATTCGGGCGTAGCGTTCGACCCGACCACCACGGTCGACGTGGCCGAGCGGCTCGACAAGATCGAGGGTTCGGACAGGCTCAACTGGCGCACCTCGATCGTCGACCTGCTCAAATTGCTGAGCATCGATTCGGGTTACGAGAACCGCAAGGAACTGGCGGGCGAGATGGGCCGCCCCGATTACGAAGGCAGCGCCGAAGACAATATCTGGCTGCACAAGCGCGTGATGCAGGAAATCGCCGACCACGGCGGCAATGTGCCCCCCGAACTGCTCCAGTAAGCCTGTCGCACCAAAGATTTGACGGGTGTGGCGAACAGCGCCACACCCGTTGGCATGAGCACATTTTCCCTTTCGCGCCGCCAGGCCCTCGCCGGTCTCACCGCCACCACCGCCCTGACGCTGGGCGGTTGCGCCACGAACCAGTCCGGCCCGGCGCTGCGCCAGATGACGCTCTCGCCCGACGAGTGGCTTAACGATGTCGCTTACGGGATGCTCAAGTTCGAGCCTGAGCGCGCGACGAGCCTGGGTGTCGACACGGGCGAGCACGCTTCGCTGCGCGGCAAGCTGGAAGACCAGTCGATCGCAGGGCAGCGCGAATATGCGAGCTACCTGCGCTCGGTCGTCGACCAGATGGACGGCCTCGACGAAAGCGGGATGAGCCCGGACCAGCAGACCAGCTATCAGGTCGTGCGCAGCGCCTTTTCCACGGCGGTGGAAGGGTTCGACCTGCCCTATGGCGATGTTGCGGTCGGCAGCTGGCGCAATGCGCCTTACGTGGTGATCCAGAATGTCGGCACCTATCTCGACATGCCGCGCTTCATGGATTCCTCCCACCCGCTCGCCAGCGGTGAGGATGCCGAAGCCTATCTGCTGCGCCTGCAGCAAATGCCCGCCGCATTGATGGGCGAGCTTGAACGGATGGAGGCCGCGCGCGCGATGGGCGTGGTGCCGCCCGATTTCCTGCTCGACAAGGCGATAGCCCAGATGGAGCGGACGGTTGCCGACGCACAAAGCGGCGAGCTGTTCGTGGCCCAGATGAAGATCAATCTGGCGAAGAACGGCCTGCCTGAGCGTTACGCCACACTCGCCGACCAGTACGTGCGCTTCCCCATCGCAGTCGCGCTGCAAAGCCAGCTCGACGAGCTCAAGACGCAGCGCAGCATGGCCAGGTCCGATGCCGGCATGTGGGCACAGCCGGGGGGTGAGGAATGGTACCGTTGGGCGCTCAAGGCCAGCACTACCACCACCATGTCGCCCGACGAAATCCACGAGCAGGGGCTGGAGGAACTGGAGCAACTCCATTCGCAGATGGACCCGATCCTGCGTGACATCGGATACGACAGCGGCACTGTGGGCGAGCGGATGCAGAAGCTCTCCACCGATCCGCGCTATCAGTTCGCAAAGGGCGATCCGGGCCGCAAGCAGATCATGGACTTCATCCATGACCGGATCGACTGGATCACCGCGCAAATGCCGCGCGCGTTCAACCAATTGGTCGACCCGAATGTAGAGGTCCGCCGCCTGCCGCTGGCCGAAGAGCCCGGCGCGCCGGGTGCCTATGGCGGCGCGGGCAGCAAGGACGGGTCGATCCCCGCGCGCATGTGGATCAATCTGCGCACCACCGATCTGCACCGCAAATATGATCTGGCCGATCTGACCTATCACGAGAGCATTCCGGGCCACGCGTGGGAGGGCACATTCTCCAACCGCCTGCCGCTGATCCGCAGCATCCTGGCGTTCAATGCCTTCTCCGAAGGCTGGGCGCTCTATGCCGAGCAGCTGGCAGACGAGCTGGGCGCTTACGACGATTTCCAGGTCGGGCGCCTCGGCTACCTGCAATCCCTCGCCTTTCGCGCCTGCCGACTGGTGGTCGACACCGGGCTGCACCACAAGCGCTGGACCCGCGAACAGGGCCGCGCCTTCTTCGTCGAGCGCAATGGTTCGAAGGCGGAGGAAGTGGCGAGCGAGGTCGATCGCTATTGCAGCTGGCCGGGCCAGGCCTGCGGCTACAAGATCGGCCATTCGCAAATCGTCGGCCAGCGCGCGCGGGCCAAGCGCGAGATGGGCGATGCCTATGACTTCAAGGGCTTCAACACCGCCGTGATCTTGGGCGGCAATTCCCCTCTGGATGTCGTGGAAAAGACCGTGGCACGGTATATCGCGGGCGCACGGGCATGATCCGCAGGGCCCTCGCACTCGCATTTGCCGGTATCGGTTTCGCCATCGCCAGCGGTGCGCAGGCCGGGACACCCTATGAGATGGAAGTGACCTGTCCGGTCGGCGGAGAGACCTTCAGTCACACCGCCACCGGCAGCTATTCGACAATGGGCTCGCGCCCCGACGGGAAGCCCTATGGCAGCTGGACCTTCCCGATACCCATGCCCGAGTGCCCCGATAACGGCCTCGTGCTGTATCGCGATTTCGAAGAGGCGGAAGTCCCGGCACTGACCGCGCTGGTGCTGTCGGACGAGTACCGCGCACTCTCGGCGGAGACGAGCTATTACCGGGCACAATGGCTCTATGACCGACTGGACGATGGCGCCGGGACTCCCCCCTACCTGCTGATGCGGGCGGGGTGGCAGGCCGATAGGGATACCTCTCGCAAGGCCCGCTATCAGCGTGAATTTGCCGAGCGTGCGGAGGGCTTCGCCGTCGAGGACGACACCTTCGAAACGCTGGCCCTGCGCTATCGCGTGGCCAATGCCTGGCGCGAGCTGGGCGAATTCGATCGCGCGCTCGCGGCGCTGGATAGCATCCCGCCAGACGCGCTCGACGTAGCGGTTCCCGCTCGCAGCGAGGCCGGCGACGAAGCGGTGCAAGATGCGGAGAGTCGCCGTTATCTGTTGGAACAGATCGGTCCGATGCGTGCCCTGATCCTCGCACGCAACACGCAGTCCGAGCCGCTGACGCTGATCCCGGAAGACATTGCGATCTATCGCTGTGCCACGCTGATCGAGGAAAACGCCATGGCGCCCGATCCTTTCTGCACCGCTCCCGAACGCGCCGCCGAGATCGCCGAGGCGCGCGAGCAAAGGCGTGCACGACAGGAGTACGCAGCCGACTGACGCCTCGAACAGGCGGAATCCCGCTACGGGGCCGGTGGCGCAGTCTCTCGCGGCACCAGCCGCACTTCGAACAGGGTCGGCCACAGCTTGCCGGTGACGAACCAGCGGTCCGCCTGCGCGTCGTAGCCGATGCCGTTCAGCACTCCGCCCGGATCGGCGGCGGCGACTTCGCGCACCAGCGGGCTCAGATCCACGATGCTTCGGATCGCGCCGCTGGCAGGGTCGATGCCGATGATCGCCTGGCTGTACCACTGGTTCGCCCAGATCAGCCCGTCGATCGTCTCCAGCTCGTTGAGCCGGGGCACGGGCTTGCCATCGAGCGTGACGGTAACCTCGCGCTGCACCTCGTAGGTTTGCGGATCGAGGAAGCGCAAAGTCGCGCTGCCGTCCGATGCGACGAGCTGGTCGCCCAGCACCGTCAGGCCCCAGCCTTCGTAGGGGAAAGGATCGCTGCGCACCGGCTCCAGCTGCGCCAGCGACCAGCGATGGATCACGCCGTCGCGCCAGGTCAGGCTGACAAGTTCGTCGCGCCACAGCGCCAGCCCCTCGCCGAACTGGTCGGCGGGAATGTCGCGCGCGGCGAGCACATCGCCCGTGGTCGGATCGACCTTGCGGATCTGCGACTGGCCTACCTGCCCCGTGCTCTCGTACAGATGCCCATCGTGCCACAGCAGGCCCTGCGTGAAGGCCTCGGGATCGTGCGGATAGCGCGCGAGCACCTCGACATCGTAGATGACGGGCGCGGTTTCGGCTGTGGGTGCCGTCGCCTCTTGCGCAGGCTCCTGCGCCGCTGCCCAGACGGGCGCGAGCGCGATGGAGAGGGCAAATATCAGTCGTGTCGGCATGGCCGGTTTCTGACACCGCAGCAGATGACCACGGCCTGAAGTGGCGCGCGGCTTACTTCTTCCCGAAGAGATTGCTCGCCATGCCGGTAATGTCATCGACCACATCGCCGTCTCCGTCGCGGTCGAGCATCTTGAGCACGCTTGCCGCCTGCGGGTTCTCCTGAAGCTGGCGGGCATATTCGCCAAGCGATCCTTCGCCGCCGATCTGCTGCACGATCTGGCCGAGCACGCCGGTATCGATGCCCGTTCTGGCCGACGCCTGCTCTACCGTGTCGCCCTGCTGCGTGTGCGCCTGGCCGAGCGCGGCGATCGCCCTTTCGGCCATGGCAGGATCGATCCCGACCTTCTCGGCAAGGTTCTTCACGTCGTCCGGCGCACCGCCGGTGCTTTTGAGAATCGAATCGAACAGGCTCATGCGGGTCTCCTAAGCCGGTGGTGGTCAGCGATCTCTATTCCTGACAGATGTCAATTTCAGGGCCCCGCTCCGGCTTTTACCGTGCGGGACCCCTCCTCTCCAGCCGGGAAGATCGTTGGCGTTAGGCGTCCTGCGAAGCGGGCTGCGGCGCGGCGTCGCGCACGCCCTGGTCGACATGGGCCGCGAAGGGCGCGAAATTATCGACGAAGAGCTGGACCAGCTTGCGCGCGGTCGCGTCGTATTCCTGCGGGTCGCTCCAGGTCGAGCGCGGATCGAGGATCGCGCTGTCGACACCCGGAACCGACACGGGAACCTCGAACCCGAAGTTCTCGTCCGTTCGGAAGTCGGCATCGTTCAGCGATCCGTCGAGCGCGGCGTTGAGCAGCGCGCGGGTCGCCTTGATCGGCATGCGGTGGCCGGTGCCGTACTTGCCGCCCGTCCAGCCGGTGTTGACCAGCCAGCACTGCGCGCCGCCCTGCGCAATCCGCTTCTTGAGCAGGTTGCCGTAGACGCTGGGGTGGCGCGGCATGAAGGGCGCGCCGAAACAGGTGCTGAAGGTCGCCTCGGGCTCGGTCACGCCGATTTCGGTGCCCGCGACCTTCGCCGTGTAGCCCGAAAGGAAGTGATACATCGCCTGATCGGGCGTCAGCCGCGCGATCGGGGGCAGCACGCCGAAGGCATCGGCGGTCAGCATGATGACGTTCGACGGCGGCGGGCCGAGATTGTCCTTGCTGGTATTGGGGATCGAACTGAGCGGATAAGCACCGCGCGTATTTTCGGCGAGCGAATTGTCGTCGAGGTCGATCTCGCCATTCTCGTCCATCACCACGTTTTCGAGGACGGTGCCCTCCATCTTCGTGGTGGCGTAGATTTCCGGCTCGGCCTCGGGGTCGAGGCGGATCATCTTGGCGTAGCAGCCGCCTTCGAAATTGAAGACCGCATCGTCCGACCAGCCATGCTCGTCGTCGCCGATCAGCGTGCGGCTGGCATCGGCGGACAGGGTGGTCTTGCCCGTGCCCGAGAGGCCGAAGAACACCGCGCTCTTGCCGTCGGGGCCGATATTGGCGCTGCAATGCATCGGCATCACGCCCTTGGGCGGCAGCAGGTAGTTGAGCACGCCGAACACGCTCTTCTTCATCTCGCCGGCATATTTCGTGCCGCCGATCAGGATCAGCTTTTCTTCCAGGTTCACCGCGATCACGGTTTCGCTGCGGCAGCCGTGCCGCTCGGGATCGGACTTGAAGCTGGGCAGATCGATGATCGTATATTCGGGGACGAAGCCGTCCAGCTCGCCCTGCGTCGGGCGCACCAGCAGCGTGCGGATGAACTGGTTGTGCCACGCGAGTTCGTTGACCACGCGCACTTTCACGCGGTGTTCGGCCTGCGACCCGCCGAACAGATCCGCGACGTAGAGCGTATCCTTGCCCTTCACCGCCGCGAGGAAATCTTCCTTCAGCGCCGCGAAATGTTCCGGCGTCATCGAGGCATTGTTGTCCCACCAGACCGTATCTTCGGTCTCGGCATTGCGGACGATGAACTTGTCCTTCGCGCTGCGGCCGGTGTGCTTGCCGGTTTCCACGACCAGCGGCCCGTGCCTGGCGCGTTTGCCCTCGCCATTGTCGAGCGCGGCCTGGGTCAGCGCGGCGCTATCGAGATTGGCGTGAATGGTGGCATCGGTTTCGATCCCCTGGTCCGCCAGACTGTGGGACAAAGATACGGGCACTGTCGCCAATCTCCTGAATTGTAACGTAATGTCATGGGCAAACGACCGGCGAGCCGGGCCGGGTCGGAAAACACACATACGTATGCGTGCCGCCGATCCAGCAGCGCATAAGCTCGCCGAGGCGGATCGTCAAATTCGTGCAGGGCCGGTGCAGCAAATGGTGCAACATCGGGCTTCGATGCGTTGTGAGAAGGCCACACACGCGCTAGCTTGAAAGCGCAGCACCCGCTTGACCGTACTGGACCCCATGGAACCGACGACCGACACCAGCGAACCTCTCTCGTCCGAGCAGTCTCCCCTGCGCCGCACCGACCGGCGCGTGATTGCGCTGGTGGACGATGATCGCAACATCCTGACCACGGTCTCGATCGCATTGCAGGCCGAAGGGTTCGAGACGCGCGTCTATTCCGACGGCGAGACGGCGCTGCGCGCGCTGACCGAAAATCCGCCCGATCTGGCGGTGTTCGACATCAAGATGCCGCGCATGGACGGGATGGAACTGCTCGCAAAGCTGCGCGAACGCTCCGCCCTCCCGGTCATCTTCCTCACCAGCAAGGACGACGAGCGGGACGAGGAAGCCGGGTTCGAAATGGGCGCGGACGATTATATCTCCAAGCCCTTCTCGCTGCGCCTCCTGGTCGCCCGCATCCGCGCGATCCTGCGCCGGCGGGGTATCGAGGATGGAACGCCGGATGTGGCCGGAGCGGAAGCGGAGGCAGGCCCCTCGCGCGAAAGCTTCAGCCGCGGGCGCCTGACGATGGACCCCGCGCGCCACCAGGTCACGTGGGACGGCCGGGCCGTATCGCTAACGGTCACCGAATTCCTGCTGCTGGAGGCGCTCGCGCATCGCCCCGGCGTCATCAAGAGCCGCAACCAGCTGATGGATGCCGCCTATCCCGACGACGTCTTCGTAGACGACCGCACGGTCGACAGCCACATCAAGCGGATGCGGCGCAAGTTCCGGGCGGTGGACCCCAGCTTCGGCGCGATCGAGACGCTCTACGGCGCGGGCTACAGCTTCAGCGACGGCTGAGCGATGCGGGCATGACCAGCGCGGATGACTGTCATGGCGAGTGAGCCGCGCCGCGTGCGGCGGATCGCCCGCCCGCTGGAGCGGGTCGGCATCTTGTCCCGCGTCTCGCTCACCGCGCGCATCCTTGCGGTCAATATCCTGCCGCTCGCGCTGCTGGGCGGCGGGATCGTCTACATCGATTCCTACCGCGCGCAGCTGCTCGACGAGCGGTACAAGCTCGCCCGGATCGAAGCGCAGATCACGGCCGAAGCGCTGGCCGGTGCCACGCGCGCGCGGCAGGATGCACTGCTGCTACAGATCGGTAAGGAGCAGGACATGCGCCTGCGCCTGTTCGATCCCGAGGGCCAGCTGGTGGCTGACAGTTTCGAACTGGGCGAGCCGACCTTCACCCTCGACGACCCGACCGACGATCCCTTCGAATTGCGCTTCGCGCGCTTCCTCGACCAGATCGTGGACACCGTGGTCAGCGCGCAGCCCGTGCCGCGCTATATCGAACCCGAATCGAACATCGCCGATTCGTGGCCCGAGCTGCAGCGCGCGCGCGAGCTGGGCATTTCGCAGATCGAGCTGCGCCAGGCGGCGGACCGCACCCCCGTCATCACCGCCGCCGCCCCGGTCGGCCTGCAGGGCGCCACCCTGCTGACCACGCGCAACGCGATCGACATCACCGAATCGGTGCGCAATGCGCGCTCGACGCTGGGCACGGGCGTGTTCTTCGCCCTGCTCGCCTCGATCCTGCTGTCGCTGTTCCTCGCGCGGACCATCGTCTCGCCCCTCCAGACGCTTTCAAAGGCGGCCCAGCGCGTGCGTCTGGGGCGCGAGCGCGAGGTGCAGGTGCCCCGCCTGCCCGATCGGCAGGACGAGATCGGCATGCTCGCCCGCGCGATCGCCGACATGACCGACGCGCTGCGCCACCGGATCGACGCGGTCGAACATTTCGCCGCCGACGTGGCGCACGAGATCAAGAACCCGCTCGCCAGCTTGCGCAGCGCGACCGAATCGCTCGGCCATGTGGACGATCCCGAACTGCGCGCCCAGCTGCTCGACATCGCGACTCACGACGTGCGGCGGATCGACCGGCTGGTGACCGAAATCTCCGACGCCAGCCGCATCGACGCGGAACTCTCGCGCGCAACCTTCGAACCGGTCGATCTGATCGCGCTGGTCGCCAACATCATCGAACGGCGCCGCAATCGCGGGATCGACCAGGGACGCAGCGTCGTGTTCGATCATTCGGGCACCGCCGCCTGGACGATGGGCGTGCCCGAACGGCTGGAGCGGATCATCGACAATCTGCTCGACAATGCAGTGTCCTTCTCGCCCGAAAAGGGCACGGTGCGCGTGACGATCCAGCGCGATCGCGATGCGGTGGTCACGATGGTGATGGACGAAGGCCCCGGCATCGCTCCCGAGGCGCGCGACAAGGTGTTCGAGCGGTTCCATTCGGACCGGCCCGAGGCCGAAGGCTTCGGCAACCACAGCGGCCTTGGCCTCGCCATCGGCCGGACCATCGCGGAGGCGCATGGAGGCATGCTGAGCGTCCACGACCGGCCCGACGGGCAGGATGGCGCATGCCTCGTGCTCGACCTGCCTGCCATGCGCGAAGAAAGCGCGACCAGTGCCTGAACGCGTCACCCCCAGCGTTTGGACCTTGCGCGCAGCACGCACGATGGATCATGGCATCACCTTCTTTGCGAGCAGGAGCGCATGGGTGTGAGCGGACCGCAGAAGATCATGCTGATCACCGGAATGTCGGGCGCGGGCAAGACCACCAGTCTGCGCGTGCTCGAAGACCTCGGCTGGGAGGCGGTCGACAATTTTCCCATCCGCCTGCTGCGCCCGCTGGTGGAAGAGGTGCTGGCGGGCGAAGAGCGTACGCCGCTGGCGATCGGCTTCGATTCGCGGACTCGCGGCTTCGACCCGTCGGCGATCGTCGCCATCGCCAAGGACCTCGCGAATCGGGGCGATCTGGAGCTGACCACCCAGTTCATCGATTGCAACAACAGCGAGCTCGAGCGGCGCTACAACGAAACCCGGCGGCGCCATCCGCTGGCCAATGGCCGCACCGCGATCGACGGCATCCGGGCCGAGCGCGACCTGCTGGAACCGCTGCGGCGCTGGGCCGACATGCTGATCGACACCAGCGAACTGGCAACCAACGAGCTGCAGCTGTTCGTCCGCCAGAATTTCGAAACGCAGGACGCGGGCGACCTGGCCGTCACGGTCAGCAGTTTCGGCTTTGCGCGCGGCATGCCCCCGCTTGCCGATCTGGTGTTCGACATGCGGTTCCTCGACAATCCGCACTGGCATCCGGACTTGCGCGAGCAGACCGGCCTCGACGAGCCCGTCGCGTCCTTTCTGGACCAGACCGACGGTTTTCAGGATAATTTCGCGCGCATCCGCGATCTGCTGCTGGACCTTCTGCCGCGCTATCAGGCGCAGGGGAAAAGCTACGTCCACATTGCCTTCGGCTGCACCGGCGGGCGTCACCGCTCTGTTTACACGGCGGAAAGGATGGCCCGGGCCCTGCGCGATGCAGGCTTTGCGCCCACCGTCAGCCATCGCAATCTCACCAGCCGCGCTGCCGATATGGTGGAAATGCAAACAGCCTGATCCGCTGTTGCCCCTTGTGTTGAGCGAAAGTGGATTTAGACACCTCGCCCATGATTGGCCTCATTCTGGTAACCCATGGGCAGCTCGCCCGTGAGTTCGTGTCCGCGATGGAACATGTCGTCGGCCCGCAGGAGGCCATTGCGTCCGTCTGCATCGGCCCGCAGGACGATGCGGAGGGCCGCCGCGAGGAAATCCGCACCAAGATCGCCGAGGCCGATCAGGGCCAGGGCGTCATCGTCCTGACCGACCTGTTCGGCGGCACCCCTTCCAACCTCGCGATCTCGCTGCTGGATGAAGGCCGGGTCGAGGTGATCGCCGGGATCAACCTGCCGATGCTGATCCGTCTGGCGCGGGCGCGACAGGATATGAACGTGGCCGATGCGGTGCGCGCGGCGCGCGATGCGGGCCGCAATTACATCACCATCGCCTCAGAATTCCTCGCCCGGCCGAGCGAAGAAATGAAGAGTGCGGGCGAATGAGCGGCGAGCGCAGGACCATCACCATCGTCAACGAACGCGGCCTGCATGCACGCGCCAGCGCCAAGCTGGTCGAGGTGGCGAGCCGCTGGCCGGAGACGACCAAGATCCGCGTCGCCAAGGAAGACCGCGTGGTCGACGGTCGCTCGATCCTCGATCTGATGATGCTCGGCGCAGCGCGCGGCGACGAGATCGCGCTGATCGTCGAAGGCGAGGATGCGCCTGCCGCGATGGCCGAACTGGCGGAGCTGGTGGAAGCCGGCTTCGGTGAAGAATAGGGCCGCGCCCGGTCCCCCTTTTCCCATGCCGCGCCGCTCCATCACCAGTTTCTCCAACCCGACGATCAAGGCTTTGCGGAGCCTGCGCGAGAAGAAGCATCGCCAGCGCGAACGCCGCTTCCTGGCCGAGGGGCTGCGCCTGCTGACCGATGCGCGCGAAAGCGGGCGGGTGCCCGAAGTGCTCGTGATGGCGGAGAAACGCGATCCGCATCCGCTGCTCGATGCGCTCGAACGCGCCGTGGACGCCGCAGGGGGTGATGTGATCGAGACCACGCCCGACATCCTCTCCAAGATCACCGGCAAGGACAATCCGCAGGGCGTCGCGGGGGCCTTCGCCGAATGGGACACCGGGCTCGATGCGATCGAGCGTGACGCCGCGCCGATCTGGCTGGTCGCGCAGGCGCTGCGCGATCCCGGAAACCTGGGCACCATGCTGCGGACCGGCGATGCGGTGGGCGCGGGCGGCCTGATCCTGATCGACGATTGCGCCGATCCCTTCGGTGTGGAGGCGGTGCGTGCGAGCATGGGCGCGATCTTCACCCAGCAGCTTGCCCGCGCGCGGTGGGAGGATTTCGTGCCCTGGCTACGCGGGCATGACGGCGCGCAACTGGTGGCGGCATCGCTGCGCGACGCGGTGCCTTACCGCGGCGCGCCCTACGCCGCCCCGTGCTTCGTGCTGGTCGGCAACGAATCGCAGGGCCTGCCGCAAGCCTACGAGGATGCCTGCGACC
>Ga0114904_1001394_pt1 | contig 11749 bp, 10 predicted proteins | sample MalvirDeepMed_s6_FD_83498 | JGI IMG/M metagenome (GOLD analysis project Ga0114904, IMG submission 83498) | Marine viral communities from the Global Malaspina Expedition - Malaspina viral metaG DeepMed_s6 | ecosystem: Environmental > Aquatic > Marine > Oceanic | place: Mediterranean Sea... | reverse complement strand
GCAGAAGAAGCGGCACCTGCATCGCCAGTGCACGGGCCAACGCCAGCCGCTGCGCCTGGCCGCCGGAAAGCTCAGACGGCCAGTCCCGCGCCCGCGCGCCGAGCCCGAGCTGATCCAGCAGCGACTGCGCCGTCGCCCTGCGCTCGGCGCGCGATGGCTCCGACAGTACCAGCTCCACGTTTTCCGACACCCGCCGCCAAGGCAGGAGGCGCGGCGTCTGAAAGATCACCGCCGCCCCCTTTCCCGGGCGCGGCGCGGCACCGGCGAGGGTGATCTCCCCCGCCGCAGGTTTCAGCAGGCCGGCCACCAGCCGCAGCAACGTGGTCTTGCCGCAGCCGGAGGGACCGAGGATCGCCAGCCGCTCGCCCGGCCGCAGATCGAAGCTCAGCCCGTGCAGCACCGGCGGGCCTCCGAAGTCATGGCCCAGCTCGCGCAATCTGAGCAGCGGGGCGTTCACCGGCTGATCTCGTCCCCGAGGGTCGAGGGCCCGAGCTCTTCGAGCACCGCGTCCATCGGGCCGAAGTCGGTGATGTCCTCCAGCTCGACCCGGAAGGGCGTGTCCTCGCCGTTCTCGCGCTTGTAAGGCTGGCCGAGGCTGCGCAGGGAGTAGAGCATCTCTTTCTTCTGCAAGCCGCCGTTCACCGTCCAGCTTTCGCTGTAGGTCTTGGCCAGCTCCGCCAGCGTGGCACGCGCGATGTCGGGGCGATCATCGGCCATGTCTTCCACCCAGGTTTCGGGATCGGCGGCATAGTCCCGCGCCGCGAGCGTCAGCGCGGTCAGCACCTTGTCCAGATCATCCGCGCGGTGCTCCAGCACGTCGGCGGTGACCACGTCGACCTTGGTGACGATGGGCACCTGGCGGAAGAACTCCCCGACGCTGACCAGCGTGTCGAACTCCTCATGCGAGGGCATGGCGAGGAAGCTGCCGATGGAGATCGTGGTGGAGTCGATCCGGCCCGCGCCCAGCGCCTGCGCCCGCACTGCCGGGGCGCCCAGCGGCACGACCTCGAGGCTGTCGAAATTGACGCCGAGGTTCTCGAGCACCAGGCTCGACAGGTCGTAATCCAGGCTGTGCATCCGCCCGACGCCATAGGTCGCGCCCGCCATGTCCTGCAGCGTCAGCCCGGGCTTGCCGACGATCATGAAGGGGATCGCCTTGTCGGACGAATGCACGGCGACGATATCCTCCGCGCCCTCCGCGTGCAGGTCCAGCAGGCTGCCGACCGAGATATTCGCCATCTCGCCGCCGCCGGAGCGCAGGGCGGCGACCGCCATCGGGGTCTGCGCGGCAGGCACCAGATCAACCTCCAGGCCCTGATCATCGAAATAGCCCGCGCTTTCGGCAAGATAGATCAGCGAGTTCGGGACCAGCGGAGTTTCGGTTTCGGTCACGACGATGCGGAACGGCTCCGCCAGCGAGGTCGAGGCCATCAGCGAGAGGCCGAGGGCAAGGGAGAGTCCGGAGAGGGAAAACTTGGGGGAGATATTTGGCACGACGTGGCCTTTCGAGGGTCTGGGTTTGGCGGCACGCCGATGTCAGTGGGCGCGCCACGCACGGTCAGGGGGAGGTGTAAGGCGTCTTTCCAACAGGCTGAGCAGGCCGGTCACGAGCGCGCCGATCGCGGCAAAGGTCAGCACAACGGCGAAGTAGCGGTCCATGCGGTAGCTGTTGCCAAGCGACTGCAGAAGGGCGCCAAGCCCTGTCATTGCCGTGTAGAGCTCGGACACCGCGGTTGCAACCAGACCCATCACCGCCGCCAGCCGCAGCCCTGCCATGACGGAGGGCAGCGCAGCCGGAAGAATGACGTGCCGCAGCCGGGTCAGTGGCGACATGCCGTAGCTGCGGGCCATCTCGATCAGCGCCGGATCGGCCCCGCGCACCCCCGCCTCGGTCGCGATCAGCACCGGCATGACCGCCGAGAGCGCGACGATCAGGACTTTTGCCTCCGCCCCGAGACCGACGGCCAGCACAATCAGCGGGATCAGCGCGACCACGGGCGTCGCGGCCAGAGCGTGCATGAAGGGAGAGATCGTGCGCCCCAGACTGCGAAACAGCCCCAGGAGAATACCCAAGGGCACACCGATCAGCGCGGCGCACCCCACTCCGCCCAGATAAACCGAGAGTGTTTCCCAGATCGCGATCGGGAACTTGCGACGGTCATCCATCAGCATCTGGAAGAAGGCCCGGAATGTCAGGTACGGGCCGGAGATGTATCCCTCCGGCACCAGTCGTGCGAGGCCGGCCCAGCCAAGAAGGAGCACAGGCACGAGCGCGAGGCTCAGCCAAACGTGTCGGGGGATCCGGGCGACCCACGCGAGATCATCCCTGATGGTGCTGATCGTTGCCGTGAACGGCCCCGATGTCCCGGAAGGTTTGAATCTCATCTGATCATTCTTCGTTGGGAATTGCATCGATCCGAGCAGAGGTCCCCCGGTCCGGCTATGAGACCGGGACAGAGCAGCAGACGTGGTCAGACCCTTGCCTCCCATAGAAACCGCCGTCAACGCTCCTGCGGAGGAAAGACCCTATCTTTGAACGAGATGGCGTGACCAAGACCGTTTCTCACGCAGTGGCCCAGAGCCTGAACATCTGTCGGTGCGATCTCGGCCCTCTGGGGCCGTGTTGCGGACCTCATCGGCCTCCGGGATTCACAGCGTGTATCGGGTCGGCCAAGAGCCTGCCATGCGCACACTGGCAACCTGCCGCTACCGCGCGACCATCCGGGGCTCCTGCAATGACGCACCGAAGATCGCTGCTCGTCCGGCTGGAGCAGATCCGGCGACAGGAACAATCCGGTGAGGGCGCCTTCGACATGCGCCGTTGCCCCTCGGCGAGCCTTCGAGGGGGCACTGGTGCCCTTCCCATCCGCCGAAACGGCCGCCTCTGCAAAGAAGACCGGCCCGCAACGGCACCCCGGGGGCAACCCGGCGGCTCGCCCGTAGGATCGGGGAACAGCCGGGCCGGCTGTCATGCCCTTGGCCGGGCCGAGACCCCGGTGAGAAATTTGAGTTCCTTCGCGTGGGCAGATCGCCTCGAGAGACCCCGACGGCCAGGCAAACGAGATCGCGCGCGTGGTCTGACCTGAGCTGGGGAAACGCGCGTCGTGTCCTGAGGGCAACGCCTGCAACACTGCCGTTTCGATCCGTAATCGGAAAGCAGCGGAACCTCAGAAGAAGACATCCTTGATCGGCAGGATCGCCGCGCCCAGGACGGCCGGATCGGTCTGGTTCTGGCCAATGACAAGGGCGGGCCCGGGCATGGGCACGTTGTAGCGATGCACCGGCCGGGGCTCGACCCGGGCGATCATGATCTCGGCCAGCGCCTTTGGCAGCTGTCCCCCGAAGACGATGGCATCCGGGTCCAGCACGCTGTGCAGGGTGCGCACCGCGCGGCTGACCTGCGGCATGACGAGGGACAGCCAGTCCTCCACGCCGGGCCAGCCCGGATCGAAGCGGGCAAGCAGGTCGGGCAGGCCCAAGACCTCGATCCCGGCCCGGCGCAGTTCCGACAGCAGCAAGCGCAGCGCCGGGCGGCATTCGGCCTCGCGGCCGTGGAACATCAGCGAGATTTCCCCGGCGTTGCCGCGCGGCCCGCGGTAAATCTCTCCATCCAGCACGATGCCGCCGCCAAAGCCGTAATCAAAGGCCAGATAGGCAAAGCTGCGATGGTCCCGTCCGGCACCGATCAGGCTCTCGCCCACGGCCCCCGCGGAGGAGCTGTTCTCGAGCAGCACACTAAGGCCGAAAGCCTCCTCAAGCTCGGGGCGGAAATCGACCAGCGACCAGTCCTGCAACGGCTCCGGGGCATTCACGTGCCCGGGCGTGCCAGTGAAATAACCGGGCAACGCCACGCCCAGTCCGCAGACCTTCTCCGGCGGCACGCCGGTTTCGATCAGCAGGCTGTCGAATTCGGCCTTCAGACGGGCGATCCCCGCGGCGCGATCCGGCAGGCCTTCGTCGATCCGGCGCAGGGCCACGCGGGCACAGGTCAGATCCACGAGGCAAAGCACGGCACTGTCGGTGTTGATCAGCAGGCCCGCGCCGTAGCTGGCCTCGGGACACAGGCTGAGAAGCGGGCTCGGCTTCCCCGGCAGACTGCGTTCCGGCGCGCGGGTCCGGACCAGCCCCAGCTCGAGCAGGGCCGAGACGATCCTGTGAATCGATTGCTGCGTCAGCCCGGTCTGCGCCGTCAGCGACGCACGCTCCACCGGCGCAAGCCGGCGCACAAGGTCCAGGATCGTCCTTTGGTTCGTGCTCAATTCAGGAAGGCTCAAGGCGCCAAAACTCCGGTCTTTGTCCCGTTTCCGCGCCAAGGCTGCGGCAAAATTCCAGCAAGGACTACAAGAAATCTGCGCAGCTGTCACACGAATTACACATCGCAAGAGTTAAACGCACCCAAAGTGTAATACCTGCGTCAGAGCAGCCGGAGAAACCGCCATGGCAACCCTCAGCGCGACCGACATCGCGGTCACATTCGATAGCTTTCAGGCCTTGAAGGGGGTCAGCCTCTCGGTCGAGGCCGGCCAGTTCGTCACGCTGCTGGGGCCATCGGGCTGTGGCAAGACCACGCTTCTGAACGTCATCGCGGGCTTCCAGTCCCCGACGCGCGGCCGGGTCGAGATCGCCGGAAAGGACGTCACGCAGCTCAGCCCGGAACGCCGCGACACCGCCATGTGCTTCCAGTCCTACGCGCTTTTTCCGCACCTGAACGTGGCCGGCAACATCGCCTTCGGGCCGCGCCAGAAACGACATGGCCGGGATGCGATCGCGGCCCGGGTGGCCGACCTGATCCGGCAGCTTGGCCTGTCGGGCCATGCCGAAAAGCTGCCCAACGCGTTGTCGGGCGGCCAGCAGCAGCGCGTGGCGCTGGCGCGCGCGCTGGCGGTCGCTCCCGGCATTGTGCTGTTCGATGAGCCGCTGTCGAATCTGGACGCCAAGCTGCGCGACCAGGTCCGGGCCGAGATCCGGGCGCTGCAGCGCGAGATCGGCTTTACCGCGCTCTACGTCACCCACGACCAGTCCGAGGCGCTGGCCCTTTCCGACGAGGTCTTGCTGCTCAATCGCGGCGTGATCGAGCAACAGGGCGCGCCGCGTGACATCTACTTCAATCCCCGGACCCGCTTTGCCGCCGACTTCATCGGCGCGGCCAACATCCACGACGGCCCGCTGCGCGGCGGCCGGATGCGAACGCCCTTCGGCCCACTGCCCGCCCCGGGACCGGATGCCGAGGCCGCGACCGTCTGCTGGCGCCCCGAAATGGCGATGACCGAGGGTCCGCTGTCCGGACGGGTCACCGCCGTGGCCTTCCAGGGCGGCTGGACGGACGTGACGGTGCAGGAAGGCGGCCAGAGCCTGCGGCTGCAACTGCCGGGCCAGGCCAAACCGGACGTGGGCGAGGTCCTCACCTTCGGCCTCGACCCCCGCCACGTCACCCGGCTGGAGGCGGCCTGATGCCCAAGGCGCTCAAGGTATCCCTGCTTCTTCTGCCCGGACCGGGGCTGGTGGCCGTGGTTTTGGCGATGGTTCTCTACCGCGCCTTCGCGCAGTCCTTCGGCCTCTACAACTTCGGCGGCGATGACCTGCTGACGCTGGCCCACTGGCAAGAGCTGCTGGGCAACCGCAGGTTCTGGAGCGCTCTGCGCTGGTCGGCCTATATCGCCACCACCTCGGCCCTGCTGTCGGTGGCGCTGGCCTATCCGCTGGCATTGTGGCTGCGGCGACCCTTCCGCGGATCGCTGGTGCTGTCCGCCCTGATCAAGGCCCCCTACTTCGTGCCCGGGCTGGTCGCGGCCTTCCTGCTGATCAACGTCATCTCCTACCACGGCTTCGTCAACGAGGCGCTGGTGAGCCTGGGCATCTGGGACGCGCCGAAACGGTTGCAGAACGACCGGCAGGGCTATGCGGTGATCGGGCTGCAGGTCTGGAAGCAGCTGCCCATGGCCTTCCTGCTGCTCTCCGGCGCGGTGGCCAGCATCCCCGATCCGGTCTTGCACGCCGCGCGGGACCTGGGCGCGGGCACCATGGCGCGCTTCCGCAAGGTGGTCCTGCCGCTGACCGCCAAGGCCATGCAGGCCGCCCTGATCCTGATCTTCATCGGGGCGGCGGGTGACTTCAGCTTCCAGTCGGTGGCCGGGCCGATGCGCCAGAACTCCATGGCGACGCTAATGGTCCAGCTGCAAGGCGCCAGCTTCAACGACTGGAACGGCGCCGCCGTGGTCGCGGTGGCGCTGATGGTCCTGTCGCTCGCCGGTGCGCTGGTGCTCACCGCGCTTGTCCAGCTCGCCTCCCGTCTTGCCGCAAGGATCTCGTGATGTCCCGTCCGCTGCAAACCACCCTCGCCATCGCCATCTCCGTGCTGCTGATCCTCTGGCTGGTCGTGCCCTTCGCCATGGCCGTGCTCTGGAGCCTCGTGGACCCCGGCACCCCCTGGGGCTACCCGGACATCCTGCCGCCAAAGCTGTCCTTCGGACGCTGGCAACAGATGTGGCAGACCACCGGCCTCAGGCAGGCGATGCTGAACAGCTACGTGCTAGCGCCTGTCGCCGGGCTGCTGGCGGTCCTTCTTGCGCTGCCGGTCTCCTATGCGTTCGGCCGCATCGCGTTTCCCAGCAGGGGCGCGGCGCAGTTGGTGATGCTGCTGCCGATCGTGCTGCCCGGCTTCGTGACCGCGGTCTTCCTGTCGTCGATCCTGCTTTCGATGGGCTTCTACGACCGCTACAGCGCCATTCTCTTCGGGCATGTCGTCCTGTTCATGCCCTATGCCGTGCGCATCCTGTCCGTGTCTTTCGGCCAGGTCCGCGAGGACGTGATCCGCGCCGCACGCGACCTCGGCGCAGGGCCGGTGAGTGTCGCCCGCACGGCCTATCTGCCGGTGCTGAAACCGGGCCTTTCGGCGGCGTTCCTCATCGTCTTCGTCCTGTCGATCGAGGAGTTCGCGCTGAGCTTCGTCATTGGCTCGCCGGATTTCATCACCATCCCGACCATCCTCTATTCCTATCTGGGCTATGACTTCATCCGGCCAAACGCGGCCGTCGTGGCCCTGATCCTTGTCGTTCCCAACGTGGCACTCATGCTGGTGCTGGAACGGCTTCTGCAATCGGCCAACCCCGCGAACATCTCGGGCAAGGGCTGAGCTTCTCCCCACCCCTACATTGGAGTTTTCCATGATCCGCACATTCGCCACAGCAACGGCGCTTTGCGCTGCGCTGACCGCCCCGGCCCTTGCCCAGGACCTGACCGAGATGAGCTGGGAGCAGATCGTCGAGCAGGCCAAGGCCGAAGGCGAGGTAACCTGGTACAACTGGTTTTTCGAACCCGAGCTGCGCGGCTATGCCCAGACCTTCGAGGACACCTACGGCATCAGCGTCACCCTGCCCGATGTCAGCTCTGCCGATGATGCGCTGAGCAAGCTCATCGCCGAACAGGGCCGCGACACCACCGACATCGACGTGATCTCGATGCCCGGCAAATGGGCCGAGCGCGTGAACATGGGCGACCTGCTGGCCGGCCCGATCCAGCCACTGCTGCCCGAGGCCGATGCCGTCACCACCGAGATCGACGGCCAGAACTGGCAGGGCTATGCGATCGCCTACTGGGGCAACCAGACCGGCATGCTCTACGACAGCAATCGGATCGCCCCGGAAGAGCTGCCGCAGACCCTGGCCGACTTCGAGGCCTTCATCGCCGAACGCCCCGGCCAGCTGGGCTTCAACCTGGAAAACGGCGGCTCGGGTCCGTCCTTCATCGGCAACGTAGCGCGCAACGTTCTGGGCCTGACCCCGGACAGCGACGTCAGCGAGACTCCCGACCTGACGCCGGTCTATGACTGGTTCACCGAGCGTGACGGCGACTACATCCTGACCGCCTCCAATGCCGACAGCCTCAGCCGCCTGACCGCGGGTGAGTTCCTGCTGGTGCCGGGCTGGGAAGACATGGTGGCCGGCATGATCAAGCGCGACGAGATCGGCGAGAACATCAGGATCTATGTCCCCGAGATGGGCATGAACGGCGGCGGCAACATCGTCGCCATTCCGCGGAACGCGGAACACCCCGCGGCGGCGCTGCTGTTCATCTCCTGGCTGACCTCTGCCGAGGCGCAAACCCGACAGAACGTCGAGTTCGGCACCGCCCCCACCAACAAGAACGCAGATGACAGCCACGCGCTGATCCCCAACGACCAGCGCGCCAACAGCCGCAGCTGGATCACGCCGCTGGACAACGACGCGGTCGTCAAGGACGTGATCGAAAACGCGTTCATGTACTGATCGCGGCATCCCGCTTTTCTTGCGGGGCCCGGACCATCCGGGCTCCGCACTTCCGAACAGATCCGAAAAAGATGCGCCCAATGCCCCTCTCCCTTTCCGCCTTTCTCGCCCGCCCCGAGACGGCGCCACTGATCATCTCGCACCGCGGCGACTGGCTCAACCAGCCCGAGAACTCTCTCGAGGCGATCGCCTCGGCCACGACATGCGGTGCCGACATGGTCGAGATCGACGTGCAGACCACCCGTGACGGGCATCTCGTGCTGCTGCACGACGAGACGCTCGACCGCACGACCGAAGGCAGCGGAGCGCTTGCGGATCACGACCTGGCCGACGTGACCCGGCTGCGTCTTCGCGAGGGCATGGGCGACGGCAGCGCATTGACCGAGGTTACCCTGCCCACCCTTGCGCAGGCGCTGGACGCCGCACGCGACCGGGTCATGCTGAACATCGACACCAAGACGCAGGCCGACCTCGACGATGTCTGCGCCCAGGTCCTGGCCCGCGGGATGGCCGACCAGGTTCTGGTGAAGGGGCCCGTCGATCAACCGCTGGACATGATGCGCTTCCTCGATGCGCCGTGGTGGGGCAAGATCGCCTTCATGCCAGTGATGATGCATATTCCGCGCGGCGCGCTGGTCGAAACCGTGCTGACCACGGCCCGGGCCATGGATCTGCGGCTCGTGGAACTGTCCTTTCGGGATGAGGGCGAGCTGCGAACGCTTTCCGGCCACCTAAAGGCAGAGAACGTCTGGATCTGGACCAACACGCTCGATCCCGTCCACAGCATGCACTACCACGACAGCGCCGCGCTCGAGCGTCCAAAAGCGATCTGGGGGGAGCTCATGGCGATGGGCGTGCGCGCGATCCAGACCGATCACAGCACGGCCCTGGCGAGGTTCCGAGGCAGGCTGTAAGCGCCTTGCCGCGAGCGCCGATCGCCGATCGCCCGCGAGGGTCGATGCGGATGAGGCTGAGGCACCCCTTGTGACGGTGCCTGCCTCCATGCGCCGGGTTGCAACGATGTCGTCACACCCCCCATGACCGATCTCGCTGCAATCTCCAAACGGCTGAACAAGATCTGTTGGCTGAACCTGACATGCCACCGCTCAGAGGGTCAGCGGTTCCGTGGTTCCGCTGTCCTCGAACTCCCAAGTCGCGCGCCAGGTGTCATCCTCGCGCTCGAGCCGCAGGTAGTTTCGCTCGGCCACGTAGCGCGACGCGTGCCCGGGCGGGCGCTCGATGCGGATCGGATGCCCTCGCAAAGGCGATTCACCCAGCCATGACAATGCGCCTAGCAGGTTCGCCCAGGCTTTCGGGGGAGCGCGATGGGCGATCCCCGAGGCGACCAGCTGCTGCAGTCTTTGACCATGGCCGAGGGCCATGCTGCCGCGCGTCGCGAGATGGATTTCGCCAGACACAACTGTCAGACTTTGCCCGTCTGGAAGCGCCATGGAGCGCACGAGCCGCAGCATACGCCGCCATTCGCCGCGATGTGCGCGGCTCTGCCATTGGTCACGCAGATCATCCTCGTATTTCTGCATGCTCGGCACCATGACCATCAACGCCTCGAGGATCGACAGCCGTGGCCCCAGAAGCGGAACACTCGACAGGAGGAACGTGTGCCCGGGTGCCGGACGCTCTGCTTCCTTTTCCATCATGTGCCAGCCGCCTTGCCCCATGACCGCCCGGCGGCTCCGCTCAGAGCGGAGATCGGGCGCGACGATCCGCAGGCCGGTGGTGTGCACCGCCCAGCCGAGGTGCTGGCCATCCTCGTCGGCAAAGCGGCCGGGCAGATCACCGTCGACCGCAGCATGCTGGAAAATGAGAAAGCTCTCGCGCGCGGCCGCAAACAGCGTCTGCCCCACGCCGGAATGGGTTCTTGACGATGGCAGGGATCCCCAACCATCGCAGATATCGTGATCGTCCCATTGCATGAGCGAAGGCACACGCGCGGCGAGCCAGGCAAATTCCGGCGACGCATAGAGCGTCGCGTAGCGCTCGAAAAAAGCCTCCTTCAAATGCTCATGAAGCCCCGCCAGCTCCTCGTGCGACGGATCCTCCGGGATGTCGTCCGGCCAGTTCTCGCTGAGGGCGTGCCCGTCGGTGACCTCATCAGCATACACCTGATCACCGCCGTGAAGCAGAACTGCGAATGCCCGCGCTTGGTGATCGTCCCTGAGGCGGCCCCACATTGCGTTCCGCTCGGAGCCTTCCCGAAGGAGGTCTCCGATCTCCTCCCCGTTGCACGAGACATAGGCGATGCGGGTGTTGTCCGAGAAATCGCAGCAGACTGGATAACGGGTGCCATTCCACTCATACTCCGACCGGCCTCCGAGCGGGAGGCTGAACCGCACGCGCCAGGTGGTCGCGTCTCGAAACTCCGCCAGTCGCTCGGCGGGCAGACCGCGCCCTGCGACCGTCACCTGTGGGACCGGGACACCTTTCGGTGCGATGATAAGCGCCGCGATCTTGACCGAGGTCTCGCAGATGTCGTCCAAAAACAGGATCGGGCCGGTGATACGTGGTGTGTTCATAATCTAGTAAATAGGCCGCGATCAGGCTCACACTAGATGCCGACGCGCGTGATCGGCCGGAGCTGCTGCTTTTGCCACCGTCGTTGCGTTGGCAGCATCAAGCGCCCCTTTCCGCCTCGCACCGGGCTTCAGAAGGGTCGGCAGGTTCTCTCGGACCAGTGGCGTTCACCTGCCTCCATTCCCAGCATCTCCTTGAGCGTGGCCACGTCGAGCATGTGCTCCGCCAGCATCTTCTTCAGCTTCGCGTTCTCGGCTTCGAGCGCCTTCAGCCGCTTGGCCTCCGACACCTCCATGCCGCCATACTTCGAGCGCCACTTGTAGAACGTGCCATCACTGATCCCGTGCTTCCGGCAGAGATCCTTGGCACCTATCCCGGCATGGTGCTCCTTCAGGATGCCCCCTCTCGTGACATCGCTTCGCAATGCACTGCCGGGCAGTGAATGATCTGCTCTTCGCTGAAACGGCTTTTCCGCATCGTCTGTCTCCTCGTTTGGAGAACAGGCTAACTTCAAACCGCGGACTTTTCAGGGGAGCACGTCAGGCCGAACTGGAGCGCAAACTGGAGGCCCCTGCCCCGAGCGCGGTGCGGTTCCATCCGAAAGCTGGCGGAGTTCTATCGGAGCAAGGTCACGGAGTTGTCAGAGGCGCTGGAGGATGAGACGATCCGCGCGCCTGCGCTGGACCTGCTGCGCAGCCTGATCGACCGCGTTGTGGTGCATCACGAGGCGGGGACGAAAGGGATCACGCTGGAGGTTGAGGGGGCGTTGAGCGCGATGATCGCGCAAGCCCAGCCCGGAGGGCTGGGTGGCGTCGATCCGAGTTCGGTCAAACTGGTTGCGGGAGTAGGATTTGAACCTACGACCTTCAGGTTATGAGCCTGACGAGCTACCGGGCTGCTCCATCCCGCGGCGATTTGTCCCTGATTTGGGTAGGTGATCAGGGTTGGATCGT
>Ga0114904_1001391_pt1 | contig 11777 bp, 8 predicted proteins | sample MalvirDeepMed_s6_FD_83498 | JGI IMG/M metagenome (GOLD analysis project Ga0114904, IMG submission 83498) | Marine viral communities from the Global Malaspina Expedition - Malaspina viral metaG DeepMed_s6 | ecosystem: Environmental > Aquatic > Marine > Oceanic | place: Mediterranean Sea... | reverse complement strand
GTCGCAGGTGGCGACCCGATCGCCGAGGACGATCCCAAGGTTGCCAGCGCGTTGCGCCGGCTCGACCGGCGCGGGGTGATGCTGGGCGGGATCTCGGGAGGTGCCGCCGTGCTGGCGCGGGCCGGGCTGATGGAGGGGCGGCGCTTCACCCTGCACTGGCTGCATCTCGAGGAGTTGCAGGAGCGTCAGCCCGGCCTGCTGATCGAGCGGGCGCTCTACGTCATCGACCGCGACCGCTATTCCTGCGCCGGGGGCGTCGCCTCGTTCGACATGATGTGCGCCATGGTGGCGGCGCGCGAGGGGGCGGATTTCGCCGCCGAGGTCAGCAACTGGTTCATTCACAGTCGGATGCGGACCGCCGGCGAGCCGCAGCACCTTGATCCGGCGCGGCGCTACAACCTGAGCGTCCCGGCGCTCGAGCTGGCGGTGCGGCTGATGACCACCCATATCGCCGACCCACTGAGCGCCGCGCAGCTGGCGGCCCTGTCGGGGTGCAGCGCACGTCAGTTGCAGCGGCATTTCGTCCAGCGCTTCGGTCTGTCGACGATGGCGTTCTACCGCAACCTGCGGCTCGACAAGGCGCACGAGTTCCTGCGCCACTCGGCGCTGCCGATGCACGAGATCGCCCAGCTCTCGGGGTTTTCCACGGTGCCACATTTCAGCCGCTGCTTCGCGCAGCGCTTCGGCACGCCACCGGCGGCGGCGCGGCGCGGGGCGGGCCCGTCCTAGCGCAGCCCCCGCGCTCTCGGGCATGGCGTCCAGGCCGGGTTGCGCCTACATCTGGGGGCAGGACAATCGGGAGAGAGACCATCGACAGCCCCGCCCGCCTTCTGGCCAAGGTTCGCTTCCGGCAGATCCGCTGCTTCATCGAGGTGTCGCGGCGCGGCAGTTTCGTGGCGGCGGCCGACGCGCTTGGGCTGACGCAGCCGGCGGTGTCGCGCTCGATCCGCGAGCTCGAGGCGACGCTCGACGTGGTGCTCTTCGACCGCTCGCAGCGCGGCGCGGTGCTGACCCTGCACGGACGGCGCCTGCTCGATGCGGCCGAGGCGGCGATGGCGCTGCTGACCGAGGGGCTGCAGGCAACGCAGGAGGAGGGCGGCGCGCGCGAGGTGCTGCGGATCGGCGCTTTGCCCAATGTCTGCGGCCTGACCCTGCCCGACATCATCGAGGATTTCCGGCAGGTGCATCCGCGCTCCACCGTGCGGGTGATCTCGGGCACCAATGCCGATCTGCTGGCGCGGCTGCGGCAGGGGGCGCTCGATCTGGTGATCGGGCGGCTGGCGGAGTCGGCCACGATGCACGGGCTGAGCTTCCAGCATCTCTATGACGAGTCGATCGTCATCGCCGTGGGCCGGGATCATCCCTTTGCCCGGCCGGGCGCGCGCACCGACATGGCCACCATTCTCGGCCAGCCGCTGCTGGTGCCGATCCCGGGCACGATCATCCGGCAGGAGTTCGACCGGTTCCTGTCGAAGAGCGGATTCGTGGCGCCGGATTATGCCATCGAGACATTGGACGCGGGCTTCATCAACAAGGTGATCCGCGCCGCCAACCACGTTGCGGTGACCGTCGAGGCGCTGGTGGCGGAGGGTCGGGCGCGCGGCGAAGTGGTGGTGCTGCCGGTCAGCGACACTGCTCTGGCTGGACCTGTCGGGCTCACCACGCTGCCCGGCGCCACCGAGGGGCCGGCGATGCGGATGCTGCTGGCGATGCTGCGGGAGCGCCTGTCGCAGGCGCCAGATTATATCGAAAATGGTATGCTGGAACCGGAGAAGGAATAGGTCTTTTTCCCCTGCATGAAATAGTGTCCATCGACAGAGGAGAGACATCCAACCCGGAGGAGTCCCGATGTTCGATACCCTGAAAGTTCTGGCAGCCGCCGCCGCGATCGCCGGCGCGAGCCTGCCGGCAAACGCCGAGACGCTGAGCGTCGAGGGCGCTGGAAGCGCCTCGCTGACCGGCATCGTGCCGCAGACCTGGGCGCAGTTCACCTCGCGCGCGGGCTATGATCTGCAGGTCTCGCTCGGCCAGGCGCTGACCCGGTCGGCGATGAAGGTCGGGGCGGGCCAGCTCGATCTCGCCGTGGTGCCGCCGCCGGCCTATGGCGCGATGACCCGCGGTGCCGGCCCCTACGCCAACGCCGCCGAGCAGGCGCAGGCCTTCGCCGCCGACATGCGGATGCTGTTCACCTTTCCCGGCGGCTCGTTCCATCCCATCGTCTGGGCCGACAGCGCCATCGAGAGCTGGGACGACATCGAGGGCAAGCGCGTCTATATCGGCCCGCCGGCCGGCGCCGCCACCAACCAGGCGCGCGGCATGATCCGCGAGGCCTCGGGCGGCATGGAAGACGGCACCGATTACGAGGGCATCCGCCTGCCGTGGGAAGCCTCGAGCCAGGCCTTCCAGGACGGCCAGTTCGACATGTTCGTGATGTCCGCCGCGGTGGGGCAGCAATCGGTGCAGGAGCTCAGCCTGCAGCGCGAGATCCGCATCCTTGGTGTCCCAGACGAGATCGTCGCGGGCGAGGGCTGGGCCGATTACCTCGTCGATCAGGCGGTGCGCACCGACGTGGTGCCCGCCGGCACCTATCAGGGGCAGGTCAACGGCGATGCGGACCAGAACATCATGGTTACCGTGATGATGATGGGCGCCAATGCCAAGATGTCGGACGACACGGCTTATGCGCTGACCAAGTCGTTCTTCGACAACCTCGAGGCCATGAGCGAGGCAAACGCGCTGCTGGCCCGGATCGACACCAGCGACCCGTTTGCCGGTGCCAACATGCCGGTGCACCCGGGGGCCGCGCGCTACTATGCCGAGGTGGGGATCGAAATCCCCGAGGCCCTGCAGGCCGACTGAGACCGTGCCCGGCCCCTGCCACAGGGGGCCGGTCGCACCGCCACGGACCGGCACGCGCCCGGTGAGCCGCGGCAGGAGGAGACCCCATGACACGTATCAACTCTCACAGGGCCAAGGCTCTGCACTGGGCCGGTCTGTCCATCGGCCTGGTGATCGCGCTGGCCGGGCTGGCCAACGTGCTGCCCACCTACGGCGTGCTGCCGCGCATCGGGCCCTTCGCGCTCGACTGGTTCCGGCCGCTGTTCTACTGGCTGTGCTTTCTCAGCTTCCTGATCTGGGACGCGAGCCGCCTGCAGCGCGACGGCAGGCCCACCATGCTGCACCTCGCCGGCTACGCCGTGGCGCTGGGGCTGATGAGCTGGGTCTCCTACGATTATTACCGCGTGACGCTGATCCTGAAGGACAGCTTCATGTTCTTCACCCCGCGCGAGGCCTATCTCGCGGTGATCCCGGCGGTGCTGTCGATCATCGCCTGCTGGCGGCTCTGGGGCGCGCCCATCGCGATCCTCGGTGCCGTCGTCTTCGGCTACCTGCTGACCGGGCCCTACTGGCCGGGGGTGTTCAACACCATCGTCGGCGACATGAACGAGTTCATCGCGCAGAACGTCTGGTATGACGCCAGCCAGGGCATTCTGGGCAACATCATGGGCATCGTGCTGTCGACGGTGCTGCCCTTCATCATCCTCGGCGCGGTGCTCGAGGGCTGCGGCGCGGGCGGCTCGATGATCCGCATTTCGTTCCACCTGATGCGCCGTTTCCGGGGCGGCCCGGCCTATGCCGCGATCTCGGCCTCGGCGCTGTTCGGCACCGTCTCGGGCAGCGCCGTGGCCAACGTCGTGGGCACCGGCGTGGTGACGATCCCGATGATCCGCCGCCGCGGCTTTTCCGGCAACTTCGCCGGCGCCGTCGAGGCCGCCGCCTCCACCGGCGGGCAGATCCTGCCGCCGATCATGGGGGCCGCGGCGCTGGTCATGGCCGATATCGTCGGCGTCAGCTATGTCGCGGTGATCCTCGCGGTGCTGGTGCCGGCCATCGCCTATTACGGCAGCCTGTTCCTCGCGGTGTTCTTCGAGGCCGAGAAGCTCGGCATCACCGCCACCGAGGACGAGAGCGATATCCTGCCGCCCGATGGGCAGGACTGGATCAACCTGTTGCTGGTCTTCGGCCCGATCGCGCTGATCGTCTGGCTGCTGGTCTCGGGCCTGTCGCCCGCCGGCGCCTCGATCGCGGCAATCCTGCTGCTGATCCCGATGAGCCTGATCAACCCGGCGATCCGGCGCGCCCCGTGGAAGCTGATCGAGGCGCTGGCCGAGGGCGGCAAGACCGTGGCGCAGCTTGCCATCGCGATCGCCATGGTGGGCATCGTGGTCTCGACGCTCAATGCCACCGGCATGCCCACCAAGTTCGCGGTCCTGCTCTCGGACGCGGCCAGCAGCTCGCTCATGGCGGCGCTGCTGATCGCCGCTGCGGGCTGCATCGTGCTGGGCATGGGGATGCCGACGCTGCCGGCCTATATCGCCATCGTCGCGGTGATGGGGCCGACGCTGACCAGCTTCGGGGTCGAGCTGCTGACCGCGCACATGTTCGTCTTCTTCTTCGGCGTGGCCTCGGTGATCACGCCCCCGGTGGCCATCGCGGCCTACGCGGCGGCGTCGATCTCGAAGGGCAAGCCGATCGGCACCGCCGTCGAGGCGACGCGCATCGGGGCGATGATCTTCCTCGTGCCCTTCGCCTTCGTCTACAACCCGGCGCTGCTCTTGGGCACCGAGGCCGCCGCCGCCGCCTCGCTGGGCTTCCAGCTGTTTTCCTATCTCGCGCTGCTGGTGGCCATGTACCTCGCCTCGAGCGCCCTCATCGGCTTCGACAAGCAGGCATTGCCGCTCTGGGAACGTGCCCTGCGCCTGCTCTGCGCCGCCACGCTGCTGTCGCCGGTGGTGCTGGCCGGGGTCGGTGCGCTTGCCTTCGGCGTCGCGCTCGCGGTCTGGCGCCGCAGCTCCAAACTCACTCCCGCAGAGGCTCTCTGATGACCGATCGTCCCAACTTCATCCTGTTCATCACCGACCAGCACCGCGCGGATTACCTTGGCTGCTACGGCCACCCGATCGTGCAGACGCCGAATATCGATGCCATGGCGGCGCGGGGCACGGCGTTCGACCGGTTCTACGTCGCTAGCCCGGTCTGCATGCCCAACCGCGCCAGCCTGATGACCGGGCGGATGCCGTCGGGCCACGGCGTGCGTTTCAACGGCATCCCGCTGTCGCAGCGCAACGTGACCTTCGTCGAGCTGCTGCGCGATGCCGGCTACGACACCGCGCTGATCGGCAAGAGCCACCTGCAGACCTTCACCGGCATTCCGCCGGTGCAGCGCCCGCCCGAGGGACGGCCCGGGTATCACAAGGCCAATGGCGATCTGCGCGAGGCCATGCGCAACGATTTCGCGGCGCCGGTCTACCATGTCGAGGAGCCGGATTTCTGGTCCGGAGAGATGCCCGCGGTGCCGACCCCGTTCTACGGTTTCGATCACGTCGAGCTGGTCACCGGGCACGGCGATCACATCGGCGGCGACTACACCCGCTGGGCGCTGGAGCGCGACCCGGAGATCGGCGACAAGATGGGGGCCGGGAACCAGCTGCCGCACGACTACACCTGCCCGCAGGCGGTGCGCACCGCGGTGCCGGCCGAGCTCTACTCGACCAACTACATCGCCGAACGCGCCAGCGCCTGGCTCGAGGCGCGCCGGGACAGCGACCGGCCGTTCTTCCTGATGGTGAGCTGGCCCGATCCGCATCACCCGTTCAACCCGCCGGGCAAGTACTGGGACATGTACGATCCCGACGACATGCCGGTGCCGGCGGCCTTCACCGTCAACGACTGGACCCCGCCGCCGCACGTGGCCGGCGTGCACAGCGCCCGCGAAAGCGGCGCGGCCAACCTGCAGGGCATGAACGCCATCGGCTGCTCGGCGCGCGAGGCGCAGGAGGCGCAGGCGCTGACCTGCGGCATGATCACCATGATCGACGACGCGGTGGGCCGGGTGCAGAAGAGCCTCGGCGACAGCGGACGGGCCGGCGAGACGGTGACGCTCTTCACCTCGGATCACGGCGATCACCTCGGCGATCACCGGCTGCTGTTCAAGGGCGCCGAGCAATACGAGCAGATCACCCGCGTGCCCTTTGTCTGGTGCGATCCGCAGAGCCCGCAGGACGCGCGGGGCGGGCGCAGCGCACGCATGGGCCAGACCCTCGATATCGGCGCCACCATCCTCGAGCGCGCCCGCGTCGAGCAGGCCTGGGGCATGCAGGGGCGCGACCTGATGGCGGCGGAGACCGCACCCGAGGGCGTGCTGATCCAGTATGCCCACCAGGCCCGGATGGACGGCATCGGGGTCTGTCCGAACGTGCATTCGCTGCGCAATGCGCGCTACCGGATCTCGGTGTTCCAGGGGCTGGCCTGGGGCGAGCTCTACGATCTCGAGACCGATCCGGGCGAGCTGCACAATCTCTGGGACGTGGCCGAGGCGGCGCCGGTCAAGGCGGCGCTGCTCGAGACCCTGATGCAGGCCGAGCTCGCCCACAGCGAGACCGCCCCCGCCCCCGTGGCCCGCGCCTGATCCGATGCAGGGCAACGGCACGTCCTCGCGGGCCGATCGGTCGCGCGCCAGCCGGCTCTTGCCCGATTGGTGGGGGATGCAGAGCCGCGAGACCCTGCGCCAGGACCTGCTGGCCGGCCTGACCGGGGCGACGCTGGTGCTGCCGCAGGGGGTGGCCTTTGCCGCCATCGCCGGGCTGCCGCCGGAATACGGCTTCTACACCGCGATGATCTCGACCCTGATCGCGGCGCTGTTCGGGTCGAGCTGGCACGCGGTCTCGGGGCCGACCACGGCGCTGTCGATCATGCTCTTCGCGACGCTGTCGGGCCGCTACGCGCCGGGCTCGGCCGAGTATATCGGGGCGGCGGTGACGCTGTGCCTGATGGTGGGGCTGATCCAGTTCGCCTTTGGGCTGGCCCGGCTGGGCGCGCTGGTGGATTTCGTCTCGCATTCGGTGATGACCGGCTTCGTCACCGGCGCCGCGATCCTCATCGCGCTGAGCCAGGTGCAGCACGTGCTGGGCGTGCCGCTGCCCTCGGCCAACGATCTCGGCGCCTTCGCGACCGGCATCGGCGACGGGGTGGCGGCGGCCGACTGGCGCCCGGCGGTGATCGCCGTCGCGGCCTTTGCGGTGGGCTTCGTGATCCGGCGCTTCCGCCCGCTCTGGCCCAATTACCTTGCCGCTCTGGTGGTCGCCACGGGGCTGAGCCACGCGCTTGGCGGCGCGCAGGCCGGGATCGCCACCATCGGGCCGCTGGGCGAGATCGTTCCCGGCATCGCCCTGCCGCAGCTCGGGCTGGCAGAGATCCGCGAGTTCGGCGGCGGCGCCATGGCCATCGCCATCGTCGGGCTGCTCGAGGCGCTGTCGGTGTCGCGGACGCTGGCCATGCGCTCAGGCCAGCTGATCGACGGCAACCGCGAGTTCTTTGCCCAGGGCGCCTCGAACATCATCGGCAGCCTGTTCCGCTGCTACCCCAGCTCCGCGTCCTTCACCCGCTCGGGGATCAATTACGACGCCGGCGCGCGCACCCCGATGTCGGCGATCTTTGCCGCCGGGTTCCTGTTCGCGATCCTCCTGGTGGTCGCCCCGGCCTTCGCCGTGGTGCCGATCCCCGGCATTGCCGGGGTCATCATGCTGGTGGCGTGGCGGCTGATCGACCTGCGCGAGATCCGCCACCTCGTCTCGTCCTCCTCGACCGAGACGATCATCGCCGGCGTGACCTTCGTCACCGTGCTGCTGGTCGACCTCGAGACCGCGATCTATGTCGGCGTGCTGCTGTCGCTGGGGTTCTACCTGCGCGGGGCGGCCCGGCCGTTCCTCGGGCAGGGGGCACCGGACCCGTCGACGCCGGGGCGCGTCTTCAAGCATGCCGCCCCCAACGGGCTGGACGAGTGTCCGCAGCTGATGGTGTGCCGGCTCGACGGGCCGCTGTTCTTCGGCTCGGTCGAGTTCATCCGGCGCGAGTTCCGCCGGCTGGAGCGCGAACGCCCGATGCAGAAGACCATGCTGTTCATCGTCAAGGGTGGCGGCGATATCGACCTCGCGGGGGCCGACCTGATCCTCGACGAGGCGCGCCGGCGCCAGCGCGGTGGCGGCGACCTTCACCTGCAGGTCAAGACACCCCGGACGCTGGGCAAGCTCGGCCGCATGAAGGTGCTGCGCCAGCTCACCCGCGAACGGCTGCACCTGTCGAAGGGCGATGCCATCGCGCAGATCGTGCCCGAGCTCGACCCCGACATCTGCGCCACCTGCCGCAAACGCATCTTCCGCGAATGCGCCGGCCAGCCCGGTCCGCCGAAGGGCGAAGGCTGACCGGGGGCATGGGGTTCGAGGGGGCCTGAAACTCGTCCAAAAACGCGGAATTAGCATTATGTAAAGGTTCTCGGCGTCGCTGCTCTGGTCGGCCGCCCGAGCGGATGTGGCCCTCAGACCGACAGGAGGTCTTCGAGAAGGGATCTCGCGACCGGCTTCCGGATAAACGCGGTGGCCCCGGCGAGAAGGCAGGCCTCTCGTGCGTCGTCGACATCGCGACCGGTCATCACGATGATCCGGATCTCTGGGTCCCGCGTGCAAAGCACCGAGATCAGCTCGGCCCCGCTCAGGCCCGGCAGGTGCAGGTCGAGCAAGAGAACCGCCGGGCCGCCGGAGACCCAGCCTCCGAGCAATGCCTCGCCGGTCTCGAACGTGGCGACCGCGAACCCCATCGAGCGCACGACACGGGCCAGCGCCCGGCTGACGCCGGCGTCATCGTCGACGATCAGGACCATGGCCGGGTGCGCGCTCATGAGATCACGTTGCGCGATCGCGCTCCCCCGACGTGCCTGCCCCGTGTCCCTGCATCAGGGCGCATCGATGCTGCGCGTGACGCTGGCGCGCACGAGATCGGCGATCGTGCGCATGCCCATCTTCTTCATCACCCGCGCGCGATGGACCTTCACGGTCTTCTCGGCTAGGCCGAGATCAAAGGCGATCTGCTTGTTGAGGTTGCCGGACACGACGGCTTCGAGCACTTCCGCCTCGCGCGGGGTCAGGCTCTGCAGCCGTTCCTCGTAGCGGGCGGCACAGTGGGTCTCGACCTGCGCCTGCCGGGCCTGAACCTTGGCGGCGGCAATGGTCTTGAGGAACATGCCCGGTTTCACCGGCTTGGTGAGGAAGTCGAACGCCCCTTCCTTCATCGCCCGGACCCCCATGCCGATATCGCCGTGCCCGGTCAGGAAGACCACGGGAAACTCCGGCAGGACCGCCGCGATGCGCGCGCGCAGCGCGAAGCCGTCGAGCTTCGGCAGGTTCATGTCGAGGATGGCACAGGCCGGGACGGCCGGATCGAAGGCTTCGAGGAACGCCTCGGCGCTGGCATGGGGACGGGCGTCGAACCCGCCGGACGTGACCAGCCGCGCCAGGGCGCGGCGCACGCTCTCGTCGTCATCGACGAGGTGGACGAGAAACGCCTCTTCGCGGGCCGCGGTCATGGCGCCGGCAGGGCGAGCTCGACCCGCGCCCCGTCTTTGGTGCTGCTGACAAAGCGAAGCGATCCGCCATGCGCCTCGGCGATGGTCTGGCTGATCGACAGCCCCAGCCCCATGCCCTGTATCTTGGAGGTCGCGAAGGGCTTGAAGGGATTGTCCCGAAGCGCCTCCGGCAATCCGGGACCGGTATCGGTCACCGAAAGGAGGCGCTGATCGTTCGGACCCAATCCGGTCTCGATGGTCATATGCCGGGTCTTCTGGTCGGCCATGGCATCCGCCGCGTTGATAACGAGGTTGAGCAGCACTTGCTGCAATTGCTGAATATCTCCCTTTACCATGAGGGAATTGTTGAACAGTTTCAACTCTAGCGCGATCCTGCGCGCCAGAATCTCGCTCCCGACAAGGCGGAAGGTGGATCTCACCACCTCGTTGAGGTCCGTGTCCTCGAGCCCGGCGCTGTCGCTTGTCATGAGACGCCGCAGATTGACGATGACATCCGCGGCCCGCTGGTCGTCATTGGCGATGTCGCGCAACACCTCTCCCACTTCGGCGAGGTCGGGCGATGGCTGGGCGAGCATCGCCGCGCCTGCCTCGGCATTGGCGAGGATCGAGGTCAGCGGCTGGTTCAGCTCGTGCGCGATGGCGCCGGACAGCTCGCCCAGCTGGGCGATGCGCGACAGTCTCGCCATTTCCATGCGCCGCCGGGCAAGCTCCTCGGCATTCCGGCGCCGGCGGCGCTCCATGATGATCAGGGCGGCGATGGTGCTCGACTGAAGCAGGATGACCGCCAGCGCCAGCAGGATCTCGAGCTTGTAGCGTTCCCAGATGCCGGGGTTGTAATAGAGCAGCCGGCTGTCCGGCGGGCGCAGGTCCGGATCGAGACCGTAGCGCCTGAGCTGCCGCCAATCGAGCACCGCCGCCACCGGCACCAAGTCCGCCTGCGCGGCGCCGGACGGATCATCGAGGGTCCTGAGCGCCTGCTCTGCCATTGCGGCGCCGGTGTCCTCGAAGGTCGAGAAACTGCCGCCCACCACCCCGCGACCGATGTTGGAGCTGTAGACGCCGTAGCTCGGTGCGGCGGACACCTCGGCAATCGAGGCCAGCGCATCGGCCGGCACGAACCGGCGGCCATCGGCATCCTCGAAGATCGTCAGACCGATCAGGATGTCCGACGGATCGAGCGCCGCCGCCCGCTCCCGAAAGCCTTGCAGCGACAGATCCGAGACGAACGCGATCTCGATATCCGAGACATCGGCGAGCGCCGCTTCCGCAAAGGCCTTCCATCTTCGATCGAAATCGGCCGAGCCGGTGAAGATCACCGCGCGTTGCGCGTCCGGCTGCATTTGGCGCGCCAGCTCGAACGTGCCGCGCAGGTCATATCTCGACACCACCGCATGCAGGTTCTCGACATCGCCGAACTCCTGCCGCGTGGCCCCGAGGATGCCACCCGAGACCACCGGAACGCCGGGCGCGATCCGTTCCCTCATCCCGAGCGCCAAGGGCACCGCCTCCGGACCGATGGTGAGGATCAGATCGATGGTCTGATTGCGATATTTCGCGTCCAGCGCATCGATGAAGCGTTGCTCGTCCACCGCGTCAGGAAAGCGCTGCGCATCGCGGTATTCGACGTATATCTCGAACCGCGAATTCCGCTCCGCTCCAGAGAAGACAGAGCTTATTCCGTCCTCCACCGCGACATTGGCCGCAAGCGTGCTGGACCCCGAATAGATCGCCAGAATCCTGAGCTGAGGGGATTGCTCCCCCTCCTGCGCCCCTGTTGCGGAACACCAGAGCAGGGCGAAAAGGGTACAAACGGCACAGATCCAAGCGCGGGCTGGCATAATCGGTCTTATTGTCTTGGCGACGCTCGGCAGATCTGCCCCCACAACGTCCATTTCAAATTCGCGCGCAAATCGGCAGTCGCGCAACGCTTCTCGACGGCGACGATGCGCGCTGTCCGTTCACGCAAGTCTTTGACAGAATGCCGGTTTCCCACCACCCGTAAAGTCAGCTCTCGCCCCGGTGCAGCGGGGGCGGTCAAACTCGCGTGACTTCGCGTTTCCTGCGCGGGACCACCTGCGCTTTCGAGTGCGGCTTGAATGGAAAGCGCCCCTCCCTGAAAATGGAATTCACGCTGATATCCCGCTATTTCGGATCTGAAGAGAGGCCTCGTCAGAGGGCGGTGACTGGCACGACACCGCAACCGCCGGAAAACCGGCGGTGCTTGCAGTCCCGATACAGCCCGTTCCGCCCGATCAGATGACGGCGCTTTGCTGCTGTCCCGCCGCATCTTCGAAGATGATCTCGACGCTTTCCGGCAGCCCGCCCGCGGACGCCACGACCTGCGAGACCGCAACCCCGT
>Ga0114904_1001390_pt1 | contig 11778 bp, 19 predicted proteins | sample MalvirDeepMed_s6_FD_83498 | JGI IMG/M metagenome (GOLD analysis project Ga0114904, IMG submission 83498) | Marine viral communities from the Global Malaspina Expedition - Malaspina viral metaG DeepMed_s6 | ecosystem: Environmental > Aquatic > Marine > Oceanic | place: Mediterranean Sea... | reverse complement strand
TGATTTATCCATTGTCCCGGCTGGTGAGCAACATAGATTTAAAGCTCATAAATATACAGAAGCTCTAGAAATTTATTGGGTTGAGTTAAATCATAATGATATACAACGTGAAAATGTAGGAGGAATTTAACATGAACATGGTGGATTTTATAATTGATCTCTTGGTAGCAATGTTTGCCTGATGAAAATAATATTAACAACCTTGGTTATAAGTTTTCTTTTAACTTCAATAGCTAAGGCAGATGAATTTAATTGTCTGGTTGAAGCTGTCTATCATGAAGCAAGATCGGAAGACATAGTCCCTATGCTGGCTGTAGCTAATGTAATTCTTACCAGAAAAGAAAGTAGTAGCTTTCCCAATACTATATGTGAGGTAGTACATCAAGGTAAGTACTGGAAAGGAAACCCAGTAAGAGATAAATGTCAATTTAGTTATTGGTGTGATGGTAAGTCTGAAAAATTTACAGACATGTCGGGATTAATAAAAGTTATTAGTGTTGTAGAAATGTCACTGAAGGGAGTACAAATCAAGCAGACAGTGGGAGCAACGCACTATCATGCAAGCTATGTAACACCCAGATGGGCATCAAATCCTCACTTCAAGGGACTAGGACAGCTAGGTACTCATCTTTTTTACCTTGACATGTCTAATTAAATATGCTACTATATAGTATATAAGAAAGGAAACATAGTATGAAGTATATAATATTTATATTATTATTATTCTCTACTACTACTAGTATAGCTAAAGAAGGTGACATTGTAATATATAAAGATATTAATAAGGTGTTGTCTTCTCCTTCTTCATGTAAGGATACTTGGGTAGACATCACTAAAATTCTGGAAGGCAAATGTAAAAATGAAACAGACGATAAACCTTCTAAATAAACACGTCACTTTATTAAAACAACAGCTAGAAGAAAAAGAAAAAACAATAATAGAATTGCGTAAGAAATTAGCTGAGTTAAATTATAAAGATGCAAATCAGAAATGGGTAGAGTTAGATGACTAAAAATTTATGGCAGAAAGAACGACAACATTTATTCAGGGATCTTGTCAGACAATACAGTGCTGAAGGTTATACTCAGAAAGAGGCTAAGAAGCTAGCCAAGCAGGAGATAGATGAGATCATGGAAGATAAGGAAAACTTTGTAAAGAACATCTTGAGGGAGACTTATAGAGATGTCTAGATGGGAAGTAGTTCTTATAAAAGAGATGGAAAACATTGTAGTAGATACCTACACAACCAAGAGACAGGCTGAAAAAGCAATAAAAGATAGGGATAATTTGTGTCGCCATATGGGATACGAACCAGACCTCTTGTATAAAATCAAGGAGATTAAGGAGAAGCAATGAGTAAACAATGGTTAGATAGAGGGAGTTGTCCTAGCTGTGGCTCCAGTGATGGTAATGTACCACACACAGATGGACATTCATATTGTTTTAGTTGTAAGAAATATTTTAAATCAGGTATTGCAAAGGTTATTCCAATGGTTGAAAAACATTCAGGCTTTTCATACGGCTCTACGACAGGAATAATATCAGAGATTTCTGATAGAAAAATTAGTAAGGAGACAGCAAGGAAATATAATACTCAGATAAAACAGACAGGCAACAGTATCAAGTATCATATCTATCAATACTATGACAAACATGGTAACCCTGTAGCTAAAAAAATAAGGGAGGTTGAAACAAAAAGGTTCTGGTCTGAGGGGAATTTAGCTGAAGCTGGCTTGTTTGGTCAACATCTATTTAATCAAGCTGGAAAATACATTACAATCTGCGAGGGTGAGGTGGATGCTATGTCTGCCTATGAAATACTGGGGAGCAAGTGGCCCGTAGTTAGTATCAAGAATGGCGCACCTAGTGCAGAGGAAAACTGTAAAAGATCTCTGGAATATCTAAGCAAATTTGAAAATGTGGTCTTGTGTTTTGATAATGATCAGCAGGGAAAGGACGCGGCACAGAAGGTAGCACAATTGTTTGAACCCAACAAATGCAGGATCATGTCTCTGGATCTTAAAGATCCCAATGAATATCTCAAGGCCGGACAGAAGGAAAAGTTTAGTCAGGCATGGTGGAATGCCAAGACCTATACACCAGTAGGGATTATAAATCTGGCAGATCTGGGAGATAGTCTGTATGAGGAAGAGTTCTGTGAGACATGTCTTTATCCTTGGTCTAAACTGAATCATAAGACCTATGGCATGAGGACAGGGGAACTGGTGTGCTTCACCTCTGGTGCTGGCATGGGTAAGAGTAGTGTCATCAGGGAACTGATGCATTATATCATGAGTAGCACCAAGGATAACATTGGGTTGTTATGCATGGAGGAGAACACCAAGAACACAGCATTTAATATCATGTCGGTGGAAGCCAACGCTAGATTGTATATTAGGGAAGTCAGGGAGAAATATTCCAAGGAAGAGATGAGAGAATGGCAGCACAAAACTATTAACAGTAAAAGGTTTTTTGCCTTCGATCATTTTGGATCAATATCCAACGATGAAATACTGGACAGGGTAAGGTACATGGCTAAGGCTCTGGATTGTAAGTGGATATTTCTAGATCATCTCTCTATCTTGGTATCAGGGAATGAAGAGTTTGGGGATGAAAGAAAATCCATTGATGTTCTTATGACTAAGTTAAGATCTCTGGTGGAAGAGACAGGGATTGGTCTTCTACTTGTCTCTCATCTTCGCAGACCTACTGGTGATAAAGGACATGAGGATGGCAAGGAAATTAGTCTGGCTCATCTGAGGGGATCAGCAAGTATTGGTCATCTGTCCGACAGTGTGATAGCTCTGGAACGTAATCAACAGGCAGAGGATGAACAACAAGCCAACACAACTACAGTCAGGGTACTGAAGAACAGGTACTCTGGTGACACTGGCATTGCCTGTTACTTGTACTATGACAGGGACACAGGTAGGATGTCTCAGGTTGACAATCCTTTTATGGAGAATGATGATGAGTAAAATTAAATTGAATAAGAAACAATTAGATTTTATATTCTATTGGTATAACACTAGAGTAAATATGTATTATAATAATTTAAATTGGATCTATGATGATGAGGAAACTTTTCCTGATATTCCAGAAGTACAAGAAGATTATGATAGAGATCCCTACATGAATCCAGTATCAGGTGAACCAAAGTTATGGCTTCCTGAAGATTATGTTAAAGATTGGTACTTGCAAGCAATTAAAAGATGGAACTCAGGTCTTAGAACTACTCCTTTTAAACATGGTACATTACCTAATAAGTGTTATGATGTTTGTCCCGAATGTAAAGGAGAAGGAGAAGTTGAAAAACAATGGTGTGATACATGTGATGCTACTGGGTGTGTTCTTAAAAAACGAGAGGAAGTAAAAAAAATTTGTAGGTCACATCTTATGGAGGATGATGATGTCATATAGGAAAAAATATTATGAAGAAAATAAAGAAGCTATAGCAGAATATAGGAAAAAATATCGTGAAGAAAATAAAGAAGCTATAGCAGAACAGAGGAAAAAATATTATGAAGAAAATAAAGAAGCTATAGAAGAAAAGAGAAAAAAATATTATGAAGAAAATAAAGAAGCTATAGCAGAACAGAAGAAAAAATATTATGAAGAAAATAAAGAAGCTATAGGAGAACAGAAGAAAAAATATTATGAAGAAAATAAAGAAGCTATAGGAGAACATAAGAAAAAATATCATAAAGAAAATAAAGAAGCAACTCTGTGTACTGGTGCTAAAACTAGAAGTAAAAGTAAAAACATTTCTTTTGATATTGACAAAGAATATTTGAAAGAAATATGGCCTAAAGATAATAAGTGTCCTGCTCTTGGTATCGAATTTAAAAGAGGAGAGGGAATGCAGATTGATTACTCACCATCTATAGATAGAATTATTCCTGAACTAGGATATGTAAAAGGAAATGTACAAATCATATGTATGCTTGCTAATAGAATAAAGAGTAACGCTACACCAGATCAGGTCATACAGGTAGGTACATATTTTAAAAAGATAGCAGAAGGGGTTGACAATGAAGAAAAAATCTGATATAAGAACATCATCAATCAATCAGATGACAGGATGGTTAGCCAAGAACATACCTGACTTAATGCTTGAATCAGATTGGTCACATCAAGACTTTGACATAGAAGGTATAGTTAATGGTAATGGAATTAAATCTTTTTATATGGTAGAAGTCAAGGAGGGATGGGTAGGTACATGGCCTACACAGTGGACAGAATTAAGAATACCCTATAAAAATAAAAAGGTTCTTGATGTCTGGCAACAGAAGTATAAGGATGAACTACTTACATTTATTATTTTTAGTAAAGACTTAAAGAAAGCATGGCATGTACCAGCAGATATTATTTTGAATGCTAAAGTAAAAGAAATACCCAGTACCAATGAGTTGTTTTTTCGTGTTGATGTTAGAGATATTTATCAAACGGATATGACATATGACAATAGCAGTAGTTGATATTGAAACAGATGATCTTAATGCTACAAAGATACATTGCATAGTAGCTAGGTCTTACTCTTCTGATAAGGAAAAGGTATGGGTTGGTGAAGAGTGTAATCAGTTTGCTGAATGGTCTGGACAAATAGATCAGTTCATTATGCATAATGGTATTAGCTTTGATGCTCCTATACTGAACAGGTTAACAGGATCTAATATCAAATTGTCTCAGATTAGAGATACTCTTATTGAATCTCAATTATATAATCCTATCAGGGAGGGAGGACATTCTCTTGAGGCATGGGGAGAAAGACTTAATTTTCCCAAGGGAAATATGACTGAGTTTAAATACTACAGTCCAGAGATGCTGGAGTATTGCAAGAAGGATACGGAGTTAACCAGCAAGCTCGCCAAGACTATGGAAAAAGAAGGGAAGAAATTTTCCATACGCTCTTATGAAATGGAAAGAAAAGTCAGAGCTATTATAGATCAGCAACAGAAGAATGGGTTTGCATTTAATATAAGAGAAGGAATGCTTTTACTGGCTAGACTTGAAGATGAACAGCATCAGCTTGAAAAAGATGCAGAAGAAATGTTTGAGCCTGTCATCACCTACTCACCTGTTAAAAAGATACCCAAGAGTACGCCCTTTAATATTGCCAGCAGGAAGCAGATAGCTGAACGCTTAATGAAACTTGATTGGAAGCCTGAACACTACACTGAGAAAGACAATGTTATTATCTCTGAAGAAATATTATCCAAGATAGATATGAAGGAAGCTCAGATGTTCAGTAGGTATTTTCTTCTACAGAAAAGAACAGGCTTACTCAAAGCTTGGGTACAGGAATGTCAGGAGGATGAGAGGGTCAGAGGCAAGGTGCTTACACTCAAGACCGTGACAGGCAGGATGGCTCATCACTCTCCCAACATGGCACAGGTGCCAGCTTCTTATTCTCCCTATGGAAAAGAATGCAGGGAACTATGGACAGTTTCCAATCCTGATACTCATGTCTTGGTAGGGACAGATGCCAGCGGTCTGGAGCTACGTTGTCTGGCTCACTATATGAATGATCCCAAGTTTACCAAGGAGGTTCTTACAGGGGATGTACACACAGCTAACATGAAAGCTGCTGGATTAACAGACAGGGATCAGGCTAAGACTTTCATCTATGCCTTTCTCTATGGAGCAGGACCAGCCAAGATTGGTAAGGTAGTGGGAGGTAATGCCAAGACAGGACAACAACTCACAGCTAAGTTTTTATCTAACATGCCCAAGCTTAAAACATTAAGAGATAATGTTACTGAGGCTGCTGAAATAGGGCCAATCAAGGCTCTTGATGGGAGAAACTTACATATAAGATCGCCTCATGCTAGTCTTAATACTCTTCTTCAAGGGGCTGGAGCAATCGTATGTAAGCAGTGGTTGGTTCACATGGATGAACATATCAGAAAGACAGGAGTGGATGTCAAACTTGTAGCTTCAATACATGATGAGTATCAGTTTGAGGTAGCCAAGAAAGATGTGGAAAGGTTTGGAAAGATAACCAAGGATGCTATGCTGGAGACAACCATGACACTGGATATGAAGTGTCCTCTTGACTGTGAATATAAGGTTGGAAACACATGGGCAGAGACACATTAAATTATTTTAAAAAAGTGCTTGACATTTTTAAAAAAGTATGTTATACTTATTCAACAATCAGAAAAGGAGAAAGCCTTCAAAGAAAAATTTAAAACCTAAGTAACTATTTCATGTCACAACAGCGTGACGATTTTAAAGGAGAATATAAATGAACGATCCTATCTATATCACAGGCAAATGTCACTATGCTTGTATCGTTGAACCTAATACTAAGTTTGATCCTGTATGGTCAATTCAGGTTGAGGTTAATGACGACAATCGTGATACTATTGAAGCAGCTAAGTTGCCCATCAATAACAAGGGTGATGATCGCGGAGATTTTGTTACGATTAAACGTAAAGTAAACAGGGCTGATGGTACTCAACGCAAAGCTCCCTTTGTTAAAGATTCACAGAATAATTTGTGGAATGGGAAGATGATTGCCAACGGCAGTGTAGTTAATGTAAAGGCGGTTCCTTATGATTGGAACTATGCAGGTAAGTCTGGTGTTTCTGCTGACTTGGCTGCTGTTCAGGTAGTAGACTTTATCGAATACACTGGAAGTCAAGTCGAAGATTTTGATGTGGTTGAAGGTGGATATGTAAACACTGAAGCTCAAGAAATTCCCTTTGCTTCTTAACCCCTAAGGAGACTTGGAGGGTGGTAGACTACGGTTGGTTTATCACTCTCCATTTTTTAATATGAAAAAAATTGATACTCTAGTTGAAGATATATATAGTTTATTTTCTCTTGATCCTATTGATATGAAGGAAGAGGAAGTAGACAAGCATATAGATACCTTTGGGGAAATGCTCAAGGTTCATATCAAACAGTTTATGTATGAACAGCCAAGAGTTAATGGACATCTAAGATTGTCAGCCATTGGAAAACCAGACAGACAACTCTGGTATGATATTAATACTCCTGTTTCTGAATCTTCTCTCAAACCCAGTACAAGAATTAAATTTCTTTATGGATACATACTGGAAGAGTTATTGCTTCTCTGTTCTTCTATTGCAGGTCACAAGGTAACAGACCAGCAGAAAGAAGTTGAGGTAGAGGGAGTAGTGGGACATCAGGATTCCTTTATTGATGACGTTCTGGTGGATTGTAAGAGTGCTTCAGGAAAAAGCTTTCATAAATTTAAAAGTAATACCTTACTGGAAGATGATCCCTTTGGTTATATAGATCAGATCTCTGCCTATGCTGAAGCAAACGGAGTTAACAAAGCGGCCTTTCTAGTAATAGATAAATCTACAGGAGAGATATGTCTTACTCCAGTTCATTCAATGGAGATGATTAATGCTGGTGAAAGAGTTAAACATCTTAAGAAGATGGTTGCCAGTTCCACTGTTCCTGACAGGTGCTACGCTCCTGTTCCTGATGGGAAGTCTGGCAATCTTAAGCTTCATTTTGGTTGTATGTATTGTGGACATAAGAGAGAGTGTTGGAAGGATGCTAATCAAGGTCAGGGTATCAGGGTATTTCAATATGCAAAAGGTAAAAGGTATTTAGTACAGGTTAATAAAGAGCCTGAAGTTCCTGAGTTTGCAGCATGGTAGAAGAAGAGACATTAAGAAATTTTCAAAAAGAGTTATGGGAATTAGCAGAAAAATATATAGACCCAGAGAATAAGGAATCTGTCTTTATGTGTGGAGGTGCCATGCTTCATGCTGCCTTACAAATATATACAGTAGCTCTAGACAATGAAACTATAACTCTACTTATACAGGAAGCTTTAAGAACTCTTCAGCCTCTCAGAGAGGATTTGGAAAAGAAAATAAAAAGAACACTACATTAATGCATTGGAAATATAACAAGAAGCCAGACTTATCACAGTTTGGTTTTGTCTATTGCATCACAAATATAAAAACTGGAAAAGCTTATATTGGTTGTAAACAATATTATAATTATAAAAAGAATAAAAAACAATCAGAGTCTAATTGGAAATCTTATATGGGATCATCTAAATATTTACTTGAAGATATTAAAAAAATTGGTAAAAAGAATTTTAGGTTTGAGGTTATTGCAGAGCTAAAAAATAAAAGAAGTCTAAGATATTATGAGTGTTATTATCAGATGAAATTTAATGTATTAACAGCAACCTTAGAGGGAACAGATGAAGCAGCCTTTTATAATAATTATGTAGGAGGTAAGTTTTATAGACCTGTTCAGAATTATGTTGATCCCTACTGATGTTACTATAGAATCTCTTTATGATCTTACTGAAAAAGATGCACACAAAAGTCTATATCTTGCAGTAATTGTTCAGGCTTTACTGGACATAACTAAACCTGAAGTAGAGGGAGAAGACAATGAAATAAAAATTCAAAGGGATCAGGCACACGCATGGGTTTTTGCTTCCATTGGAGTTACATGTGATGATTTTGAAACTGTGTGTTATTATGCTGGTCTGGAACCACAGAAGGTCAGAAGTTTTGCATGTGAAGTTATTGTATCAGGAGATGTAGAAAATGTCAGAAGAAGATTTAGTTCTATTATCTACTAATGAAGATCCTTTCAGTGAACAAATAGGGGGAGATCATTATAAGGATTGTATAATACAACCAATAGTTTATAATCAATTAAACAATCTCAATGCTTGTGAAGCCAATATAGTAAAGTATATTACAAGACATAATAAAAAAGGACAGGGTAAAGAAGACATATTAAAAGTAATTCATTATGCAAGAATGTTATTGGCCTTTGAATATCCTGATGAAAATAAACAACAAGATTTATTTAATGATTTAATAGATAGGGGTAGATATGTTCAAATCAAATCGTAATCCACAATTCAGATCCAAGTTTAGCGAAGATATTTTTTATACCAAGTATTCTCATGAAGGGGCAGAGACTTTTCATGAGTTGGCCTGTACTCTAGTAGAGGATGTATGTCAAACTAATCTAAGTAGGGATGAGAAAGAAGCGTTGATAGATCATATATCCAATCTCAGATTCTTGCCGGGAGGTAGGTATCTTTACTATGCAGGAAGAGATAAAAAGTTTTTTAATAATTGTTATCTTCTTAGAGCAGAGGAAGACACCAGAGAAGACTGGGCAGATCTATCTTGGAAATCAGAAAGCTGTCTGATGACAGGAGGCGGTATAGGTGTGGACTACTCTATATATAGATCTGAAGGTCAGACATTGAAGGGTACTGGAGGCATAGCCTCTGGTCCCATACCTAAAATGGAGATGATTAATTCTATAGGACAGAAGGTAATGCAGGGTGGTAGTCGAAGATCTGCTATTTATGCCTCTCTGAACTGGCAGCATGATGATGTAGACAAGTTTCTTACAGCCAAGAACTGGTTTGATATGCCAGTAGGCAGCACAGGAAAGACATTGTTTGATATTAAACAAGAAGATTTTAATTTTCCTGCTCCTCTGGATATGACAAACATTAGTGTTAACTATGATACTAAGTGGTTACTTAGATACTGGGAAGAAGGGAGGATAGGCAATGTTTTTAAAACAAATGTGGCACAAGCTCTTAGAACAGGCGAACCGGGATTCTCATTTAACTTCTTTGAAAAGGAAAATGAAACTCTACGCAATGCTTGCACCGAAGTCTCTAGTGAAGATGATAGTGATGTTTGCAATTTGGGGAGTCTTAATTTTGCTCGTATTGATGATCTAAATCAATTACAAGAGGTTGTACAATTAGCTACTAAATTTCTTTTATGTGGAACTCTACGAGCAGAGTTACCCTATGATAAAATCTATACAGTCAGGGAAAAGAACAGACGTTTAGGACTTGGCTTGATGGGTCTTCATGAGTGGTTGATACAACGTGGACATAAGTATGAAACTACACCAGAGTTACATAGGTGGTTCAAGGTTTATGAAGCAGAGTCAGATAAGGTAGCTAGATCTTTTGCCAACACACTCAACATCTCTATACCTGTAGCTGTCAGGGCTATTGCTCCTACAGGAACTATAGGTATTCTGGGAGGAACTTCTACTGGAGTAGAACCTATCTTTGCTGTGGCTTTTAAAAGAAGGTATCTGAAAAATAAAAGATGGCACTATCAGTATGTGGTGGACAGCGCGGCACATGAAATGATAGAACTCTATGATATTAAACCTGAAAGCATAGAGTCGGCTCTTGATCTTGTAACCAACTATGAAAGGAGATTAAACTTTCAGGCAAATGTTCAGGAGTATGTGGACATGGCTATCTCTTCTACAATTAATCTTCCAGCATGGGATACGGAGGATAACAATGAAGGAAAGGTAGAGGATTTTGCTCAGACTTTGGCTAAGTATGCTCACAGGTTAAGAGGATTTACCTGTTATCCTGATGGATGTAGAGGAGGACAGCCTCTTACCAAGGTGCCATATTCTGAGGCTCTGGAAAAATTAGGAGAAGAATTTGAGGACAACATTCAGGCTCATGACATTTGTGAGATAAGTGGCATGGGCGGATCATGTGGAGTTTGATAATGAAAGAGATAGACATAAAAAAGGAATGGATTGAAGAAGCCAATCACAAGTCTGAAGAGATGGGAAAATTAAATAATTCTATAACTTATGGTAAAGGAAATATTAGTGGCTTTCTAGGAGAAATAATGACATTACATTCTCTTTCAGAAGGAGAGATATGTAATACATATGATTTTGATATTTTATATGGAGATAAAAAACTGGATGTCAAAACAAAAAGAACAGGGGTTGTTCCTAAAGACTACTATGATTGTTCTGTAGCATCCTACAATACTAAACAAAAATGTAGTCACTATATTTTTACAAGGATTTTAAATGATCTTACCAAGGGATGGGTCTTGGGATGGATGTCCAAAAAAGATTATTTTAATAAGGCTCGTCTTCTAAAAAAGGGGGAACAGGATGGGGACAATGGCTTTATTGTTAAAGCAGATTGTTATAATCTTCCCATAAATAAATTACATCCTATTGAAATTTTAAAATAAAGACTTGCCAAATCAATAAAAGTGTAGTATAATATATATATAGAATGCCAATAGTGGGTTCTATAATTCTTGCTCAAAGAGGAGAAATATTATGAATGTACACCTTGAAGGTAATTGGAGAGTTCTTAATAACCCCACTCTATCTAATTTTCAGAGATGGGCAGTAGGTTATGAGAGGCTATTTCAAGCCATATCGGATGCTCCTAGAAGTGATCAGAGTTATCCACCACATAACGTTATTAGGGAATCGGATGAAGAAATTCGGATTGAACTAGCCTTGGCAGGTTTCAATAAAGAAGATGTGAAGATAGTTCAAGAGGGACAGAAACTAACAATTAGTGGCAACAACGCTGAAAAGGAGAATCAAGAAAACATTCTACATAAAGGTATTGCCAGTAGGGCATTTACCAAAAGTTTTCCTCTTGCTGATAATATTGAAGTCATTGAAGCATTGTTTGAAAATGGAATGGTTATCATTAAGCTTAGACAGAATATTCCAGAAGAGAGAAAGCCAAAGTTAATAGAACTTAAATAAAGATAAGGGAAGACAGTTATTAGATCTAAGGAAGAATCAGATATCTAGATAATTGTCTTCCCTTTTCATAGGAGATCAAATGAAACGAACAGAACAAATTAATACAATCTATATTGGGTATGATCCAAAGGAGGATGCAGCCTATGAAGTACTAAGAGATACTATAAAAGCAAATTCTCCTAAACCTATTATTATTAAACCTTTAATTAAAAAGGAACTGGAACGAGCCAC
>Ga0114904_1001387_pt1 | contig 11788 bp, 10 predicted proteins | sample MalvirDeepMed_s6_FD_83498 | JGI IMG/M metagenome (GOLD analysis project Ga0114904, IMG submission 83498) | Marine viral communities from the Global Malaspina Expedition - Malaspina viral metaG DeepMed_s6 | ecosystem: Environmental > Aquatic > Marine > Oceanic | place: Mediterranean Sea... | reverse complement strand
GTCTTTACGAAGTTTCCCCGAACCTGGTCTTCACCAGCCACGGCTGGTACACCACTGCCATGATGGCCAACAAGAACTTCTACGACGGCCTGTCCGACGAAGACAAAAAGCTTGTTGAGGACGCCGCTGACTACGCGTTCGAGAAAATCATCGTGCACATTGACGGTCTCGCGGAAAAAGCGCTTGAGAAAATCCAGAAAGCCAGCGACGAGGTCACCGTCACTCGCCTGAATGACGAACAGATCGAAGCCTTCAAGGCCCGCGCGCCGCAGGTTGAAGACAAGTTCATCGAAATGACGGGTGAAGGTGGTAAAGAGCTGTTGAACCAGTTCAAGGAAGACCTCAAGGAAGTTCAGAGTAACTGAACCTGAAGGAACCATTCCCGCCGGCCCTGCCCGGCGGGAATCTGTTTTAACCCCGCCCCGCCGGGGACCTCCTGCCGGCTGGGAGCGATATGTTCTGGAGCAACCCCCATGTCCGAGAACTCCCCGGATCTAGAAGACGATACCGGCACCTACGAGTCCGGCCTCCCCGGGTTTCTGGGAACCATTGACGAAGTTATCGCCAAAACTGAAGCCGTCATGCTCGCCGTTGGCGTAATTCTTATGGCCGTCAATACATGCATCAACGTTATTGCGCGCTTTGTCTTCGGTGAAGGCCTGTTTTTCTCTGGTGAGATCAACCGAATTCTTATCATCCTGATTACCTTTGCAGGTATTGGTTACGCGGCCCGCCATGGCCGTCATATCCGCATGTCTGCGGTTTACGATGCGATCCCCCCCAAAGGGCGCAAAGTCCTGATGATTTTCATTGCCCTGTTTACATCTGTGGTGATGTTCTTCCTCTGCTATCACTCTTATGGGTACGTCGAGACCCTCTATAGCCGCGGACGCATCCTTCCGGCGCTGGGTTTTGAGATTTGGTGGATTTACGTTTGGGCGCCAGTGGGCTTTGCAATCACCGGCGTTCAGTATTTCCTTACGGCCATCAAGAATTTCACCAGCAAGGATGTTTATCTCTCTACTGGTGTGATCGATGGTTATGCGGACAGTGAGTCGGAAGTCTGAACCTGCAGCTGCTTTAACAAAGGATAGAAACTCATGGCGACTATAATGATGGTAATCATGATCGGGCTGCTGCTCCTGGGCTTCCCGATGATGGTTCCGCTGATCACCGGCGCGGTGGTCGGTTTTGTAATGATGTTTGATGGCTTCGGCCAGATGGGCACTTTTGTCCAGCAAATGATGGGCGGTATTCGCCCCGCCTCCCTGATCGCGGTGCCGATGTTCATTCTGGCGGCGGACATCATGACCCGCGGCCAGTCCGCCGACCGCCTGATCCATATGGTGATGGCGTTCATTGGGCACATAAAAGGCGGGCTGGCAATCAGCACCGCGACCTCGTGCACTCTGTTCGGCGCTGTTTCCGGCTCTACCCAGGCGACGGTGGTCGCTGTCGGCTCCCCCCTTCGTCCGAAACTGCTCAAAGCGGGTTATTCCGACTCATTTTCATTGGCGCTGATCATCAACTCCAGTGATATTGCGTTCCTGATCCCGCCAAGTATCGGTTTCATTATTTACGGGGTAATCTCCGGAACCTCCATAGCCGAGCTGTTCATCGCAGGCATCGGCCCCGGCATCATGATTCTGGCCATGTTTTCCATTTACTGCCTGATCTATGCCTACATTAACAAGGTTCCAACTGAGGAAAAGGCCGGCTGGAGAGAGCGTGGTGTCGCCGTCCGTGAAGCGCTGTGGCCGCTGTTCTTCCCGGTCATCATCGTCGGCGGTATCTATGGCGGCATATTCAGCCCCACGGAGGCGGCGGCTGTGTGCGTGCTTTACGCATTCCTGCTCGAGTTCGCGGTTTTCCGGTCACTCAAATTGCCGGACGTCTATCGCATTGCCAAGTCCACTGGTCTGATTACGGCCGTGGTTTTCATACTGGTGGCCGTCGGAAACGGGTTTTCCTGGATTATATCCTTTGCACAGATTCCACAGGCAATACTGGAGTCCGTCGGCGTTAATGAAGCCGGTCCCGTCGGCGTGTTGATTGCGATCTGTGTGGCTTTCTTCGTCGCCTGCATGTTTGTTGATCCTATTGTCGTCATTCTGGTACTAACGCCAATCTTTGCACCAGCGATCGAAGCCACTGGCCTGGACCCGGTACTCGTCGGGGTTCTGATCACACTTCAGGTGGCCATAGGCTCGGCAACGCCACCGTTTGGCTGCGACATTTTCACTGCCATAGCCATATTCAAGCGTCCTTATTGGGAAGTGATCCGTGGTACGCCGCCGTTTGTCTTTATGCTGGTGGCGGCAGCGGGTCTGATCATCGCATTCCCGCAAATTGCGCTGTTCTTGCGTGACGTAGCGTTTCGCTAACGGATAGAGACTGATTTCATGGAGAAGAACATGTTCAAAAAAATCCTGGTGGCTGTTGACGGTTCCAAGTCGTCCTTCAAGGCCATGGACAAGGCTATTGAACTGCAGAAACTCATGGACACCGAGATCTATCTGATGTGTGTTTACAAGCACCACAGCCTGTTTGAGGCATCACTGTCGATTGGGCGCCCCGACAGCATGGATATCCCAGACAAAGTGCTGTCGGAATACGCCAAGGAAATCGTCAACCACGCCAAGGAACAGGCGAAGAAAAAAGGGGCGGTAAAGGTCCGGGGCTTCGTCAAGGCCGGTCGGCCGTCCAAAATCATCACCAAATTCGCCGAAGACAAGGACGTTGATCTTATCGTCGTTGGCTCTCGGGGCACGCACGGCGACAAAGACGGCATGCTGCTGGGCAGCGTGTCGCACCGGGTGGCTTCCCGTGCAAAATGCCCCGTCCTGGTAGTTTAACGACAACTGTTTAAGGAAGAACTATGACCACTATCGTAGATTCACTGAACTCCATTCTGTGGGGCTACGTTCTGGTCTACGGCCTGCTGGGCGTTGGTGTCTTTTTCACCATCCGCCTGGGCTTTCTGCAATTCCTCAACTTTGGGGAAATGATCCGCGCCATTCGCGGCTCCCGTGACAGTGATGTCCACGGCATATCGCCGTTCCAGGCCCTGTGCACCAGCCTTGCCTCTCGAGTGGGCACCGGTAACCTCGCTGGTGTGGCGGTAGCGCTGTACCTTGGCGGTGCTGGCGCCATCTTCTGGATGTGGATGGTCGCCCTCGTCGGTATGGCAACCGGCTATGCAGAGAGCACATTGGCACAGCTCTACAAGGTACGTGATGGCAAGGGACAGTACCGGGGTGGTCCGGCGGTCTATATAACCAAGGGCCTGAAGGCGCCCTGGGCAGGCAGTGTTTTTGCCGTCTGCCTGATCCTGTCCTTCGGACTGGTCTTCAACGCTGTTCAGGCAAATTCCATTGCCGATGCCATGCAGGGTGCCTTTGGGGTGCCCAAGTTGTGGGTTGGCATCGTGATCGCCGTTCTCGCGGGCACCGTCATCTTTGGAGGCCTGCGCTCCATCGTCCGATTCGCGGAACTGGTGGTGCCGCTGATGGCAGGTATCTATGTGCTGATTGCCCTGGTGATAATGGCCATTCACATCACCGAAGTGCCGGGCGTGCTGATCACTATCGTAAAGAGCGCCTTCGGGCTGGAAGAAGCCGCCGGCGGCGCGGCGGGCTCCATTACCGCCGCCATGCTCAACGGCATAAAGCGCGGGCTGTTCTCAAATGAGGCCGGTATGGGCTCGGCACCCAATATTGCTGCAACTGCCACACCAGCGCCTCACCACCCGTCATCCCAGGGATTGGTGCAGGCCTTCGGCGTATTTGTCGACACCATCATTATCTGCACCGCAACAGCTGTGATGATCTTGCTCTCCGGCGTCATGGAACCGGGCTCGGGCATTACCGGAACCCAGCTTACCCAGGATGCCATGCAAAGCCACATTGGTGAGTCCGGCGCCTATTTCATCGCCATTGCCATCCTGTTCTTTGCATTCACGTCCATCGTTGCCAACTACACCTACGCAGAGAACGCCCTGATTCATCTTGGCGGTGACAACAACGCTGCCATTACAATGCTTCGCTCTGCGGTCCTCGGGATGGTTGTCTGGGGTAGTTACGAGGCGGTGGTGACTGTTTTCAACGCCGCCGACGCATCCATGGGTCTGATGGCAACCATCAACCTGATTGCCATTGTCATGCTTTCAGGCACGGTGGTGAAGCTGACAAAAGACTATCTTGCCCAGCGCAAACAGGGCGAGGTACCGCACTTCAAATCAAAGGACTACCCAGAGTTGCACGAAAAAATCGACAGCAACATCTGGCACTAGCCCCTCTTTCGACGCTTACGAAATTTCTACCCGGTCCCTGCCCGCCTCCTTGGCGCGGTACAGGGCCCGGTCAGCAAGTCCCAGTAAGCTGTCTGGGGAATCGCTGCACTCGGGCCAACTGGACACCCCCACCGATATGGTTACATAGCCCAATTCAAAGCCACCATGTTCCACCGGCATGGCACGGACGGCGTGAGCGAGTTCTCGCGCCTTATCGCAAGCGGCCTTTGCGGTGGAGCCGGCCATGATGATGACAAACTCCTCGCCTCCAAAACGACAGACCACATCGCTGTCGCGGAAATGCTGCGCCAGCACACCAGCCACGGCTTTCAGGGCAGAGTCGCCAGCTTCATGACCATGAGTGTCGTTGAAGCGCTTGAAATGATCGATATCCACAATCAGCAGCGACAGCGGCTGGTCACCGCGCAAGGCCACGGCGGATTCGTGCTCCAGAAGCTGATCAAAATAGCGGCGATTCTTCAGGCCGGTGAGCGCATCTTCGTATGAGTACTTCTGTAGCTCTTCCCGCAGGCTGATGCTCGAAAGCGCGATACCGATTTTCTGGACGCCCTGGCTGAGCGCCTGGAACAATCGGGCCGCACCGTAATCGGTGCCGTCGGCAGCAAACCCGTCCGGCACTTCCACAAACAACAGAGCCATCGTCAACGACCCCTCGGTTGCCGACTGCAAGTTAATCCACAGACACAACGATTCATTCACGCCCTTCTGCCACTCGGACCACGGCTGATCCAAACCCTGGATATGGCGTTCGGGTATCTGGCTATGTAATGGCGGGCCATCAGGGGTTTCGATGCGGGGCGGTGATTCCGGTTCTCCCGCATACCCCCAGCGTGTCAACAGTTCATAGGCCTTGCCATTGTCCACACGCTGGTAGAGCCTTCCCCGCAGAGGACTGCACAGGTCAGGGAGCCTCCGCGCCAGCACATGGAACGTTTGGTTGAGACTTATGCAATCCTGCAGTTCCGCATTGATGTCGTTCAGAACACGGGTTTTTTCATTCTCGAACGTGAGCAGCCTCACCCTGGCCTGCTCGCGACGTGCCAACGCCTCCGCCTTCTGGGTTCGCTCTGTTACCTGCTGTTCCAGCGACAGGTTTAACCGATGGAGTGCCTGCTGGGTTCGTGCATAATGCCAAAGGGAAATCATTACAACCGCCAGCGAAAAGATCAGCGTGCCCCAACTGACCGGCACCCTCCCCCACGGCAGGACGCCATGGGCAACGGCCATGTCCACCACCAACAGGGTGCAGAACACGGCGTAAGCGGCGAGGATGATCTGTTGCTCAATTTTCAGATGCCTGAACCGCTCTACGACAATGATCGTGATGGTAGCCAGGGACACTAAAAGCAGCGCATCAAACAGCGGGTATGTTGATGACAGGTCAACCAACCCCGACAACGCCAATGTGATCGACGCTACCGCGTAGGCCAAATGGATTTTCCAGACCAGATTAATTAACCAGGGCCTGCGATCACTGAACCACTGTTCCAGCAACAGTGCCATGGCCACCGGTAACATGTAGTAGGAGCCGGCGGCCAGATAGTCCCACATCAATGGCACGTTCCAGAGCAATTGGCTGGCCTGGCTTTCGGACAGCAGCAGAATGGCGGACGACAAAGAGAACAGAGCAATACTCCCGAAACTCTTCTTTTCCGTTTGCAACATGGCGAAAAACATCGCTAGCAGGGCAATCAGGGCGGAAAAACCGGAAATGACCAGTGCTTCCAGGGAGTTTTTTACGATAAACAGGGTTAAGGCCGGCCGCTCCACAATGGAGATTTCACCCCAGAGGCCAATGTCGGTGTAATCAGAGAAAATGCGAAAGTAGACCGGCTTGCCCTCAAAATTCTCGGGCAGCGGAATCGCGTGCCAGGGCCAACCTTCAAAACGGCCCCGGCCCTGAACATCGAAGGTGCCGTATTGGTATATGTTCTTGCCATCGAGCCAGACCTGGACAATCAGGTCGACACTGTAGATATACAGGACCGGCTCCTGCCACTCACCCTCCGGCAGGGTGATCCGATACCATACATGTTCTTGCCCATTGCGATCAGGCGGGTTGGATGGAAAGCCGATGGCGCTCCATTGCCCCGGGTCCTGACCCAGAACCCACTCCGGCACCCCCGCATCGGTCAATGGAGAATCGCCCCACCGATATTCCCAGCCCTCATCCAGATCCACTGCCGCATAAGTCGCCGGAGGCACTAAAAAGATCAGAGCGATCAGGAGTATCAGCCTTACGGTATTGAAGAGGTACAGCGTCTGCATACAGTGGCTTGCCTGTCGCCAAAAAGTACAGTTATACAATTATAGAACATCTATTAGATTAAATTGGCTCAGGCGGGCAATAAACACAAGCACTAACCGTTGCTTTAGACAACGCTTTCAGCGTCTTTCGGGCTGCGCCTGTCACAAAACCATTCAGCACTCCGAATGGGTTCCCGCAAAGGTATCCCAAGCGGTACTCTAGACGGATGATCGATACCCACCCGACATCCTACAAAGGCGTTATCCCAACCCCTACCTGGGCTTTCCGGCAATACGAACGAATCCGGCACTGGCTGCCGGACGGCTTGCCGATGGACCAACGACCGAATCCGCAACTGCTGGACAACCTGCTGCCACTGGCCAACCAGTTCCAGGTATACGTATTCGATGCCTTCGGCGTGCTGAATGCTGGCCCCAGGGCCTTTCCCGCTGCCATTCAACGGTTTCGGGAGCTGCAGCGGATGGGCAAGCACGTCCAGATTCTCTCCAACGCGGCGACCGCCAGCCACGCCAAACTGGTGGAGAAATATCGGCGCATGGGGTTCGACATCACGCCGGATCAGTTGATCTCAAGCCGTTGGTTGCTGGAACAATCCCTTGCCAATCGCGCCAGGGAGGGCCTCTGGGGTGTGATTGCCCCGGAAAACTCCGAGCCAGGATTCTTCACCCACCGGGCCCGTGAGGCCGGCGGTACCCTACCGCAGTTCTACGGCAAACCCTATGCACCCGCCTTCCAGGCCGTTATTGAGCGCTTCACGGACATACCCCCGGGACAGATACTCATGGTGGGCGACACCCTTCATACGGATATCCTGGGCGGGCAGAACGCCGGCATGAAAACCCTGCTGGTGACGGCCGAGGGATCCCTGCAGGGTATGGATATACCGAACGGCATCGCGCAGTCCGGTATTGCACCCGACTTTATCGCCCCGAAGATCTGATTTCCGGGGCAAATCGGGGCGTTTACAGGTTTACTGCCCGGACTTCAACATTTCCCAGTATCTGGTATAGACCTGCATGGCGTCGTCACCCACGTCCTTCTGGAACTCGGCATTGGTCAGGTCTTCCGGCGTCGGATAGCTGGTACGGTCATTAGCCACTTCGTCACTCAGCAATTCCCGGGCCGCAAGATTCGGCGTGGCATAGCCAATGTCTTCGCTGATCAGCGCAGAAATCTCCGGGCGCATGACAAAGCTGATGAACTGGTGGGCCGCTTCAGCGTTCTCGGCATTTTTGGGAATCACAAAGCTGTCCAACCAGACAATGATGCCTTCCTCCGGGTAGACGTATTCCAGAGATGGCATGTCTTCTTCCCCCATCACCGCTTCGCCATTCCAGATCATGCCAATGTCGGTTTCACCTTCGAGATAGGGCATTCGCGGTGCATCTGAGTTGAAGGTACGCACCGACGGCATCAGTTCCGTGAGTTTCTCGTAAGCCGCCTTAATTTCTTCGGGGTCGGTACTGTTACCGGAGTGGCCGAGCACCCGCAAACCAATGTGGAAGACCTCACGCATGTCGTTGGTGAGCATCACCCGGCCTTCGTACTTGTCATCCCACAGATCTGCCCAGGCCTTCACCTCATTTCCCTCAACATCGCTGGCGTCGTAGGCAAGCCCTGTTGTACCCCAGAGGTAGGGCACGCTGTATTGGTTATCGGGATCAATCTCCAGATTCACCAGTTCCGGGTCCAGCTTTTCGAAGCCTTCCAGTTTCTCGTGGTTGATCTTTTCAAGCAGCCCTTCCTTACGCATTTTGTTGACGTAATAGGTGGAGGGCAGTGCAAGATCGTACTGGCCGCTTTCATCCAGAAGTTTCAGACGCGCATACATGGCCTCATTGCTGTCATAAGTGGTGTAAACCACCTGGATACCGGTTTCTTCCTCAAAGCGGTCCAACACTTCCTGCGGCATGTATTCAGACCAGTTGTAGAGGTTCAGTACCTGCGGCTCTTCCTGCGAGCTGCATCCGGTCAGGGTTGCAGCCAACAGGCCCGCCAGCGCCAGTTTCTTCATCGCTTGCTCCTTGTCAGTATCCATTGGGACAGCATCAACATTGCCAGGGAAAACACCAGTAGCAGAGTGCCCAGGGCATTCACTTCCGGTTTCAGGCCCACCCGCACCATAGAGTAGATGCGCAGTGGCAGAATTTCATAACTGGGACCGCTCACAAAGGTGCTCACCACCACATCGTCCAGCGACAGGGTGAAACCCAACAGCCACCCAGCCAGCAACGCTGGCATGATTACCGGAATCAGTACCGTACGGGTCATGGTGAAATCACTGGCGCCCAGATCCCGCGCCGCTTCCGGCAGGCTTTCATCAAACCCGCTCAATCGCGCCATCACGGTGATGACAACAAATGGCAGGCAGAAGGTTACGTGGGCCAGCAGCAGAGAGATAAAGCCCAGTTGCAAGCCCACCAACAGAAACAACGCCAGCAACGAGATGGCCAATACAATTTCCGGTGACATCATCACCACAAACAGCATGCCCCGCAGCACACGCTTGCCACGAAAGCGATACCGGTGAAGGGCCAATGCTGTCAGCGCGCCAATAATGGTCGATATCGTGGCTGCCGTCAGTGCCAGCCAGAGGGAGTTCCACATGGCCTGTACCATGGCGTGGTTATTGAACAGCGACTCATACCATTGCAGGCTAAGCCCGCCCCAGCGGTAACCGGTACGAGAGCTGTTAAACGAGAACACCACCAGCACCAGGATCGGCAGGTAGAGCAACACATACACCAGGGTGAGATAGGTTTTCGGCAGCCAGCGATTCATGCCCTGGCCTCATCGCCGAGTCGCCGCTGGCTGAGCCGGTGCGCAAACAGCAGGACAGCCATGGCAACCGTCAACAGGATGCTGGCGGCGGCTCCAAAAGGCCAGTCACGGGCATCCAGGAACTGGTTCTTGATGACGTTGCCGACCAGCAAATTGCGGGAACCCCCCAGTATGTCCGCCACGAAAAACAGGCCCATGGCGGGCAACAGCACCAGCATCACGCCAGCCAGCACGCCCGGCAAGGTCAGGGGTATCGTCACGTGCAGAAACGTCGAAAGCTTGCCCGCCCCGAGGTCGTGCGAAGCCATCAACAGTTCTTTCCTCAGGTCATCGAACACGGAGTACAGCGGCAGGATCATGAACGGCAGCAGCAGGTATACCAGCCCGATGACCACAGCACCTTCGGTGTAGAGCATTCTCAGCGGCTCGTCGATCAGCCCCAACCCCAAGAGTGCATTGTTGATCAGGCCGTTGGTGGCCAGCAGCAGTTTCAGGGCGTAGGTGCGTACCAGGGAGTTGGTCCAGAACGGCACGATCAACAGGAAAATCAGCAGCGTCTGGCGCTGTTTACCCAGGCCGGACAGTGCCCATGCAAAGGGATACCCAATCAGCAGGCAAAAGACGGTCGTCATGCCGGCCATGTAGAGGGAATTCAGGAACACGTCCAGGTACAGCGGATCGAACAACTGCCGGTAACTGTCCAGGTTCAGCGGCAGCGAGAGGAAGGTGCCGGGGTCACGTGTCATCACGCTGGCACCCACCACCAGCAAGTTCGGGGTGAGCACAAGAAGCAACAACCAGCCCCAGACCAGAATCAGTACCGCGGTTTTGAAGGGCTGCTGTAACACCCTATGCATTCGTACTCAGCCCTTCTTCTGCATCGTTATTGACCGGCTCCAGTTCAACCGGCAATAACCATTCCCAGCCGTCCACCCAACTGACCCGGACCGGCTCGCCCAGCTTGTAGTCAAAGGTAGGGTCGTCTTCATCAAAAAATTCACTGGCCAGCACTTCAGTACCGTCTTCGAGGTGAATCACCGAGTCCAGCGTGCTGCCCTTGTAGTTACGCTCCACGATCCTGCCGGCCAGGCCCCTTTCGTCTTCAGGCGCCAGCACACGAATATCCTCCGGACGCAGCAGCACATTCACCTGCTCACCCTCGCGCAGCGTAAACCCGGGCCTCTGAAGGGTACGGCTCAGACCCAGGATATCCAGGGTAATGCCATCGTTTTCGACAGAGGTCAGGTATCCTGGAAAAAGGTTGGTCTCCCCGACGAAGCGCGCCGTAAAGAGATTGGCGGGCCGCTCATAGATTTCCCGGGGCGTGCCCAGTTGTTGAATCGCGCCGTCTTTCAGGACCACCACCCGGTCCGACATCGACAGGGCTTCTTCCTGATCGTGAGTCACGAATACAAACGTGATGCCCAACTCCCGTTGCAGTCGCTTCAACTCCACCTGCATGGTCCGGCGCAACTTGTAGTCAAGCGCAGACAGAGGCTCATCCAGCAACAGGAGTTGCGGACGTTTGACCACGGCACGGGCAATGGCTACCCGTTGCTGCTGGCCACCCGAAAGCTGATGCGGCTTGCGGCGGGCAAAATCTTGCAACTGCACCATTGCAAGGACATCGTCCACGCGCTGACGAATTTCGGCCCTCGGCCGCTTCTCCATCTTCAGGCCATAGGCGACGTTTTCGTACACCGACATATGGGGAAACAACGCGTAGTTCTGGAACACGGTATTCAGAGGGCGATGCTCTGGGGCGGCATGGGTAATGTCATGGCCAGACAGGCTAACTACCCCGGTGTCTGGCTGCTCAAAACCCGCCATCAGGCGCAGCAGGGTGGTTTTGCCGCAACCCGACGGCCCCAGAAGGGTGATGAACTCGCCGTCCAGGATGTCCAGGTCCAGCGAGTTCAACACGGTTTTGTCATCGAACGCCTTGGAGACGTTCTTCAGGGAGAGAAGGCTCTCGTTCATTCACCCGAAACGCTGTTCAGGTAGGCCTTATCGGAAATGTTGGTCCACTGACGGACCTGTTTCAGATAATCCCGTTGGGAAGTGATGATTTCCCGCGCCAGTTCATCCTTCTCCGCCTCTTCGGCCAACAGCTTCTCTGTGGCATCACGAAGCGCTTCAATGACCTCTGGCGGGAAGGTTTTATGGGTGACGTCCGGATAGTCTTCCTTCATACGATCCCAGGCCACGCCACTTTCATGCATGCTCTGGATATACATGTCGTAGGCGGCGGTGCGCATAGCCACCCGCAGTACTTCCTGAAGTTCTTCGGGAAGCTTGTTCCAGGTTTTCTCGTTAATCAGGAACTGAACTTCAGCGCCTGGCTCCTGCCAGCCGGAGTAGTAATACTTTGCGATCTGATGGAAGCCCATCTGGAAATCCAGTGCCGGGCCTACCCACTCCAGAGC
>Ga0114904_1001382_pt1 | contig 11853 bp, 21 predicted proteins | sample MalvirDeepMed_s6_FD_83498 | JGI IMG/M metagenome (GOLD analysis project Ga0114904, IMG submission 83498) | Marine viral communities from the Global Malaspina Expedition - Malaspina viral metaG DeepMed_s6 | ecosystem: Environmental > Aquatic > Marine > Oceanic | place: Mediterranean Sea... | reverse complement strand
TATGCAACTGCGAGTGTGTCAAATCGTATTGAGGAAAAAGGTGGAGTAAAGGAGTGGAATGATTGATCTAATGGCGAAAGCATTGGTGTTAATTGCCTTGACTTGTATACCGATTGGTATTACTGTAGGATTTTTAACAGATGATAAATATAGAAATCCGTTTGTATTTATTTTAATATTATTTTTTACATATATAGGAGCAACGATATGGGTAAAAGCAAAAAAAGAAAAAAAGAAAAAACAAAACTAGGAACCAAAGGTCATGCATTTGCAGACTCTTATCTAGAGAGTGGTATCATTTCAGTTGATGATATCTTTCCTCTGTTGGATGAGCCAAGAGATATTGAGGGACAAGAGGAAGCCGATCATGTGATAGACGGCTATTCATTGCACAAAAACAATCATCATGAACACTTCAATGATGACTTGGGAATAGACCAAAATGATTATGAAGTAGAGCAGGAGAAATATGTCGTGGAATCCGAAAACAGCGAACCTATTGCAGTGGACAGATATTTCCATAGCTTTGGAAAAAGCCGTAGAACACCAAGATAAGAGTGGTTCAGATACACCATCTGTTTTTATAAGTGATGACAAACCTTTTGCTATGCAAATGCGTATGTATAGATATATAAAAGCGTTCAAGGAACAGATGAAAAACAAGGAAGATGTGGATGAGAATAAGTACAATCATTTAATTTTGACTAGTAATACAGACGGAATTATGATAACATCTGCGTTGGAAAAGAAACCTTTAACTTTAACTGATGAAAGGGGGGAGAAGTTATGATAAAAGAAACTGAAAAGGACAAGATGTTTATGGAGTGCATTGGTTTGATGCGTGATTCCATAGAAAAAATGTCAAACAAATATCCACTAGAGGTAGTGAATAGCGCTTTGATAGAATTGGGATTGCGTATGTCAATGATACAAGGGGGCAGTTACCATACCATAAGAATATTCGCGGGTGTTATGCACAACATATCCACCTTCGGACAGTTGATGGAAAAGGATATCGCTGAAGCCATAAGATCTGGGGAGAAGCCTGATCCTTTTGATGATTGGGAATACTCTGGTACTAAAAAAACTTTGCATTAAAATAATTGTTGACAGGTGTCAGTAAATAATATAAGATGTAAATAATACAAGGAGAAGTGTGTGATGAAGTATGATGTAACGACATCCCATTGTTTTACACAGCATTGGGAAGTGGAGGCTAGGAATAAAGAACAAGCCGCGAAAAAAATCATGGAAGGGAATATTAAATTTGATAAACCTTCCAGAACTTATGTCTCAAATAAGCTATCGAGAACATTAGTTACAATTCCAGATGCCAAAGTTCTGGCTGTGGAACTTGTGCCCAATCAACCCATCAAACCTCAATTTGATACCATTGATGGAGCAGATGGTGAGGAATGATGGAACTCTTTCAAGATTACTCTGGAATTTTATTAGCCATATGCGTGGTTGCTGTGGTTATTTCAATATACTTAAAGGAATAAAGATATGCCTAAGAAAAAAGAAAAAGAAACAGTAGAGGAATTGGTTATACCAACGGAGTTGTTGGAAAAAGATCCAACTGAATTGGCGGATAACGAAGATGATATCAAAACCATCATCAGTTATTTAAAAAAGACTAGGGAAAATATAAGAGCAGCCGAGAAAGCGGGCAAAAGAATTACAAGTAAATCAGCTAGGGTAAAAGCGCCCGAACCTGCGGGGGATAATATCATGGATGTGTTAGTGGATAATGTATAATCACATTCCCAAAATCTTATATGATTCCTTGTTGGCGAAAGCTAAGGCAGAAGTATTGGAGAGCAAGGCTACATTGCAAATTTATTTTGAAAATTCTGTGGGAATTGGGGAACATCCACAGCATACGGAAGAAATGGCTAAGCTGTTGGACAAGGTGGCAATGTCTGAAGATAGGGTGAGTGTACTTCAACGGCACTTCCAAGATACCTACGGAGATATAAAAAATGAATCGAAGAAACGATAAAAGAAAAAGGGAATGGTTGTTGATGGTAAAACATACCCAACTGTTTCTGTATTTAATAGGAGCATTGATCGGAATGAGTCTGATTATTTTATTGGTGCTATTAATTTAAACTAAAGGAATGTGTAATGATAGTAAATGATGAAGGGTTAAGGCTGTGTTCAGTATGTGAAGAGCCTTTATTCACAGAAGAATTTTCTGAAAATGTAAAACCAGAGTTGGCGATTCTTTCACCTCCATATAAAGATGAGTGCCAACTGTGTTATTTTAAACGAGTGGACATTGACAAGGAACTTAATCCCAAAGAACACGAAGAATTTATAGAAGAAGAAACAGAACGCAGGAGAAAAAAATGGGCAAACAACCAGCCAAATTAAAAAAATATATTTATGATGGGGAAAAACCCCGCCAGATGATCTGGGATTCTTCAAGTCTTTCTACATTTCTGGCGTGTCCCAGACTTTATAGGTTAACCAATCTGTTGGGATACAAATTAAAAATGTATGCACCCGTTACGGGATTTGGATCAACTGTTCATGATGGCTTTGAAATACTAGACAGATGTAAATTCGAAAAGAAAAGCAAGGAGGAAGCTGTACTTGAAGCGGTAACCCACATAATAAAAAAATGTGGAAAAGATTTAAACAAGTCAGAGGACAAGGCACGTGGATTCGAGGCAGGAATAAGAGCCATCGTTTGGAGAGCGGAAGAATTTTGGGAAGACAATTTAAAGATTGCAACCATGCCCAATGGTGCCCCCTGCCTAGAGCAGAGATTTGAAGTGCCGTTTGGTGGCGAGGGACATAGGTTATCTGGTCGCATAGATAAAATTGTGGAGCTGGACAATCGTCTGTATCTGTGTGATACCAAGACTACCAAAACTTCATTGACGGATTTATATTTTAGAAACTTCCAGCCCAACAATCAGATCTACGCTTACATATGGGCGGCGAGAAATGTATTGGGATTGGACATTGCGGGTTTTATTGTTGACGCTGTGCAAACGGGAGTTAATTTCTGCAGGTTCAATAGAAGTATATTCAATGTATCACAGCCATCCATTGATGAATGGTACACGGATGCCCAATACGCCATTGGTTTGGCGGATGCCTACAGTCATAACAAATATTATCCTGCGAACTTTACGTCATGCGGAAACTATGGCGGATGTAAGTTTAGGGAAGTGTGTGCGGAATCTCCCGACCATAGAAAAATTATATTGGATGAGGATTTCATAAGAGAACCTCACGCTGATCTGGTAGTGGATAATGTTATACGCGTTGATGAAAATATTTTTAGGAAAAATAAATGAATGGTTTTAAAGCTTGGAGCAAGGAGAAAGTGGAAGAATTAAAAAGATTAAGTAAAGACAAACGACCTTGTGAGATAGCCGTTATAATGGGGTTGAAAAAAAATTCCATTCTGGGTAAACTTTATAGGTTGAAGGTGGCTGAGGGATATGTTCCTCCGTCTGATTCTAAATATTCAAAACCAAGACGGCGACCCCGCATGTCAGAAAGAATAATAATAGGAAAGCGCAAGTGCAATACATGTGAAAATGAATTTGGATTTTACTCTACCTATCAGCGCTTCTGTGAATACTGTAAGGAAAAAATAAATTCACACGGCTATGGAAACTATCCACTTTAACAGAACCAGGGAAAAATGATTAATAAAATTACCCCCACGGGTGGCTTAACATGGTATATAAAATGGGTCAGTAGTTTTATATTATTAATTGGTATGGTATTAACATCTTTAGCTATATCCCCATACAATTTATTCTTTCATGCAATAGGTGTGTTTGGTTGGTTTATTGTGGGCATGATGTGGAATGACAGAGCAATCATATTTATTAATGCGATTGCCTTTTCAATTTTTTTAACGGGAGTAATTAATTTTTATGTATAGGTTTAAAAATGTGGTTTAAAACAACTGTAATAATTTTATTGTTGCTCATCTTGTTGGGTACATGTGGTGCTCAATGAGTAAGGCGGACTTAAAAAGAAAAGGACACAAGGGCAGGCGCAAGGTCGGCTCTAAAAAGAGACGCAATCGTAGGCGTATCCGTTTGGGATTAAAGATACGAAGAAAATAATTGTTGACAATTATTTTATTTATGATAGACTATGAAAATTATAGGAGATAAAAACATGGCAAGTATTAAAGATCATATATCAACTGATGTAACTAAACTGTTACTCGTGGGTGATAGTGGTTCGGGAAAGACGGCTTCATTATCGGCATTAGCCAATGCGGGATACAATTTGCGTATCTTGGATTATGATGATGGCTTGGCTATCCTTCCAGAATTTCTTAATCCAGATGCGGTGGACAAGGTTAGTTATGTTACGTTGAAAGACCCAATAGGAAGAGCGGATGCTTTTCGCAAAGGGGTTAACCTTATTTCAAATTGGAAAGATAAGGAAGAGGATTTTGGATCTGTAAGTAAGTGGACATCTAAAGATGTGTTGGTTATCGACAGTTTAACCTTGATGGGAGAGGCGGCTTTAAGGGGGGCACTTGTATTTAATAACAAGAAGCCAACCGACCAAGCTAGTCAACCAGAATGGGGAACAGCCGCGCGTGATGTCCAGCACATCATTCAATACCTTACGGGTTCAGAAGTTCCGTGTAATGTGGTAGTGACAACACATATGCAATACATGGAAGGCGATATGGGTGTGTCGAAAGCATATCCAACTAGTGTCGGTTCAAAATTGTCTACTAAAATTGGTAGGTATTTTAACTGTGTATGCAGAATAGATACTAGAAGTTCTAGTAAAGGTGTCGAGCGAACTTTACGTACGGTATCGGATCATCGCATGGATCTAAAGGTAACGGCTCCAAAATTAATTGAGCCTAATACTGTGTTGGATCTTGCGAAATTGTTTGATTCGATTCAGAAAAATGCTCGACAAAGATTATCCACTAAGGATAATGTAATCAACATCAAAACGGGAGGCAAATAATGGCTGATGTTAACGACTTTTTAGCAATGAACCCTGAGGATATACCTGAAACAATCACTCTGCCTGAAGGCAGTTATGATTTTGTTATCACAAGTTATCGTACGGATAGAGTTGGTGAAAATCAAAACCAAATTGTGCGTCTCAACTGTAAAGCACAAGCAGTTCTGGAATCTGATATTACTGATGCAGATTTAGAAAACTGTGACGGCACTCGGTTGGAATTTTGGGCAACCAAGAAAGCACTTAGGCAGGGTAATCCTGTGATTTCGCTTAAAGCTTTTCTCACAAAGACACTCGGTATGAGTGGTAATTCCTTTGGGGAAATGCTTGAGCAGACTATCGGTCAATCGTTTAGTGGCATAGTTAAGCACGAAATGGTTGGACGCAACAAGGATATATTGCAAGCTTCAGTATCTAGAATATTGGCTAAGCACTAATATATCATGGGTGAGTATGCTGTAAGGAAACGTGTTCCTTCTCAGTTAAAGGAAGGGGCGAAGATCGCTATCGTGATGGACTTCCCTTCTTCCAATGAGGTGCGTTTAAATAAAATACTTGCAGGCGATTTTATTATTAATAAAATTTGCAGAATGGCAGGGATACAAATCGAAGATTGCATGCTCACCCACACTTTTCAGTTAAAGCCTGCGCAAGACAACCCTCAAAATTTTTTTCATAAAAAATCTGAATACAAGGCTTTGTGCAAAGAGAGTAAGTGGCGCTCCTCCTACCCAAATACCACCTTAGGTTACCTCAAGCAGGAGATGGAGCAAGACTTGCAACGTTTGCACAATGAACTCAATGAAACAAATCCCAATGTTATTATAGCAATGGGAGGCGTTTCATTGTGGGCGTTAACGGGATTTGATAAGGTTAAAACATATCGTGGCGCTGTCATACCTTCCAACACTCCCCATTTAAATAGAGAATTTAAAATAATAACTACCTACCCTTCACACACAGTGGTAAGGAACTACGATTTCAGGGCGCATCTCTTTTCGGATTTTAAGAAAGCCAAAAGAGAATCGGAGAATAAAAATATTAATTATATAAACAGAAAGTTATGGATTGAACCCACTATAGATGATCTCTATGTATTCAAGGACAAGTATATAGACACATGCAGTGCGCTCAACCCTTTATCTTTCGACATAGAAACAGCGGAAGGGCAGACCAGGTGTATTGGGTTTGCCCCCTCTTTAAGACACGCCATTGTTGTACCATTCTGGATGCCCAATCCACATTTTAAAAATTATTGGTCACCCAAGGATGAGGTCAAGGCATGGACATGGGTTAAGGATTTATTGGAAGACGAACGCATAGTTAAGGTTGCACAGAATCAAACTTATGATGTGTCATGGTTATCATTTAAAAATAATATAAAAGTCAAGGGACTTATACATGATACCATGCACGCACATCATGCTTTGCAACCCGAAATGGAAAAAGGTTTGGCATTTCTGGGCTCCATATACACTAATGAAGGTGCATGGAAGACATTAGCCAAGTTCTCAAAGAGCACAAAAGCTGATGAATAGTGAAGCGACCAAACTTTTTTACGGCAAAGTCTGTTAATGATAGTTGGCGGGAGATGGAAGCCTATGTCCGTCTTTGGCGGGCGGCTTTGGATCAGCTGTTGCAGGATTTAATATACGCGGGCAACGGAAAGGAAGATAGGAAGGCGCACATAAGTGCGTGGGAATGGTTTGAAAATGAGCAGGATGACTTTGATTTAGTGTGTGATTTGGCTGATTTGGATCCCATAAGAACAAAAAAAGAACTGAATGATTTAGTGGAAAGGGTACATGATAATAAAGATAGAAGAAAATTTAAAGACCGCTTTAAAATTGTTGAGCGGAAAAAGGGAACACGAGTACGGAAATAAAAAAGAGAATCATGAAAACATTTCTCGTCTTTGGTCTGCTTATCTGGACCACCCTATATCTGCACATGATGTTTCTATCCTCATGTTATTATTAAAGGTGGCAAGAGCCAAGTTTGGAAATCCGAGTTCCGATACATACGTTGATATGGTGGGATACTCAGCAATCGCAGGGGAGTTAGCTGATGAAGATAATAAAAAACACAGAAATAAGTAAGCAAAATTTATCTGATGAACAGACGGAATGGGTTTATTGTGCCCTTGATTGCGCCTTGACATATGAGATATGGGACAAGGTACACAAGGAATTTGATGGGCTCACTAAAAAAACATACCTATTTGAATTGGACAGTTTACAGCCAGCGATGGACATGATGTTGCGTGGCTTGCGTGTGGACGAGGAGGAAGTAAAGACAAGAAAAAAAATCCTAAGGGAAAGAAGATTGAAGCTTGAACGCATGCTTAATTTATTTTCCCAATCTGTTTGGGGAAAGGATTTAAACCATAACAGTCCCGTTCAACTTAAGAAAATTTTATATGAACATCTGGGATTGCCACCCGTTGTGTCCTACAAAGGGGGCAAGTCAAAGGTATCCACGGACAGAGCGGCGCTTGAACAGCTTGGGGAATTTTATCCAAGAGCCAAGCCTTTCTGTCATACCATACTTGCGTTGCGTGATATAACCAAACAGCTTTCTGTCTTGGATTCCAAGCGGGATGAAGACGGAAGGATACGTTGTTCTTATAATGTAGCGGGCACGGAGACGGGCAGGTGGTCATCATCTGGAAGTCCATGGCGAACGGGAACCAATTTACAAAACGTTACAAAGGAATTGCGTTCCATATTTGTTCCCGATGAGGGAAAGATAATGTTCTATGCTGATCTGGATCAAGCGGAATCAAGAGTTACGGCTTATGTTGCGGGCGATGAAAATTATATAAATGCATGCGAGAGTACGGACTTGCATACTGAGGTTGTGAAGATGGTGTGGCCCAACTTAGGTTGGTCTGATGATCCCATTCAGAACAGAGAGCTTGCTAATAAACCTTACTATTTACATTTTACTTATCGTGATATGTGTAAGCGTGCGGGTCATGGAACTAACTATGGCATGTCTCCTCATGCATTGGCTAAACATTTAAAAATAAAACTGTCACATGCGACAAGATTTCAATTGCTTTATTTTGGTGGTGTGATACCATTGGCTTCTTTGGAACGATGGCACAAGCAAGATCGAGAGGGAGGCTTTCAAGAATTGATAGACGGAGGAGAAATTATAGGCAAACTTATAAAAATTAAAGGGGCGTTTCCTGGAATACGTGTATGGCATACGGGAGTTTCTAATGAATTAAAACAAACGGGTTGCTTGATCACACCCATGGGAAGACGCAGACAATTTTGGAGCAGGTTAAATGATAACTCCACATTGAGGGAAGCAATTGCTTATGTTCCTCAATCAACGATAGGGGATTTACTTAATCTAGGATTGTTAAAAGTGTGGCAGAATTTAAGACATGAGGGTTTGGATATATTGGCACAAGTTCATGACGCTATTCTTGGTCAATGTTACATTGATAAATTAGATGACTTAATGCCCCAAGTTTTAAAGCAAATGAATAACCCTTTGGAAATTAAGGGAAAAGAAATGATTGTACCTTCTTCAGTTGAAGTTGGTTACACATGGAAAGATATGAAACCATGGATGAAATAAAAAGAATATATGTGGAAGACGGAAAGGTATTAGTAAAAGAGGGGGAATTTTCTACCATATGCAATGAGGCAGAGATAGAAGGACCTTCATTAATAAGAAACAAAGATGGGAATATTTGGATTGAAACCAAAGCTAAGGTAATTAAACTAGTCCATATACCCCCAGAAAACATTAAGTTTCTAGATGATAAATAATGGCAAGAAATTATACAGACTATGTAGGGGCATGTGTTGATGCCGTCAAGGAAAGTCCCATCCCTAAAACTTTTGCAAGATGGACAGCGCTTTCTGCGGTGGCAGGTGCATTAGGGAGACGAGTATGGTTTCCTATGCCCAATTATGACATAGGATCTAATTTATTTATAATACTTATTGCACCACCAGGTCGCAATAAATCCGTAAGCTTGATACTTCCTTTTACAAAAGTATTTAATAGGCTTACCACACCTGTGGGTTCAAAAGAAGATCATGAAAATTGGAACTCTGATCTTGATAACTATGGTTTAAGAAAATATCCTTTGTATCTTATTCAAGATAAAATTACCCCAGAAAAATTAACAGTTGATATGCAAAAGATAAAGCGAAATGATTTACTTTTAAGCACTGTTCGTCAAGAACAATTCTTTGATTCATCCATAACTTTAGTGACATCTGAATTTGGTACATTCATGACAAGAAATGAAAGGAGTCTTCAATTCTTTTTAACGGACATGTGGGATAGTAGAGAATCTTACAGTTATAAAACAAAAACCGCAGGTGAATTTATTATTGAGGGTCCTTGCTTGAATTGGATTGCATGTGCAACACCAGAACAGTTTGTTGATAACTTGCCAGAGGATGCAAAGTCCCAAGGATTGTTATCAAGAATGCTTCCCATATTTCATGAGGGAGAAAGAATACCGCAAGACTTAACACAAAAAGTTATCAGTGATAACACGATTGACAATTTAAGAAATGATTTAGGTCACATCGCAAAAATGTATGGGCCTATGTCATTTGATGATGATGTATTTGAAGAAGCCAATGAAGATATTGGTACTTATATACAACCAGAACCAATTGATCCCCACTTGTCAGAATATTGTCAACGAAGGGTGTCACATTTTTTGAAGGTTGCTGTATCCGTATCCGCTTCACGCAGATCAACAAGAAAGATAATGAAAGAGGATTGGGATACTACAAAGGAACTTATGTTTGAAATGGAAAAAAGTATGCCTAAAGCTTTGGAGGGTTTCGGTATGGCTCGGACGGGAAGGATAGTGCATGACATGAAAACATGGTTGGAGGCTACAATGGCTTTGAAAAAGAGAAGGCATGTCAGACTTGGGGTATTTAGGCAGGAAGTTCTTAGAAAAATTTCCAATCCAGGTGAACTTGACCAGACCATTAGGGCGATGATTGACTCTGGCTACATAAAAGTTGAAGGGAATTTGGTGTTTCCATCAAAAAGCAATTGACCTCGATGGGCAGAAGTGATATACTGCTCCTTGGTATGTGTGTAAGGAACTTATGAAAATTGATATTGATACAACAAAAGATACCCTACTGCCCACCAATGCTGTGGATATCTTAAAGGATAGGTATTTATTACCAACAGAGGAGACTCCACAAGAAGCTTTTGCCAGAGCATGCATGACATTTGCTGATAATAAAGCACATGCAGAAAGACTGTATAAATATGTTTCAAATCTTTGGTTTATGTTTGCTTCTCCACTTCTGTCAAACGGAGGAACGGATAGGGGTTTGCCTATCAGTTGCTTTTTAAACTATGTACCCGATAGCAGAGAAGGACTAGCCGCGCACTATACTGAGAACATTTGGTTATCGAGTATGGGGGGCGGAATAGGGGGTTATTGGGGCCATATACGCTCACAGGGACAGTCAACTAGCAAAGGTAATAAGACTACAGGGGTTATTCCATTTATGCACGTAGTGGACTCCCAAATGGTTGCATTCAATCAAGGTGCCACCAGACGTGGCTCCTATGCCAGCTACATGGATGTTTCACACCCCGAAATAATAGAGTTTATAGAGATGAGAAAGCCCGCTGGTGGTGACATCAATAGGAAGAACCTTAACCTTCATCACGCTGTTATAATTCCAGATAAGTTTATGAAAGCTATGGAAGATGATGGAGATTGGGATTTAATTGACCCCAACAGTAAGCAAAAAGTCAAGACAGTTAAAGCTAGAAGCATATGGATAAAGATACTTGAAGCTAGGGTATCAACGGGCGAGCCTTATCTTATGTTCATTGATACGGTTAACAAGGCATTGCCCAAGGAATTAAAGGACAAGGGATTAAAGGTACACCATTCCAATTTATGCAGTGAAATAACATTGCCAACCAATGAGGAAAGAACAGCCGTCTGTTGTTTGTCAAGTGTCAATCTGGAATACTTTGACGAGTGGGAGAAGGAGGAATTATTTATAGAGGACTTAATGAGAATGCTTGACAACACTCTCACTAAATTTATAAAGAGTGCCCCCTTGACCATGAAGAAAGCCATCACGAGCGCGGAGTCTGAACGTTCGGTGGGATTGGGAGCCATGGGTTTCCATTCCTATTTACAGCGCAACGGCATGGCATTGAACAGCCCGATGGCTATGGGTCCTAACGTAAAAATATTCAAGCACATCAAAAAGAAATGTGATGCGGCGAATATGTTGTTAGGAAAGGAAAGAGGGGAAGCGCCTGATCTTAAGGGAACGGGTAAAAGATTTTCACACATGACAGCCATTGCGCCCAATGCAAGTAGCTCTATTATTTGTGGCAATACTTCTCCAAGTATAGAACCCTTACGTGCCAATGCGTTTTCGCAAAAGACTTTAAGTGGTTCTTTTTTAATCAAGAATAAATATCTAGAAGAATTACTAGAGAAGAAAGGAAAGAATACAAAAGATGTTTGGAAAATTATTATCACTAATAGAGGATCAGTTGAGTCATTCGACTTCCTCAATGCACAAGAAAAAAATATATTTAAAACAGCGATTGAAGTTGATCAAGCTTGGCTTGTGGACTTGGCTTCAGCGCGTCAAAAATATATTTGTCAAGCCCAAAGTTTAAACTTATTCTTCCCGCCAGATGTTAATGTGAGAAGATTAAATAACGTACACAAACGTGCATGGTATAAGGGATTAAAGACTTTGTACTATTGCAGAAGTGAAGCAATTAAAAGAGCGGAAAACATATCAATAAAAATAGAAAGGAAAGTAAGGCAGGATGACGAAGAAGAGTGTGTCATGTGTCAAGCATAGAGGTAAAATAAATGAGCATATTTAAGGAAAG
>Ga0114904_1001377_pt1 | contig 11872 bp, 7 predicted proteins | sample MalvirDeepMed_s6_FD_83498 | JGI IMG/M metagenome (GOLD analysis project Ga0114904, IMG submission 83498) | Marine viral communities from the Global Malaspina Expedition - Malaspina viral metaG DeepMed_s6 | ecosystem: Environmental > Aquatic > Marine > Oceanic | place: Mediterranean Sea... | reverse complement strand
CTAAGTGTTCCTTCAGTTTATCATCATGTCTTCTCCGAGCCCGGAAGACAAGCGAACGAGACCGGGGGATTTCTGACTGGCGTGAGCGGCAGGCCCTCAGGCATTGAGCGCTTTGGAACTTCGCCTTGTGATCAGTATCGTGGCGTATGGGACGGCACCTCAAGGCCGGTGTGCCGGACGGCGCGGTCCTTAACGACACTGCGGCGAGCGCAAGCAATGTTAATTCAATGTATCCGCTGTTCAATCGGTACATCACGTAATTTTAAGACCCAGAGAGCAAGAACTGTCATCCCGATCTGTTGCCTGCATTATGCATGTTTTGGGGTTTTAGGCTTCTACTTAATCAGTTCGAGCTGCGGATAAACACGGGAAGCCTAGCTCATTTTCGACGCCTGAATGCTCCCGCTGCTACGCACGTTGAAGGGCACCGGCGGGTTAACGGGTTTGACGAAACCGTCGTTGACCGTGACGATACGGTCGGCCATCCGGATTGTCGCCGGCCGGTGTGCGATGGCGATACGGGTGATCTTCAGTTCGCTGATGGTCTTCAGGATCTCCGTTTCGTTCATGTCGTCCAGATTTGCCGTTCCCTCGTCCAGGATGAGCACCTTGGGACGCGGATAGAGCGCTCTTGCGAGGAGGACGCGCTGAAGCTGTCCCTGCGACAGGATCGATCCCATGTCACCCACGAGGGACTCGTAGCCCATCGGCATGCCTTCGATCTCACTGGCGATCCGCGCCTGCGTCGCCACCTCGCGGACGCGGTCCATGTCGATCTGAGGGTCGAAGAAGGCGATGTTCTCCGCCAAAGACCCCGCGTATAGCATGTCTCCCTGGGCCACTAGGCCGATCCCCCTGCGGTAGCGTGACTTCTGCAGCGACGAGATGGGGCGATCACCGAGCCTCACCGTCCCCGTCGATGGTTCGAAAAGGCCCATGATGACCTTGACGAGAGTCGTCTTGCCGCCGCCCGAAGGCCCCGTGACCGCGACGAACTCGCCGGGTTCGATGGTCAGGTCGACGTTCTTGAGCGTCCATGGCTCGTTCTGTCCGTATCGGAAGGACAGGCGTTCGACGATCAGCGGTTTGGAGAAGTCCGGTTCCTCGCGGCTCTTCTCGATTTCGGAATCCTCGGTCCTCGACAAGGCGATGTCCGCGATCCGGGTGAGGTGCACCTTGACGATCTGGAAGTTGATGGCCTGTTGCGTCAAACGCATGCCAGCGTCGAGGAACTGCTGCTTGTAGGCCTGGAACGCGAAGATCATGCCGATGGTCAGCAGGGAATCGAAGGCCAACGTAATCGCCAGATAGACGAAGATCACGCGTTCTATAGCGATGACGAACTGGCCGAGCGCATCGAAACCGGCGCTCAGGCGACCGAGCTTGATCTGGGCATTGACTGCGTCGGCCTTGGTCTTCTGCCAGAGGCGCTGACGGTTGCCCTCCTGCCCGAACGCCTTGATCGCCGCGATTCCGCGCACGGATTCTATGAAGTTGCTGTTCTCCTTGGCCGCGGTCGTGATGACGTCGAGGTTCCGCAGTCTCAGGGCCTGCAGGAAGGCCACCCTAATGACGATGAAGATTGTCAGGGCCGCGACCGCTATCCCGGCGAGAAGTCCCGAATAGATGAACATGAGTGCGAGCGTGAGAAGGGCCATGAGGCCGTCGATGAAGGCTGCGATCATCCCCTGGCTGAGAAGCTGGCTGATCGGCTGGGTCGAACCGAAGCGCGATATGATGTCGCCGACGTGCCGCTTCTCGAAGTAGTCCAGCGGCAGCCTCACGAGGTGACGGAACAGGTTGATGATCACCTGATAGGAAAGCGAGTTGCTGAGCGTCACGAGGATCAGCGAGCGCAGCCAGCTCGTCAGGAAGTTCACGACCGACAGTCCGCCGAACCCTAACGCGAGGACCAGGAGCAGATCGCGATCGAAGGCCGGGAATACCGTATCGATGGATATCTGGAGAAAGAACGGGGTCGCGAGGACTACTAGCTGGAGGACGAGGGACAGCAGGACGACGTTGCGGATCGTGGACCAGAAACCGGTCATGGACGACCAGAGCTGCGTGATGCCGAGCTGCTGGCGTTCGATCTTCGGCTTGAAGGATTCGGACTTGAGTAGGTCGAGCGCGACGCCGGTCCAATGGCGCGAGACGTCCTCCCTCTTCAGCACGACTTCGCCTTTGGCGGGATCGTTGATGTGGTAGCGATTCCCGCGAAGTCCTGAACTGATCTTCGTCAGCACGACGAAATGGTTCAGGTTCCAATGCAGGATCGCGGGAAGCGAGAGATGCGGTAGGTCCTCCAGCTCGCCTCGCAGCGGCCTGGCGTTGAAGCCCATGTCTTCGGCCACTTGCATGACCTGCTTCAGATCGGCGCCCTTGAGGGACATCCCGTAGCGCTGACGCAGAGCGATGAGGTCCGTCTGGTATCCATGGTATCCGGCCACCATGGCGAGACACGCGAGCGCACACTCGCTCGACTCTCCTTGCGGGATGTAAGGCGTATGCTTGCGGCCGCTAACCTGCAGCAGCTCCGACGGACCGCTCATCCGTTGCGCCTGAGGACGGCGTTCAACGGTTGGAGCAGCCATGCGAGGAAGCTCTGGCGCTCCAGTATGACGTTCGCCTGAAGAGTCATGCCAGGCTGCAGGGCCACCCTCTCGCCGTATGCTGCGATATCCTGCTGGTCGAGTTTGACGCGCACGCGGTAGATGGGTTCCTCGAACTGGAACGGTATCTCGGTCTCGCGCGGATCGATCGCGGTGCGGGAGACCGAGGACACCTTGCCCCCGAAGCTGCCGAAGCGCTGGTAGGGAAATGCGTCGTATAGAAGTCGCGTCTCCTTGCCGGGTTCGACGAACCCGATGGCCCGGCTAGGGGCAAAGAGCTCCGCCGAGAGCTGCGCTTCGTCCGGCACTATGACCATCAGGGCCCGTCCGGCCAGCGCCGGGCGACCGAGTCCGGTGTCGAAGGCCGTGACCCTGCCGGCGATCGGCGCCGTGATCACGAAGCTCTGCTCGCCTTCGAGGCGTGCTTCTTCGGCGGAGAGGGCCTGGAGGCCATCCCGGATCTGCGAAACCCCCTGCTCCGCATCGATTGACACGCTGGCTATCTGAGCGCGCGCCTGTCCGGCTTCGCCTTCGCTCAGGGCCAGACGCTCGCGTAGGGCCGCGAGTTGCTGCTGGGAGCCTAGGATCGCCTGCCTTCGCCGCTCGAACTCGACTTTTGTCATGAAGCCGCGGTTCACGACCTCGACGCTCTGCTCGAACATCTCCTCGTTCGACGCGACCGTCCTCTCCTGAAGCGCGATCTGGTTCCGCAGACTGGCCGCCTGCTGTTCGGCCGAGGCGACGACGGACGCCAGTCGGTTCCGCTCCGCTTCCGCCCTCTGCCGCGCGAGAAGGACCTGCGCTTCGGATAGCTGGCGTCTGGCGTCGATGGCTCCCAGCCCCCGTTCGGCGACCGCGCCGCCGGTGGCGGCCTGCCGTTCGAGGTTGACCACCAGGAGCGGATCTCCTTTCTCGACCCGGAGTCCTTCGGCGACGGCCAGCTCCGCAACCGTACCGCTCTGCTGCGAGACCACCCTGGCGCTGGCTACGTCCGTCACGAGTATGCCGGGAACGGTCTCGATACGCGCGTAGGTTCCGGTCGTCAGCCAGACGGCGGCGATGGCGATCGTCACGAAGAGCACGATGGAAAGGACACGGTTCGAAGTGGACTGCGAGATGACGACCTCGCCATGCAGCCTGTCCTTGCGGCCTTCGATAACCTCTTGTCGGAAAAGGGACATAAGAATCACCGCAATTAATGAGCTCGGAATGGAGGGAGTGATAGGAGACTAACCGCACATTGACTAGGACAGGGTCCGAATTCCGAGGTTGCTCCGAAGAATTTCTCGCGGCGGGCGAGGGTTCTACCACTACGACGTAGCAGCCATCCCACAGTGCAAGACCGCACGGCAGCTTTTAAGCGGCTCAACCGACCTATTGAGTGGTTGCAATGGGGTATGTTCTGTTGAAGAAGTCGCTGCCGAAGGTCGGTTTGGCTCGCGGCTGACACTGAGCGAGCAACGTTGCGATAACGCTCAGGCGGGTGGAACGGCCGGCATCGGTCGCGCCTTAACCAGCTTACGAAGGTAATGAGCCGCGGCGGATAGGGAGTTCCGTCTTCGCCTCCGTATGGTCCACGCGAGGCAACCCGTCCTGGCCCAACACCGAGCGCTGGTGTTGCACATCGGCTCCGATCACGCTGGCCTCGACGACCAAACCGTGGGTGCCTACCAGCCCTTCGGCCATGGAGCGCTCCCCTTTCGTCTCGAGAAGCTTGCGCAACGGACCGCTGTCGTGGAAACACCTGTGGCGTTTTACTGGTGAAAGTCGAGTGATCGGGCACCGCGCCATCCAGATCGCGGCGGCAGAACTAGCGATAGGCGAGAGTGAGATGCGCCTCTTCGCACAGCCGCCGCTCCGACCGCATGCCCATGCAGTAGCGACGATCAGCATCCGAATCATCAGCTCGTGATCGATTGAGGGACGACCGGTTGCGCTATAAAATGGCTTCAGATTCTCGCGGATGCCGGTGAGAACGACGAACCAGTCGATTGCGGACAACGGGTGTCCGGCGGAACATTATCCTCAATGCGGAAGCTGTAGGACAGCGCCCCCTGAATCACCGCTGTTCGCCCATCATCGCCCTGATCTTCGCTTACCAACGAAGACTGAATCAGCACTTCGTGCCGACCATAAGCGGGTGTTTTTCACTGGAACAGGGTCACAAAGCAGACTTCAGCCGGTCAGTTCGACGAAAATTTCGCAGCAATCTGAGTGCCCACCTTTGTCATGCCAGGCGCGCCAGTAAAATCAGTAGCTTACGAAACTCGGTTTTTTCGAGCGTCGTTTTAGCGATTCGACGGGTAACCAACAGGCAAGCAGGCCAACGATGTTATCTGCATGCCCCCGAAGCAATCTCAAACGACCTCTGTCTATCTGGCAATGTATGAGAGGCTGATCAAAGTCCAGATGATCAGAGACGAATTTGGCCCTTCATAGCCCGGTGAGTTCGCCCCCTTGATCGTCATCCTTGTCCAAGGCCCCCCGTTCGTATTGACCAGCCGAGCGCCATTGGTAATCATCTCGCCTGGAGGGACGGATAATGGGTGCTAAAGGGTTTCGACGGATCGGGCTTTCGATAGTTTTTTTGGTTACCTCGTCTTGGTCGGCCTCTGCCGCCGCATACGAGTTCTTCGAAGAGCGCGGTGGCTGGTCGATCATCGGAGATAACGAGAACTGTTCCATGCTCCTCGAATATGAAGGGCCAGGTGCAACGACCGTTATCGTAGCCAAGGAGACCGATGGGTTTTCCGTCATTGCAATCACGAATTCGAACTGGTCTTCCGAAGCCGGGGAGGAATACGATGTGGATTTCGCGATAGACGACCGTGTCTTTCCCGGGTCCGTTCGAGGTTATCGTTCAAGCGGGAAATCCGGTTTCCTTATCCAGACGAACGACCGGTTTGACGCGGCATTCCGAGCTGGACGCTCTCTTCATCTCTATCGAGATGATCAGTTGTTCGATCGCCTATCCCTGACCGGAACAGCCGTTGCGAGTGCTGCGGTCGACAGGTGCCTTGTCGGCTTGCGCCGGGAAGAAGCTGCTTTAGCAAGGGAAAAGGCGCGCTATGAGGACATTGCAGCCGATCCCTTCCGGCGACCGCCTGAACCGAAGGCGGCTTCGCCACGGTTGATGAATGCTTTTTCGCTCATCACGGCTAGGGACTATCCGCGCGAAGCGATTAACGAGAAGCGTGGCGGGACTTCGAAGCTGAGAATTCAAGTTGACGAGGGTGGTGTCGCACAGAGCTGCGCTATCATCGAGAGTAGCGGCCATGGGGACCTTGATGCCGCAGCCTGCACTGCGGTGATGCGCAGAGCACGCTTCTCTCCCGCCATCAACGATGCGGGTGAACCGGCGGCAGGTGTGTTCGAGATCCCGGTGGCTTGGCAGTTGCCGGAGGAGCCTCCGCCCCCACCCGTCCCCATCACCTGTGTGCCCGGTGAGGTTTGCACCCGAAATTGAAGGGCATTGCCCGCAATGGTCTTTGTAAACCTAAGGTATCGGTGAGAAGTTCTGACCCGTAGGGCGGAAGTTCTTCGCATTCCAAGCGATGTCGTTCGAAAAGTTGCGGTTTCTTCTAGAAACCGGATTGAAACTCTTAACCTTCCCGGTGTAGCCATACCTCGTCCGCCAGTCTGGCGGACCGAGGCGTGGAAACCTCGCATCGAACAGCCTAGCCCGGTCGATTCTATCGGCCGGGGAGCGGGCGCGTATGTCCAGGGCTCCGCCCTAAAGGCGTCCGCGCCTGTTTCGATGCAGGTTTCCAATCTCCGGCTCCGGGCCGGCACCGCCTCGATTATCAGGAGATGGTGCCGCCCGCTGGATAGCGAGCGAGGCGCTCTGAGAAGACGCGTCGCGAAGCGGTGCCTTTTGTTTTGATTTATGACTGGAGCATCTACACCGCACAAATCGCAACCGCCGCCTTGGTCTGAATTGGGCCGCTAGGAGATTGTCCAATATAAATCGCCAGATCGCGCAAAGTGGCCATGGACCTCGGGAGTTCGGCCCCGACGAATTTTCCTCGTCACATGTGGTCCGAGATTACATGGGTATGCTTGGAGGCCGATTGCAGCTAAACACTCGGAATGACCGATGACCTCCGTAGAAATATAGATATTGTCAGCCAGGCTTCTTTCGGCGAAGGTTTTGCAAAAAAGAACGATGGAATTGGCGACGCGCCCAACCGAGGGTTTGAACCAAACCCTTTGGCCGATCCTGCGGACGTGGCTAAAGCCTGGGCAGAGGTAGCGCAGCGGCTGACACCCGGTGAATGGGACGCCATAAGCGCAGCCGCGGGGGTGTCTCCCAATATTTTGCGTCCTCGCACGGAACCTGGTCCCGCTAGCTCCGAGTGATTGCCGATGGACGATTCAAAGTTCTATTTTTGTTTTCGACAAAGTTACCCCAAGCCTCCGGGCGCCTGGATATCTCAAGGTCCCTACTCGACTTACGAGCAAGCAAAGAATGCTCGAGAAAAAGCGAAGGCGTGGGATGCTGACATCGGAACACCGTTCTCAGCGGACTCCAATGACGAAGCTCAAAAGCGATGCAATAATTGGGTCTAGAGGCGATAACCGAACCCAAATTTCAGTAATTGGCTACAGACCACGCTATCTTTCGCGAACCTGTTTCGATGACGTTTTCGCCGCAGTTTTCTGCCGACGGAGGGTCGTTCGTTAACGCGGGAGGAAGTATCGAAGGACGTGATGTGAGAAAATGTCACTAGGAGGCCGATGCCGAAGAGCGCGCTGTGGAGTTCGATTGCGTCGCTGCGAACTGCGCACTCGAAGCAACGAAATAATGTCCTGGCCTCGTAATTGAGGAACTTAAAGTGGCTTACTGATCCGAAAAGGCAGTACTTATCATATAACTGCTACTTCCGATGTCAGCGTCGGTAGCGATGCCATCTTTAGTCAAGCTGAAGCTACGCGATGATAGCTTGACGCCATCTTCAACTCCGAACAATTTTAACAGCCGATCGTCTTGCGCTCGATTACCCACCCGGGTTCGGCATCCGGGGATAAGCGCCTCTGCCCGATCACACAGGCTTCGTCGCCTTAATTGGCATCCCCTTACCGCAGATAAGGACCTGCGAAGGTTCAAAAGTCCGAAGTGTCGTTGCGCTTCGAAATCGACGGCAACGTAAGTGGAGGAACATGATGACGGATCCAGACTTTTTTTGAGCAAATTTCGCGCCGGAGGAACTTGGCCTCGAGGATGATTAGGAAGCTGGTCGCAATAAGGAATCGGTTTTCAATCGGTTAGATCCAGAGAGCAGACCGGCAGCTTTACACCCATCTTCTGCGAATCGATCGTCTGCTGACCACGTCTCCTTTCAAGCGCGGCGAATTGGCGAACCAATGGCTAAGATTGGGTGGTTTTGCGACTGTCTGGTTTTGGTTGCGTGACCCGCGAAAGCAGACAGGGATTATTCGTTGCTCGCCGCTTTGGCCACGGACGTGTAACGGGCGCGCTCGATGGTCATTGCCTCGTTCCAGCGGGCTCGCAGTGATGAAAAGCTCTCCGGAATCACCTCTCCGAGAGTCTCTACCGATAACATTTGATCCGTGCGAAAGTATCGGAAAGCCTGTCGCAATTCACACCATGCGGCCAAAATGCGGCCAGCGTCACGATAACCGAGTAAAACCGGCCAGATCACCCGTTCGCTGTGCGCGCCTTTCGAATCTCGATAAGAAATCGCTAGCTTTTTTCGAAGGCGGATCGCCGAGCGAACCTCTTTCGCGCTTATGATCTCGCCAGATTGCTGGACCGGCGCGACGCTTGTCGATTGTTCGCGCAGGCCAATCGCAAATTCGTCTGGGACGACAGCCTCTATCTTTGCCAGCAAGCGTTTCGCAGCCTCAGCCAGTTCGGGTTCCGCACGCGTGGATACCCAACTTGCGCCAAGAGCGGCGGCGTCAATCTCGTCCTCGGTCAGCATCAAGGGCGGCATGTCAAAGCCGCTTTCCAGCACATAGCCGACACCAGCTTCGCCGCGGATGGGAACTCGCTGGGCAATGAGCGAGGCCATGTCGCGATAAACCGTTCGCTTTGAGACTTCCAAATCGGTGGCGATTGAGCTGGCCGACACCGGATTTCGCGCCTCTCGCAGGAGCTGGATAATTTCGAAGAGGCGATCGGCGCGTCTCATGGTTCAAGCCTAGTGGAATGATGCTGACACCATGCTGTCAGCAGCGGGCAGTTATCAAGTGAAAACTACATGGAGGCAGTTGATGAAGAGATGCTTCTTGGCGGCGATTGCTGCCTTCCTGATGGCCCCATCCCCATCAGTCGCTCAAACGGACGAGGTGACAATGATCGAAACGCAACGGTTCGGACTTTATGTCTTAGTCGAGGATGTCGAACAGTCGGTGGCGTTTTACGAGGTGTTGTTCGGCAAGAGCCCGCAGGTAAGGACACAGGCGCTTGTCGCCTTCGATGTATCGGGCGGGCTATTCGGCATTGTAGACCGTGCGACCTACGGGACAGGATCGACGTCTGGCAACAATGCCCGGCCCTACATTAAGGTCGCCGATATTGAAGGGGCCTTTGCTCACGCCCAAGCGTTGGATGCCAAGGCGATCGAGCAACCAGGTATCGTTACGGAAGGCCCGTTCAGTTTCTTTCGCATGGTTGACCCAGACGGAAACGTGCTCGAATTCTTCTCTTTCGATCCACCGAGCGAATGACTGGCTTTTTCCGACTTCTGCTTTCGGGAAACGAAAGCGGGTCTGCCAACGTCCGACATGGGCGCGTTAGCTGACTGTCCGGTTTCCGGTCCAATCGCGGGAAAGCGGCCAGTCCGCTTCTAGGCGGTTCATTTTACCTGTCGATCGGCTGCAATTGGGTGGGGAGCGGAAGGTCCGGTTTTTGGCCGCAAACCACATAAGTGGCCGTCAGCTACAAAGCGGCGTAAACTCAACTACCAATATATATTCGACGCAAGTCGCATCCTTTCGGAGCTGGCGTCACAAGATCATTCGCCGCAGCCGATCTTTCCCCTCCGCCAATCTCAACATTCGTGCCTAGCTTAACCGACCTTTCTCCAATCTTCAGCACGTCTCCGCGCAATTCGACAGAGGCTTGTTCGTTAAACACCGGGAGATAAGTTTCGGCCTCAGTTCGGAACACAAGACACGCCCCTTCGATGATAAAGTAGCCGCCGAAAATCGCAGCCATCGGAGGGCCACCCTGGCTGATGCGCCTTGCGATGAACGTATCTGACTTCATCTCATACCCGGTAGAAGGCACGTCCGCCGACGCACCGCTAGATTGCGATGTCGAGCCGTTGCCCGGCGGCGAGGTTTGGGTGCAGCCGGCGGAAATGATCGCCGCCGCCGTTGCGAAGCAGAACCCGTACCTCATGGTGAAGTTTGAACCGTGAGGAGCTGCTGATCGTCAATGTAGTCGATCGGCATATGAATCATTTTGCAGTCATCGCGGACTGTAAATGCCGGATTGCCTTCCATTGTAGACAAGCAATGTTGCTCATCCCAGCTAGGGTATGCTGTGGGGGTGGGGTCATGAATTGTGGCTCCGCCGACGATACCAGCGACTTTAACGGTTCCAGTGGAGGTAGGTTTAGTGAAAACAGCACCGCCTGAATCGCCAGCAGTTGCGTAGATGAAGGCGGTCGAGTTGCCAGTCTCTATCCAGCCTTTAGCGCCGTTCCAAGTGTACCACCCATGAATGATTTCACCGCAGGTTAGCCCGGTAGAATGTCCGGACTTGCACATCACCTGACCAACTTTTTGATCATAGTAACCCAAGTTCCGGCAACCTTGAAATAACCCTCTGTTTCGGTCGGCTGACCTACGCGGGCGGTCAAAGACGTCGCGACGCCATCTATCGGTGCGCGTAGCGCGTAGGAACGCGAGCCTTCGTTTGCGGCCGCCTGCTGTCCGATTTGGGCACGAGCTGCGGCTATGTTGGCGTTCTGAGCGGCCGCTTCCGCAGTCGCTCGACTCGCCGACCTTTCCGACTCCGCTAGTATCGCGCGCTTCGCAGAAAGGCTTTGTGTGAATTGAGACAATTCGAACTTGCTGGTGAGGAAATTGGCGGCGAAGCTGGCTGGCGTGACGCTGCAGATCGTGCGCGACTGGGTGATCCGTTTCGAAGCTCATGGCCCAGACAAGCTGGAGACGCGCAAGGCCCCGGGGCGGGCCTCGGTCCTGAACGACGAACAGCGCGCACTGCTTGCTTAGCAGGTCGAGGTTGGGCCAATCCCGAGACCTCTTGGCGTTGTGCGCTGGCGCCTAGTCGATCTAGCGCAATGGGTATGGGATGAGTTCGGGCTGTTGGTTACGCGCCATACGCTAAGCCGCGAACTTCGCGCGATGGGCAACCGCAAGCTCTCGGCCCGGCCGCGTCATCGTGGCTAGAAGCCGGACGACATCGCCGTTTTTGAAAAGACTTCTCCGCCCGTCTGGCAGCGATCCGAAAGGCGCTCCCGCGCGGCACGCCAAAAGAGCTGTGATGGCAGGACGAGGCACTGATTGGCCAGCACACCAAACTCACCCGCCGCTGGGTCAGGAATGGCACTTGCCCTACGGCGCCGAAGGACCGGCGCCGCGCCTCGACGTGACGGTTAGGCGCTATCTGCCCGGCCGAAGGCAAGGCCGCCGGCATCGTCATGCCTCGCTGCGATACCAAGGCCATGCGCATGCATCTTAAGGAAATCGTCTTACATGTCGCGCCCGGCGCTCACGCCGTCATCCTGCTCGATCAGGCCGGATGACACGGGTCGAACGATCTGGTCGTCCCACCCAACATCACCCTGCTGCCGCTTCCGCCGCACTGCCCCGAACTCAATCCGGTCGAGGACGTCTGGCAGTTCATGAGCGACAACTGGCTGTCGAACCGCATCTTTCGATCCTACGACAATATCATCGACCATCGCTGTCATGCCTGGAACAGGCTCCCCGATCATCCATGACGCAACATGTCACTCGGACTACGATGATGGATGCATTGGTTCTGATCAATGTGCTTTGGTATTAACTGCCAGGCAGCACTTTCCAATTCGCAGCACAATCATCGTATCCTCCAATACTGGAACAACGCTCCTCGGACATACATGTAAGGAGCTTGTTCGTAAGTTCCGATGAGTCATAACTTTTTGCTAGCTCGGACCAGGCCTGCCATCTGTCGAGCCGCGTGCAGAGCCAGTCGTAGACACCATCACGATGTTCGGTCGACTTGAAGCGCAGGGCCCACACGGTCTGCAGCACGGGCACGGGACCATCCCCGCGCACGG
>Ga0114904_1001374_pt1 | contig 11889 bp, 13 predicted proteins | sample MalvirDeepMed_s6_FD_83498 | JGI IMG/M metagenome (GOLD analysis project Ga0114904, IMG submission 83498) | Marine viral communities from the Global Malaspina Expedition - Malaspina viral metaG DeepMed_s6 | ecosystem: Environmental > Aquatic > Marine > Oceanic | place: Mediterranean Sea... | reverse complement strand
TCGAGATGTTCTACAACCCGAAGCGCAAACACACGAACAACGGCATGCTGTCGCCCGTTGACTTCGAAAACAGGCAGCAGAAACTGAAAGAGGCAGGTGTCTAGGAAACTAGGGGCACCTCAGACCATGCCGTTGGTCTGAGGCGACTTCGGCGGCGTGAGGCGATGCTCGATGCCGAGGGCGGCGCACAGCGTGTCGAACTCGTGCGCGCCGGTCGCGGCACGCTTGCGCAAGCCGAAGAGGCGATCCGTGAACTCCTTGCCATTATCCGTAAGAATTGTGCGGATGCGCAGCGGACAAGCACGCTCCAGGTCGCGAAGGAAGCGACGGGCGTTGGCTGCCGTCTTGGCTTTGAATACGCGGATGAAGACCCAGCGTGTCGCGCGGTCGATTGCCACGAAAAGGTAGCGGCGCGAACTCTCATCAGCCATCTGTGGCAGGTATTTCACATCAATGTGGATGTAGCCGGGCTCATACGCTTTGAAGGCGCTATGCTTCGGCTTTGGTACTTTGGCCTTCAGGTCACGCAGGTTTCCCACACCGTGCCGACGCAAGCAGCGGTCCAGGCCAGAGCGTGAGGCATTCGGGTTCAGGAACTCACGCACCACAGCCAGCAGGTCATCGAGCGAGACCAGCAGCGTCGTGCGCAGCGCCACAGCGACGGCTTCTTGCGCGGGCGTCAGAGTTGTCTGCAACCGATGGGGCGTGTGGCTGCGATCCTCAACGCTGTCGCGGTGACGCCATTTATACACCGTCTGCTCAGTCGTGCCGAAGCGTTCCGCCAGAGCCGATGCAGGCTCGTCGCTCGCCTGGATCGCCGCCCTGATCTTTGGTGTCGTCGTCGCCTGCTTGTGAAGATGGATCAGCATGGTCGCACCCCGTCCCGAATGTCCCTCAGAACCGATCCTGCCATGAAAAACGCGGATCGCCGAGGATCTATGTGATCATCCGGGATGGAACACATAAGGGGTCGTTTGCGGGAGAGTGTGGAATCCTACGCTAAGCTGACTGCGGCCGTTCGCGCGGGGTGCGGCGAATGACCGGTTTGAGCCCAAACTGACCGAGATTGACCCCAAGCTTCGCTACCGATGCATTCGTCCGCTCCCAGCCCATTCACGACATTTGCGATAGGCGCGGCACAGGCCGTCTGCCTGGGCAGAAAGGGCGGGAAGCGGAATTTCGCTGCACCAGGCGTGGACGTCCGCTGTGCGTAGAAACCGGCTATGATCATCGTGCGGCTTGCCGCTGCGTAGCTTACCAAATTGGACATCGGCTTGCCTCAGATACTGCGATCGCCTAAATACCATGCGGGAATTTATAAGGTGAAGCGCCTCCTTACCTTGCGCTGGAAGATGCCCTCCGTCATCATGCCGCTGGAGGCATCGTGGATTCATATCTCGACATAGCTAGGACGGTACTGCGAGCACGGCGCCGCCCGATGGGTGCAAGGTCAATCCTTGCTGCTGCGTACAAGGCCGAGATTTTGCCAGCGCACCTTTACGGGAAGACCCAACAGAAGACTTTGCAGGCTCGTCTGAGTGAAGACATCTTACACGACCGAGAGGCATCCATCTTCTACCGCACCAAGCCGGGACATTTCGCACTGAAGGAGTTCCTCAACGATCCTGACTTCCCTGCAAAGTGGAAGGCAGAGTTTCCTGCACGGCGGCGCACCCGAGACCTCAAACGCCCTGATAGCCTTGCCATACGCACCACCATGGCAGCCTCGCTGGAGAACACGGCAATCTCGATGTCCGAGTTTTCTGAGCGTTTGGAAGGCTCCGATGCCCTGACTGTTATGCATCCCAAAGAGATGGAGAAACATGGCTACTCCGCGATCTGGACCTTCTCCGTCGTCCGTCGCGACGATCAAGTCCTAGCCTACCGCATCGGGCGCTATCGCGATGATCGGGACACCTTCGCGAACCGAAGGTCGATCGGGTTTCTGGGCGCTTTAGCTGCGGATGACGTTTCGCTTTTTTCGACCGACAGCCTCGGAGTTCGAGATTGCGCAGTCGCGGTTCTCACACAAGATCTCGATCTCTCGGTGGCCACTTTCGAGCATCCTGCAGAGCAGATCCCCAAGATCGAGTGTGTCACCGCCCTTGCCGACCGACAAGGCCACCTCGATCTGGTGATCGTGCTGCTTTGGGATAGTCCAGAGTGGTTCGAACCAACGACAAAGCGCCTCTCTCTGAATGACCCGGGTTGGCTGCGTCCCTCCACGCCACCCAACGATATGGACGACTTCGAACCTTGGAGTGCCCGCATACTCAAATGGATTGCAGCTAAGGATCGAGCGGAATTTGTCCACGGCTAGGATCAGTGACCTCGAAGCAGCCTTTCTGAAGTATGAGCTCGATAGTCGAGATGCTCGACGTCAAAAGGCTGCCCTTCAGGAGGTGTGCCGCAGGTACCGCAGCGGTCAAACCCTGTCGCCGGAGTCTCGCCGAGACTTTGAAGTTCAGGCTGGATATCTGGCCGTGAACGCCCGTGACACCAAGGTCATTCGCTGGGCGCTAAACACAATCGCACGTCTGGGAACACAACAGGGCGCGGCCAACAGCGTTACCGTCGCGCTTGCCCGGCATGCCGAGGACCCAGAGATCGTTGGGTCAGCCATCGCCGCCCTTGCAAAGCTTTACCGTGGGGCGATCCCATCTCTCCCGTCGATGGCGCCAGTCACCCCGGAGATGCGAACCCTAGCCGCGATGCAGACGGTCACCGCTGCGCAGCTCGGGAATGCTCAACTTCACATCGACATGGACCTAGCCGACGCGGAACTCCTCAAGCTCGCACTAATCGTCATTGGCCTGAACCGTGACATCCAGCACCTACTTCACCCGCGTTACAGCAACGGTGAAATAGTTCGCGCCCTTGGTCAGCATGACGACCCAGTTGTGCGGCAGTATAGCGTTTGGGCTGTAATGGAGAACCGCGCGCTTGGCCTTGAGCATCTTGGCATCCCTTTCGAGCGAACAGAGGCCGAGCCAGACAATGTCCAAGCAAAGATGCTTGAACTTGGAGCGTCGAAAATTGTCGACCTTACGGAGCGTCAGGACCTCATCCTTGTAGGCAGCAGCTATGATTCCGTTCTAGCACGGGAAGGCCTCGCGAAGGGCCTGTTGCGAAGCTATTATGACGGGCTTGGGGACGTCACGCTCGACTGGGCGGCCACGGAAGAGGAACAGCGCGTCCGAGTGCTACTCGCCGAGCACTTCGGTCGCTACGCTGAGCGGTTACCGTCATACGAAGAAACAGCCATCAACCTCGCCAACGAAGGCGGAGATTTGCGTCGACATGTGCTTCGAGGCGCGGATGGTCGGCCTCTTCAGCGCAAGCTGGAAGGCCAAGAACCAGTCGTCGCGGACCTTTTTGGCGACGACCTCAACGGGCAAGGAGGATTGATCAACATGATCAGAGAACAAGCCAAGACCAAAGTACTGATCATGGCCGCAACCCCTGATGACGCTGGCCGCATTCGTCCAGACAAAGAGGTCGCGGAGCTGCGCGAGCGCATGGCTGCGATGCCTTCACAGAAACGCCCACTCGCGTTCGACAGCATCTACGCCGCCCGTCTTGACCAGATCCAGCAAGAGCTTGTGCGTCAACGACCGACGATCCTTCATTTCAGCGGTCACGGTGCTCCGGGAATGCTGGCTTTCGAAACGGAAGACGGCAAAACAGCACCGCTTGCAGCTGATCTGCTGGCCCGCGTCTTGAAGGGGTATCGCGACATCGAGTGCCTCGTACTCCACGCGTGCTTTGCGGAGCAAGTCGCAACGAAGTGCCTCCCCTATGTGAAATGCGTCGTAGGATCGACGGACGCTGTAGACGACGTCACAGCTCCTAGCTTTAGCTACCTCTTCTACCAGAGCCTTGCGGCTGGCATGGACTACGAGCAAGCGTTCGAGATGGGAACGACAGAAGTAGCCTTCAAAAGCCGCATTGCCGCCGAAGCCTATAAACTCATGATGCGATAGCATACCCCCCTCCGGCCGGTAGGCACGGACATCTAATGCAGGTGCAGAACGAATGTCTCGTTTGGCTGTTCACTGGTCATCCGCTGCGCTTGGTGCGAAGGCCGGCACAGGGCCGTGAGAGACTTGGGCGATCGGTCAGTTCCGACCGCAACATTGCTTGTATTTGCGGCCCGACCCACAGGAGCATGGGTCGTTCCGCCCGGGCCGGGGACCGGCGTTGAACGGCATCTCGGAACGATTTGCGGGCTCCATGCGGGAAAGCTCGGGACGAGACTGATAGAGTATCGTCGCAACGCAGTTCGGGATCAGATTGGGTGCTTCAAGGTCGATTTCGTCGATCTCCTCATCCGTGAACTTGCTGTGGCCAGTGTATATTTCCTGAAGCGCCATCAAGAAGATCATCGTCGTCCGCGTCTCTTCGTCGGCCTGAGCGAGCAGTCGATCCCAAGCATCCGGTCTTAGCCCCATAGCGCGAGTGAAGCCATCGATCCAAGGCTCCCACATCACCTCATCACTGTTGGGGTCAACCTCGTAGATGGGTTCGATCCAAGGTGAGCGGGTCATCGCCTCCGCAACCGAGTTGTAGTGAGCCATGACCGCACCGACCGTGGCTTCGGCGGTTTTCTGATCGGGAAAATTTGCCTCACCTGTCTCTCCCCAGACATGGGACATCCATTCCGAGGGCGGGATCATATCCGGGCAGGCAAGAACACCGACTACGTAGCCATCAAGTTCACTGAGCGTCATGGGCATGTTCTCGATGGGCAGCGCATGCAACAGCGCGCTGAGACGCTCGAGTTCCTGATCGGACTGGTCCATAAATACCTCCCGGTGTTGCTCGGAATTTTTTACTCTGCGCGACGCCAACCCGCAATCCGCGCGAAGCCTGCTTCAAGCTCGGACAGGAAGATTGCTGCAGGCACCCCGAATGTCCGCAGTGGTGAAGCCGCGACGTAGCATCAGATCGTCGCGCCAACGTCTGCAAAGGGCCGTTCACGTCACTCGACAGACTGGACGAGCTGAAAGTTTGCAAAGTCCGTTTCCTGCGCATTGCTGCCTCTGCTCGCAACCAACGTTGCATGCGCAGCGAACGTCAGAAAGGTCCGCACAGCGGTTGTTCGTGCGCAGGCGAGCGAAGGTCCGCAATCGCTATGCCGAATGAGTTCGACGCGCAGGCTCCCCAGTCTTGAGCACCGCGTTCAGGATGACGGCGAGCTTCCGCATGATTGCGGTGATGACCACTTTCGCGGGCTTGCCACGCTCTTTCAGGCGGTGCGCGAAAGCTTGCATCGCCGGATCGAGGCGGAGGGCAGTCAATGCCGCCATATAGAGGCTCGACCTGACCTCACGCCTGCCTCCTGAAATGCGGCGGCGTCCTTTCAGCGTCCCTGAATCCTGAGCATGGGGCGCAAGACCGACAATCGAAGCAGCCTCTCCTTTGGTCAGCGACCCCAGCTCTGGAAGATAAGCCAGACAGGCCGCTGCCGTCTTTAGCCCCACGCCGATCACAGACGTCAGCAGGCCCGACTTCTGCCGAAACTCCGGCGTTGCGGCGACCAATGCGGCGATCTGAGTATCGAGCTCCTTGATCTCGTTGCTCATGGCGCGAACATGACGCTTCAGAGAGCGTTCCACATGCTTGATTTGCGGATGCTCCAACCTGTTTTGCTCGATGCGGATCATCTGTGCCAGATCATCGCGCCGCCGCCGCAAGCCACGCAGCTCGACCGTCTCTGGGGCGGGTGGCTGCCATAGCCGCAGATCGACCGACTTGGCGGCGAATAGCGCGAGCATTCGCGCATCCACCGCGTCTGTCTTGGCAGAGAGGCCCAAGAATTTCGCGAAATTCCGTGTCCGCGTGCCATGCGCCCGATGGGCTGAAAGCCCCACCTCGACTGCGCAATTCAGAACATGGCGCTCATATCCACCGGATGCCTCGCAGATCACGAAAGGGTTGCTGCCTTTCGTCTTTGCTTTGAGCAAGCGTCTGATCGCGGGCGCGGTGTTTGGGATGGTGACCTGCCGGTCGTCGGGCAGGCTGTGGACGGTTAGGCTCGCTTTAGAAACCTCAAACGCAATGATATTCGTGCGATGGCCTTCGTGGAAGTTGCTGCTCATATGCTTGTCGTGATCCTTGATTATGCACGGCCGCGAAGGCCCCTCTACCGTTCGGATGGCCTGACAGATGTGACGGGTGGCAAGATATTTTGCGACCGCTCGTCGGGTCATTCCTCGGGGAGGCCCGCCCGTCACCAGTTCCTGGGATGGCCGTCCCAGAAACCGTCTGCCTCTACCTTCCCAGAGTGGAAAGCTGAGACAATGACTCACGCATAATCCTCGGGGGAGCGCGCGCAGCGCGCCGGGGGCAGACAGCCCCCGCAGCCGCCTTGGCGGCTTTCTTGGGGGTCCGACTTATCCACAATCCCGGTGGGTATGTGGGTGCATGGAAGGGTGCTCATCCTTCCTACTAAGGCCCCGATCTAGCCTGATTAAAAATCGGGCAGGTATGCAGTCAGGAGAGAGCCGCGCGGGGCGCGCGGCTCGCATGATTTCAGGAGACAGGCCGGGGGATCGACGGGCTGCGCCCGCTCCCCCCCGGCCTGACATGATCCTGTTTTTTGTCCGCCCAACAGACCTGCCCCGGAAAGTCAAAAGACAAGCGCCGCCCGCGGCGTCGTCTCCGCCGGGGGCCGTGTCCTCGCGCTGCGCGCTGCGGGCCGCACCACCCCCCGTCTACGATCCTTTGACTGTCCGGGGCAGGTCCGTGGGTCGGGCTTCGCCCTCCCCACTTTGTTCCGCCGAAAACATGGTTTTCGTCAGATCAGAGTGGCGAGGCCTAGCCCATCGGCGGAAGGAGGGCACCAAGCCCCCCCGCCTTCACCACGAAGGAGGCCACAAATGGCTTTTGAGATTGTCGTTATGACCGAGGAAGGCATGACCACCATTTTCCCCGACTGCATCGAAGCATGGGCGGAGGAAATGGGCGCGAGCATCACCGGCCTTTCCTCGAACCCGCGCACTCGCCCCGAGCTTCAGGGCCAGCCGAAAATCGCGGGCTTCAATGGCCCTTGCTGGGGCGGCACCACCGAGCAGGGCGAACCGATCATCCGCTACGAGGACGCCGCTTCCTACGCGGAACTGTCCTTCTGAAATCGGCAGCGGGGTTTCTCCCTGCCCCGCGCCGAGGCTGGCCTGTCGAGCAGGCCAAAGGGAGGGGCGGACAACGCCCCCCTACCAACTCTCAGAGAGCCGAAAGGAGGTGAGAACAATTAGCGATGATACCTTGAAGCGCCGCATTGCCGAGGCTTGGGCGCTTATCAGGAAGGGCGATCACTTTGGCATCGGACGCCGCTTCCTGACCCAGCACGGGGCCTACTAAGCCCCTCGCCTCAGCCCGCTAGGGCTGGGGCAGCCATAACACAAAAACTAAACACACCACAAGGAATGTCCCAATGACCAAACAGAGCATCATCACCGCCGACGAAGCCCGTTTCCCGCTGGCGAAGCTGGTTCTTTCTCCGATGAACCCGCGCCAGAACGTGCCCGCCGCCGAGGTCGAGGAACTGGCCGAAAGCATTTGGACCGCTGGCCTGATCCAGAACCTTGCCGGGATCATGGACGGTAAGGGCGGGGCCGAAATCGTCGCTGGTGGCCGTCGCCTGCGGGCGCTGCAACTTCTGGCCGAGCGCCACCCCGATCTGGCCCAGGTGCGCCCCGAACTGGCGAACCCGCCTGTTCGCATCGCGCCCGATGATAGCACCGCGCAGGCATGGGCCGTGGCCGAGAATGCCGCCCGCCGCGACCTTCACCCCGCCGACGAAATCCGGGCCTATGGCAAGATGGAGCGGAACGGATCGACCCCGGCGGTGATCGCTCGCGCCTTCGCCGTCACTGAGAAAAGCGTCTATCGCCGTCTCGCGCTGGCCGGTCTGCCGGAAGCCGTGATCGAGGCGCTGGCCGCGAATGAAATCAGCCTCGGCGCCGCCTCTTGTTTCACGATCAGCACCGACGAGGCGCGGAGCCTCGAGGTTCTGGAACAGTGCCGGGGCGGCAACTGGTCTGATTACCAGATCAAGAAGGCGTTGAAGCCCGACGCCGTGAAGGACACCGACCGCCGCGCGAAATTCGTCGGCATCGAGGCTTATCAGGCCGCAGGGGGCCGGGTCGGCGGCGACCTGTTCGCAGAGGAAACCTTGCTCGATGATCCCGACATTCTCGATACGGTCTTCGCGGAGCGTCTTGCCGAGGTCGCGGAGAGCCACAAGCGGGACGGCTGGAAGTGGGTCGAGGCGAGCGAGGCCGATTATCTCGGCTACTGGTTCGTGCAGGAGAACGGTTTCGAGCGCATCTACAAGAAGGCGGGCGAGCTTTCCCCCGAGCAGGCCGAGCGGTTCGATGAACTGGCGGAACTGGCCGAGGCCGACGCGCTGGACGAGGCAGGACAGGAAGAGTTTGCTGCGCTCAATGCGATCATGGATGGCGATTACACAGAGGCGCAGCGAGCCCATTCGGGCCTCATCATCTATGTGGACTCGCGGGGCGGGGTTCAGAGCTATGAGGGCCTGATCCGCAAGGCCGACAAGGCCGAGGCGATTGCGGCGGGCGTTCTGGCGAAGTCGCAGCACAGCGCAGACGACGCGCCGAAAAGCCCGATCTCGCAGAAGCTTCGCGACGATCTGGAACGTGTGTCGCGCGGTGCGCGCCAACACGCTGCGCTGCGCGACCCTGATCTGCTGATCGACCTGCTGGCCTACCAGTTGAGCCACAATCTCTATTGGGGGAAACCCTTTGGGCTGGCACTTGATGAAGTGCCGAACTTCCCGACCACCGAGGCGGATGGCTACGAGCTTGACGAGCGCCTGACCACGAACCCGGCGCGCGACATGTACGGCAAAGACCTTGCCAAGAGCTTTCGGGCTTTCCGCCAGAAAGGGGCCGAGCATGTTCGCGGCGAGCTGACCCGGTTCCTCGCTGCTCAGCTTCGGGGCGGCGACGAGAAGCTGACGGCGCTGATCGAGAAGGAGACGCAGCCCAACACCCGCGAGGTCTGGACCCCGACCGCCGCCAATTTCTTTGGCCGCGTGGGAGGCCCCTACATGGCGGACCTGTGGCGCGACCTTCTGGGCCTGTCCGACGACCACCCGACCGCCACCAGCTTCGACAAGCTGAAAAAGGGCGAGAAGGCCGCGAAGCTCGAGGCCCTGTTCCGTGGCGACCACGAACTGCGCAGCGCCCTCGGCATCACCGCCGAGCAGGCCGACAAAATCGCGGCATGGCTGCCCGAAGGTATGGAGTGAGTGAGCGGACGGGGCGCAAGCGCCCCGTCCCCCCGATGGAGGTTCACATGCCTGATTTTACCGCCCACCGTCACCCTGTCCTTGCCGTCCGTTGCCCCGAATGTGACCGCGCCCCCGGCGTCTGGTGCCGTCGCCCGAGCGGCCACATGGCGAGCGATTTCCACACGAGCCGCAAGGCCGAAGCCGATAGCGTCTTTGTCGACCAACACGGGCCGGACGCAAGCATCGAGCGGGACGGCGACGGATGGATCATCGACCCGCGCGGGCGGGCCTCGATCCGCCCCCAGACCGCCTAGCGGCGTCTGGCCTGCCGCTGGTCTCGAGCGACCGGACATGGTAGGAGTCACCGAGAAATTCGCGGCCCCGATTGTGGCTGCACCCCTTTTTATCTTTGTGGTGAAGATAATGACTGGCCTCGCTTCGGCGGGGCCTTTTTTTGATCGCGCCCGGCCAGGACTGCGCCCTGCCCGCGCACGACCCCGCGCTATCCGCGCGAGAGCCGCGCCCCTCGGCGCGGCAGCTCCACCGGACTTGCTGCACCTGGCCGCACCGTCGATGGCGGTGCGCGGCTGTTAACCTCCGTCCTGCAAAGAGCAGGCCGGAGGGCCGCGCCTCCCCACCCCACACGGTCTTGTCATTCTACCACACCGGATCAAGGACGGCGCCGCGCGAGCGCGGCTTGCAAGCCGCCCGTTGGGCGGTCCTTGACTCGGCGTGTCCGACTGCCTGCGACCGCGCGGGGCGGGCGAGAGCCTTTCCCGAAAGGCGGTTTTGCTCTATATCTGAAAGGAGATCATCATGAGCGACACCGACATGCAGCAGGCACAGTATCTCAAGATCGAAGCCGAAATCGCCACGCTCAATGCGACGACGATGAAGCTTCATGCCGAGACCCAGAAGATCAACACGGAGAACCGCTGGTATCTTCTGGTTGTCGGTTCCGGGGCCACCTTGGCGATCGTTGCCTTCGCCCGGCTCTTCCTCGGCTGACGCCGATCGCGGCCCCTTCGGGGGCCGCTTTTCCGCGCGGCGATATCAACCCAAGCCGCGGCCTGCATTCTCACCTTCTGAAAATATCCTCGGGGGAGCGCGCAGAGCGCGCCGGGGGCAGACAGCCCCCGCAGCCGCCTTCGGCGGCTTCACGAGAGAGCTGCGCGGGGCAGGCCTGCGCCGCGCTTCGGTTGCCGCTCGCGGTTTTCCACCCCGGCTTTGCCGGGGCCTGCAACCGCCGAGCCGGACGCGCCCCCACAGAGCGAAGGTAGGCGAGGCGGTTGTGGTAAACCGCCGGCGCAACGCTGCCTTGCCGGGGTTCGGCCTCGACGCCGGCACGACCTTGAGAAAGCCGGGATGGCACCGCCCTGCCCGCCTTGCCGGGATTTCAGGATCGAGCGCGCCGTTTGGGCATCCGACCTGATGGCTCCTCGCTCCTTTGAGTGAATGTCGATTTATTGCGGCCAGTTTGCTTCGGCACGGTCAGGCGCAAGGGCTTCGCCCTTCTCCGCTTCGCTGCGACCCTGCGGGTGCGCCTGCCCTTAAAACCTTCGGCACTTTGAGCCGCAATCGACACACACTCAAAGGAGCTACCATCATGACCAAGATCCTCGCCACTCTGCGCTCGATCCTGAAATCCCTCACCACCAAGGCTAAGATCAGCGTTTCCGTTGCCCTCAGCATTCCCGGCTTTCTCAAGGTCGAAGTCAGCTACGCTCGCGACCTTACCGAGCCCCGGAAGGAAGAGGACGCCTAGCGGCGTCCTCGGCCCGCCTCAGGTGGGCCTCATCCTTACAACCAGATGTTGCCGTTTTTATCCCGCAGTCCGTACAAGGCAGTTGTTAGAACGCTTTTGGTCGTATCATCGAAGTTCATTACCGTAGCGCTCAAAGCTGGTATCCCTCGCAGGTCTGCGTAGGTCTGTGCGGCTTGAGTGAGTTTTCTTGATGCCGCCGACTTTCGTTCATCATCCCCAGACCTGTCGGCTTGAGAAAACTCAAAAGCTCCGGTTCTCATGTTCGCTTCGGCTTCTTTGAGCGTAGCTTCTTCATCCATCTACATTTTTTCCTTCAGTATCGTCGTGCTTAGCATCTGCGGCATCCAACAGAATAGCAGGCCTTTCTTTAGGTAGTAGGTCGCCTCCCTCGTGTCATGCGGTCTAGGGCTGTCGCCCTGGACCGTCTGCCCCGAGGGACCGCGCTCTAGGCTCTGGCCAGCTGCACCGGCCTGAGCCCCGAGCCGCTGACATTTCCACTCCCTGCGGCCTGAAGAGCGTCGGCGCCTGTCTCTCCGAGCCCGCCGCCGCCGCGGCCGCATGGTCGCGGAAACGCCCTCGTCTCGGCCCTACGGGTGACGATCGCTTGCGCGGGTAGTCCGGTTGTCCAGCCCTGTGCCGGAACGACCTCGGGAGTGCAGGTGCGGGGCCGAAGCAGGCCCGCGCGAGACCCCAAGTATCGAGCAAGGGCCTGTGGGCAACCGGACGGGCGGTTGAGTGCGGCCAGACCTTCCCACAAGTCGCCTCACTATCCTTCGCTGTGGGATTGCGCGTCCAGCTCGTCGACATGCAAGGCCCGTCCCGTCCCCCGGGCCGGGATCGGGCTGGAAAGCTCTGGCCTTTG
>Ga0114904_1001339_pt1 | contig 12088 bp, 17 predicted proteins | sample MalvirDeepMed_s6_FD_83498 | JGI IMG/M metagenome (GOLD analysis project Ga0114904, IMG submission 83498) | Marine viral communities from the Global Malaspina Expedition - Malaspina viral metaG DeepMed_s6 | ecosystem: Environmental > Aquatic > Marine > Oceanic | place: Mediterranean Sea... | reverse complement strand
CTATTGACCTCAATCACGACCTGGGCCTTAGAGACTTGACTGATCCGTTTGGAGAGGAGTAACACAATGAAAAGTCCCAGCTATAGTAACTGGGAACATAGTAGGGCGCTATGAAATTCGATACAACTCTTGACCTCAAACCCAACACGGCGTATATCATACGTCGGAAGGAGCCACCGTCTGAAGAAGAGCTGAAAGCTTGGGCCTTAGTGTTCGAGCGGTCAGACATTAAGGGCTGCGTAGTGGTGTTTCTTGATGAAGATGCTAAGATAACAACACTTCCTCGCATAGTCCTAGAAGGAATGCTGAAGCATTGCTTAGAACAAGAGTCGAACAAGAACTAGGGGTAGACGACTCCAAGAAAACTGCCCGTATGTTTCAGCTTGAGCGGCAGTACGGCAGGTCTATTGTGGAGTTGATACGCCCCCGACTGGGTATAGCATCAGATGTACACGCACGGAGCCTAGGCATAGGCAAAGCCACGCTTAGTGTGTGGCGGCAGAGGTTTGGGATGTTAAACAACGTAGTAGTTAAACCTGGGCCGAAGCCTAAGCAGAGGAACGGAGGGTCATCATGATGGAGCTTGCAACATGGGTTGGAGATAGCGGGGATACTACAGTTAAGGGCGGGGGTAACCCTTCACTTAGCAGTATCTCACCTATTTTAGCAGACCCTCAGTACTACAATAGTAACTTCTGTGATTGCTTTGGTCAGTACTGGGCTGACAATAAGTCTGTCTTGCTCTACGTTTGTGTCGGTTGCTACGATGGCAAGGGATGGAGCCTACCTTTCATATCCGGCCCTGTGTTTTTCTACTACACTGAGGGGGCTTTAAACAACTGCTACCTAGACCGCCTCAATACTGAGGAGGTTGCCTCTAGATGACTTGTTCTCGTTGTGGTGGTTACGGGATGTTAAAAGTTATAACAGAGCTAGAGAATCCTACCGCAACCGCTAGGCTAGAAACTTGTAAGGTTTGTGAGGGCTATGGCTGGGTTAAGTTTGGTATAAGAGGGCCGTGCTTTGTCTCTCAAAGTATAATGCCTCTACTGTTAACCCTTGATGACGAGCTACCTTGGTAATTAGTTAGAATATTGCAAAAGCTATTAGATTTCATAAGCACTACGTTCCCACCTATGGTTCCGGTTATTGAGCCTAATATACTACCCGAAGGGGCGTGGATGATTCTATGGGGTGAGGAGGAGACATTTAAATCCTGGCTAGTGTTGGAGTTGGCATGGGCTGTATCGCAAGGCAAGCCTTGGTTACAGTACCCCACTCGTAAACACAACGTATTGCTAATTAACACAGAGTTACCTAAGCCTCTTTATCATCAACGGGCAATCCAAATGGGACTCACAAGACAGGCAGTCCCTGATAATATTTTCATAGTAACTGACCTGGGTATCAAGCTAGACACAGACGCAGGTGAGGCACAGTTAGCTACGTGGGTATCGCAGTCTCAACCTGGACTTGTCATCATAGATAACCTCTATCGTACCTTCCAAGGTAACATGAACTCAGGTCAGGAAGTTAATAGATTTCTTGACACGATCTCACACATTCGTGAGCGATGGGGGTCAGCATTTGTTTTTGTGCATCACAGCCGTAAAACAGCTTATGACTCTGTACGTAACCAGCGAGTTCGACAAGGTGTGCAAGATCTCACAGGTAGTAAGTACCTTGCGAACAACGCATCAGCTATATACGAGGTCCAAAAGCTCAAGAGCATAGGAGGTAACAATGCCATTCTCCTTATACCTGAGAAACTTACGTTCTCGAAGTCCTCCAAGCTTCCGATGGTCTACGAGGTAGATAGTGACGCGCAGTTCCACTTACACCTTCCCACACCTTAAGGAGTGTTCAATTGAATCAGAATCCAGCAGCAGCAATACCAGTTAACCTTCCAGATCCCGGTGAGATGTACACAGAGAGTGGCTCACCTGTACTGCACTTCAAGGGCAGACTCCACCAGACACCGACTTGGTCTGCCTCACAGACAGGGCGAACACCTTTGATCGTCTTCGAGTTCCTAGATGTAGAGTTTATCAAGACCTCAGTGCCTTTCGAGGCTGACCAGTTTGACTTCCAAGTTCCCTGTAATCCTCAGTACATGAGTGGTCCTAGGTGGGAAGCTGTCATCAAGTCTATTAGGGCTATAACTGGCGTTAGCGTCCAGCTAAAAACCCTTGTGGGTAAGGTGCTGGAGTGTGAGTTTGCTGAGGCCCCAGGAAATGTCCAGAATGCCGATGGCGACTGGGTACCTGGAGTGATCACGGCTTGGCAAGTAGTGGCGATTGATGGTAAGCGAGCAGCAGGTAAGGCGGCTACGCCCACCTCGGGACAGACAGCACCAGTTCAGGCTGCTGAGTCAGAGACTGCCACCGGTGCCGTAGATATCGACACGGAGCTTATCAACCTAGCTGTTGGTAAGGACGACCCCACGTTCCAGCAGGATGCACTTAATCACCCTCCGTTCCGCGGTACCCCTACCTTTAACGAGGTTATGACAAACGGAGCGGGTGCGTTGACTAGGTTTATCACTGATGGCAGACTCACGAAAGGAGATAATGGACTTTACGCAAAGCCATAACCAGTAGGCAGTAATAGTAGGGTTCCCAAGGTAAGCGATGGCGCATCTCCCCTGCGTGTATCTTTGCCGAGGGCTAAGTGGACTGGTTAGTTAACGCTGGCCTAGGTCATGATCGTAAGGCAAGTCCAGCCCTACATCGCACATATTCAACTGCCAAAAGGAGGCACAAAGTGCAAATCACTGATGATCCTGCGATAGTATCTGAGCTGCTCCAGAATGTCCGTAACCGCTGGTTTCCTGACAGTGAGGGTCGAGGGGAGACCATTCATATGTCAGACATTGACCACTGTATTACTAAGGTATTCTGGGAGCGTAGTAATGCTACTAACCAAGGCCCCACTGACGAACAAGCTCTTCAATGGCTTATAGGTAGCATCTTCGAGATGATGGTAACAGGCGCTGTAAGCCATGTAGCTGAGGAGTCCCGTGTCTACGAGGGTGTGGTTTATACCCCCGATTACTACTCAGACGCCCTTCAACGTCCTGCTGAACTGAAGTCCACTCGTATGTACTATGTTCCTGCCCTTGGTCAACCTAAGTATGGCTGGCCCGAGGGGTGGATAAGGCGGACGAAGGGCTATGCTAAGGCTCTAGGTGTCACTGAGTTCAACCTAGCTGTGCTGTTTTTGATTCCTTCTAAGTTAGTAGGCAAACTTATTAGATTCACACAGGATGAGGTAGACGAGTTCTGGGCTGAATTCCTAGCTCCTAGGCGTGACGCATTGAAAGAGGCTTTTGAGCAGGAACTCCCACCCCATCCTTTTAGCTACAATGACTCATGGGAGTGTACTAAGTGTCCGTGGCAGGTAGCCTGTCAGGCTAAGTTACTGGATAAGACAACTTACATCCCACGTAAAACTCATAGTGATACTAAATATCTGGAGCGGGCTGACTCACTAAGTACATAAGGAGTTCCAAAGTGGCTGTAGTTTCAATTCGAGGCCCAAAAGGTAGTGGTAAAAGTAGCTTCTGTGCTACTTGGAGACCTGGGGAAGCCCGAAACTGGTTCGATATCGAGGCTGGTGCGATACGTATACATCAGCCGCCAGAAAACCTTGTACTCTGGAAGCCCTCAGACGAGGAGGGTGGGGGACAAGCACTGCTTGATACCCTTAGTAATGTCCGACTAGGTAGAGTGTTTGGGTACGATGTACTCTGGAATCTTGTACATAGACAGTACTTAAAGGTTATCCAAGAGCCTGCTCCTATCATAGTCTTTGACACTTGGAAAATGGTATGGACTTATAACACGATGGCTCACTTGTCGTCGCTGCAAATAGGTAAGTCAGATAAGGATATGAGAAAAAGTCTAATGCCTCGTGATTATGGCTCACCAAACTCACGCATGGACGGTATTATCATGGCAGCTCATGCGTTTAGTAAGGACTTGATACTCATCAGCCATGAACGCCCAGTGTATATCACAGGGTTAGATGAGAATGGTAATGTAAAAGAGATGCCTCACCCAACCCTTACTGAGCCTGATTCATACAAACACACACCTGGGTTTGCTGACTGGGAGTTTAGGTCGCTTTACCATAAAATAAAGCCAGAGGAAAAGTGTCCCGTTTGTTCAGAGGACAAACAAAAGGAATGTCCTCGTTACCACTTTAGTATTGAGATTGAAAAGTCCCCAGTAGGCGCACATCTAGTAGGAACTATCTTTTATGATGTGGACTACGAGCAGTTAATGACTGCTATTAAGTTGATGAATGGAGGAAGCACTCATGGCTAGCCTACTATGAGGGACCTAGAAAAGCAGCGTCGTTACAACCGCAACTGGTATCGTAAGAGAACTCACGGTGCTGACTGGCGTAGTATAGTTGATAAGTATGCTTGTTCATGTGTTAATGCAGATAATCCAGCTCAGTATCCAGACTGTTTAGTAGAAGAGCGTCTGGAATTCCACGCACCTATGGGTGAGTCTAAGCCCACTGACACTACCAGCAGGTTCTTTGAGCGCGTACTTATGTGTGCTACCTGTCATCAATCTGAGCATACAACAGTAGGACGTATAGTGACTGGCAACTTTGCCTTTCCACTAGATCGTGCTGAGATTAACTGGTTGTGGGATGACATACAATACGAGATAGACCAAGCAAGTGGATACAAGGAGTGGAAGGAAAAGTACAATGTTAGAGAACTGGCGTAAGTTACCATCACCTGTACGTAGTGAGTTCATTCAGTGGGTAGATGAGAGAACGGCAGATAGGCAGAGGTACGGCCACCAAACTCATGGTGACTTGTTTAAAGGCGATCCTCTAGATCATCTAGTAGAAGAGCTATTCGATGCCTTGTTCTATGCATGGCAGGAAAAGAGACGGCAACATGAAAGAGATGGCGCAGAATGAAGATAGATGATTTCGAGCCTACCGATATAGAGCTTCTACTTAAGCAAGCATTACCAGAAGTAATCCGTGCGCCTCTTAATGCTAATGGCTTTGCTGACTACCAGTGGCTGATGTATACTGGACGTGGCGAACACGTCGAACGCAAGCAGGTAAATGAGATACTCTCTGATATGCCACACGTAGAGGAGCAACTACGGGGCCATCTAGAGAACCAGCCAGACCACATCTTGTGGCTACTAGTTGAGGGCATTATAACACCTCACGATGTAGACCCCAGGCGTACTGTAATTTATGCTAAGAGATCTAAAAGTGCTGAGGTGTTTGTGCCTATTCGGGACTTTGGTATGCCTTTTGAAAGATTCGAGGGCTTTCTTACCAGTTTAGAACGTACCGGTGTCAGGGTCAGGCGTACTGTGGATTACTACGCCACTGCTAGGGTCTTGGCACACATGGAAACATCCGCACAACGCCCGCACACAGTCCTTCAGCGTCATATCAAGCCGCGCATCACCTTCAAGCCAAACGCACAGGTTATGACATTGTTAGGGGCACACAAGTCAGGCATTGGACCTGAGCTTGCAGAGAATCTCATCAAGGTTTACGGCAACGTGGCCGCTATAATCAGAACTACGCCAGAGGAGATAGCTGATAGTGTACCTGGAGTGGGGCTGAAGAAAGCCAAGCAGTTACTGGAGGCATTTGGTGCATAAAAGTAATAGCTTTGCATCTCAGTACCCACAAAATACTCAAGGCCACATAGTTTTCCCTGATGATATGACTCTCCGTAGGGAACTGTTTGCAGAGAAAGTCCAGCACCCTGCTCATAATAACCTTTACATGTTAGATGAACTAGCACAGTATCTAGCCAAGCCAGGTGAGTGGGTACTTGACCCAATGGCAGGTGCTGGTAGTATCATGTGGGTAGCTAGACATGGGTATAAGGTGGGTTGCATAGAGCTAGGCAAGTACTTCAGTGAACAGCTAGAAACCAACAAGGTAGGTTTTACAGGTGAGATATTCATTTGGCCTGAGACTGATTGCCTAGAGATACTGCCAGTACTTAAGAACACTGTGCAGGTTATTATATTCTCACCCCCTTATGCCGATCAGCTACAAACTCGTAGTGGTCATGCTATCTACGATCCTGATAAAGCCTACGCTGCTGGTGGTATTGAGCATTTCACCTACGACCACCCTGCTAACTTAGGCAATATGAAAAAGTTTAAGTTCGATCAGATGATGAGGAGAATTTACAAGGCTTGCCTAGAGGCATTAACTCCAGGTGGCTACTGCTGTATGATAATAAAAGATCAGATGAGGCAGGGCCAACGTGTGGGTTATGGGGCTTTACATACTAGGATGGCTCTAATGGAAGGTTTCACGTTGTATGAGTGGTACAATAGAGAGGCCATTGGTCGGGTTTTCGGTACGTTTAATCTCAGTAGAGGAATCGCCCAGGTTACTGATGAGCATATTATCATACTCCAGAGACCAGTGTAAGGCTTGTACTGGGTTGAGATAGCTTAATGCGAGCTTACTACGGGCCAGAGGCAGATACTAAACGCATCCTACAGATGCATAACGATCTATTCTCTACACCCCCGCGTATAGTGGCATTAGACGTAGAGACCATTAGCCTTAAAGACCAAACAGTTATTGGGGTTGCCATTGCTATCTCGCCTCAAGACGTATTTTATTACGATATGCTTGAGCCTAGCGTACCCTGGCATCTGATTCAGCCATCCCGTACACGCAAGATATGGCATAACGCCGTATTCGATCTCTCATGGGAAGCATTAGGTAAGTTTGGGGCTGATATAGATAACATAGATGACAGCATCATAGTATGTCGTATGATACCAGAGATAGAAAACAACTTAGAAGAAGCTAGTTATAGCGTAGCTACACAAACTTCTAACATGGGTGATCTACTTAGAGAGTTTGAGGAAAAGCTAGTCATTAACCTGCCTAGGGCTGAGGTTGCAAAGAAGTGTGCGCTTGATGCGCTGGCTACTTTTCAGGTATTCGAGAAGTACCGATCATCAGTTAGCGATGAGTACTATGAAACTGAGCGACAGTTTTTACTCAAACTACTTAAGATGTCACATACAGGCATTAGGCTTGACTCAGGGCGTGTCCAGGCTATAGACAGGGAACTTGAGGGTGCGATGGCCCTGTTCTATGGTACTGCTGAGGGCTATGGGTACAACCCCAACAGTCCCGCTCAAGTAGCTGCAATCTTGAACGCACGAGGACACTTCCTACCGGCTGACTATCGTACTAAGAAGCCAAAGACAGGTGAGGAGATACTTGAACGCATCAACGATCCAGTAGCGCAGCTTACTATCCTGGCGCGTAAGTATCGCAAGATGCATGAGCGTACACATAAATGGTTAGATAAGGAGCGATCTTTCGCTCACTACAAGATGGACGGTAACACTGGCAGAACATCTAGCTACGATGAGAATCACCAGAACTTACCTACTGGCAAGCGTAAGGGTGATATTATACCTCAAGCTGGCCCTATACGATCAGTGTTTCTACCCGATGATGAGCAGGGTACCAGATGGGACCTTAACCAGATAGAACTCCGTGTACTAGCCTATCTGTCTGGTGATACTAGAATGACAGCAATACTTAATGACCCCACACGTAAGATACATCGTGAGACACAAGAGGCTCTAGGTTTAGAAAGCTACATAGACGCTAAGACTTTTAACTTTGCAATGATTTATCTAGCTGAAGACCAGACGATTGCTCGTAATATTAGAATGTGGGATATGGGTAAAATAGCGCAGCTACGTAACGCATGGCAAGCTACCTTTCCCCAGGCTTGGGGGTATATAGAGTCAGTACAAGAAGAGGCTCTACGTACACTAATGGTGGAAACACTCTACGGGCGTAAGCTAGATATTTCCCACACACAGAAGTCCCTCACTGAAAAGCACATACGTAGCTGTGCAGTCAACTGGCCGATACAAGGAACCGCTGCTGAGATTTTCAAGCGTGTTTCCAATGCAGCTCAAGACCTGGGTGTCCCTATTGAATCTCTTAGATCGCAAATCCACGACGAGTTCTGGTTGGACGGTAGGCACGAACTGGATGAAAAGCTTGCATACTTAGCTCCCTTCTGGACACCTATTGAATCGCACTATGTAAGAAGGTTTAGCGATGACATTTAACGGTAACCTAGCTTGGGGGTGCGTTTAACAAGTGCCGTACACCATCTGGACAGATGGCTCCAGCCTAGGCAACCCAGGCCCGATAGGGTGGGGGTATGTTATCAAAAACCCAGAAAAACCTCCAGTATTCGGAGGCAGTTCTTACCCTTACGGCGCAGCTAACTATGCTGAGACTAAAGCTATACTAGAGGCTATCAAACATTTACCCCCTAATGCTACGGCTACTGTTATATCCGACTCCAAGTGGGCAATCAAGAGACTAGAGGGTACAATAAGGATGTTTAAATATGTAAGAATAAAAGAAGAGCTTGATAAAAGAGTAAAGGCTTATAAACTCACCCTAACATTTAGGTGGGAGCCAAGACTAAGTTCACCTGAGCTACTACTAGCAGACCAACTAGCTCGAGAGGAGGCACGTAATGAACAAGCAAGATAAAGAAAACCTTCGTAGGGAGCAGGATGAGGTACTATTCATTAGACTTAACAAAGCTGGTAGGGATGTAGCAGCATGGAGTGAATCTAAGGGATTTGAGACAGGCTGGGGTAACCTTCCTGAGAAGTTAATGCTGATCGTGACCGAAGTTTCTGAAGCTATGGAGGCCTTCAGAGATATAAAACTTGAGGTAGTAGAAAACACCCCACTACCTTACCAAAGGGATAAGCCTGTAGACCTAGTGCATCAACCAGTTAGTGAAATAGTAAACGACAAGCTTGTAAACGAGCTAGCCTCTGAGCTAGGCGATGTTATTATCCGTGTGATTAGCTTGGCCCATTCGCTAGGCTTTGACCTTGAATCCGCGATCAGGGCAAAACACAAGTTCAACCTAACTAGACCCCCAAAGCATGGAAGGCAGCGGTAACTTTTACGCGCTGTTCGCCGCAATGCGGGAAGGTAACACCATGTCAGGTAATGTGTCCCAAAAGTGTGCCTATGGCCCCTGTAAGGTCAGATTCACACCAAGTTCCAACCGCCCTACTCATACGTATCATAGCGGCTCATGTAGGGCAAAGGCATCAGCAGAGCGTGTGGTTAGTAACCGACTAAACGAAGAGCAAAAGACTATCGCTAACTATCTAGATAGTCGAGGACTGCACGACGAGGCTCTATGGGTTAGAGGAAGAAAATCTAACTCCAACTAGGTTGTAATAGTAAGCAGAAGACTAGATACGTGACCACTACCAGCCGCGAAGGTTTCAGGAGCGACAGCGTTAATAGTCTCGGACTCCAAAACCTCTAGAATCTTTCGCATAATTTCTGCTTTTCTGTCATCACTAACACCAGAGTCTATTGCTACTGCGACTTCAAAATCTATAGCCATGTTGGTTCCTCCTACTTGAACTAGGGTTAGTTACTACCCCGATGGGTACTGCCTTCTTGCCGACTGGACACGTTGGGGCGCTGACTGTGCCGCATCTCGAAGTACGTTACGAAACTCTCCGATTCGTCGGTCAGCTTCCAGATTTAGCGTGTCTGCGATTAGACGATGCTGGTCTGCCAAAGCGCGGTACGACTCTGCCTGGTTTGAAAATGAGACATTTATTGCCTGCCTTCTATCCGCTTCCCCTAAGTAGCCTGAAGCTACTCTAACACGTTCAGCAGCCTCTCTAGCAAATCCCTCAGCGATCCCACGTCGTTCTTGCGATTCCAGGGCGTATGTCTGTGCTACTGCTACGTACTGTCCTGCCTCACCTACTAGTGCCTGAGAGATTTGAATGCGACTGTTAGCCTCACTAACAAATGCCTGGGAACTCCCTACCCGTTGCTGGGCTTCCTCAATTAGACTCTGCATCATCGACATTCTTCCCGCAGCCTCGCTGATAAAGCCTTCGATTATGAAATTCCTAGCCTGGGCAGCCTGAAGCTTAGTGGTAGCTACATTAACTAGCTCTCTGGCACGGTTTACCTGGGTGTTGCTGCTCCCTCCCCGCAGTTCAGCTTCACGGTTAAACGCGCCTGCCATATTCATCCTAGCGGCTGCTTCACCTAGTCACGCTTGAACCTGTTTAAATCTCTCTCCTGCTTCAGCAACACGTAGGTCACCACGGTGAAGCTGCATACTAGCCTCTTGCACAAAAGTCTTTGCTATATCAATCTTAGCATTTGCAAAAGCTACGTAGTCTTTGGGTGCGTTAGGGCCACCTACTGTGATGGTATTGAGTAAGGCATCACCCTCATCTAGGTACTTATCAGCGTTGCGCGTATCAGTCTCAAGATTGTCTAGTACGTTATCAAGTGCTGTTACAGCATCCGTACCGATAATAGCATTCAGGTAGTCTAACGCATCATCAATGGAGTCCGAACCAGCCGTGACTAAGTTCTCTACCTTATCTACCGCAGCATCGGCTTCAGTACCAGCATGAGTAGCTACTTTGTCTAACGCAGTATTAGCGTCAGAGAGATCTCCCTGTTTAATCGTTAGCAGGATATCCTTAGCCTCAATTAAAGGCGCAGTGATACCCTCTATGTCACTTACAATACTGCCTGACTCACCATTAGCAAGGGCTGCTATTTTATCCAACGCAGTATCTGCTAAGTCAAAAGGCTCACCAGCACTACCCCGTGCAGCATCCAGTGTAGCAGTGGTAGCAGTAATTAGTGCGTCCACCTTATCTAGTGCTGTGTCAGCGTGGGTTAGCGAGAAGGTAGATGATCCCCTAATATCACCCAGTGCGGCTTTTGCTAGGGTTAACTCCGTAGTTATCTTATTAAGTGCAGCAGTTGCAGAAGTAGCTAGATAAGTAGTCATCTTATCCAGTGCTGCATTACCAAGAGCCAACTCGGTAGATGTAAGACCTACGGCTGTTCTTACTGCTACGTTTTCATTTGTAGCCTTGCTAGCACTTACCTGGCTATAGCGCAGTAGCCTCACAACTTGATTAACTACACGCATAGCCTCAATACGTAGTGCAAATCCAGATGCACCTCTAACTACTAGCTCATCTAGGAACCTAGGATACGTACCGTTAGCTGAGTCAGTAGGATCAGTATGGAGCTGACCGTACCAGATACGTAGGTGCTTGGCATTTGCTACCTGTTCTTGCGAGGTTGCAGGGGCAAAACCGCCAGCTTGTAAGTTAGTCAGTGTGAGAAAGTCTCCACCGTCCCAAAGGAACCCTGCGGTCTCTTGTGGGATTTCACCTACTGGGTACTCTACAGCCTGAATACTAATAGGATTAGTCAAGGTACTAGAGACGTCCAGTACCACACGATCCTTGGTGTAGCTAAGAGTTACTGTGACACCATCAGAGATACTACCTGCACCTATAGTTGTAATAGTGCCATTGATATAGTCCATTGTGTAGTCTGTATTACGTTCATACTCTGTGCCACCAATGGATACAGCCTCACTATCCCACTTAATAGGCTTGTTTGCCAGAGTAACAGCAGTGTCATCATCAGAGGTAAAGGTTTCTGCCGTTACTGTGTTGCTTAGAACTACTTCAGCAGCTACTAGTCTAGGGTAGAATCTTGATAGCTCTGTAACAGCTTCAGTAATAGCACGGTTAAGCTCACTGTCTACAAACTGGTGGCCTGGGACAGTAGACAGGGCAGTCTCGATATTGGTTCGCATAGCGTCGCGGTTCATTCAAACCCTCCTACCTAGGCGGCCAGCGTCGGATGATCGCCAGGTTGCGCTCGATGGAAGCCACCCGATCTTTTATTGGCCCTTCTGCTGACATACCAAGTAAAGCCTCTAGGTCTTCAGCGATCTGCAAGGCTGCTACCTTTTTCTTTGGGAACACAATCTCTAGGATCGCGAGTACAAGGTTCATATCTACTCCCTAGGCAGTGGTTATACTATGGTTCCGTTGCTATTACCTGCACTGCTCCTGTCGGAAACCTTACAACTAGTTGGGTTTTACCTGCTCCATTATCCTTCACATAGAGACGCCCAAGGTTAGAACTAGGGGCGCTTGGATCGGATATCTCTAGCAGCTCAATATAGTTCTTTAGAACTACG
>Ga0114904_1001338_pt1 | contig 12095 bp, 15 predicted proteins | sample MalvirDeepMed_s6_FD_83498 | JGI IMG/M metagenome (GOLD analysis project Ga0114904, IMG submission 83498) | Marine viral communities from the Global Malaspina Expedition - Malaspina viral metaG DeepMed_s6 | ecosystem: Environmental > Aquatic > Marine > Oceanic | place: Mediterranean Sea... | reverse complement strand
TCGAGCGCGCGCTCGACCGTGTCGGGCTGCAGGGCTATGCCGGGCGCAAGCCCGGGGCGCTCTCGGGCGGGCAGCAAAGTCGGGCGGCGCTGGCGCGGGTGCTGTTGCAGGCCCGGCCGATCATCGCGCTCGACGAGCCCTTCGCGGCGCTGGGTCCGGCGCTGAAGTCCGAGATGCTGGACCTGGTGCAAGCGGTGGCCGAGGAGCTGGGGGCGCTGGTGTTGATGGTCAGCCACGATCCCGAGGATGCGAAGCGCTTCGCCGGTGAGGTGGTGCTGGTGGCCGACGGCGTGGCCGCGGCGCCGGTGGCCACGACGCGCCTGTTCAAAGAGCCACCGGAGGCGCTGCGGCGCTATCTCGGGCTCTGAGCGGCACATCTCCCCGGCAGCTCGGGCGGGGGATACCGCCGGCCAACAAAAAAGCCCCGCGCGATGCGCGGGGCTTTGTCTTGTGCAGGAGCCGCGATCAGTCGTGCTTGTGCTTGATCGGGCGCCAGATGCGCTTGTTGGTGAGGTAGAGCAGCACCGACAGCACGGCGAGGAAAATCACGCCGGCGAAACCGGCCTGCTTGCGCGCCATCATCTTGGGTTCCGCCGTCCACATCAGGAAGGCCGCCACGTCCTTGGCCTCGTTCTCGAGCGAGTTCGGGTGGTCGTTGGCATACTCGACATCCTCGCCCATCAGCGGCGGGGCCATGGAGATCCAGCCGCCCGGGAAGGCGTGGTTCTCGTAGAAGGTGGTGCCGGCCTCGACCTTCTCCTCGCCGGTGTAGCCGGTGAGGAGCGAGGCGATGTACTCGGCGCCGCCCATGCCGTTGAACAGCTGGCTCAGACCGGTGCCGTAGGGGCCGTGAAAGCCCGCACGCGCCTTGGCCATCAGCGACAGGTCGGGGGCGCCGACGCTGTCATTGGCCGGGAAGTGATCGGTCGGGATCGCCGGGCGGAAATCGTCGAGCTCTTCGTCGTAGAGCTCGAAGTTCTGCTCCGCGTAGGCGCGCACCTCGTCTTCCGAGAAGTGCGGTCCGCCTTCGTCGCCGAGGGTGCGGAACGGCACGTAGCGCAGGCCGTGGCAGGCCGAGCAGACCTCGGTATAGACCTGCAGGCCGCGCTGCAGCTGGTCCTGATCGAAGGCACCGAACGGGCCTTCGAAGGAGAAGCTGTAATCCTCGACATGGCCCATATCGCCGGCGGCAAAGGCGCCACCGGTGGCCAGGCCGAAGGCCATCGCGGTCGAAAGGGCAAGTTTCTTGAACATGGTCATCTGTCCTTTCTGTCTCACTCTGCCGGGGTCGTGGCGGAGGAGCCGGTTTCCGAGGTCTTGCCGTAATGGGCCTCGAAATCTTCCTCGATGGTCGCGGGTTGCGGCAGCGGCTTTTCGAACACGCCGAGCAGCGGCAGGATCACGAAGAAGTAGCCGAACCAGTAGGCCGAGCCGATCAGCGAGAAGCTGGCATAGGGCTCTTCGGCGGGCATCGCACCGAGCCACATCAGCGCGATGAAGTCGATCACCAGCAGCCAGAACCACCACTTGAACTGCGGGCGGTACTTGCCCGAGCGCACCGAGGAGGTGTCGAGCCAGGGCGCCAGCGCCATGGCGATGATGGCACCGAACATGGCCAGCACGCCGAAGAACTTGGCGTCGATGATGCCGCCGGTCAGGAACGAGGCGATCTGCACCACCCAGACTTCCGAGGTGAAGGCGCGCAGGATGGCGTAGAACGGCAGGAAGTACCATTCCGGCACGATGTGCGCGGGGGTCGAGAGCGGGTTGGCCTCGATGTAGTTGTCGGGGTGGCCGAGGTAGTTCGGCATGAAGCCGACGATGGCCCAGAACACCGCGAGGATCAGCGCGAGCGCGAACAGGTCCTTGATCACGTAGTAGGGCCAGAACGGAACGGTGTCCTTCTCGGCCTCGGCCTTGGAGCCGCGGCGGACGTCAACACCGGTGGGGTTGTTGTTGCCGGTCGAGTGGAAGGCCCAGATATGCACCGCCACCAGCGCCGCGATGACGAAGGGCAGCAGGTAGTGCAGCGAGAAGAAGCGGTTCAGCGTGGCGTTGTCGACCGCCGGTCCGCCCAGCAGCCAGGTCTGGATCGGCTCGCCGATGAACGGGATCGCGCCGAACAGGCCGGTGATCACCGTGGCGCCCCAGAACGACATCTGGCCCCAGGGCAGCACGTAGCCCATGAACGCCGTGCCCATCATGCAGAGATAGATGAGCATGCCGATGATCCAGGTGACCTCGCGCGGGCTCTTGTAGGAGCCGTAGTAGAGGCCGCGGAAGATGTGCAGGTAGACCGCGACGAAGAACAGCGAGGCGCCGTTCATGTGCAGGTAGCGGATCATGAAGCCGCCGTTCACGTCGCGCATGATGTGCTCGATCGAGGCGAAGGCCATGTCCACATGCGGCGTGTAGTGCATGACCAGCACGATGCCGGTGATGATCTGCAGCGCCAGGCAGAAGGTGAGGACGATCCCCCAGATCCACATCCAGTTCAGGTTCTTGGGCGTGGGGATCATGATGGTGTCGTAAAGAAGTCCGACGATCGGCAGGCGCTTGTGCAGCCAGCGCTCGGGGCCGGTCTTCGGTTCGTAATGGTCGTGCGGAATACCCGACATCTAGATGCCTCCCTTATCCCAGCAGAATGGTGGTTTCTTCGACGAATTCCGCCGTGGGAACCGGGAGGTTCTGCGGGGCGGGGCCTTTGCGGATGCGACCGGCGGTGTCGTAGTGCGAGCCATGGCAGGGGCAGAACCAGCCGCCGACGCCGCCGGCGGTGTATTCGCCTGCATTGCCCAGCGGCACGCAGCCGAGGTGGGTGCACACGCCCATCATCACCAGCCATTCGCCGGTCTCGTCGAGCGCGCGGTTGGCGTCGGTCGCGTCAGCGCCTGCGGGGATGTTGGGGTTGCGCGCCACCGGATCGACCAGTTCGCTCATCTCGACGCCGCGTGCGGCCTCGATCTCGGCCTCGGTGCGGCGGCGGATGAACACCGGCTTGCCGAGATACTGAACGGTCAGCTGGGTGCCGGTCTCGACGCCGGAAACATCGACGCGGATCGTGCTGAGCGCGCGCACGTCGGCGGACGGGTTCATCTGGTTGACCAGCGGCCAGACGGCTGCGCCGGCGGTGACGACGCCCGCACCGGCGGTGGCATAGTAGAGGAAGTCCCTCCGAGTGCCTTCGTGATCTTCTGCTTGTGTCACGGGGTAATCTCCATTCCTCACGGCCTTTTGCTGGCCATAATAGCTAGATAGCCGCGTCCCAATACGGCTATTCCGCTCGCGTGTTTAGCGATCTGTCATGTGTCCGTAAAGCAATCATGAACGGACATTGTGCCAAAGTGCGCATCTGTCGCAATTGAAACGCTTCGGCTGCGGGACTATGTCACGCCGAAGCCATGCAAAGCGCGCGGAGCATATCCATGAAAGCACTGATTCTCACAGCGACACTTTCGGTCGCCGCGGTCGCGGCGTCGCAGGCCGCCGCGCAGGAGTACGAACTGTCGATCTATTCGGGATGGCAGACCGCGCCGCACAGCCGCGTCTCGGGCGACTATCCCGGCGGTGGCGACTACGACGCCCTGATCGGTTGGGATGGCAAGAGCTTCGAGATGCCGCCGTATTACGGTCTGCGCGGCACGTGGTGGCGCTCCGAGACGTTCGGCGTGGCGCTCGAATTCACCCATGCCAAGGTCTATGCTCCCGATGACGAGCGCGAGGCGATCGGCTTCGACAGCTTCGAGTTCACCGACGGGCACAACCTGCTGACGGTGAACGCGATGCGGCGCTGGCCCGAGCAGTGGGGCACCGCGACCCCCTATGCCGGCGCGGGCCTCGGCATCGCCTTCCCGCATGTGGATGTCGAGACCACCGGCGGCGACAAGACCTTCGGCTACCAGCTGACCGGCCCCGCCGTGCGGCTTCTGGCGGGCGTGAGCTACCCGATCAGCGAGCGGGTCTCGATCTTTGGCGAATACCAGTTCACCTATTCGAGCAACGAGGCCGACCTCGACGGGGGCGGCTCGCTCGAGACCGACATCAAGACCAACGCGATCAATGTCGGCCTCGCGCTGAGCTTCTGATCCCGCATTCAGACCGAAACGCAGAAACGCAAAAGCGCCCCTCGGGGCGCTTTTTTCGTTACCGGGGGGTCTGTTCCCGCGCGCGGCTGGGCCGGGGCCTCAGCGCTTGCGGACGAACTCGGTGCGCAGGACGAGGCCCTTGATGGTGTCGTGGCGGCAGTCGATCTCGTCGGGGTTGTCCGTGAGGCGGATGGTGCGGATCACCGTGCCCTGCTTCAGCGTCTGGCCCGCGCCCTTCACCTTCAGATCCTTCACCAGCACCACGGAATCGCCGTCTGCCAGCAGGTTGCCCGCGGCATCGCGGACCTCGACCGCGTTGGCCGCCGCGACCTCGGAGGCCGGGCGCCATTCGCCGCTGGCCTCGTCATAGACCCATTCTTCATCCTGATCGGCCATGGCCTGTCCTTTTCTTCATGCGCCCGCGCGGGGCGTTCAGTCGCTCGCACCGATGCGCGGCTTGCGCGGCAGCATCACGATCACCGCGCCGATATAGCCGATGCAGAACAGCACCAGCGTGATCCACGCATAGCTCACCGCGGCCGCCAGTGCGAACGCGACGGCCACGAGGAAGAACTTGGCGTTCTTGCGGGGAATGCGGGTGGTCTTGAACGACCACGTGGGGATGCGACTGATCATCAGCAGCCCCATCGCCACCATCCACAGCGCCAGCACGAAGTCGGGTAGGAACGGGCCGGAGCCGAGCGCGAAGCTCAGGAACATCGGCAGCATCACCAGCAGCGCGCCCGCAGGGGAGGGGACGCCGGTGAAATAGGCGTTGTCGTGGCTCTTGTCCTCGGACTTGCGCTGCACGTTGAACCGCGCCAGCCGCACCACGGCGCAGACCGCGAAGACCAGCACCGCGAGCCAGCCGAACCCGCGGCTGTCCTCGAGCGCCCAGGTGTAGAGCAGCAGCCCCGGCGCGACCCCGAAATTGAGGAAATCCGCGAGGCTGTCGAGCTCGGCGCCCATGCCGCTCTCGGACTTGAGGGCGCGGGCGAGGCGCCCGTCCATGCCATCGAGCACCGCGGCCAGCAGGATCAGCTGCACCGCGAAGGTGTAGGAGCCCAGAAGCCCGAGCTTGATCGCCGTGAGCCCGGCGCAGATCGCCACCACGGTCAGCATGTTGGGCAGCAGCTGGATGATCGTCAGCTTCTCGGTGCCGGGCTCCTTGGGAAGACCGTCGGGCGCCTCGGCCTCGGCCCTGGGTTGGGGATCGGACGGGGTTTCGGGATCAGTGGACATCGCCGGCCCCGCTGGTCAGGTCGGCGATCACCGTCTCGCCGGCCACCATGGTCTGGCCGATACGAACCTGCGGGGCGACGCCCTCGGGCAGGTAGACATCGAGCCGCGAGCCGAAGCGGATCAGGCCGAAACGCTCACCACGGTCGATCCAGTCGCCTTCCTTTTTCCACCACATGATGCGCCGCGCCACGAGGCCGGCGATCTGCACCACCGCGATCTCGCGCCCGTCCTCCAAGCGCAGGCGCAGGGCGTTGCGCTCGTTGTCCTCGGAGGCCTTGTCGAGCGAGGCGTTGAGGAACTTGCCGGGGCGGTAGGCGAGCTTGACCAGCTCACCGGCGACCGGCGCGCGGTTCACGTGGCAGTTGAACACCGACATGAAGACCGAGACGCGGGTCAGCGGCTCGGGGCCCATGCCAAGCTCGGCCGGCGGCACCGCCGGCTCGATCAGCGAGACCACGCCGTCGGCGGGGCTGATGACGAGGCCGGGGCGGACGGGGGTGATCCGGTCGGGGTCGCGGAAGAAGTAGTAGCACCAGACCGTGAGGCCGACGCCGATCCAGCCGAGCGGTTCCCAGATCAGGAACAGGATCAGGGTGATCGCGGCAAAGATCGCGACGAACTTGCGCCCCTCGGGGTGCATGGGCTTGATGAAGGTGTCGCGCATCCGCATGGCTGGGATCCTCCCGGGTGGTCGTTGAAACTGTCGTGGCTTACGGAGCATCGCCGCCGCTTGCAAGCCCGCGCGGCATCACGTGTCCGGTTCCGTGGCGATCATCGAGGGCCGGGCGGCAAAGCCTGCATGCCATTCCGCCAGCGCGTCTCGCCCGGTGCGCCACTTGCGCGCGTCATGGCGGAAATCGAGATAGCTCAGCGCGCAGGCCATGGCGATATGGCCCATGTCGATGCGCCCGTGCAGGTGGCTCATCCAGCGCGTGCTGACCGCGTCGAGCGCGCGCGAGACCTTGGCCCATTGCCCCTCGATCCACTCCATCGAGACCTTGTCGGCCGGGCGGAAGCGCTCTTCGTAGACGATCAGGACGGCGGCATCCATGATGCCGTCGGCAGTGGCCTCGAGCGTCAGCGCGTCGAACTGGCGGATCTCGGGATAGAGCCCGGCCTGCGCGCGATGATCAAGGAAGCGGCAGATCACCCGGCTGTCATAGAGGGTGGGGCCGTCGTCGCGGATCAGCGCCGGGATCTTGCCCACCGGGTTGGCGGCGATCAGGTTGGGATCGGCGGCAAGCGGCGAGGCGGTGACCTGCACCTGTTCCACCGCGTCGTACTGGTCGGTTTCGTGCAGGGTGACGAGCACCTTGCGGACAAACGGCGACGGGCCGGCCTTCAGCAGTTTCATGGCTCTGCTCCTTGCTGTCCCCGGCGCGCAGCCCGGGGGAGGGTTTGTCGCGAAACCTAGGCAGCGCCACGTATCGGAGCAAATCTTTTCGCGAAGATGTGCAAGGAGGCGGGCCGTCCGGCGCCGGTCAGCCCGCTTTCGGGTGGGTCGCGGCGTAGACCTTCATCAGGTGCACCTCGTCGACCGAGGTATAGGCCTGCGTGGTCGACAGCGAGGCGTGGCCAAGCAGCTCCTGGATCGCGCGCAGGTCGCCGCCCGCGGCAAGCAGGTGGGTGGCGAAGCTGTGGCGCATGGCATGCGGCGTGGCGGTGGCCGGCAGGCCGAGCTGCAGCCGCGCCATCTCGGTCACCTTCTGGATCAGCCGCGGGTTCAGCGCGCCGCCGCGCTTGCCGCGGAACACCGGCGCGTCGGGCTCGGGATCATAGGGACAGAGCCGCAGGTAGGTGTCGAGGGCGCGGCGCGCCACCGGCAGCACCGGCACGATGCGCTCCTTGCCGCCCTTGCCGACGATGCGCAGGCTCTCGCCCAGCGGCAGGTCGCGCCCGCGAAGCCCCAGCGCCTCGGAGATCCGCAGCCCGCAGCCGTAAAGCAGCGTGACGACCGCCGCGTCGCGGGCGCCGATCCAGCTGTCGGTGGCCTGCATCTCCACCGTGTCGATCATCGCCTTGGCGGCATCCTCGGCCAGCGGCCGGGGCAGCTTCTTCTGGAACTTCGGGGCACGTGCCATCATCACCGCGGTCGGCTCGAAGCCCTCGCGCTCGGCCAGCCATCGGTAGAAGCTCTTCACCGCCGAGAGTTTGCGCGCCATGGTGCGCGAGCCCACGCCCTGACCGCGCAGGTGGGCGAGAAAGGCACGCATGTCGGGCGTGGTCACGCGCGCCAGCGGCGCCAGCCCCTGCGGTTCGGCGTGATGCGAGGTCAGGAAGACGATGAACTCGAGCACGTCGGCGCGGTAGGCGGTGATGGTGTTCTCGGAATTGCCCTTGAGCGCGCGCGCCGCAGTCAGCCAGCCCTCCAGCGCATCGCGCGCCGCCGGAGAGATCTCGAGCGTCACGACAGCCAGCGCCGCATGGCGCGCTCGAACACCCCGGCGAAGAAGGCCAGCAGGTCGGTGCCCTGCTGCGGGGTGAAGAGATGCGGGTCTTCCGAGCCCATGACCAGCAGGCCGGGCAGGCGACCGGGGCCGAAATCGAGCCGCAGGCAGGCTTCCGAGCGCATCCACGAGGCGGCCTCGCCATAGATCGACGGGTCGCCCTCGCTCATCTGGCGCAGGGTGACCTGCCGCTTCGGCGCATGGTTGCGGCCATCGGCGAGGAAGGCGTCGATGAAGCCGGGTTCGGCCACCGAGAGCACGTCTCCCAGCCGGCGGATCGCCGGATCGCTGTCGTTCTGCACCGACTCGAGCACCAGCTTGACGCCGTCGACGCGCAGGATGTCGGCCACCTCGCCGCCGAGATCGCGCAGGAACGGCTCGAACTCGAGCGGGTCGAGCATCCGCAGGATGGCGCGGTGGATCTGGTTGGTGCCGGCGAGGTTCTCGTAGGCTGCCGCGATGACGCTGCGATGGGTGTCCTCGAGCCGGTCCAGCCGGGCCTCGAGCCGGTCCATGGCGATGCCGCGCAGGTCGACGATGTTGCCGCCCATCGCGCGTTCGTTGGCGGCGATCAGCGCCTGCATCAGGTCGCGATCGTCGAGGATCATGTCGGGGCGCGAGATGATCTCCTCGCGCAGCGACTCGTCGATGGTCTGGGACTGTGTGCTCATGCCCGCCTCTGTGTTGTTTGCCGACAACCTAGCAGGGCGATGCCGGGATTGCGCGCCATTTTTCGAGGCGCGCTCCCGGTTTCGCGGGGCTGTTGCGCATCGGTCGGGCGAGGCGGATCTTGGGCCCGGGGTGGAAAGCTTTGGCCGCCGGCGGGTTCCGTGCGAAGGTGAGGCAGGAACGGAGGAGACACATGCCAAAGATCACAGGGCCAGAGATCACCAGCCCGAGCCCCTGCCAGACCGTCATCACCACCTTCGAGACCACGCCCGGTACCTGCCAGGACCTGCTTGATGCGCTGCAGGAGGCCTATGCGGGCTTCATCTCGAAACAGCCCGGCTTCATCGCCGCGGGCCTACACGTCAACGACGCCCAGACCCGGATCGCAAATTACTCGCAATGGACTCGACGCGAGGATTTTCAGGCCATGCTGCGCAGCGAAGAGATGCGCGCGCACAACCGTCGCTTCAATGATCTGTGCCGCAGCTTCGAGCCGGTGCTCTACGACGTGGTGGCGACCTACGGCTGACGCGTCCTGCGCCAGCCGCGGTCGTCACGATCAGGCGGCCAAGATCAGGCGGCCAGCGGGCGGGCGTCCTTGCGGCGTTCGTTCACCTCGAGCCGGTATCCCGAGCCGCGCACCGTCTCGATCTTCAGGGCAGGGCCGACGCTTTGCAGGTGCGAGCGTAGGTTGCACATGTAGACGTCGAAGACCCGCGGTGCCGGTTCATCCTCGAAGCCGTAGACATGGCTCAACAGGGCCTCCCGCGCGGCCAGACGCCCGGGGCGCAGGACGAGGAACTCGAGGATTTCGTAGAGCTTGGGCGAGAGTGACAGGGTGACCTCGCCCAGATGCGCGCGCCGCCGCTCGAGATCGAGCATCAGCGGCCCGCGTTCGACCAGCGGCTGGGCGACGCCATGGGCGCGGCGCGCAACGGCGGAAAGCCGCGCCAGTGCCTCGGGCAGGGAGGCGGTGTCCTCGATCACCGCGTCGGCGCCGGCCATCAGCCAGTGTGCGATGCGCTCGGGGGTCGGGGCGGAGGCGATCAGGCAGATCGGCACATCCGGTCTCTGGGAGCGCAGCTCGGCGAGGCTCACGTGGCGGCCAAGCTGGGTGGCCTCGAGCACCAGCAGGTCGTGCTGGCCCATCTCGTGGAAATCGGCGAGCTCTTCTCCGGCCTCGCAGCGTGTCCGCAGCACCCCGCTGTCGGCCACGGCCTTCGACAGGGTGACCATCTTCCAGTTCGTTTCGCCAATCAGGTAGCGCATGTGGGACTCTCCTCGCTCAGGCTCGTTCAAGATCGATTTCGGGGATCGGTCGGCGCGGCGGGACAAGGCGGCTGCGCTGCGGGGCATCGGGACGGGGCTGCTGCGAAGGATCCGGCGGTTTCGCGGATCTGGCGCTGCGGCTCGGTCGATGTGGCGCGTTCTGCGGCCTGCGGGAAGGACGCTACGGACAGATTGCGACCGAATTGTGATCGGAACCGGGCCCGGTGAGGGTGATATGGATCAAGGCATAGCCCCTTCGGATAGCGCAAGCTCGGCGCAGAAACCCTGAAGGAGGCCGCGCATGTACACCAATATCCTTGTCCCGATCGCATTCGACAGCGACGCCAAGGCCACGGCGGCGGTGGCCGTCGCCCGGCAGCTGGCCGGCGAGGACAGCACCATTACCCTGCTGCACGTCATGGAGCATGTTCCGGGCTACGCGATCAGCTACATGCCGCCCGACTACCTCGCGCAGTCGCGGGCCGCGGTGCAGTCCGAGCTCGACGCGATGGCCGCCAAGCTGGGCCATGCCTCGGGGGTCGTGGTCGAGGGCCATTCCGGCCGCACCATCCTCGATTACGCCGAGGATACCGGGTCGGACCTGATCGTCATCGCCTCGCACCGGCCGGGCATGGGCGACATGCTCATGGGCTCGACCGCGACACAGGTGGTGCGCCACGCCAACTGCGCGGTGCACGTGCTGCGCTGAGGCAAAGCGGCGGCGCGGTCAGCGTGCCGCCCGCAGCGCCCGCTTGCGGGCAAACACGTCCTGCCGCGGCAGCCATGTATAGGCCTCGTCCTCGGTAACGGGGCCCCAGTAGAGCTGGCCTCCCTTGCGCCACGGGTCAAGCACGATGCCCTCGTACATGCTGTCCCCCGGGGCGGTGACAACGACGGTGCTGTGCTCGATGCGGATGGCGCTTTCCGAGTTGGCGATGGCGCGCTGCAGCTCGATCGTCTCGAAGCCTTCCTGCGCCAGCCGCGCCTGCAGGTCGTCGGCCCACTGATAGCACAGGCCGCGGGGCTTGAGGCCCTGGTTGACCTTGATGTTGTGGATGATCGGCGGATCCTCGACCTGGTACTCCACCGCGAGCCGCAGCGGGTATTCATAGGCGATCGCCGCCGCCCGCGCCGCCTCGCCGGCGTCGATGCCGGCACCCAGCGCGTGGATCTCGTCGGCCAGGGCCGCGATCTCGGCCTCGGTCGGGCGCGGCAGATCCTCGGGGCGCGGTGTCGCGCAGGCGGCCAGGAAGAGCGCGAGGCTCAGGAACAGGAAGGCGGGCAGTTGTCTGGGGAGGGGCAATGTCGGGCCGGGTCGTTGCTTGGGTCGCGGCGGAGTGTCTGCAAAGCCGCGCGGGAAGGCAAGGCGCGCCGTGGCGGCGATGCCACCGGCGTGACCGCGTTGCATCGCCGGTGCCGCGATTGCGCGCGTGGCCCCGCTGGGCTAAGCCGGTCTGACCTGACGCGACCACCGGAGCCCGCACATGTTTCGCCTGATCCCCGCCCTCGGCCTCGTTCTTGGCCTCGCGGCCTGTGCCAATGGCCAGTCCCAGCTCGGCGAGCCGCTGGAGCCGATCGGGGATTTCAAGCTTGGTCATGCCGCAGTGGTGGCCCCGAACCTCGTCGAGGGGCCGGTGTCTCGCAATGCCACCGAGGAGGAGTGGATCGCGTCCGTCGACGAGGCCGTCGAAGAGCGCTTCCGTCGCTACGAGGGCGACAGCTTCTACCACATGGGCATCAGCATCGAGGGGTTCGTTCTGGCCCAGCCGGGCGTGCCGCTGGTGTTCAGCCCGAAATCGGCGCTGATCCTGCGGGTCACGGTGTGGGACGACGCCACCCAGAGCAAGCTCAACGCCGAGCCCGAGCAGTTCACCGTGCTCGAGAGCTTCACCGCCGAGACCGTAGTGGGCTCGGGCGTGACCCAGACCAAGGCGCAGCAGATGCGCAACCTCTCGGCCAACGCGGCGCTGCAGATCGAGAAATGGATGCGGCGCATGCAGACGGAGGAGGGTTGGTTCGGCGGCCCCGACGCCAACCTGCCCGTGGCCGGGGCCGTGTCCAGTCCGACGCCACAGGCTGCGGCCGCGCCGGACGCATAGGCGAGCGCCACGCCGGAGGCTTCGCGAGAGGCGGCCTCCCGAGGTGGCGCTGCGGCGCGGCGAGGGGGTGCGCCGCGTGCTTTCCTGAAACCCCACGATCACAAGGGCTTGTGCTTTCCGCCCCTCTGCCCGTGTCCCGCAGGGCGCGGGCGGGCGGGCGCCTGCCAATCCGTGCATGAACGGCTTGATTTTCCCTCTGCAAGTCAATAAACGGCCCGCGATGCGAAACCGGGTCATTTGGGGCCCCTGGAAAAGGCGAGGCGTCTTAGAAAGATGGCAAAGGA
>Ga0114904_1001323_pt1 | contig 12147 bp, 14 predicted proteins | sample MalvirDeepMed_s6_FD_83498 | JGI IMG/M metagenome (GOLD analysis project Ga0114904, IMG submission 83498) | Marine viral communities from the Global Malaspina Expedition - Malaspina viral metaG DeepMed_s6 | ecosystem: Environmental > Aquatic > Marine > Oceanic | place: Mediterranean Sea... | reverse complement strand
GGGTTGTATACTGGCGACGAAATGGAACAGGCGGAAATAACGCAACCGACAACCGCCAACAACCACCCAACGTCAAAATTACCCGCTGAAAACGACGCACAACCCGCAACGCCCGCCCAGGTGGAATTTATCGAACGCATGATCAAGTCGCATCATTTCGACCCTGAACGTGCCGCAATAAACGGGCGATTGAAACGGGGCATGACCAAATCCGAGGCGACGACATGCCTGAACTTTTTGGAAAAAGAAAAGGAAAAACGCGCCGCCGTCGAGAATTTTGTTGCCGACCATGCCGCCATCGACCCCGATGCGATCCTCGACGCAATTGACCCCGATGCCGAATTAATAACGGGCGAGGGCGCAATTGGTTAAACAAACGGGGCGGGCGCAATGCCCGCCCCACAACCATAATAAAGGAGGATACTACCATGACACGAAAACGACACGCGGTCAAATACCTAAAAGGTAAGCAGGTTCCGTTGACGGATGCATTTCGTAAGCGCGTTATAAATTTCATGGCGAACTGCGATTTGACGTTGGAGGAAGCCAGGCTCCGCCTCACGCCCGACAAAAACGGAAAGATTCCGAGCAAGAACATATTCCACAACATTGCACACCCCACCAAGCAAAAAAAGATCGGCTTTAACACGTTGGGAAATATTACCAACCTCATAAATGCCTATGAGAACGGCACACCATTGCCGACGGTTCAGGAACATACCGACCAAACGCCCGAACCGGAACGGTTAAATTTCCAACCTCCCCACGATGAAGCAGAATATACCCTCGAATGGCGGGCGGAGGAAAAAGCGCGAAAACGTGAATTGACCGAATGCGTGATTCTGTGTTTGGAATTGATAAATGAGTTGGTGGAATCCGACCGCCAAAAGGCACTAAAAGCGGTTGCCGTATTACATGAGGCCGAAGTATTATAAACGAACGGGGCGGGCATTGCGCCCGCCCCGCAACCATAATAAAGGAGTGAGGCGATAATGACAGCATACGAACAGCAACAACACCGAAAACTACAAAGGCGTATTATAGAACTGGAAGCAGAAGTGAAAAGGCTCAACACACCAACCAACTTCGACCGCAGTTCATTGATCGGGTTCGACGGTGTCATGCCTGACCAGGATACGGTCTATGATAAACATAGCCAGAAATTTCTCGCAGGGATAAAATCCAGAGGCAAAGGCCAGGCAATAAAAAGTTGTGAGATCGAGGAAAAGATGGGCGTACCTGGGACGGTGATCCGCTCACTTGTTCATCAGTTGAGGCGTGAAGGCCATTGGATTTGTTCGTCAGGAAATGGTTATTGGTGGGGTACGCGTAACGAAATAGAGGCGACCAGAGAATCACTTGCCCAACGGGTTCGGTCAATTTGGTCAGTGGTTAAGGGCTTGGACAAGTCGTTGTCGAAACCCGCAAAACAGGAAAAATTGTTTTAATGGAGGAACAACATGACAAATAGCAACGATTTATGTGCCAGATGCCGAACGCCTGAACATTTGCGAACTGGCGACGAAAGAGAAGCATGGATTAATATTGACGATGGCGAGTATATCAATTGCGCCCGATGCAACCCAGGCGGCGCGTTTATCAATTACGGCTTCGACGTTGCACGAATTATTAACTGTGGCGGATTTGGTCGTTACGTTGCCGCCAGGTATGAAAACACCATGTCGCCGCGCGAGGTTGCAATATTGCAACATCAAACGCGATGCGATGTTGAACACAACGCCGAACGCGCCCGCAACGGTTGGGAATAATAAAAACAGGAGGATGCTACGATGCCACGCGGAGGAATAAGGGCGGGGGCAGGTATGCCCCCCAAATACGGCGAACCCACAGTCAGGCGTTCGCTGCGCATACCAAAATCACTTGACGCCCTGGTATGTGCAGAGGCGAAACGCAAAAAAATCAGCATCACCGACCAGATTATTTTTATGCTTTTGGGGCAAACATAACAACATTATTAGGAGTTTCAACTAATGCGCGACTTATTCACACAACCAACGATTCTGTCGTTATTTGACCACTCGGGGCGTTGGTCACAACCCTATGTTGAGGCGGGGTACAATGTCGCCCGCCTCGACATTAAAAAAGGCGGCGACGTTCGCATGATTCGCGCCGACGACCATGACAATGTTGTTGGTATACTCGCCGCGCCGCCGTGTACCGCGTTTAGCGTTAGCGGGGCGCAATATTGGGGCGCAAAAGACGACGACGGCACAACCGCCGATGCCCTATCGTTGGTCGATGCCATTTATAGGTTGGTCGCCGTGTTTCGCCCTGAGTTTTGGGTTATGGAAAACCCCGTTGGTCGGCTCAAGCATTATATCGGATCGCCGCGCATGTGGTTCAACCCCTGCGACTATGGCGGGCATTTATCCGAGGATGAGGTTGACGCCCATGCCGCCGAATTAGTCAGGGTTTACGATCTTGCCCCAGACGTTGCCGAATCAGTCGCCGCAAATACATACACAAAAAAAACAGGTTTATGGGGCGAGTTCTGCCCCGAGTTGCGCCCCGCGCCTGTTGATAAAGTTTTCGTTCTTAAAAGCGCAGCGGCATCGGCGGGCGTTCGTTCTGACGCCTTAAACGATGTCGTCGCCATCGCCTCGGGTGATTGGGAATTACGCGAGGGGGCAACGGTTCGCGTTCAAAACAGCGTATCGAATAGCCAATATTCCTTAGTTCATTTCGCAACCGGAGGCAAATCTGACCGCACAAAAGAATTACGATCAATAACCCCTATGGGTTTCGCCCGCGCATTTTTTGAGGCGAACAACCCCGCGAATTTGGAGAGGAAAGTTCAGCCCACCTGACGCCTCACCGCACGAACACAAACCCCCGACGCTGTTACAGCATCGGGGGTTTGTTATGCTTAAAAGCGAAATGCGGCGGCATTAGGCCATGTCAACAATTTGTATTTTTGCGCCCCCATTTTCGACCGCCAGGGCAACGCGTCGATAAAGGCGCTTGTATGCATTTGCTGAACTGCCAACAACGACGGGTTTCCCGATGTTCGGCGGGTTGTCGCCGACCAGGATACAACCCTCGGAATCTCCCGCCCTGTTTCCGACATGGATATATACGTATTTAAAATTGGGAACGTTCTGTAAATGCAACATGCCCTTGTGCATTGCCCCGAATCTCGACGCATACCGCTTTGTCATGCCGCCCTGGTTGCGTAATTTAATTTGATACGTTCCCGAGGGTATGCGGGTTTTTCCGTCAACCTTTACGGCGCGGGCGGTGTCCTCGATAGTATAACACCCGAGCGAACCGTCAACCAACAACAGCCCCAACGTTTCGGTCGGGGTCGTGTTGTATCTGAAAACCTGTAAAAACATTAAAACAGCCTCGGCTTTCTCATTCTCCCGGTCGGTCTATTTTCAACCTGTCGGCGACTAAAACCATAAACTCGTTCATGTGGTTGAGTTTGTTCCCTGTAGACATCTGGATATCGCCATGCCGAATCACGTTTTTTTCCATTTTAATTATCGCCTCATTCACCAAAGATAAACTTTCGCCGATCTTGATCAACTCAGGTACGACGAGGTTCTCGATGGGCGTTTTGACGCCCTCGTCCCCATTCCGTTTGTTGTTTACCCATTTGAATATCTGCGGGGCATAAATAATTCCCGCGCAAAGGATCGCCCCCTGCATAACGGGCGGCAGCCCTGTGATAAATGTGATAATCGGTTCGACCATTTACTTTTTTACCACCAATTTTTTCAATCCGGAAACGACAATATCGAAAACAATATCGTCCTGTTTCCAGGGGGTGAGTTTTACGATTTTTTCCAGAACGTAAAAAACAACCATGAAATATTCCCAATTTGCCAAAAGGAACGCCATTATTAAACCCCCTAATGTGTTTGTAATTTGCGCATCATTTTTCGTTTTTCGTTTTCTCCATGCGCATTATTTCGTCATGTAAATCGACTAAATCCTCGGCGGTATCAACCGACGCCCCGCGAATAATTACCCCCTCGGGCGGGTCGGCGAACAGGTCAACCAACCACTTCAGGGCGTCCGTCGATAATTCGATTTCCCCAATGACGCCATCGAAACCCTGTTCTGTCAATTCTGATTTGCGAACCATCGGGCGCAAATCCCGACGCAACCGCCGAATGCGCCGACGTTGGCTTTTGAACTTTTCCTCTTGCGTTGGTACGGCGTCAATCAAACCGTATAAACATGCGGCGTCGTTTTGTGTTTCGACCCGTTGAGGCAAAACGATTTCCTTGCCGTCGCGCAACGCCCGAACATGGGCGGTTTCAACAATTAAACGGATCGGAACCTTAATATCTGCCATGTGTTTCCCTCGCGCTTTACGTGTCATGTATTATCTATGCTTTACCTGCGGTGATCGCGGTGTCTTTCCGCGCATCTGTCAGTGCATTAAACTCTGCCTGTCGTTGTGCGTTGATACGTTGATTGAAGATACCGTCCATCTTGCCCTGCACGAAGTCCACAACCTCTATATCGTCGGGTATCGTAGCACTCTGCGCTGCCGATACGACTATCGTGATATTTGCCATTATGATGCCTCCGGTAAAAGTTTTCCACGCAATGCTGGCACGTTATCTTCAAGTTTCTCACACATATCCAAAATCTGTGTATACAGTTGCCAGATAGAACCGTTGTGCATACGAACTGTTTGAGAAAGGTTTTGCAACGGCCTGACTCCTTTTGCCAAGTCGCTCTCGCTTACCTCCCCATATATCCCTGCATCAACCAATGCCTGACGGTCGTAGTTTACGAACTCATCCCACTTGGTTTTTATAATGGTTGCAGGTGAACGCACCATATCTAAAGCCCTTGCCATTTTTGCATCTTCAAATTTGTCAAACGTGCCTACAGTCGCAGAACCGTCTACGTGTAAATCTCCGTCTTCTGCTACGATTAACTTGGTTGCAGAGGCTCCGCTACTGTCAAATGCTCTTACAGCGAAAAGGTTGCTGTCTGCTGTCATTGCCGACTGTGATCCGGCACCATCGTGATCTGATATATAATATTCTACCTGTGACCGTCCCGTCGTTGACTTTGTAGTCTGCCCCTGACCACCATACACCTGAATCTGATATACTCTCACGTTTGCGTCTTCGCAGTAAATACGTTCCAGCAAACCACCCTGCGCTGCATTCAGTTTTGATGCTGAGTAAAAAGTGTCTTCCTCGTCAACGGTAATGCCCCAAGTACTTCCACCACTGTTGCCTGCAATGTCTGAGGACTTCAATGCGAAGATGGCATCATCGGCACCGCCTTGATCTATAGCAAGACCCGATGTCATATTTGTGAAGGTAGAAGTGCCCAAGCCAATCCTCGTCGTTACTTCTAAATTATCCGTAAACGTGCGCCCCCATCGAATGCCCGTTGTGCCTAAACCATCCTCCCCGTCGGTATCACTGCGAACGTCACCACCATGAACCGAATCGCCCGTAAATGTCGTTGTACCCGTCACCTCCAAAGACCCGCCAAAATATGCCCGCGCCGTTCCGTTGCCGTAAAAAGAATAATTTGTTCCGGACCCGCCCGTAACGTTGGAATAATACCCGTATGCGTTCGCCGACCCAACGTGCGTTACCACAACCGACGACCCGTATGTTGTGCCTAAATTTGAGGCATTAGAAGTAACGGCGATATTTTGACCTCGTAAAATCTTAGCGGTTGCCATGCGCCCTTTTATTTCGATCCAATCCCCGACGATATGATCCGCGCTTGAGTTTGACCCGTGATCTATATTGAGAACGCGCCATGCCCCGACGAAATTACCCGAGTATGCGCCCGCGTTTGTATTTTCTTGCCATAGTACACCATCGGCAATTGAAACGCCCCAATCGGTTGGGTTTGAAAAAATCGATAAATCCTGTAAAACGCCTATGTCGATGCGTTTTGTGCCGCCCGTATCGTATGCCTCGACGCCTCGGGTATGTATCTCGGCCGCTATTTGTGCGCCCGTTGTGTCGTAAATTTGCACAAGGTCTATAGAGGTTGCACCCGCAACCGCAACGCCGAGTTGTATGTTTTCAGACGTGTACGCCGTCGCCGCCGCTGTTGTCACCTGTATGCCCGAACTCGCAGCGGATGGGTTAAAATATATGTAATAGACATCGCCCGCTGAAGGTACAGAAACCGCCGTCTGCGCGGCGATGGTATAGGTTAGGGAATCGCCCATGTGCAAATCCCCCCCGCCAACATCAAACGTCGTCTGGCTTTTTGCAGTAAATGAACCCGAGAACCTCGCATGTCTCGCAACGGGCGGAGCAATTCTACCGACGCGGGCGGTTGTATCAAGCACCCCTTGGAGGTTGCTGTTGTGTTCGTTTGCTGCCTGGGCATCGTTGCGGTTTTCTATAACAACGCGACCGATTCCCGGGGCGACCTGCGAGAACGCCGCCAGGGTCGAGGTATGCGAGGAAAGTTTTACCCGCAGCCGTTGCCCCTCGGAATCAAACCCCAACGACAACACCCGCACCGATGCCGCCAACGCCATGCCAGGGTCGACAACGTTGACGGTATCGCCGATTGACAAATCGGCGAATGGGTATTGCGCGGCGTCGATGTTGAAAAGGTCGAGGGCGTTGGGCAAATCATACTCAACAACGGGCGCGTCGTGTTCGTCAAGATAATCAAACGCCATGCGGTATAATTCCCGCGCCCCGTTTTCGCGCACAAATTCGCGGGTCTGTTGTGTGCCTGTAAATGAAACCGCGTCGATATAAAATTCCGCCGCCCCACCTGTTGACTGTATCGTCAGGGTTGCCGTTGTCCCCTCGATTGGTATGCCCTCCAACTCGACCTTAGTCCAATCCGTTCCCGATGTACCGCCCTGGTTTCTATATGACACGCCACCAGTTGCCCCCGTCGTCGTAACCTTGACCTCAACCGAACCCGAAACGATAAAAAGATTGACCGCCGCCGAGTAATGCTCAGAACTGTCCAGGGCGACGGCTTTAGAAACGCCCAGGTTTGCCGACCCCGCTGTTATATGTTGCGACGCGCTGCCATGTTGTATGTAGTCAATGCCCGATTCCTTTGCGACCGTCGGCGTTCCAACTTTTGTCCACCCGGCATGAAGCCCGCTTGCATATGTGCCGTCCATATACCCCGGCGTTATCAATGTGCGGATCGCCTCGAATTGGGTATCTCGTACAACCCCGTCAAATGTCCCGTATGTCGTTTGGCTTGCCGCGTCGGGTACGTATGTCAACTCAACGCCGCTTGCGTCGGTAAATTTGAACAGATCACCCGCTGAAACATCGCTTGGCGTTGTGGTCAATTGTATTGTGTCGTCGTCACCTGTTGACCCCCTGACGGTATCGCCGATAACAAACAAGTCGCCCGCATCGTCGCCCGTCACCATTTTTATTTTAAATGTGTTGTAAGTATCGTTCGACGGTATGCACTTATTGCCCGCAACGGTTATGGTATCGGTCGTGATATCGGAAACCTCAAACAATGCGCCCTCGCAGGTAGCGGGCGGTTCGCCGCCGCCGACGGGGTAAATTTTATTGACGACCTCGGCGCGGCTGAAACGTCGCGCCATGCCCCCGCTGTTTATCGAATATTCAAACCGCACCCCGTTATCTGACCCGCGCGTTTTAAGGTCGATGCTTTCCGGGCTTGTCGATTCATCAATCTCGATTTCTAAATCGGCCTTTTCCGCGATCCGCTGCAACGCCTCCAATACTGTTGTTGTGGATAATTCAACGGATTCGATAATTGTTGTATCGCTTTCGGCATTGCCCCCGCTTTTAATTTGAAACGCCGACGACCCCATCAATTCGGCAACAATTGTTTTGACCGGGATATTGCGATATGGATGCCACCCCGTAACCCTTCCGGTATCGGGATGGGTCAGGGTGAATATTTCCCTCGCCATGTCAGACCATATACGCGCCCCCTCGCATTTGAGGGTATGCCGCCCATCGGTTCTCGCCTGTTCAACAGAGGTCAGGCGATATGTTCGTTTGTCGGTCGAGTCGGCGGGGTTGATCAATTGTATAAACGTGTTTTCTGCCGTAACCAGGGTGAATTTGTCGGCCTCAAACAATACCGCCCGCAATGTATCTTCGACGTTGAGGGTTTCCGATATTTCCCAGACGGCATCGGGCATTGCCGCGACAACCGCCGACGACGAATTTAAAATGTACAGGTCATAACGTGCCATTTTTATACATACCGTTTTTTGTAGTTAATTAAAATTGAGCTTGCACTCTCGCCCGAGGGAAGATAAAAGCATGTTTTTGGCGGGCGGATTAAAGGCCATCCGTTTGTATCCCAATTCGCTAAATCGTTTGTATGTGCAAGGGCGGAGTCGTCAACATGTGTTGCTGTTCCCTTTTCAAAGTCCAAAACAGCGCGGTCGTTGGCGGCGATGGTTCCCGACCTCACCTTATTAACTGAATAGGGGCGCACCAGTTCGGGCGTTCCCATGTACCGCCTGACGGTATCGTCGTCGAGTTGGAAGGGTATCATGGCAACCTGGTCATATTCACACGCCGGGCGCGATCCCGCCGCCTGGTCGCCCAGGTAAACGGTTCCCGACGCGCCCGTAATACCTGTTGATGTGCTGTTGCTCGATACCGCCCCGCCATCGACGTAAATCTTCATGTTGTCGCCGCCGTAACTAAACGCCAAAGCAATAACATCGTCGCTTGTGTGCGTCGAGGCGGTCGTTGTGTTTAGTGTTACCGCCGCCCCGCCGATGGTTTTTGTGAATACCCAATCGTCGTCAGAATTATCCCACCCGATATATATTTTATTGCTCCCGTCAATATAAAACTCGAACAAAACCTGGTCGGCGGCTGTTATTCCGAACTGCGGGCGCACCCATAAAATAACCGTTCCCTCAGTCGGGTTCTGAATCACCGACGCAAACGACGTTGTAAACGTTGCGGCCTGGGCATACCGCCCGCCGCTTATATCCCCAGGTTGGAATTGGTCGATAGGCGTACCCGCCGTGCTTGCGCCGTTCGCGGTTGACCCGTCGATTTTGGTATACTGTAAATTGTAATCGAAATCGGCATAAAAGCTCATATCGGTAATGTAAAACGACGGGGTCGTCGATGCGCCCTGGATCTCGATCACTGGCGCACTTGGCGCGGTTCCAGCCGTCAATACCTCAAACGATGCACCCGATGCTGTTGGCGTCGCCTCCGTTGTCGAGGTTGCTATTGCAAACGGGGTCAGGCGTATAAGCGGCAACGTGAAATTCGCGATCACCTGCCCCGTCGGGTTTGTGCCAACTGCCGAGGCGGTAAACCCGCCCGTATACACGACAGGAAAATAGCGGTCGGTATAATCGGCGGTTTCCAATCGCAACGGGGTAACGAGGTCGAACCCCGACCCGCGCAACGATATAGCCGATGCTTTAAAGGCGTCAAGGTTTGTGCGTAACGCCGCAACCGTCCCCGCCGCAATCTGACCCGTAATTGTAAACGGCGATGGTCTAAACGCCCCCGTCGATGCAACCGCAACATGGCGCGAGGGGAATACGTCAAACGGTACATCAACGGGCGACATGTTCAGTTGTGGCGCGGAGATGGCAACAACCCCAAAGTCGTGCAGATCTCGCCCGCCGATTTTCAGTGTGAAATTATATCCCGAATCTAAAAATGAGGGTCGTGCCATTGTTCACCCCTGAAATTGCAAAAGGTTGCCCGAGTTTATTGACATCAAAAATTTCATATCATTTTGCACCGCCAACGATTGCCCGAGGATGTTGTTGCGTTCGCTATCCTGGGCGCGTTGGGTTTCCAAAACGGCGAGAATGCTGTTGGCTTGCGTTTCGGTTATTTGTTGGGCAACGGTAAACGCGGTTGACCCCGATGTTGCCGCCGCCTGGGGATCGTCGAATGCTTTTAATTCCTGTTGATTAAAAGCAATGGTTCTCTGTGCCTCGTCAACAATGCGGTCGCGTTCTTCCTGGTCAATGACATTATTTTGATAATCCATTATCGCGTTTTGTATATCCCCTTGCGCCGTCGATATTTGCTCTAAAAATACATCCCGCCCTGTAACGGCGGCGGCTATCGTAGTTTTTAGTTTGGGAGTCGTGCTTGGTTCACGACCCACCAACGACTTTATCCCCTTTAGCACTGGCGCAATTGCGCTGATTCCCATGCCTATTGCGCCAAACTGAGCCGCGATTTTCCCAAATCCCGCCGCCATGCCACTTGCTGATTGCCATGCGCTTATCGCCCCTAAACCTTGCCCTACATTGCCGACCGCCCCGCCCACGCGCTGCATACCCAATGCCGACAGCCCGACCTGGATATTGCCCATCGCCGACGCCATCCCTTGTTCAAATGTTTGGGGTATTTTTGAAAATTCATCAGCAATTTCGTGAGACACCAGAGCACCTATATCCTCCATGTCCTCTTCCAATTCATCGGCAGCGGCGTCAATCTCTGCCCATTCTTTCCTTATTACCTCAATTTTTTCCTCGCGAATTCGTTCTATCTCTTCAAGCTCGCCTTCCAAACGTTCCCTTGGAGTTATCTTTGCAATTTCCTGTAGGCGTGTTTTTTCCTTTTCTCTCTCACTCTCTCTCTCTTTCTCTCTCTCTCTTTTCTCTCTCAAATTCGCAATCGACAACGCGATTGCTTTTTTAATAGCCACAGCCATGTCTGCTTGTTGTTTGTCATAGGCTGCTCCAAGTGCTTTGATGTTATCAACGTTCTCCTCCGCCGCCCGCCGCCCCGCTGCTTGTTCCTTAGATATCAATGCCCCCTTAGATGGCGTCGGAACTGAAGAAAGCAAATCAATGGCGGGGAAAATCAATTCTAACCCAGGCAACCCCGCAAACGCATTGCCAAGACCCTTCCCCGACGCCATCGCCGCCGCTTTTTCTTCGACGGTTCCCATTCTCAATAGCAACATGTCAATGCGGTCAATCACCCTCCCGACGGGCGTCGCCAGGGCGTCGCCAATCCTGACGCCCAAGTTTGATAACCTTGACGCCACTACGTCGAGGCGTTCCCCGATTGGTGCAACCTGTTCACCTAATATCTCTGCCCTTTCGGTTGCCTTTACCATGACGGCATTAAAAAATGCCAATCGTTTTTCGGCGTCAGTCGCGCCCTCACCTAACCCCCTGAATGCTTCCTCGGCTTTTATTGTAATGCCCAGGTTGTCGAGGATAAGAGGCGACATGCGACCGATGCCGACAATAAGATCACCGATTGCGCTTGTTGCATCACGCCCAACCGCGCGACCCAACCGCGTCGCCACCTTTGCCATTTCGCCCATTTTATCGGCGGTTACGGGTATGCCTAAAAGTATCGCTTGATTCGCTTGCCTCAACAATTCCAAATCAGTAACCGCGCCGCCAACGCCTCGACGCATTGCCGCCAATATTTTATCGCTATCTTGCCCGATTGATTTGGCTAAACGTTCTGACGACCTTTGCACAACCCTAAATTTATCCGCCATTTTGGTCAGCGCAACCGCCGCGCTGCCCGCCGCCTTAACGGTCTGGAACGACAAATAGGCAACCGCCGCCGCGCCTATTGCCTTCATGGATTTCGACATGCCTTTCGACGATTTGGCAACCGATTTGTCGGCGTCGCTGAATTCTTTTTTGAACTGGTTTGCGCCCTTGACGCCAAAGATAACTTCCAGTTTTTCCCTAAATCCCGCCATTGTTTTCAACCTCGGGTTTAACAAAATACAATGTTAACCGCCTGAACCAATGTGCATTTCTCAAAAGATATACCTTGCCCTCGATTTCGCGCCATACAACCATGTCGCCAGGAAGCAAACTGATTGTTTTGTCCGTTTCCGCGTTTATGACAATAGGGGTTTTTGGAAACGTTGCGCGCGATACGTTTATAACTTCATAATTGGCTTGATTGTTCATTGAGTTTCACCATCGCCGCGCCCAATACAACAACAAACACCCATGACATTTCCCATTTCAATTGCCGGGGCGTGTACCCCGTATTTTTTACGACCAGGGCGACCCATCGGGCGGCGGCGTCGCTTTTTTTTTACCTGTCAAATCTTGCCCCAATATTGCGCCGAGCAGGTCGGCGGGGTCGTTGGCGTCGCGATGCGCCGCCATGATTGCTGTTTGTAAATCAAGGGGCATTGTTAAAAATTCATCGGCGGTCAGGGCTTGGTGTTTGTCGT
>Ga0114904_1001314_pt1 | contig 12201 bp, 8 predicted proteins | sample MalvirDeepMed_s6_FD_83498 | JGI IMG/M metagenome (GOLD analysis project Ga0114904, IMG submission 83498) | Marine viral communities from the Global Malaspina Expedition - Malaspina viral metaG DeepMed_s6 | ecosystem: Environmental > Aquatic > Marine > Oceanic | place: Mediterranean Sea... | reverse complement strand
GGTAGCCGTGCAGCCGGTCGAGCGCCGAATGGTGGTTCTCGATCAGCTGCGCCATGCGGAACGGCAGCCCGGTAAAGGGCAGCTTGTGGCCACCAAGCACGAGATGCTCCGGCCGCGCCAGTTCCGACAGCCGCTCGCAGGATTCGAGCCACTCCGCCACCGGGTCGGCCTCGGGCTCGGTGGCGTAGACGCCGAGATTCGAACTGATGGTCGACAGGATCTGATCCCCGGCCAGAACGAGGTTGTCATCGCGCGACCAGAGCGTCGCGTGCTCGGGCGCGTGGCCGTTGCCGATATGGACGTCCCATTTCCGCCCGCCGATCTCGAGCCGGTCGCCCTGCCGGATGCGGGTGAAGCCCAGCGGCATCGGCCAGACGAAATCGCAGAAGTTGAACGGACGCGCTTTGGCGCGCCGGTCGAACGTGTCGGCCGCCATGCCGCAGCGCCGCCAATAGGCGAGCTCCGCGGGTGGAGGCCGGTCCGCCTCGTCGAGCGTCAGCATCCGCGCAAAGAGCCAGGCGGTGCGGGTGGTGAGCAACTCCGCGCCGCGCTCCTGGAACCAGCCCGCGAGCCCCACATGATCGGGGTGGTGATGGGTCACGAGCACCCGCCGCACCGGCTTGCCCTTGAGCGGCCCAGCCAGCAGCGTCTCCCACAGCGCGCGGCTGCGGGGGGCGGAGAACCCGGTGTCGATCACCGTCCAGCCGTCGCCGTCGTCGAGCGCGTAGACATTGACGTGATCGAGCGCCATCGGCAGGGGCAGCCGCATCCACAGCACGCCCTCCGCCACCTCGACGGCAGCGCCATGCTCGGGCGGCGCCTCGAACGGATAGCGAATGCCGGTGGTCATCGGCTCAGGCCGCGAGATCGTCGGGCGAGATGTCCATCAGATCCGAGTCGTCGGAGCGCACATGCGCCAGAAGGCCCGCGTGCTCGGGCAGGAGGCGGGTGATGTAGAACCGCGCCAGCTTGCCGTGGCTGCCGTCCGGATCGGCCATCGCCGCGCGCAGGTGGTAATGCCCACCCAGCACCCGGGCAAACGCCCGGAGATAGGGCACCGCGGTGCCGAACCGCGCCGGCATCGCCTGACCGACCAGCCACTCGGTGGTCTCGCGCAGGGTCTCGGCGGCCTCCCAGACCGCCGCGGCCAGCTCGGGCATGGTGCCCTTCGCGGCCTCGGCCTCGGCCTCGATCTCGTCGAGCAGACGGGTCGCCGCCTCGCCGCCATCCATCAGCTTGCGCCCGACCATGTCCATCGCCTGAATGCCGTTGGTGCCCTCGTAGATCGCCGTCACCCGCACGTCGCGATAAAACTGCGCGGCTCCGCTTTCCTCGACATAGCCCATGCCGCCATGCACCTGCACGCCCATCTCCGAGACCTCGCAACCGATATCGGTGCCGAAGGCCTTGGCGATCGGGGTCAGGAAGGCGGCCCGCGCCGTCCATTCGGGCGCCCCGGTGGCGCGGCCCATGTCGATCGACACCGCGCAGTCGAGCGCGATGGCGCGCGCGGCGAGGATCTCGGCCTTCATGGTGGCCAGCATCCGGCGCACATCGGCATGGCCGATGATCGTGTCATGGTCGTTCTTGCCCTGCTTGCGCTCATTGGCAAAGGCCAGCGCGTGCTGGTAGGCGCCTTCCGCCGCCCCCACGCCCTGACCGCCAACGCCGAGCCGGGCGTTGTTCATCATGGTGAACATCGCCTTCATGCCGCCGCCGGGCTCGCCGACGATCCAGCCCGTGGCGCCCTCGTAGGACATCACGCAGGTCGGGCTGCCATGCAGGCCCATCTTGTGCTCGAGGCTGACCACCTTGAGCGTGTTGGCCACGCCCGGGTTGCCGGCCTCGTCGGGCAGGAATTTCGGCACCATGAAGAGGCTGATGCCCTTGGTCCCCGGCGCCGCGTCGGGCAGCCGCGCCAGCACGAGGTGGCAGACATTCTCGACCAGATCCGAATCGCCCCACGAGATATAGATCTTCTGGCCGGTGATGGCGTAGGTGCCGTCGCCGTTGGGCTCGGCCTTGGTCGACAGGGCGCCCACGTCCGACCCTGCCTGCGGCTCGGTCAGGTTCATCGTGCCGGACCACTCGCCCGAGATCAGCTTGGGCAGGTAGAGCGCCTTCATCTCGTCGGAGGCGTGATGCTCCAGCGCCTCGATCTGGCCCTGCGTCAGCAGCGGATTGAGCTGCAGCGACAGGCAGGCACCCGACATCATCTCGTTGACCGCCGTGGCCACGGTGAGCGGCAGGCCCATGCCGCCATGCGCGGGGTCGGCGGTGATCGCCACCCAGCCGCCCTCGGCGATCGCCTTGTAGCCTTCGTCGTAGCCCTTGGAGCTGCGCACCACGCCGTTCTCGAGCACCGCCGGGTACAGGTCGCCGTTGCGCTGCAGCGGCGCCATGACCTCGTCGCACATCCGGCCCGCCTCGGTCAGCACCGCGCTGACCATGTCGGGGCTCGCCTCGGCAAAGCGCTCGGTCTCCTGCACGGCCTTGAAGCCGATGACCTTGTCGAGGAGGAAGCTGAATTCGGAGACGGGGGCGCGATATGGCATGGTCAGGGTCCAATCCCGGTTGGCAATGACACGGCGCTCGGATAGTCAGAGCGTCAAATTCTTGCCCGGGAGCCTACTGGCCCCCGCGCCCCTGTCCAACCAAAACGCGGCGTCATAATCCCATGAGCGAGATCGCAACCCAGCGCCTTCAGGCCGATCCCGAGGAGCTTGCCCGCGGGGCCGGGATCCTCCGCAGCGGCGGCCTGCTCGCCTTCCCGACCGAGACGGTCTACGGCCTCGGCGGCGACGCCTGCAACGACCGCGCGGTGGCGCGGATCTACGAGGCCAAGGGCCGGCCCTCCTTCAACCCCCTGATCGTGCACCTCGCCGATCTCGACGCGGTCAAGGCGCTCGTGGTCTGGTCGGATCTGGCCGAGGCCGCCGCCGCGGCGTTCTGGCCCGGCCCGCTCACCTTGGTTCTGCCGCTGCGGGCGGGCGCGCCGGTGTCGAAACTGGTCACGGCGGGGCTCGACTCGCTGGCGGTGCGGATGCCCGCCAACCCGGCGGCGCGGGCGCTGCTGGCCGCGTTCGGCGGCCCCGTGGCGGCGCCCTCGGCCAACCGCTCGGGCCGGATCAGCCCGACCCGCGCCGAGCACGTGCTCGACACCCTCGACGGCCGCATCGAAGGGGTGCTCGACGGCGGGCGCTGCGACGTAGGCCTTGAATCGACCATCCTCGGCCTTGCCGGCAAGCCGACCCTGCTGCGCCCCGGCCGCATCGGCATCGAGACCCTGTCGCAGGTTCTGGGCCGCCCGGTGATGGAGCGCAAGGACCGCGAGCAGATCTCCGCCCCCGGCCAGCTCGGCTCGCATTACGCGCCTCGCGCGCGGGTGCGGCTCAATGCAGCCGACTGGCAGGAGGGTGAGGCCCGGCTCGGCTTTGGCCGGACCGAGGGCGATTGCGATCTGAACCTGTCGCCCTCGGGCGATCTGGTCGAGGCGGCGGCGAATCTCTTCGAATACCTGCACCGGCTCGATGCCGACGGCGCCGAGACCATCGCGGTGATGCCGGTGCCGCATGTGGGCCTTGGCATCGCGATCAACGACCGCCTCAGCCGCGCCGCCGCACCGCGCGACTGACGCGGCCCGGCCCGGCCCGGCGAGCTGTCGTCGTCCCCGACCCGGCGCCCGGCCGCAGCGTCCGGCCTGCCTCCGGCGGGGATATTTCTGGCCAGAAGAAGACAGGGGCGCCGCGCCCGATCTTCTCTGGTTTCAAAATACCTCGGGGGAGTCCGCGCGCCAGCGCGGGCGGGGGCAGCGCCCCCTCTTTCCGGTCACCGCTGCCGGATTGTCCGCCGGTCAGGCCCGGCCGCCCTCGGCCGAAAGCAGGTGCGCCGAGACGCCCATCGAATTCAGCGCCGCCTCCCATTTCGAGGCATCGGCGGTCTCGAAGACCAATTCGGGGGTGGCATCACAGACCAGCCAGCCATTCTCCGCCAGCTCTTCCTCGAGCTGCCCCGGCCCCCAGCCGGCATAGCCCAGCATCGCCATCCAGTGCGCCGGGCCGTCGCCCCGCGCGATGGTCTCGAGCACGTCCAGCGTGCCGGTCATCGCGAAGCCCTCATTGACCTGCAGCGTGGTCAGCCCGGACATATAGTCGGGCGAGTGCAGCACGAAGCCGCGCCCCATCTCGACGGGCCCGCCGAAATGCACCTGCCGCGGTCCGAGCCCCGGCGAGGGGGTGATCGAGAGCTGTTCGAGCAGCGCCGCCATGCTCACATCCGCCGAGGGCTTGTTCACGATCAGCCCCATCGCCCCCTCTTCGGAATGAGCGCAGAGATAGATCACCGAATGCTCGAAGCGCGGATCCCCCATGCCGGGCATGGCGATGAGGATCTTACCGGTGAGATCGGTCGGCTCGGGGGCGCTGTCCATGAGAGGGGCTTTCCGTACAGTGTCAGTCCTCAACATGGCCCCCGCCCCCGCGCGAGGCAAGGGAGGAGGTGCAACAGATCGAAACGGACACGGCAGGCTCGACTCAATGTGACTTGGCATTTCAGCGCGGACTCGCCATGTGATCTCGCATGTTGCGCCGCCTGACCTCAGCCCTTGCCACCTGCCTGGCCCTTGCTCTGCCCGCCGCCCCCGCCCTCGCGCAGGAGCCGGTGGAGGCACAGCTGCTGCCCGGCTGGCGGCTGGCCAATGGCGACCACGTGGCGGCACTGCACCTCGCGCTTGCGCCGGGCTGGAAGACCTACTGGCGCGCCCCCGGCGAGGCCGGCATCCCGCCCTCCTTCGACTGGGCCGGCTCGGAGAATGCCGGCCGCATCGATGTGCTCTGGCCGACCCCCCACGTGTTCTGGCAGTCGGGCATGCGCTCGGTCGGCTACAAGGACGAGCTCGTGCTGCCGCTGCGCATCACGCCCCGCGGCGACGGCCAGATCGCGCTCAAGACCGAGATGCATCTTGGCCTGTGCAAGGACATCTGCCTGCCGCACACGCTCAGGATCGACGCCACGCTGCCCGCCGGTGGCAAGCCCGATCCCCGCATCGCCGCCGCCATGGCCTCGGCGCCGTTCTCCGAGGCCGAAGCTTCGGTCCGCGCGGTGCGCTGCAGCGTCAGCCCCGCCAAGCGCGGCCTCAAGCTGCGCGCCGAGATCGACATGCCCCAGGCGGGCGGTCGCGAAGAGACGGTGGTCGAGAGCGGCCAGCCGACGGTCTGGGCCGCCGAGCCCAAGACCCATCGCGAAGGCGGCACGCTGGTCACCGAGACCAAGCTCGTGCACATGGACGGCAAGCCCTTCATGCTCGACCGCTCGCGCCTGCGCATCACCGTGTTGGGCAAGAGCCACGCGGTCGATATCCAGGGCTGCGACAGCTGAGACGCCGCGCGCCGGTCCGCGGCTGACGCCTTGCGCGCCCGGCCTCAGGCCGACCCGGAGCGCCGGCTGAGCGCGAAGGCCAGCGCGGCGATGGCCCAGATCACCAGCACCGCCGCGCCAACCCCACCCGCGAAGAGCAGGAACCCCGCCATCATCGGCGAGAGCATCCCGAGCGCCGGCAGCGCCAGCGGCGGCCAGAGCGCGCCGGTGACCGCGGCATGGCCCATGGTGGCGGCGAGCCACACCAGCACGCCCGCGAAAACCACCAGCATCAGCGCGCGCACCCGCGCGCGACGGAAGCGCAGGCCGCGACGGAAGGCGGCGACATGGCGCGCGATATCATGCTGCACGGCGATCAGAGCCGGCACCACCAGCAGCACCAGCACCATGCCGAACCCCAGCCCGTAGCACAGCGTGATCACCGTGGGCTTGAGGAACTGCGCGTCCGCCGAGCGCTCGTAGAGCAGCGGCGCGAGGCCGAGCACGGTGGTGGCGGTGGTCAGGAACACCGGACGCAGACGGTCGGCGGCGCCATCGACGATGGCCTGAAGGATGCCTCGGTCGGGGGCGTATTCATCGATCTGCGTCACCAGCACGATGGAATCGTTGATGATGATGCCGGTCATGCCCAGCAATCCGACCACCGTGAACATCGACAGCGGCACATCCCACGCGGCGTGGCCGTAGATCGTCCCGACCAGTCCGAAGGGAATGATCGACATCACCACCAGCGGCCGGGTCCAGCTGGCAAACACCCAGGCCAGCACGAGGTAGATCCCCAGCAGTACCAGGATCAGCCCGGTCAGGGCGTCGGCAAGAAACGCGTCCTCCTGCTCGGAGAGCCCCGCAAGGCGCCACTCGACCTGCCGTGTGGCGGCGATCTCGGGCAGGATCTCCTGCTCGAGCGCCTGCATCACCTCGGTGGCGCGGGCCGGATCGTCCTCGGAGATGTCGCCGATGACCGAGATCACCCGCAGCCCGTTCTCACGCCGCACGGTGGAAAAGCCGGTGCTGCGCGAGACGCTGACGATATCGGCCAGCGGCACGTAGGCGCCGTCGGGGGTGCGCATCTGCATCCGTTCGAGGAAATCCGCGGTCTGCTCACCCTCGGGCAGCTCGACCCGGATCGCGGCGCTGCGCGGGCCGTCGGGATAGGTCGCCGCCTCGATCCCGGCCACCCGGTTGCGCAGCACCCGGCCCAGCGCGTCGATGGTGAAGCCCAGCGCCTTGCCCTGCGGCGTCAGCTCGAGCACCAGCTCGTCCATGTCGTAGGAGAGGTTGTCCTCGACGCCCGAGACCTCGGGGAAGCGCAGGACCGCCTCCTGCAGGTCGAGCGAGGCAGCCTTGAGCGTATCCGAATCAGCCCCGTAGAACTGCACGTCGAGCGCGTCACCGCCGGGGCCCGACCGCCAGCCGCGGAAGCTGACGATCTCGAGCAGCGGATGCCGCTCGACCGTCTCCTGCAGCTCCGCCACGAAGGCGAAGCTCGAATAGGGGCGCAGGTCAGCGTCGATCAACTCAATCGAGATCGCCCCGAGCTGGTCTTCGTCCTTGTTTTCGGCCCCCGCCAGCGATGGCCCGGAATTGCCGCCGATCTCGGCGATCATGTAGTCGATGGGATTGCGCCCGTGGCGTTCCTCATAGGCGCGCCCCAGCGCCTCGACGCTTTGCTGCAGAAGGCGCATCTGGGCCAGCGTGTCCTCGCGCGCGGCGCCGGGCGCCATGGCGTAGTTTCCGCTGATCGAGGGCTGCTCGGGCGAGTTGAAGAAGCGCCACTGCACGTCACCGCGGATGAACAGCGCCGCCTGCGAGGCGAAGGCCAGCACCGCGAGCGCCAGCACAACGTAGCGGCCCCGGATCACCCCCACCATGAGCGGCCGGAACAGCCGCTCGCGCACCCAGCGGAAGCCGCGATTCACCAGCCGCGAGGGCAGGTCGTACCAATGCTCCTTCTTGGCCGAGGCGATGGCATGGGCCATGTGGTTGGGCAGGATCAGGAAGCATTCCACCAGCGAGGCGATCAGCACCATGATGACGGTGAAGGGAATGTCCTGGATCATGTCGCCGAAGCGCCCGCCGATGGCGGTCAGGCCGAAGAAGGCGATGATCGTGGTCAGCGTCGAGGAGAACACCGGCAGCGCCATGCGCTGCGCCGCGGTCTCGGCCGCCTGTACCGGGCCCAGCCCGTGCCGCGACATGTGATCGGCGTGTTCGCCCACCACGATGGCGTCGTCGACCACGATGCCCAGCGTGATGATCAGCGCGAAGAGCGAGATCATGTTGATCGTCAGTCCCGAGGCGTACATCAGCGCCAGCGCCGCCAGCATGGCGGTGGGAATGCCCGCCGCCACCCAGATCGCGATGCGCGCGTTGAGAAACAGGAACAGCAGCACCACCACCAGCACCAGCCCCATGGCGCCATTGTCGAGCAGGATGTTGAGCCGCCCCGAGATCGCCTCGGCGCGGGTGCGGATCAGGTCGACCCGGGTGCCCTCGGGCAGCGAGGCCTGAAAGTCGCGCGCGACCTCTTCGACCTGACGCTGGATCTCGATTGCGTCGCCCTGCGCCGAGCGGTCCACCCGCACCGAGATCGCCGGGTTGTCGCCGACGAAATAGGTCCGCGCCCGGTCGATCCCCTCGCGCCGCACGCGCGCCACGTCGCCAATGGTGAGCTTGGTGCCGTCCGCCTCCGAGCGCAGCACGATCGCCTCGATGGCCTCGGCGCTGCGTGTCTCGACCCCGGTGCGCACCCGGGCATTGGCGCCGCTCACGTCACCGGCCGGGTTGGCGTTGACCTCGCCGGCGATGGCGTCCGAGATCTCCTGCATGGTCACGTCGTGGCCGATGAGGTTGCGGGACGGCACCTCGACCACGACCTGCGGTGCGGCGACGCCGCGGATCGTGGTGCGGGTGACGCCCTCGGCAAAGAGCCGGATCACGAACTCGTCGGCAAAGCGGCCCAGCTGATCGACCGCCACCGGGCCGGTGATCACTACGTCGGTCACCCGGTCGCGCCAGCCCCCGCTGCGGATCGTCGGGTCGTCGGCATCCTCGGGCAGGTCGGTGACCGTGTCGATGGCGGTCTCCACATCGTCGACCGCCTTCATCATGTCGTAACCCGGCTCGAACTCGAGCTCGATCTCGGCGCTGCCCTCGCGCGACATGCTGGAGGTGTCGACCACGCCCTCGACCGCGAGCAGCGTCGGCTCGAGCAGCTGCACGATGCCGGAATCCACGTCCTCGGCCCCGGCGCCGTCCCAGCGCACGTTGACCGTGACGTCGTCGTCGATCACGTCGGGAAAAAACTGCGCCCGCATGTTCGGCCCGGCGAGCAGCCCGGCCACCACGAGGATCACCAGAAGCAGGTTCGCGACGGTCGGGTGGCGGGTGAAATAACTGAGGACGCCGCTGGCCTGTCCGGGGATCTGGCGCATCGGTCAGCCTCCCATCCGGGCTTCGATACGCTGCACCACGCGCGCCGGAACCCTGTCCTGCGACAGCTGGGCGAGGATGCGCTCCTTGTCACCGTCGGGCATTTCGTTCGCCCCTTCGACAAAGGCCATGAGACGCGCCCGCCGGTCGTCGGTCAGCTCGAGCATCTCGGCCTGCCTGCGCGGGGCCTCTGAGGCCGCAGCCGCGCGCAGCGGCCGCACCTTGATGCCGGCGCCCAGAAGCGGGGTGCGCTGCATCACCACGTCGCGCCCCTCGAGCCCCTCGCCGCGCAGCAGCACGTCGTCTCCCTGACGCCGCACCAGCGTGACCTGCACGCTCTCGAGCCGCTCGTCTTCTCCGACCACCAGCACCGCGCCTGCCGGATCGAGTGCCGTCGCAGGCAGCCGCGCCACCCGCTCGAGCGCCGGCTCGACCACCTCGACGGTGACGAAATCGCCGGGCTTGAACCCCGCCGCCTGATCGAGCGTGGCATAGAGCACCCGGCCGGTCTGGCCCTCGCCCACCGCCGCGCCCTCGCGCGAGAGCGTGCCCGTGGCCACGAGGTTGCCGCCGTAGAGCTCCAGCCGCGCCGTCACCGGCACCCGCCGCAGCCGTCCGCTGTCATCCAGCAGCCGCGCGTATTGCAGGGTCGAGACCCGGAAGGCGACTTCGAGCGCGTCGGGATCGATCATCACCGCGAGCTGCTCGTTGGCCGAGACGCGCCGCCCGGCCACCACCGCCACGTCGCTGAGCTGGGCCGCGAACTCGGCGCGGATCTCGGTCTCGTCGACCCGGCGCTGAGCGTCGTCCCGGGCAATTCCCGCGCGGGTCAGGCTGGTCTGCGCCTGATCCACCCGCGCCTCGGCCAGCGCCAGAGACTGCCGCGCCGTGACCACCGCCTGCCGCGCCGACGAGGCGCTGAGTTCCGCCTCCTCGACCGCCGCGGCGGTGCCGACGTCGCGCGCCGCCAGATCGGTCTGGCGCTCGAAGGCGCGTTGCCGCAACGCCGCCTGCTCCCGCGCCGCCGTCAGCGCATCCTGCTCGAGCGCCACCGCCCGGCGCGCCTCGCGCAGCTCGGCCTCGGCATCGACTACGGCGCTCTCGGTGCGCGCCAGCTCGGCTTCCATGTCGGCCGGATCGATGCGCGCCAGCACCTCGCCCGCCTCGACACGGCCGCCTTCGACGAAATCCGGGGCCAGATCGATCAGCGTGCCCTCGATGGCGCTGCGCAGTTCCAGCGTGCGGCGGCTCTGCACCTCGCCAAAGGCGGTCAGAACCGGCGTCACCGTCTCGAAGCGTGCCGGTGTGACGTTGACCGCGAAGACCCGCTCGCGCGCCTCTGGCACGCGCGGTTCGTCGTTCAGCCGCGCCTCGACCGCATCACGCACCAGCGCCCCGGCATAGACCAGGAGGCCGAGCGTGAGAGAGAGCAGAAAGAGCCCGACGAGGCTCTGACGAAGGAAACGCATGCCGTAACTTCCCGTTGTGTCGGGTTCTGAAGACCCTTTCAGGATATCATATGTGTGCGGTGATGGGCGCGCACGACCGAAGTCATACGCGCGAGATCATCACTTCCGTCGCTGATGTTCGTCGAGACGAGGAAAAATCTCGACAAAATTGCAGGGCCGGTGCCGGTAATCGAGCTGGAAGGCGAGGATCTCGTCCCAGGCATCCTTGCAGGCGCCGGTGCTGCCGGGCAGTGCAAACAGGTAGGTGCCGCCCGCCACGCCGCCGGTGGCGCGGCTCTGCACCGCGCTGGTGCCGATCTTCTGCATCGAGACGATGGTGAAGACCGTGCCGAAGGCCTCGATCTCCTTCTCGTAGACATCGCGATGCGCCTCGACGGTCACGTCGCGCCCGGTGAGCCCGGTGCCGCCGGTCGACAGGATCACGTCAATGTCGCTGTCGGCGATCCAGGCGCGCAGCTGCGCGGCGATCCTGTCGCGGTCGTCGGTACAGATCGCCCGCGCCGCGAGGTCGTGCCCGGCCTCGGTCAGCCGCTGCACCAACGCGTCGCCGGAGCGGTCCTCGGCAAGCGAGCGCGTGTCGCTGACGGTGAGCACCGCGATGCGGACGGGGATGAATTGCTTGGTTTCGTCGATACGGGACATTCCGGGCTTCCGAAGAATTCTCAGTGGCAGGGGGCGGTCACGGGCAGGCGCGGCGTCTCGAAGATCTTGCCGAAGCGCCGCAGGGACCGATCCTCGGCGATATGCGCGGCAAAAGCCAGCGGCGCGGCGTCGCGGGCCGCACACGAGAGCGCGAGCGTGGCGCGTTCGCGCGCCAGCGCCGCCTGCATCGCGCCGCGCGCCTGCGCCTGATCCATCGCCGGAACCGTGTTGGCGGCAAAGAACGCCACCCCGCGCAGGAGTTGCCCCGCCACCCGGTCGCGCTGCGCCTCGGAAAACAGGTCCGGGCAGCTCAGCACCGCCGCCGCGGCCGTCACCAGACGCTCGAGGGCGCAGCCCGCCGGGCCCCAGCCGCTCTGGTCGGTGGCGCGCACCCGCGCCCCGCGCCGCTCGACGATCACCGGCCCCGGCAACTCCAGATATTCCGTCCCCGGCGACGGGCGCTGCACCGCGTCAGCCTCGCGCTCGAAAAGCAGGTCATAGTCGATGGTGAAGCCCGGCGCCTCGGCACGGGCCGGGCCGGCCACGAGCGCCGCGGCAAGACACGCGGCGCAGAGCCGGCTCACGATCCGGCCCGGAGCTTTGCCCTGAGCTCCAGCAGGTCGGCCCACGCCTCGCGCTTCATCTGCGGCTGGCGCAGCAGGTAGGCGGGATGGAACATCGGCAGCGCCGGCAGGCCCTGTGCCTCGGCCCATTTGCCGCGCAGCCGGGTGATGCCACGCTTGCCCAAAAGCGCATCGCACGAGATGTTGCCCATCACCACCAGCACCTCGGGCGCCACCAGCGCGATGTGCCGCTCGAGGAACGGCGTCAGCATGGCGATCTCGTCGGGCCTGGGGTCGCGGTTCTGCGGCGGGCGCCAGGGCAACACGTTGGTGATATAGACGTTCTCCGCCCGCGACAGGCCGATCGCCCCGAGCATGCGGTCGAGCAACTGCCCGGCCCGGCCCACGAAGGGCTTGCCCTGCAGGTCCTCGTCGCGCCCCGGCGCCTCGCCCACGATCATCACCCGCGCCGGCGCCGCGCCGTCGCTGAACACGAGGTTGCGCGCGCCGCGCCTGAGTTCGCAATGCTCGAACGCCGCCATCGCCTCGCGCAGATCGTCGAGCGTGGCCGCCGAAGCCGCGGCCTGCTCCGCCACCGCCACCGGGTCCGGCCCCTCGTCGATCTTGGGTGGCGGCACCGCGCCGCCCCCGGCCGGCGCCTGCGCGACGGCTGCGGCGGCCCGAGCGGCCTGCAGTTCGACCTCCGCGGCAAAGCGGTC
>Ga0114904_1001295_pt1 | contig 12293 bp, 13 predicted proteins | sample MalvirDeepMed_s6_FD_83498 | JGI IMG/M metagenome (GOLD analysis project Ga0114904, IMG submission 83498) | Marine viral communities from the Global Malaspina Expedition - Malaspina viral metaG DeepMed_s6 | ecosystem: Environmental > Aquatic > Marine > Oceanic | place: Mediterranean Sea... | reverse complement strand
TAAGGGAATATTACAGTCAGGCTAAGCAGGACGGTATTGAATACCAATTGAGTGACGCATCCGAACTAATTACCGAATCCGTTAAAGATAGTAAATTAAAAGATAAAACAGACTTAGGATCAACTCACCTGGTAAAAGAATTTATTTCACTAGCTAAATGGAGGGCAGAACGGTTAAAACCTAGAGTTTATGGCAAGAATGATATTAATTTGAAGCATTCAGGTGATCCTGCTGCGCCTTTAATTGTTAAATGGAGCAATTAAAACCATTGATTTTATTAGATAATGTTTAAAAATATCTAAACAATAAATTCATGTTGTCTATACTCTTATATAACAACACCAGGTCCAGCAGCTCCAGAAATTTAAGAATTTAATAAGATATTTTATTAAACAACATGACTCCAACATACTTATTAAAAATAAGTATTGAATTTATTAGATAATAAGAGGAACGAATTGATTATTATTCAATTTGTTTTATTTATTGGTTATTTACTGAGATTTTAGGCGGTTTTCAAGCGACCCCACCGCCGAAAAAAAAACTGACGCCATGTTAATATTGATAGGACCCACACACAACTAAACAAAGAATTTTATGTACGATTTTAATGACAAACAATCTGGCTATCCAGCAGTGGTTTATGTAATGGAAAACAACAATTCCGTAATTATCCACTTTGGCGGATTTGATGATTTTAAGGAAGCTAAAACTTTCTCTAAACACATTATGAATGAGCTTGGCATTGAAAGATTGTTCGTACCGCAGAATGTTACCATACATTAGGGGGTTTTAATTTAAAATGCCAGAGATTGTCATTCCGTACAAGCCAAGAGAACTGCAAAATTTTTTGCATGAAAAAATTGATATACACCGGTTTAATGTTTTAGTTCTGCACAGAAGGGCAGGCAAAACCGTAATGATGATAAATCATTTAATCAGAGCAGCTCTAACCAACCCTTTGCCAAACGCCAGATATGCCTTTATTGCTCCAACCTTCAAGCAAGGTAAAAGCACAGCTTGGGATTATATCAAGCAATTTGCAGGTAAAATTCCTGGTACAAAATTTAACGAATCAGAACTTAGATGCGATCTGCCTAACAATAGTCGTATTACAATTCTGGGTGCGGAAAATGATGCAGGGATCAGAGGTATATTTTTAGATGGCTGTGTTTTTGACGAAACCCAAGAGATAAAGCCAACTTTATTTCCTGAGATCATTAGACCGGCTTTGGCAGACCGAAAGGGCTGGTGCGTATTTATCGGCACACCGAAGGGCAGAAATTATTTCTACGAACTTTACAAGGATGCGGCAGACAAGAAGGGATGGTACGCCTGTAAGTTCAAGGCAAGTGAAACTAAAATTTTAGACGAAGAAGAATTAAGTGCCGCAAGATCGGTCATGTCTGAGGACTTGTACGATCAAGAGTTTGAATGTTCTTTTCAGGCAGCGATAACTGGTTCTTATTATGGAGCTGCAATAGAACAATTAGAGTCACAGGGCAGGATTACAGAAGTTCCTTATGATGACAACCTTGATGTTGAGACATGGTGGGATTTAGGTCTTAATGACAGCACCGCCATCTGGTTTGTCCAAAAGTATAAGGGTGAAATTAGACTTATTGATTATTATGAAAATGCTGGATATGGCCTAGATCATTACACATCCATTTTAGATCAAAAGAATTATGAATACTCAAAGCACATAGCACCCCATGATATTAAGGTCAGGGAGCTTGGCAATTTTGGCAAGTCAAGATTGGAAAGTGCTTTGGAATTAGGTATTGCCTTTGAAGTTGCACCAAAACTTTCCATTGAAGATGGGATTGAGGCGGTCAGAAAAGCACTTCCTAATTGCTGGTTCGACAAAAACAAATGTCAGCAGGGTGTTGAATTTTTAAAAGCCTACCAAAAAAGGTGGGATGACAAGAACCAGTGCTTTAGAAACAAACCCATGCACAACTACGCATCGCATTGCGCTGATAGTTTTAGAACAGGGATTACAGGAGAGGGCGCAAAATTAACTGATTGGAAAAAAAGCATTCCAGTCAATACGAATTATATAGTTTAATATGGCAAAAATATCAGATACAGAATTACAATCCGTTATTAGCAATGAGATTACCAATGCTCTAGGGTTTTTGGGCGGCAATCTTTCATCACAAAGAAAAAAATCACTGGAATATTATCTAGGTGAAAAGCTAGGCACAGAAATAGACGGTAGATCACAGGTAGTCTCAACTGACGTTGCGGACACCATTGAAACCATCCTGCCAAACCTACTTAGAATTTTTACAGCAAGTGATAATGTCGTTCGCTGCGAACCGGTTAAGGCGGAGGATGTTGCTTTAGCGGATCAGGCAACGAACTATGTTAATTATATTTTTAACAAGGACAATCCAGGTTTTAGTATTTTATACACCTGGTTCAAGGATGCTCTTTTAGAAAAAAATGGAATTGTAAAAGTTTTCTGGGATGAGTCGGTTAGGACCGAACAGGAAACTTATAAGAATTTAAGCGAAGAGGATTATCAATTATTATTAAATGATGACAATGTTGAAGTTGTCAGCCAGGAGGAATTTATTGATGAAAAGGCTCAAAAGCAGTTGCAGGAAGTTAAAGAATTGGCGGAAGCTCAAGGGCAGGAAATTGAAACGCCTGTTCCAATGCTACATAACTGCATTATCAAAAGAACTAATGAATTTGGTGGGGTCAAAATAGAAAATGTACCGCCTGAAGAATTTTTAATTTCAAGAAGCTCTAAATCCATTGAGGATGCAAACTTTGTGGCTCACCAGGTGGCAAGAACAAGGTCCGAACTTATTGAAATGGGTTTTGATCCTGAAGTGGTGGACTCTTTGCCGGCAACACAGAATGTATTACACAGTACGGAAAAGCTTACAAGGTTTGGCGATATAGATGAAAATCCTTTCAAACATTCAACGGACAAATCTACCGAACAAATACAAATTTATGAATGTTATATCAAGCTGGATTACGATGGCGATGGCATAGCGGAACTTAGAAAAGTTTGTGTAGCAGGTGGTTCTGCAAATACAATTCTATCCAATGAAACAGTAGACAATAATCCTTTCTGTTCATTAACGCCTATTCCAATGCCTCACAGATTTTATGGCAGATCAGTTGCGGAACTGGTTGAAGATATTCAACTGGTTAAATCAACTGTTATGAGACAGTTGTTGGATAATATGTATCTAACAAACAATAACAGGGTTGCCATCATGGATGGTATGGTCAACCTGGACGATCTTTTAACATCAAGGCCTGGTGGAGTGGTTAGAACTAAGCAGCCGCCTCAACAAGTTATGATGCCGATGCAATCGCAAACGATTTCACAACAGGCATTTCCATTATTAGAATACCTGGATACAGTTAGGGAAACTAGAACTGGCGTAACTAGATACGCACAAGGTCTGGATGCAGACAGTTTAAATAAAACTGCTACAGGAATTAATACCTTAATGACGCAAACACAAATGCGTATGGAATTAATTGCCAGAATATTTTCTGAAACTGGAGTTAAGGATTTATTTAGAAAAATATTTGAACTGACGGTTAAATATCAGGACAAGGAAAGAATTGTAGAACTGAACAACCAGTTTGTACCGGTTAGACCGACAGAATGGAAGGACAGATATAATATTACAATTATAGTTGGTTTAGGATCAGGTTCAAAAGAACAACAGTTAGTTATTTTAAATAATATTCTGGAAAGACAGGTTCAAGCCTTCAATCTACAGGGTGGACAGGAATATCCAATGGTTTCCTTAAAAAATATTTATAATACTTTATCTAAAATGATAGAAAACGCTGGATTGAAAAATGTAGAAAATTACTTTGTTAATCCTGATGTAGGCAAACAAATGGTACAGCCTAAACCGCCTGCACCGCTAACGCCAATTGAAAAAATAGAATTTACCAGAATTGCAAGTGAAGAAAAACGAAAACTTACAGAGCTGGAACTGGAGAATAAGAAAATTAGAGCTGAAACAGCAGAGGCTATTCTTGGTTTTGAAATTAAAATTAAGGATATGGAACTGAAATACAATACTCAGATTGACATGGCTAAAATGAAAGCGGATGCCGATCTGGATAAATTGGTAACAGGAAATAGAAATAAAACTTTTTTAGCAGCTCAAAAATCATCTAACGCACTAGAACAACAGATTAATAGTTTAAATGAACAAAGACGAACAACAGAGGCTCCAGCAGGAAGTAAGCCAGTCGAACAAGGCTAAACAACTTTTAGACAATCCTTTATTTAAAGAATCGTTAAGCAAACTAAAACATCTTTACAATGAAAGTTTATTAAATACCGGTGCAAAGGAAACTGAAACTAGGGAAAAACTTTGGCTGGCCTATAATATTGTGGGAAAAGTTGAACAGCATATCCAAGAAATACTGGACACAGGAAAACTTGCTAATAAACAATTAGAGGATTTTAGAAACCCTATTAAGGAACAGAAGTTTTAATGGTGCCGACTGTCTGATTCGAACAGACCACCTGCCGATTACAAATCGGCTGCTCTACCAAATGAGCTAAGTCGGCATTTACAATATGTTTACAACAAAATTAAAAAATTCTAAACAAGTAAGTTTAGGATAAGTCAACCTCACAAGAGGAACTTAACTAACAAGGAAAAACAATGTCAGACAATCAAGCCAACCCAACGAAGGGAGCTGAAACTGATTTGCAAAAAGCTGCAAAATCAATTACAGGTTTGTTGAATCCAGTTGCAGAAGAAAAAAAAACTGATACAACAGACATCCCTGAAAAAGAACAAAAACAGGAAGTACAAGAAAAACAGAATTCTCCTGAACCACAAAAAGAGGAATCCTCAACAGAGGAACAACCGGAGGTCCAGGAAATAAAGGAAGAAGAATCGAAAGAGGAAGCTTCCGAAGAAGTATCTCAAGAACAAACAAATGAGATTCCACAAGAACAGGATTCCACCCACAAGGTCAAAGTTGCAGGTCAAGAATTCGATGTCACCTTAGAAGAATTAAAAAATGGTTACTCAAGAGATGCGGACTACAGACGAAAGACTGAAGAACTTTCTTATGAAAAGAAACAATTTATGTCTGAGTCTGAAAAACAAAGGCAAGACTATTCCTCAAAACTTAATGAGTTGAATCAGTTAATGTCCGTTGCCCAGCAACAGCTAAACACAGAAGAAAATTCTGTAGATTTAGAAAAGTTGTATGAAGAAGATCCAACTGAAGCTGCAAGGATTGAACATAGACTAAGACGAAAGCAAGAAAAGCTTAATTCAGCTATGGCTAAAACGCAATCTGAGCAGAATAAACAATTTGAAAGTTTTTTAGACGATCAAAAAAAAAAACTGACATCAAAAATGCCAGAATTTTCTGATCCTGATAAAGCTAGTAAATTAAAATCTTCTATGAAAACTACTTTGACTAATTATGGTTTTAATGACCATGAAATTTCACAAGTATATGACCATAGAATAATTATGTTGGTGAACGATGCCATGAAGTATCGAAGTATGCAAAATTCAAAACCGAATCTAGCAAAAAAGATTACTAAACCTGGCAAAGTTTTTTCATCAGGAGTGAAAAAGGACAAAAACGAACTCAATCTCACTAAGCGAAAGGAAAAGTTAGGTCGTTTAAAAAAGACTGGAAACATCAATGATGCAACCAGTATTTTTTTAGACATGATTAACAACAAACAACAATAACTTAGGAGACAAATAATATGGCACAAGTAAGTGGAACATATAGTACCTATGATGCTGTTGGAGAAAGAGAAGATCTTTCTAATGTAATCTATAATATCAGTCCTACTGATACGCCTTTCATGTCGGCAATCGCTAAAGCGAAAGCGTCTATGACAAACCATGAATGGCAAAAAGATTCATTAGCTGCTGCTTCAGGAACAAATGCAGCAATTGAAGGTAACGAAGTAACTTTCTCTGCACCATCGGCTACAACAAGGCTTGGAAATTATTCTCAGATTTCAACTAAATCTGTAATAGTTACAGGCACAGTAGATGCAGTGAATAAAGCTGGTCGTAACAACGAACTGGCTTACCAAATCTCAAAAGCTTCAAAAGAGATTAAAAGAGATATGGAAACTTCACTTTGCGCTAACAACGCTAAAGTTGCAGGTAACGACACAACTGCAAGAGAACTAGGCGGAATAGAGTCTTGGATTGCTACAAATGACGTTATGTCATCTGCTGGTAGTCCATCTTCACCAACTGGTGATGGATCAGACGCTAGAACGAATGGTACGCAAAGAGCTTTCACAGAAGCACAACTCAAAGCAGCTTTAAAACTGGTTTGGGACGCTGGTGGAGATCCCACTATGGTTATGTGCGGCTCTTTCAATAAGCAGAAACTTTCTGGCTTTACTGGCGGATCTACAAGATTCGATCCAGCAGAGAATAAAAGATTGGTTGCGGCTGTAGAAATTTACGAAAGTGATTTCGGAGCATTAACCGTAGCACCAAACAGATTCTCTCCAGCTAGATCGGTTCACATTATCACACCTGATATGTGGGCTCTTGCTTTCTTGAGAGACTTCCAACTGGAAGATCTTGCAAAAACTGGTGACGCATCAAAACAATTCCTATTAGCGGAATATACGCTTGAAGCTAGAAACGAAGCTGCTTCAGGTGGAGTTTTTGATTTAACAACATCATAATCCATAACAGGATAGGATAAGGCGGAGCAATCCGCCTTGTTCATTTAACAACAACAATTTTGTTTGGTCTTTGAAGTCTTTAAGGCGGAACGAAGCAAATAAAGGAAAAAACAATGAGAACATTAAACGACTATTTTTTAACTGCAAAAATAACTGACATCAGTACAGCAGGTTCAACTTTTGTACCTGTGCCTGATGGCGGAGATGTTATAAAAATTATAACATCTATTAAAAATGCAATATCAACTGCTAACGCAGCTTTGACTTGGGAAATTGGCGGAACAGCTATGACTGGCTCTGCAATTACAGTTACTCAATCTGGTTCTGCGGCAGGCGATGTAGATACATCCGAACCAACAGCTGAACGTAGAGTTGAAGAAGATGGCACTATTGAAATGATTACTAATGGTGGATCATCTACAGCTTGTGAATGTGTAGTGACATTCGTTATTAGAAGATAATTACAAAATAATGGGGAGGCTCTGACCTAGCGGTTTTTCCTCCCCTTAACCAAAGGAAACGATTATGCCAAAAGTGGGAAGAAGAAAATTTTCATATACTAAATCAGGAATGAAAAAAGCTAAATCCTATGCAAAGAAAAAGGGCAAAAAAGTTAAATATAAAAAATAAGGAAAATAAAATGAGTATAAATTATGGTTTAAGACATGGAACAACTCAAACAATATCAGTAGCGGCATCAAGCGCAGCAATCAGCACAGCATTTGGAACTCAAACTGAATATGCAAGAGTGGTTTCTACTACAAACTGTCATATTGTTTTTGCCGGATCACCTACCGCTGCAACCAGCGATGCCTATTTACCAGCAGGTGAAATAGAAATTATTAAAGTTTCTCCTGGTGAAAAAATAGCTGCGATTAGAACAAGTGGCGATGGTACTTTGTATTGTACTGAACTTAGTGCGTAATGGCTAAGCCGCCTAAGTATGGTACTAAAGTTCAATATACAAAAACTTTAAAAGGCACAAGTATTGGCAGAAGACCCATTACCAGCAGCATGAATAAAAACAAACGAAGGCAGATAGGAAAAAAACCATTTTATAGAGGTCAGGGCAGAGTATGAAAAAAAGAAACATTGAAACAGATGGTTTAATTACAGATAACTTTATACCCCATGAAGATAAAGGTGTGGTTCATCAAAGGGTGGTTAATCATAAACCTATCCTAGATCATAATAAAAAACTTTATACTCAAAACGATGGGTATTCGCCTGGCAAAGGTTTAAAAAGGGTGGCATCCATACCGACCATTGTTTTAGAAATCTGGGCCAAAGAATACAACAGGGATCAAAATAATGGCAACTGGTTTGGATTGCCAAAACAGGTTCAAACAAAAATATTAAAGGAAAAATTAAACAGTTCTGATTTTAGATATTTTAGAACAGCACCAGGAAGATTTTAATGGCACTAACATCATATTCAACGCTTAAAACAGCAATAGCCAACTGGCTCAATAGAACGGATTTAACATCTGAAATAGCGGATGATTTTATTACTCTAACGGAGGCGGACTTTAATTCAAAATTAAGAATTAGAAAAATGGTTACACAAACAACGATTACCATTGATAGTGAAACAGAAAGTTTGCCTACAGGATTTTTACAGGTAAGAAATTTTTATATTTTATCAGGTGCCACAAAATATGCTTTAAGATTTACCTCTCCATCGCACATGGATCAGTTAAGAGGAACGTCCACATCCGGTACACCAGAATTATTTACCATCTTGGGAGACACCTTCAGGTTTTCTCCAAAACCAGACACATCCTATACAGGATATTTAAACTATTATAAAAAATTTGATGCCTTGTCGGACAGCAATACATCGAACTGGATATTAACAGACCATCCATCCATTTATCTATATGGTTCATTATACCATGCAGCTAATTTCTTGGGAGGCTTTGATCCAGCGCAAGTTCAGCAATGGCAGCAATTATATATTACAACGCTTGAACGCTTGGAAAGAAACGACAGGGAAGATCAATTCTCTGGTTCACCTTTGCAAGTCCGTTCAGAGGACACAGTGGCATCGCCATTTGGCAGTCGCTACACCAGCACAGCGACCAGCAATAGTTAGGAGATAAATGCAAGTACCTTTTGGAGAATGGCTACCTGACCAGCCAGATCATAATAAGCAGGGAGCTAATGTTGCAAACAATGTTTATTATGCAGCAAACACTTATAAAAGATTTCCATCTTTAGTTAGTTATTCAGGAGCATCCACAACTACTACAGATTCTAAAGGCGCAGGATCATTTAGAGACAATTCTAATACAGTTTATAACTTTGTAGCTACAAGAACTAATTTATATCAGTTAGCTTCTGGAACTTTTACTTCAAGAAAAGCAAGTTTAACTGGAGCTGCTGATGACTTTTGGACATTCACACAATTTGGTGAGTATGTGATAGCCAGTAATGGTGTGGACCAACCTCAATATTATTTAATGGGAACATCTACCAACTTTGCCAATCTTACAGACATTGGAAGTGCAGCTCCCTTATTCAGAGTATCAGGGGTGGTTAGAGACTTTCTGGTTGCAGGAAATATTACTAATGCTACAAACAGAATACAATGGTCTGGCATTAATGATATTACAGAATGGACATCAGGAACAAGTCAATCGGATAGTCAAGACTTGCCAGGCTCTGGTGGACAGGTAGTTGCAATAACCTCTGGTGAGGTTGGATATGTATTTAGACAAAATCAAATAATTCGTATGGATTATGTGGGAGGCAACACAGTATTCCGTTTATCAGTTATATCTCCAAATAGAGGTGCGATGTATGGAAGAACTGTTTGTCAGGATAACAGGCAAATATTCTTTTATGCAGATGATGGTTTTTATCAAATAAATGGAGATCAAATAATTCCTATTGGTGTTGAGAAAGTTAATAGATATTTTGATCTTAATTTAAACAAAGCTTTCTCAGATAGAATTTGTGCAGCAGTAGATCCTTTTAATCAGTTAGCGATGTGGTTATTTCCAAGCACATCTAATGCCACTAACACAACAGGAATTTGTGATAAAATTATAATATATAATTATGCTACTCAAAAATGGTCATTAGCAGATGCTAGTGCAAGTACAATATTCTCACAGTTCGTTGGAGCTTATACTGTAGAATTAATGGATATTATATCTCAAAACTTAGAAAATATTGGTGCCGCACTAGACACAGATTATTGGTCTGGTGGACAAATGCTTTTAGGTGCAATTGATAGTAATTATAAAGCTGCAATCTTTTCAGGAACAGCTAATGAATGTGAAATAGAAACTGCAGAGCTAGAACCATTTCCTGGTTTAAGAACTAATATTACAGGTGTTAGACCAATAGTGGATGCAACAGCTACACTAACAGTTAAAACAAGAGAACGATTAGCTGACACAGAATCTGAAACAAGTTCAGTATCTATGAGAGATAGTGGAATTAATCCAGTAAGAAAATCTGGAAGATATATTAGAGCAAATGTTAAAGTACCATCAGGCACTACATTTACTCATGCACAAGGCATAGACCTTGTATCATCAAGAGCAGGAATAAGATAATGAGTGATAAAATTGATATAGACAATGTTAGATATTCTTTTGAAACACAAGAATACTTTCAAAGACAATTAGAAGAAGCAGTAAATAATTTAATTAACAAAAATAATACCGAAAGCGATAAAGCTTTTAACTGGTTTATGAATTAGGGAGAATCATGGCAGGAACATATATAGGAAAATACGATAGAACAGCAGCAAACAATACAGCTACTTCGACAGGTTCAGTATCTGTTGCAGAAGGAATGTTGCCATCTAATATTAATAATGCTTTTAGAGATATTATGGCAGACGTTAGGCAGTTTTATAATTCTGCTGAATGGATTGAATATGGGGATGGAGCTGGAACTTATACAGCAACTTACGCATCAGCAACATCATTTACAATTGATGGAGTTAATGTAACCACACCTTATCATGCTGGTCGTAGAGTTAAATTGGTAGCATCTACTCCAGGCACAATTTATGGATCAATTACATCAAGTTCATTTTCAACAAACACAACAGTTAATGTTTCTTGGGATTCAGGATCTTTATCTAATGAAGCTATAACTTCAGTACACTTAGGAATTACAAGTGCATCAAATACTTCAATGCCTGAAACACCATCTATTACTGGAGATTACACATTAGATGTATCAGGCGATATTATTTTAGATGCAGATGGTGACAATGTAACACTTAAAGCAGCAGGAACAACAGCATTAGACTTTGTTTTAAATGGCGCTACAGATGTAACATTAGATGCTCCTGGAGATATTCATTTAGACGCAGATGGTGGAGATATAAAATTTTATGATGGTGGAGTACAATTTGGAGAAGTTACTAACTCATCAACAGACTTAGTAGTTAAATCTACAACATCAGATAAAGATGTTTTAATTAAAGGTAATGACGGTGGAAGTGCAATTACTGCATTAACATTAGATATGAGTGAAGCTGGAAAAGCTACATTTAATAATAATGTTATTGTTTCTGGTCTAACTGCTAGTAGAGCTTTAACTGCAAATGGTTCAAAACAACTTACATCATCAGCAGTAACAGATACAGAATTAGGATATTTAGATGGAGTGACTTCAGCAGTACAAACCCAAATAGACACAAAAGCAGCAACGACTTATGTAGATAATGCAGTTGCAGGACTTAGAACTAGAATTATAGTTGAAGCGGCATCAACTGCTAATGTAACTATTTCATCAGGTCTTGAAAATGGAGATACAATTGATGGAGTTACACTTGCCACAGGAGATGAGGTTTTACTTAAAAATCAATCTACTGATAGTCAAAATGGTATTTATACAGTTGTGTCTAGTGGAACCGCAAGTAGATCAACTGAATATGATACAATAGATGAAATATCAGGACAGATTGTTGTAGTCAATCAAGGTACATCTAATGATAATACTTTATGGCTTTGCACTACAGATAGTTCAGCTACTTTAGATACAAGTTCAATTTCATTTACAAAAATTACACCACAAAATGTTGGAGATGTTACATTAACTGGAACACAAACTTTAACAAACAAAACATTAACAGCACCAACTATATCTACACCAACATTAAGCGGATCAGCTTCCAGTGCTGGTTCAATCTTATTTAAGGAAGATACGGACAATGGAACAAATTCAGTAACATTAATTGGTCCAGCAGCAACTGCTGATGTTACAGTAACTTTACCAGCGGCAGCAGATACATTAGTTGGTAAAGCAACAACAGATACATTCACAAACAAATCTATTGATTTAGAAACTAATACCCTTACTGGTTCATTATCAGAATGGAATACTGCTTTACAATCAGAAAGTTTTACTGGTTTGGCTGCCACACAAACACTTACAAATAAAACTTTAACTTCACCTAAAATTAATGAAGATGTTGTTTGTTCTGCAACAGCAACAGAACTAAATAAATTAGATGGTGCTACAGTTACTACGGCAGAAATAAATTATAGCGATCTTGCAACACTTGGTACAAGTGCAGCATCAAAAGTATTATCAGCAGATGCAAATAATTTGACAAAAATAACAGGTGGTATTT
>Ga0114904_1001286_pt1 | contig 12361 bp, 7 predicted proteins | sample MalvirDeepMed_s6_FD_83498 | JGI IMG/M metagenome (GOLD analysis project Ga0114904, IMG submission 83498) | Marine viral communities from the Global Malaspina Expedition - Malaspina viral metaG DeepMed_s6 | ecosystem: Environmental > Aquatic > Marine > Oceanic | place: Mediterranean Sea... | reverse complement strand
CGCGCAATGATAGCGGCGTGACAAGTACGGCCACCACGGTTAGTGATGATGGCTGAAGCGCGCTTCATGACCGGCTCCCAATCAGGATCGGTCATATCAGAGACTAAGATATCGCCGTCTTCGACTTTATCCATCTCGTTTAGGTTACTGACAACGCGGACTTTACCGGCGCCGATACGCTGTCCGATTGAGCGACCTTCACATAATACTTTGGCATCACCAGTATTGATGACGTAACGCTCCATGACGTTGCTGTCTTGACGGCTCTTGACCGTTTCAGGACGCGCTTGCACAATAAAGATCTGGCCGCTATCGCCATCTTTGGCCCATTCGATATCCATCGCTTGACCATAGTGCTGCTCAATAGTCATCGCTTGCTTGGCAAGAGAGGTCAGCTCTTCAGTAGATAAAGAGAACTGCATACGCTCTTCTTTTTCGACATCAACGACTTTGACTGATTTAGCGGTGCTACCTTCATCACCATAAATCATCTTTTTGTGCTTGCTACCTAAGTTGCGGCGGATGACAGAGGGTTTGCCATCGTTAAGTAGACGCTTAGATAAATAGAACTCATCAGGGTTGACCGCGCCTTGTACGACCATCTCACCGAGGCCATAGCTTGAAGTGATAAACACCACTTGATTAAAGCCGCTTTCGGTATCTAGAGTGAACATCACGCCCGCTGCACCTGTCTCTGAGCGCACCATACGCTGAACGGCTGCAGATAAAGCGACGCCTTCGTGCTCAAAGCCTTTGTGTACACGATAAGAGATCGCGCGATCGTTGTATAGTGAGGCAAACACTTCTTTAATAGCGATAAGAACGTTATCAATACCGCGAATATTTAGATAAGTCTCTTGTTGACCGGCAAATGAAGCATCTGGCAAATCTTCTGCAGTCGCAGAAGAGCGTACCGCAACCGCGATGTCTTCGCCGCCACTCATCACTTCAAACGATTTACGTACCTCAGCTTCAAGATCTGCTGGCAGCTCTTGTTCGACAATCCAATTACGAATTTTTTTACCTGTAGCGGCAAGCTTATTGACGTCATTAATGTCTAAGGTTTTCAGCTCGCTGTTGATCTTGTCAAGCAGACCTGTTTCGTTCAAAAAACGGTTAAAAGCATTTGAGGTGGTGGCAAAGCCGCCAGGAACGCTAACACCTAAATCTGATAAGTGGCTAATCATCTCGCCAAGAGAGGCGTTCTTACCACCGACCATCTCAATATCGTCTTTTCCTAACTGATCAAGATTGATTACAAGTGCTGTAGATTGCGCTGCCATGATAACTCCAAAAAATAAGGTTATTTAGTAAGGATTATAAAGGTGGATTATACGCCTATATTTTGCGAATTTCGAGAGGATTAGATAAAAACTTTGAAAAAAGATACAAAATTTAGAGTTTTTTACGTCTTTGTAGCTCAGCGGCTACTGTAATAGCAACGAGATGTATTATCAGTAACCTACATGTAGTGAGAATATTGCTAAAACTTAATAGCAAATCACAACAAAAATAGCAAAGTAAATCGCTAAGACAAAACAGAGTAGGGGATAGTCTCTACTTTAAAGGCACTGGTACATTTTGCCCTCAACATCGATTCCTATTCAGGCGCTATTATGAGTATAATGTAAGGCATTACTATCAAATAACTCACTTAGGTTTAGCAAGCCACCAGTCACCATCAAAAAATAGAGCGATTAAATAGAGTGGCTAAAAAATAGTTGCTTCTCCTTAATAAACACTTCATAGAGCTTTAAGGTTGTCCGTTATGTATTTTAATAATCCCTCTGAACCAGATAAACCAACTATTCAGAACCGGCATGCTATGAGCTTAGATAACTCGCAAACGATTAGAAGTGCGTTTTTTATCTCTGATGGTACGGCGATTACCGCTGAAACTTTGGGGCGCTCGATTCTAAGTCAGTTTGCTTCTGTGCCTTTTGAAACACATGTTCTGCCTTATGTCGATAGTATCGAGCGTGCTGAGGATGCGGTGGCCCGGATCAATATGGCGTATCAGCGCGATGGCTTATTACCGCTGGTGTTCGATACTATTGTCAGCCCTGAGATTCGCGAAACAGTGAATTCTGCCAAAAGCTGTAATTTAGATATGTATGAGGGTTTGATTGGCCGTATCGCTGAAGAGATGGGTGTTGAGCCGGATGGTCACTCAGGCCACGCGCATGATAATGTTGATTCTGAGACTTACAAAGAGCGTATCGATGCGGTGCACTTTGCCTTGGATAATGATGATGGCGCGCGTACCCGTCACTATAATATGGCGGATATCATCCTTATTGGAGTTTCGCGCTCAGGAAAAACGCCAACGTCGCTTTATTTAGCCTTACAATTCGGCATTCGGGCGGCCAACTATCCGCTGACTGAAGATGATCTGTACGACAATCAATTACCAAAATCCTTGCGCGAGCATAAGGACAAGCTGTTTGGGCTAGTGATTAATACCGATAGGCTAGTAAAAATTCGCCAAGAGCGCCGCGCCGGTAGCCGGTATTCTAGCTATCAACAAGTGCAGCAAGAGCAGCGCGCGATACAAGGCATTTATATCTCTCAAGGTATCCCGAACTTGGATGTCTCTGAGATGTCTGTTGAAGAGATTGCGACTCGCATACTGCAAATGACAGGTCTCAAGCGTCGCATTGGTTAGCAAAAGGCATATCTATGAGTCAATAGTATGAGTTCCGTAATCCAAGCCTGACTATATTAATAAGAGATACTGCTAATAAGAGATATTGCTCATTAAGGACATTGCAAAATTAGGACTCATCGAGTACGGTGGGCATCCTCAAAAGTCATAAGATAAAGTATAAATATTAAAAACCACATAAACTAATAAAGAGGTTACGATGGCCAGCAAGAATAAAGGTGATGACACCAATGACACCGGTTTAGATACTAGCACCGAAGTCTCAAATAAAGATAGCGGCAGCGCGCCAAATACAGCGCCTGAGAAAACCACAGACGCCAGTAAAAAAGAAAAAATCGAACAAACACATGATCAAGTGAATGATGACATCATGCATCATCCGGACTTGGTGAATCCGCTAGATGATACGCGTATCGATATCAAATCAGAATTTACCAAAGACTCACAGCGTATCAAAAGCGATAAGCATGAATTTGAATATGATGCTGTGGTCTTAGGGGCGGGCCCTGCTGGCGAGGCGGCGGCAATGAAGCTAACAAAATCTGGCAAAAAGGTCGCGGTTATTGACCCTCGTGAGCAAGTCGGCGGTAACTCGACGCACGTTGGCACCATTCCGAGTAAGGCACTGCGTCAATCGGTTTTTAACCTCATTAACTTTCGCCGCGATCCTATGTTTACCAAAGCGCTAGAGTATGAGCGCGTACCGCTCAATAAGGTACTAGCCAACGCGCGCCGCGTGATACGCGACCAAGTCAGTACGCACAAGCGTTTTTATGAGCGTAATCAGATCGACGTCATTCAAGGCTGGGCAAGTTTCGTCGATAAGCACACCTTAAAGGTTGAAACTGATGAAAATATCTTTGAAACCGTCACCTTTAATAAAGCCATTATCACCGTAGGCAGTCGTCCTTATCGGCCTGAGATCTTAGACTTCGATCATCCGCGCGTTTTTGACTCTGATAAAATTCTACAGATGGATTATGTGGTCAGAAAGATCATCATCTACGGCGCGGGGGTTATTGGCTGTGAGTATGCCTCTATTTTTACGGGACTCGGCTATAAAGTCGACTTGATTAATAACCAAGACAAGCTACTGAACTATCTCGATAGTGAGATTAGTGATGCGCTAGCGCATGACTTTAGACAGTTTGGCGTGCTCATTCGTAATAATGAAGAGATCGATCATCTAGAGACGCATGACGATCATGTCGTTCTTCATCTAAAGAGTGGTAAAAAAATCAAGTCTGATGCTATTCTTTGGTCAAACGGGCGCTCTGGTAATACTGAAGGTCTTAATGTAGAGGCAATCGGCCTAGAAGCCAATAGCCGCGGTCAGCTCAAAGTTGATGATCATTATTGTACCGAAGTGGATAACATTTATGCTGCTGGCGACGTGATAGGTTGGCCTTCGCTAGCCTCGGCCGCTTATGACCAGGGGCGCTGTGCAGCCGCCTTTATGGTTGGTGATAGCGATGCCGAACCCGTCTCAAGCGTGCCAACAGGGATTTATACGATTCCTGAGATATCGAGTATTGGTAAGACTGAGCAGGAGCTCACTGATGAGCGAGTGCCTTATGAAGTCGGTCAAGCCTTCTTTAAGCATCTGGCGCGCGCGCAAATCATTGGTGAGCGTACCGGCGTTCTTAAGATCTTATTCCACCGGGAGACTTTGGAGATATTAGGGATTCATTGCTACGGCAATCACGCCTCAGAGATTATTCATATTGGGCAGGCGGTAATGAAATGTCATGCTACGCTTGAGTATTTTGTGAATACCACATTTAACTACCCAACGATGGCAGAAGCTTATCGCGTGGCGGCGCTCAATGGTCTTAATCGCGTGTTTTAGGTATTAAGGGTGCATGAAGTATTAAAGGTAGAAGAGCGTCTGTCTATTTTGCAGGCGCTTTTTTTGCATCGTTTTAATTGAAGCGGACTATATCTTATAAACCGCACTATCTTTTTGTGCCACTCGCCGCCGAAGCAGTAATAAGAGTATAAAATAAAAGACCCATAAGCCAAGCAAAGCATAAAAACCAGTCGCTACTTGCGCGATGCTAGCGCCCATTTGGTTAAGCTGTACCGAAGTATTGATAGCAGGGGTCGTTGGCACAAGCCAGCGCACGATTTGCAAAACCTCTGGTAGCTGATTGGCCGGCCACGGGTAACCGCTCATAAAAAATACCGGTAATGAGCTGAAAATCAAAACCTGCATACTGCGCTCGCGTTGACGCAGCCATAAGCCAAACACACAGCCAAGCGTCGCTACCGTCGGACAATATATCAGCAAAAATAGTAGACTACCGAGCATGTTTTTGCCGCGCGGGTAGTTATGCAGCTCAAACGCCCAGCCATAATAAAAGCAGCCAACCACAAAGCTCAACGTACTAAGGGCTGCAATACGTCCTAGCCAGCCAGCAATACTAGTAGTATGGCGACGCATCTCAAACCAAGTACCTACGAGCATCGCGGCCGCTATCAGTAAGGTCTGCTGCAATATAATAATAGATACCGCTGGCACCACGTAGGCGCCGTAGCCTTCGGTCTGATTATATAAAGGCACGATCTGTAACGGTACCGCTTGGGTGTTTTGCGCGGCAGTCGGCATATAAGCCCCTTGTGCTACGCTTTTTTTCACCTCAATTCCTGCTGAAACGGTGCTGACCGCTTGCAAAAACCCAGTTTGCACGTTTTTATTTAATAAAAAATAACCGCCGTTACCCAGTACGCTAACACTAGCCGCTTTGCCTGCCATCACTTGCTGTTCAAGTCCGGCTGGGATAATCATAAATCCTGCTATCTCATCGCTCCAGATGGCTTTTTTGGCTTGCTGCTCATCCACGAAGTTTACGGTGTTCAACTGCGGGCTAGCACTAGCATAGCGGCTGATCGTACGAGATAAATCGCTACGATCATAATCAACAATGCCGACAGGGACGTTATTGACGACTTCTGAAGAGTAAGGCCAAGGATAAAAAAAGCCATAAATAATTGGCGCAATGATGAGCATCAAAAGCACGCCTTTATCTTTAAAGACATCGACGAGGGTCTGCTTAAAGTTTGCCCAAAAAGTATCGGCTATCTCCGTATCAGCAACAGTATCAGCGATTGACGCAGCATCTTTCTTTAATGCTTCTGAATCTATAGGCGCTTTTTTACTTTGCTCAAAAGATGGTTTTGTCATCAGCGGGCCCCCCAGCGCTCAGGATGCGCTAAAGCACGCTTAGCACAGACTACTGAAAGCAGCATTGATATAAGCACCGCTAACAGTAGACCGTAGATGATCGGTTCTGATAGCGCTACCGGAGCATGCATCTGTATTTGTGCAATCTGCAGCTGTAGATAATGGGTCAAAGGTAAGGCGTCTGCCCAATGTTTGGCGCTATCGGTAATAGCGATATAAGGGTAAGTCACCCCAGCAAAAGCGTAAGAGGGCACTGAGATAAAACCCGTCGCTGACAAGCCCATACGCAAAGAAAACGAGGCTAAAGTAAAAAAAGCGCCCAGCCAAAACGATAAAAACATCAAAGTGATAAAAGCTAGGTAAGTAAGCGCTATAGAATCAAAGCTCAGATCCTCTCGCATGGTCGCAAGCCATAATGCGAGTGCCGCCCATAAGCAGTACGCCAGTAGCGGCCAAAAGTACTTACCAAGTAAACCGAAAAACAGCACGAGCAGACTAGGTTTAGAGGTGGGAGTATAAGTTGTCCTATCCGCTAAATTAGCCTGAGCAATTGTATGAGCTTCAGGAGAATTGTCAGTATTTAAGTTAGGGCGTCCAGTATTAATAAAGCGATACCAACGGCCAAGCTGCTTATCGCGTAGCTCGCGACCGATAGTAGTAGCGCCAACGACCATCGCTAAGATGTGTAATAACGCAGGAATCACCGTTGAGCCCAAAAACTGCTGATAGTTATTCACCGTATTAAATAGGCTAGTACGCTGAATACTGATAGGTGAGTAGTTGATGGCAGCCTCAGAGGGTACCATGCCTTGCTTGACTAAACGTTGAATCTCAACGCCAGCCGATAGCGTGGCGGTAACGGCTTGGACGCTGGTCTGAATGATGCCAGAGTGCGTGCCGTATTGTGCATTGACTTGTAGTAGTACCGGCGCAGGTTTGCTGGCTAAAATGTTAGTCGAAAAATCATCTGGAATCACCACGACGGCGTAGATATCGCGTTGCAAGATAGCGGCTTCAGCGCTAGCAGCCGAGCTATAAAGACTGGCAACCTCAAGGTTGGGATGCGCGTCCAAATAGCGAGTTAAGGTATTAGCCACAGGACCATTATCTTCATCAATCACGCCAATCGGTAGATCAGTGATTTGCGTTTGTGAAAAAATCCACCAGACTAACAAAATCGTCGCTAGAGGAATCCACAAAATCATCGCCAAATCCCAAGGGTTTTTTTGTAAAAACCGCCGCTCATAACTAGCACTGCGTACAAACGCTTGTATCAGACGCATGATTCGTGACTCTTAGTTTTGGGAAGGGTTTGAGTTTTGGGAAGGGTTTGCTGCAGTCGTTGTTTGCGGATCGATATCTACTAACACACTCATGCCTGAACGAATGCGCGCATCAGCGGTATTTGGCCGAGCCTTTATCTCAAAAGTGCGCACATCAAAGCCGTCATCATTATTAGTCGGTCGCCAAGTGGCAAAATCCGATAAGCTAGACGAAGCATAGACAGTGAAGGTCTTAGTATAGGGGCGATTGGATGCAGATAAAGCCGGGATGGTGCCGGTAAACTGTTGCCCGATGGCGAACCGATTCAGATGATCTTCGGTTACGTTAAGGACCACCCATTGGTCATCGGTATTGACTAAAGTCAGTATGGGTACGCCTTGACCGATGACCTCACCATTACTGACGATGACATTATCTACCACTCCAGCGATAGGGCTTTTTAGATTGGCTTCTTCTTTGGCGACTAACGCCTCTTCAAGCTTAGCTTCGACCTGCGCCACTTGCGCATTAGCGGCCGACTTATCTTCACTACGCGCGCCTTCTAACGCCAGATCATATTGCAAACGCGCCGCTTCAGTTTGATCTTGAGTGGCAAGATACTTAGCATAAGCTTCATCGCGCTTCTGCCGCGCCATTAGACCTTCTTGATAAAGACGGTTGACCCGCTCATAGGTGTTGGCGGCTAAGTCTGAGGCGGCTTTATTGGCTTGCCAAGCGGCCTTTGCCTGCGCGATCTCTTGCGGGCGAGCGCCATTTTCTGCTTTATCTAACTGGCTTTGTGCGGCATCGAGACCTGCTCGTGCTTGGTTGACCTTGGCATTGATCTCTGGCGAGTCCATCTCAATGAGCTGCTGTCCGGCCTCGACCTTATCGCCTTCGGTGACTAATATCTGGGCGATACGTCCAGGTACTTTGGCCGCGATAGAGGTCTGCTTCATTTGCATCTGACCTTGCAAAGTAATACTCTCAGGTGCGCTTGACTGACTACTTTTATATAGGCCATAAGCGATAACTGCCAGTACTATTAATAGCACGAGTGCAAAGACAGCTTTTTTTATGTTTGCAGCCTTGTTTGCTGATTTTTTATGTGGATAGGGCGCCGTCGTTTTCTCTAGTTCCTCAGCATTATCAGAGGGTTTGTTATCATGAACCGGAGCTAATGTATTGACATCATCAGCGTCGTTATGAGAGTTAGCCATGATATAACGTTCCTAAAGCAAGTGAGTAAGAAGTGAAAAATGAGTATAAAAGCTAAGAAAATGAATGTTAATATAGGTCGAATGCCTTAAAAGTGTCATAGCGCGTTAAAGTGTCATAACGCGCTTCGATCCATAATCGTTTTTACACAATCCATTGGTTATGGGTAGACACGAATAGCATAAGGTTTAGAGTCTTCTATGCTCTCATAATTATAAATAGCGCCAAATGCGATAATAAAGGCTGAATAATAAAGCCAAAGCATAATAACTACCGCCGCTGATAAAGCTCCAAACTCAGCGCTATAGTTATTAAAGTTTTGTACATAGATCGAAAAAAGCACCGACAATAACATCCACAGTACCGTAGCAACAGCAGCCCCTGGCATTAGATTTTTGAGCGCTATAGCATCACGATTCGGCGCGAGACGATAGAGACCCAATAGGCTGACAAATATGATAATAGCCAATACCGGCCAACGGCTCCAAAGCGCGATAGTCTTAGCGATTTGTGGAAAAGGAAAGTTGTTCGCAAGCAGTGGAATAAGCGCAATTGAGGAGATCGCTACGATCAACACCACTAATGCAGCAAAGGTTAAACCCAATGCTCGAATGGTTTTTTGTATAAAGCCGCGCTCTTGGGTGATACCAAAAGCAAGATTAATCAAAATGATTAAGGACTTGATCCCTTTAGAGCCGGCATAAAGCGCTAACACACTAGATAGTAGAAGGCTGAAGGTCAAGCGTGTGCTGGTATTAGAGACTAACTGACTAAGGCGGGTGTTAAGCACATCATAAACGGATGGCGGTATAAATTGGCGCAAAAAATTGATCTGCTCTTGCATCTCAGCCGGCGAAAAAATAAGACCGTACAGCAGTACAAATACCGCCATTACTGGAAAGATAGATAAAAACCCAAAAAATCCTACGCTAGCACAATGCGCCCAAACGTTAGAATTATTGGCATCGCTCCACGTCTTTAATAGCTGCGTTGGTAGCTTTTTAATTTTAGCAGTTGGATTATTCATAGTATTATTCATAGTATTATTCGTAGTAGGGGGTTTAATAGCATAAGAGTCAAATAGTATAAGCACTCACAGGCAGTAAATAAGGTTACAAGTTTTATTAGTTTTGACGTTATTGAGTATATAAAGTCGGTAACCTGATATCAGCAGCGTTAAGATACGTATTAAAAGCAAGCGGCGTACCACAGCTTTGCATCAAACTGGCCAATGCTTGTACATAATCATTGGCTGCTTGCGCTTGTTCGGTACGCGCTTTGAGCGCTTGAGTCTGTGCTTGTACCACATCGATGGTGGTGTTTACACCTTCTTGCAGTCCTAAACGGCGTAGACGCAGTACCTCTTGGGCCAGATCGACATTGCTCTGTAGTGCTTGATACCGAGCTTGAGCGTTATTGACATCATTCCAGTTCTTTTCGACCAATAATAAAAGATTGTCGCTGACCTCAATCTCAGATAAATCGGCTTGACGGATGCGCGCATCGCTAGCAGCTAACGATGCGGTTTTATCCAGCCCGCCCCACAGCTTCCAACTGGCAGATACCCCCGCAATCCAGCTCGGGTCTTTTTCAACTTGACTAAAACCATAGAGTAGTACAGTTGGCTTATAGCCTGTGTCTGATAACGCTCGAAGCTGCTGCGCTTGCGCGCGCTTTGCCGCCACTTTTTGTAGTCCTGGATGGTTGGTAAGCGCTAAGTTCTGATAGTAGCTGACATCGCTCAAAGGCTGGCTTGAGACAAACAGCGGGGTCGTCGGTTTGATACGGTAATCAGTGCGCAATAAACGCTGCAGCGCAATCATTGCTAGACGAGCATCGTTGTTGGCTTTGATAGACTCGCTTTTTGCATCGGCAAGCGCGGATTGGGCTTGCAGACGATCAACCCGCGAAATAAAACCTTCTTCGAATAAGCGCTGCGCAGTATGGTCGGTTTGTTGCAGGGTATCATAAGCATCTTCACGTAAGTAAGCGGCAATAATCGCCAATTGCGCCCTAAAGTAGCGCTCAATAAGCGTATTATATAGCTCGTTTTTGTCTAATATACTATCAGCGACCGCTTCTTGCGTACGCGCATTAGAAGCTCCGGTTAGCGCTGCAGTGCGCCCAGCGGTATACACCGGCCACGCCACTCCAAGACCTGCCCCTGTCGTGGAGCCTGAACGGTTAAAATCATAAGAGTCTGGAATACGCTCACCGATGATCTCACCAAAATTAGGCAAGTCCGGTACCGGCGGAATAGGCGGCGCTACATTACTTATGCCTGGGCTGTTAAAGTCATTGCCCACATTATTGACGCCATCAATGACTCGATTTCTAAGCGAGGATAAGTCGATATCTTCTTGTACCCTATAGGCACTGGCAGATAACTGCGCGAACACAAACGGCCGATCTACTGTCGCAAGGGCGTCTGTCTGATATTCGCTAGCGGCGATAGCGGCTTGATTTGCAGCGAGTTTCGGCGACACTTGAAATAAGGTATTCTGTGCTTGCTCTAAGCTCAAAAAGCTAGATACCTCTAACGGGTAGCTATTGGCAACACTTTTATGGGTAATAGGGTCAATGAGGGTGTCTAGAGTCGCGCTCGCTGCTAGTGGCTCTGCGGCAAGGTAGCTAGTATTATTTATAGCAGTACTTACAGAAGTAGCGCTATCTACAATTTGCGTAGTTGCCTGAGAAGTGGCAGGCGTATAACTATCCGCTAAAGCCTGACCGGAAGCGCCAGAGAGCATCAAAGTGATTATCATAGAAGGTAGAGACAATAACGCAAATTTCATAATAGAGGTAAACCACTTATCAAGATGTCGTGCTGAATTTAGGGCATTATAGCCCTGTTAGGGTTGACACACCAGTTTTAGGTTTAGACTAAGCGTTGTTATAGGGTTTATAAAGTTGCAAGGATTATAAAGTGACAACGGCTATAAAAATGCGCAATTGTAAATAATGCTATAGTCGATAGTATAGAAAATAATGATAACTTTAAGGAGTAGGGAATGGCAGGGTATATTTTAGCTTTGGATCAAGGCACGACTTCTAGCCGCGCCATTATATACGATGACCAAGCCAATACTGTCAAAATAGTGCAGAAGCCGACTCAGCTTAGCACCCCGAAAGCCGGTTTTGTCGAGCAGGATGCTCAGCAGATATGGCAGACACAAATCAGCTGTGCTCATGATGCTATTAACCAAGCGGGGTTATTAGCGACAGATATCACCAGTATCGCCATTACCAATCAGCGCGAGTCCATTGTGGTTTGGGATAAAACCACAGGCAAGCCGCTTGCCCCAGCGATCATTTGGCAAGATAGGCGTACCGCTAGCTATTGTGAGACGCTAGCCAAAAAAACCGTCTCGCATCAGCGCAGCGTCGCCCAAGAGATACGTAGCGTCACAGGCTTACGCTTAGACCCTTACTTTAGTGCCAGTAAAATCGCTTGGTTATTAGAAAACAACCCAGATATTAAGGCGCGCATCGATGCCAACAAAACCGAAGAGCTGGCGATTGGTACTATTGACAGCTGGCTTATTTATCAGTTGACCGGTGGTGAGCACGTCATCGATGTGACCAATGCATCTCGCACCTTATTATACGATATTAATAAACTGGCATGGTCGAGTGAGCTGTGTGCGCGCTTTGATATACCTATGTCGATACTGCCAAAAGTCCTACCTTCTGATGGCGACTTTGGCAAGACCAAAAAAGGCTTATTTGCCAAACAGATCGCTATTCAGGCGGTATTAGGCGATCAGCAAGCGGCTTTATTTGGTCAAGGCTGCCTTGAGCCTGGCATGGCAAAAAACACTTATGGTACCGGCTGTTTTATGCTGATGAATATAGGCAAGACCCCTAAGCTCAGCGAGCAGCAACTGCTCACAACCATTGCTTGGCAAAAGACCGCTGTACAAAGCCGCGCTGAGCAACTCACCTTTGGTCAAATGGTAGAGTCGGGTCGGCGGCTATTACAAATCCCAAAAAAACAAACCACTTACGCGTTAGAGGGTAGTGTCTTTATG
>Ga0114904_1001283_pt1 | contig 12378 bp, 13 predicted proteins | sample MalvirDeepMed_s6_FD_83498 | JGI IMG/M metagenome (GOLD analysis project Ga0114904, IMG submission 83498) | Marine viral communities from the Global Malaspina Expedition - Malaspina viral metaG DeepMed_s6 | ecosystem: Environmental > Aquatic > Marine > Oceanic | place: Mediterranean Sea... | reverse complement strand
GGTATCCGATGATCTGATCGTGCTCAGGCGCAATCTAGGTGAAGTTCTCAGTGGGTTTGGTCTTAACGACGTTGGTCTCAATGTTGATGAGGTGCTGAAGTCAGGACTGGTTACTGAAGAGGGTGAGGTTATTCCCATTGACGACCCGGAAGCGGCGGCTCGCATGGAGAGTGATATCAAAGGGGCGAAGGGATATTACCTGCCTTACGCTAACCGAATCTTTCTTGCGCTTGACAGGATAGACCCCAAGGGAACTGAGACCACCCTTGAGGCTAGGCAAGCGGCAATGGCCGATGTCTTGAACCATGAGGTTGTTCACGCGATTAGGATGATGGATCTGTGGACAGAGAAAGAATGGACGGGCCTAGAGAATCTTGCCAAGAAAAGAACACGTCAAGGTAACGTCACGTACTACAACGACGCGCAGGAAACTTATCGCGGTCGCCCCGGCATGACCCCTGTCCAGATTATGGAAGAAGCCGTTGCCAATCTGATCAAGGATGCCCGTGCCAAACCTCGATTAATTACCGGCAAACCGAGGGGTCTCGTTAATCGAATGTATGAATTCTTTGAGAGGATGCGCAGCTCCCTCAAGGGAACGGGGTTCCAGTCGTTTGGTGACATTATGGGGCGGTTGGAGGCTGGTGAGGTAGGGGCTAGAGAGCGCGGTCAGATCAGAACCCTGCGGGCTACTGAGAGGGCGCAGCAGGCAGTACCTGAGCGTGGCATTGGCAGGCCAAGGGATGTCATGGATCTTCCTCTTGGTGTAACGGCAGATCAGCCGCTTGCGCAACGGGACCGTGTCGGCACAACGGGCCAATACATCGGAGCGCCACCCGGCGTAGATACACCGCAGAAGCTTGGCGCTTTAACCCGTGCGATGCGTGGGTTAGCTGAAGAGGGCAAGGCTGGTCGCTTCTGGTACGAACGCAGCGGGCAATCACTGCTCGATATTACTGGCGGCGATAGGCGTGAGGCCGACCTCTTGGCGCAGGCTATTGCGGTGACTTCTCCGGGCACTCCGGTGGGGTCTAATTTTGGTTTTGCCGTACAGGCGTATTACCAGTTTAAGAATGGACAGCCGATACGCACCGGGAAGTTCCCAACAGAGATGAGTAAGAAACTTGAAGACATCTTTGCCGGCAACGACTGGGAGGGGCGTAAGACCAACAATTTCTACAACAACTTGATGCGTGTTATTGACCCTTCCAAAGTGCAGGGTGTTACTACAGACATATGGATGATGAGAGCTTTGGGTTATGACGCTGAAGCACCAAGCCCGCGTCAGTACGATTTTGTTCAGGAGGAAATTGAGAGGATTGCGGATGAGATGGATTGGGAGCCGCAGCAAGTGCAGGCAGCTATATGGGTTGCGCAAAAAGCAAAAGCGAAAGGCGTTGCGGCGGAGGAGATGACGTTTGATTACAGCGATGCGGCTCAAAACAATTTAGGTCAGGTGAGCTGGGAGAGTATTCCCGGTAGAACGACGGGGCATATGTCTGAAGTCTTTGATGCTGATTACCCCATCCTTCAGGACTATCACGTCCAGATGTCGAAGGCGTTTCTCGATGAGAACGGCAACGACATTATTGCTGCTCGGCTCGGCATCCTATCTCCGGGTGATTTTGAAGCGCCCGGATTTTTTGAAGGGCGTGTCAGTCCCGGCACACAAACACTGGTTCTTGCGCCTAAGAAATACAAGGCGCAGAAAGAAGAATTCAGAGAGATCGAGCCTGCTGCTGCAGACCTGATTGAAGGCTATGCGGTAGCTCGCAGCATTCTATTGAAGCAGGATGCGGCTGCTTATCATCGCCCTTTCTTTGACAAGTCGATTCCTAAGAAGAACAAGAACGGCGTTGAGATCGATATTGGCAGGCCGCTCTCGGAGAGAGAGACCAAAGCTCTCGCGGCAGAAATGGAACGTCTATCACGTAGTACGGAATATGCACCGATTAGTATACAAAACGGAGCACGGCTGATAAACTTTGATCATCTTCCTGCTGACAACCAGACTTTCCAAAGGCTTGTTGACCAAGCTGTTAGAAACATTACCTTTGACGGGGATGTTGCTGTTAATGCCAAGTTGTTCGCGGCGAACAGCGGATACTTTGAGAACAATTGGGAGCAAAGCAAAAATGGCGAAGATTACTTGGACAGAAGCCTTGGAGGACGATCCGATATTCAGCGGCGAGTTCGTGATATCGTCACCGAAGTCCAATCTCGGATCGACGAGGTCGATGCCGGCTTCGCAGAGAAGTACGGCTGGACGCCGAACCCGGAAATCAACGCCGCCTACCGTGGAGAGGGGCGAGGACCAGACCTAGCCACCCCGTCCCTTGAGCTGCGCACATCTGAACTGGAGGGAGCGCAGCGTGAGATCGATGCAGCAATAGACCGCAGCCCGGAAGACTCGGTAAGACGAGCCGTCGACGAGGAGCTAACGCGCCCCGTCCTAGAAGAAAATGCCGAAGAGGGAAATCAGCCTCCCGCCACCTTCCAAAACAAGACGTATAACGTGGGTGATAAAATCCTTTATCACGTTGCCGATAAGTTTATCGGCTTAAAAAACGTAGAATCGGCCATCAACAAATGGCGTGAGCAGAGAGGGCTGGCTCCCTTACGCTCCCTTGAATCTGCCTATCAGGGTGAGGAGCGTCTGGCCGGTAAGATAGGCGATGAAATCAGAGAGTTTCGATCCAATCGCCAAGAACCTTTGGCGAGGAAGATCGCTGCGGCTAATGAGTCGATGGACGTTACTGTCGATGAGGTTGATGACTATTTGATGTTGCGTCATGCGATTGAGCGCAATGAAGCCATTGTCGCAAGAGACGCTTCCAGAGATCCAGAAGCCGAACCCGGCGCAGGGGCTTTATCCACCGGGGAAAGGTTGTCCGATGGCTTCGTAAAAGATCGGATGAAGAACCGTTACGGGATGGACTGGGATGATAGTAGCGGCACTTGGTCTGGTGGTAATGAGCGCGGTCAGTTGTTGCAGGATATTGCCGCAGATACGGACCAGATCATCAAGGACTCTAACGAACGGCTGGTTAAGGGCGGCTTGCTTTCAAGAGCAGACGCAGACCTTGTTGGCGGTTTCTACAAGTACTACACGCCCCTTCGCGGCAAGGACATGGAAGATGATATTGCCGCGACCTTTATTGGAGGGGGTGGTCTAAGCGCCAAAGGGTCCGAATACATGCGAGCCAAGGGCCGTGAATCTGCAGCCGAATCTCCACTCGGGCACATCATGCTTAATGCAGAGCGTGCTATTTCACGGGCAAACAAGAACAAGGAATTTGGACAGAGCTTTGTTAACTTAATCAAAGAAAATCCTAACAATGATTTCTGGGAAGTTATTTCCCCAGAGAATCCACGCTATACCCAGGAGTTTGAAAAGAGATATACCTATATTGGGGATAATCCCAACATTCCGAAAGGTACTACCGCATCTGATCCATCCGCTTTCCCTGATAAAAAGCATTGGGTGCAGCAACTTGTCCTCCGCCAAAACTCAGGGATCGCTCAAAATCGCGACCTTCTTCATGTCAAGGAAGATGGCAAAACAGTCTATGTAGACATTAAAGGTGACCGTCGCTTGCGCAATGCGATGCTTAGTTTAGACGGCAGTACGGCAGCAGACCTTGTTAGTAAATTTGGCATTGTTAATCGCTGGCTGTCGATGGTGAACACATCGCTTAACCCTGAGTTCGTTATCGGAAACTTCGAGCGCGACATTCAGACCGCTGTTTATAACCTCCTTGGTGAACAGAACATGCCTGGCGGGAAGGCGGCTGGAGAAAGGCTCATTGGCAAAGTGCTGCGAGATACCCCCCATTCAATGGGGGTCTTTTACCGTGGTTTACGTCGATGGAATCCGAAGGACGGCACCCTCGGCTCGGTACTTGGATTGTCTGCAAAAGATCAGGCTGACTTTAGGGAATTTATGGAAGCGGGGGCGAAAGCTGACTGGTTCCACACTCGCCCGGCTGAAGATCAGGCAAAGACTATTGAAAGACTCGTGGAGATGGAGCGCGGTACATTCAAGGGAAATTTTCAGCGGCGCTATTACGCGATCAAAGATTTCGTCGAAGACACTAACTCAGCAGTTGAAAATGCGGTGCGTCTTTCAACCTTCAAGGCGGGACGTGATGCTCTTCTTGATGCCGGGGTTGATCGTGCTGAAGCGGTAGCGAAAGCGGGTTCCCTGGCTAAAAACCTGACCATTAACTTTAACCGCAAGGGGATGGCTGGGGATTACTTGAACTCCGCGTATTTGTTTTTTAATGCGGGTGTGCAGGGCACCATGAACTTTGCTAGGGGGCTATTCGGCCCGAGAGGAAATCCATTCAGCGCAGAGGCAAGTCGCGTCAAACAGGGAGCCGTCGGGAGCATGATTGCAATGGGATCATTGCTGGCGATGAAAGCAGAAGAAGAAAGTGAGGAAGATCCTGAAACCGGCAGGTCTTACTACTCGCAAATTGAGCCGTACATTAAAGAACGCAATATCGTCATCATGAAAGAAAATGGCAAGGACTATTGGCTGATCCCTCTGCCGTATGGTTACAACATCTTTCATGTTCTCGGGGCAAATATATATGAAGTAACCAAGGGTTTAAAATCCAAAGAGGAAGCTGCCAGCGATCTCCTTAATACGATGTTGGGTTCATTTTCCCCTGTTGGCGTTTATACCGAGTCCAAGGATTTTTGGACAAGTGTTTTGAAGACCGCGTTGCCTACTGTAGCAACACCCGGATTTGAGATTGCGACTAACGAAAACTTTTTTGGCGCTCCCATAAAACGAGAAAACCTGCCGCTCGCAGACTCACCGCAGTATCCAGCTTCGGCATTAAGTAGACGAAGTACCGCAACGGCTTTTAAAAACGCAGCCACATTTCTCAATTCGCTCACGGGCGGCAATGAATATGAACCTGGCTGGCTAGATGTTTCGCCTGAGTCCATGGAACACCTGTATGAGTACGCATTGGGTGGTGCTGGTACGTTTGGCTTACGCACGTCCAAGGCGGTCAAAAAATGGGCTACTGGTGAGGACATCGACTATCGAGAAACGCCATTCATCCGGCGTGTTATGCGTGAGCCAACGACGGCAATGAATCAGCGAGAGTACTTTGACCGAAGAGAGAAGCTTAGGCGCAAGGAAGCTGCGCGATCAGGGATGCGTGGTAAAGAGCGTGTTAATTATATTAAGGAAAATAAGCCGTATCTGCGAATGATCGGACGTTTAGATAATGCTCAAAAGCAGATACGCAGTGTGAATGAGCAGCTTAAAAAAGTAAGGGAAGCGGCGGGACAAGGCCCGACAAGAGCAGCTTGGGCTGCGCGGCGCGAAGAAGAGCTTTATGAGAAAATGAACACAATCTATGCCCGGTTTAATAAAGCCTATGACGAGCGTGTAGGGAGAACTAAGTAAGCCCTTCCTCTTCCTTTTTCTGCTCTTCAATCAGAACCATTAGCTTTTCCAACAGTTCCATGATCCTCTCGGCATCTTCATCATCAAACTCTATAGTGATCTTCTTCATAGTCTGCCGGTCCTAATTCTGGAAGGCGGCTCGGGTCATTCCGCAGGCTGGTCTGTTCTCTAGTCCGAAAGAATCCCTCATGCTTCGGATACATCTTCATGAACCGCCGCGCGTAGAAAGCCGGGTAGTTGTTGTTGAGTTTGAATGACGCCCTGTCATTACCCCCCACCCCATCAACCTCCCATCGTATGCGTTCAAAGATCGCCTTGACAGCATAGTTCTTGAAGCCACGGTTCATTCGATCTCGGGTAAAGCGCACAAAGAGATCCCACACTTCAGGATGCTCGTCATGAAAACGTTGCACCTGCTCACGCATCTGATCGTACCGGGTCTCAGTCATAGATGTCTTCACTTAATGGGACAGTGAATCCCATCTCCCCAGCAGTATTCACCAGCGTATCTATTAACTCGCTAAAGTTTAATTTGCTTGCCTCACTGCTGCGTTGCAGCGGCCTACGCCTCATCCCCATCTTGGTTTCGACTTCTTCACTGCCGTAACACCGGCACAACAACTCCTCATGCATTTCATCCGGCGTCATGCCGCACCACGAGCTGAACTCCCGACTCCATTTGCGGTAGTAGTTCTGCTGTGAGCGGGTGTGCCATTCCTTGGTGGGCGTCACCTCTAGGGTGATCCCGGCGCTGGCACCATTACAAAGCTGCATCAGATCAAGCGAGCGATCAGGGAATTGCCGGCAGAGCGTGAACACCAGCTCGGCAGTCGTTGTCTTTTCTTCTCGCTCGATATGAATGCGCATTAGTAACGACCGGGATGTTTATTGCCACGATCAATGACTCGCTGCACCTGGTTGTAGATGTCGTCGAAGATTTCCCATGTGGGGTCTGGGTCTTCGGGTGTTCTAACGACACCCTGGTTGACAAAGTTCTCGAAGTCTTTGCAGGCCAGACGATGCTTCTTGCAGATCGGCAGATGATCGCACTCATCGCACGGTATTCTTACCGGCATGACCTCGTCCTGTTTTTTCCTAGGCATCGATTAGTCCCAAGGATCTTTTTCAGGGACCGCTTGAGGCTTAGGCTTCGGTCGATATTGCCGTTGCTGCTGCCGCTCTTCCCCATCCTGCGGTACAAAAACTTCGGTTTGCATGTAGACGTAGGACTCCCCCTTCTCGCTGGTCCGTTCCCATGCCCCAAGCAGCACCTTGAAAGTCTCATCACGGCTTTCCTTCGCGAGATCTACCAGTGCGTGCAGTTGCGCACGGCTCAGGTCGATCTTCCCTCGGAAGTCGGGCTGCTTGTCATGCTCCTTGTCATGGGGGAACAGAACACCCTCACCCTTCGGTCCAAATTGCTTTGCCATTACTCATCCTCCTCTAGTTTTGCTCGCGCTTCAGCGAACTGATTGCGCAGCGTTTCGTATTGCTCAGGGTATTGCTCGACGGCAGCGATGCTTTCAGAGTTCGCTGACCAATATGCTTTCAGTTCGTCATAGCTTTCGCAGAACTTTTCGATGAAAGTCACTGCGGTTTCCACCCAGATCTTGGCCTCTTTCTCATTGTCGGGAATGAACCGCTCATCCTCATCTTCGCTCTCAGGCTCCGCAGAGGCCGCTGGCGGGGTGTTTTCTTTACCCTTAGCCCTGGTACTCCTTTTTGGGGGTGTTTCGTCACCACCCTCCTCCTGCGGAGACACAGGCAAATCTTCCCCGGCGTAGATGTAATGGCCTAGACCGAACATCGCAATGCACTTTGTCAGGCAGCGCATCTTGGCGTCAGAGATGGATCGGGAGTCCGGGTTAACAAGTGCCCGGTTTCTGTGATCCATGACGGGTAACCACATGCTGCGCCGACATGCGCCGATGATCACCGTGCAGTGGACGGTCATGCTGCCGTCAGCGTGGGTCTCGTTGTCAGCAAACTCGTACTGAGCGAAGGGGAATTTCTCGACGAGAAGCCCCCAGCACCAAGCCCAACTCAAATAAGTTAAGCCACCCTTGCTCTCGGTGTGTTCGCTGCAGTCAACCTTGCTTAAAGTTTCCCAGATGGTCTGCAGCGTCGGATCGCCTATGTCGTCAGTCATCTCGTCAGTTCCTTGTAGATTATTTCTAGAATCTCAGCCGGTGCCAGTGCCATGAACAGCGGGATCGGAAATGTCTTCATCACTCGCTGGCCCTGCACGACCTCAATGCTTTCGTTCTTGATGCGAAAGACCAAGCCGGGAATCTTGCTGTCCTCCCAGATGCCTAGCATCTTTCGCCATGTGTCCTCATCGCTCTCGATCACGCAACCCTCCAAACCCTGATGCCAAACTTCCCGTTATGTTTCATCCAGCGCGTCTTAAATTTCTTGTCGCTCTTTCTCCCATATTGGTGCGGCGTAACTCGCTCTCGGATGTTGGATGCGTTCTCTCCCTTTTTGGCCGGGACGAAGACGGATTGATCCACGTCCATGTCGGGCCAAGGCCACGGTGTCTCGACCGTGATCCCGGCCTTTCTCCCCGGTATAGGTATGCCCTCTTCAATCTCAAATTCACTCATCTTCTGACCCCTCTTCTTGATATTGGTCGCACCATTCGTTGACCCGACACCAGTTCTGGACGCAGCGGGTGCATTCACCGGGTCGCTCTTCGATGTGGTGGTTGCTGTCTTTGGTTTCCAAAAACTCATCGGCTTCTTCCTTTGTGTTAAGAACGCGCACTGCGCGGATGTTCTTGCCCTTCTTGATGGCCCACTTGGTTGGCTTGCGCCATCGCTCCTCGTCAGAGCAGAGCGGTAGGTCTTGCTTGGTCAGGCGCTGAAAGGCTGCTGATTGATGCAGCTCAATGCGCGAGTCCATGTAAGCGTCCTGCTCCTCATCAGACCAGATCGGAATGTCGATGATCTGGATCGGACTTTGTGGATAGTTGCTGTCGTTCTCTGCCTCACGCCGCTGCCAGTCGCGCAAGATGGCAACGATCTCCAAGCGGCAAACGGATACGTCCTTACCATGCCGGAGCAGCCAGCCGTAGGCGTTCATCTGGTTGTGCCATTCTTCCTTGCCGAAGATGACGGACCACTTAGAGGTGACCTTGTAGTCCCTGATGACAACGCCGTCTGGTGTGCGTTCCAGCAGGTCAATGGCCCCGCTAAGGTTCCACCCCATGTGGTCGTAGAAGACGCGCTCCTCGGTGGTGTACTGGTCGCCCTTAGTGGCGTCCTCGAACATCTCATGCATCCCTGTACCGAAGCGTGCCCACAGAAAATCGACCACGTCCTGCTCGATCTCATCGTCATGTTCCTGCTGCAGGATTCCAACCCTTGGACTGTCGATCAGTTGTGTTACGCTGCGTGTACTCTCTCCTTTGTCATAAGTGTTTTGGGTAAGTGCCTCAACAACAACAGCGGGAAGATCAAACTGATTCGTTAATTTCACTGTCCCTTATGCGGAATACCCGCACCCCCTGTTTCCCAGATTTATCGTCCTTCCATCGAAACACCCGAAAAGCAAATCCGGTGTTGGCGTCAACAAACCGAGAGACAGCACTGCGCACTGCCGATAGCTTTCTTGTGGTGTGCTCATCGTTCCTGGTCTCTAAAAGAAATGATCCCCCTTCCCTCATCGTCGCGAGCGGTAGCTCCGGCAGCTTCTCTCTGTCGTTCTGTCTGCTTGTTGGAACCGGCACGTCGTACTCGACCACGATGGACGTATCGTTTGCGTTGCTCGTCATATGCAATGACTCCTGTCTCTTCCCGTTTAAGAATCCAATTACCAATATGCGACATATGTGACCCCTCACATGCGGTATAAGTTGCAAACGGTATCGCGTGCCATGTATGGTGTCAAGCATGACTGTTGAGTTCACGATTCACGGCGAACCGGCCAGCAAAGCCAACAGTCGGAAGATCGTGCATCACCCAGCAACCAAGAGACCCTTAGTCATCAAAAGCAAGAAGGCGAGGAACTACCTCAAAGATTTTGAGAAGCAGTGCCCCGTCTGTAATCCCCTGCTTGAGGGAGAGCTTGCCGTCACGATGACAATCTATTACGCCAGCCGTCGCCCGGATCTTGATGAATCACTGATCCTCGACGCTATGCAGGGAAAAATTTATGGCAACGACAGACAAGTCAGAGAAAAGCACGTCTTCCACGGACTCGACAAAGAAAACCCACGGACAGACATTGCAGTCACCCATCGCGAGAGCGGTGATTGAAGGCGTGCTTAAAGATCTCACGAATGAAGACCCGAGGGAGCGCAGTGATGCGTCCCGTTTCTTCTTGAGTGGGGACCACATCGGGCACTGTGCCCACGCGGGAATTGATCATAAATGGCTGCGGCGGAAGAGTGCCGAGCTGCTGAATCTGGAAGGTGTGCAGCGCAAGCGTGCTGCTAAGGACTTGATAGAGGACATAAGAAGAACCTAGGACTACCGGGCTAGAGATAGTCCTAAGTTCTATGAGGAAGACTTAGGGCTTAGGAAAGTCCTAAGAAGGACATTATACACAGGAAATTTTATGAATAGCGAGAAGGAGAAAGCTCGGCGGGAATTGGAGAACGGTGTCAAAGAATTTCTGCAGGCCGGGGGCAAGATTCAGAGGGTGCCCAGCGGAAGGTCTGAAGATAAATACTTGCATCGCAACGGCTATGCCTTACCGCCCAATGCATTCAAACCAATCAACGCGAGTGGCGGTTTCAGACGCTGGCGAAGCCAGAATGAGATCAGCTACAAGCTACATAGAGAGAAGAGGGGTCAACGATGACGGATGGAGAGCTTGACGATTTGCTTGAGGGGATCATGGAAAGTAGCCGGGTGCCATGCCCGGCCTGTGCGAAGGAACGCAAGAAGAAAAACCAGAAGACTTTAAGTGTTACAGTAACGGGCGATGACGTGCTTTATCAGTGTTGGCACTGCTCATTGAGCGGTAAGTACACGCGCCGGCGCAAGCTCGAACTGTCCAACGTGACTGCGATCAGCATTCCAAAGGAATCGGATCAGTCCTTGGTGGACGGCTACCTGTTGAAGCGGGGGATCGATCCTGTCTCGGTGTTCGGATTCAATCTCGTGTCGGGCACCAAATTCTTTCATGGCGAAGGTGAGCTAGACGCTATCGGATTCGTCTATGGCGATGATGAGGCGGTCAAGTGGCGCTCGGTCCAAGGTAAACACTTCACTCAGGACGGTGCAGCCCGGACCCTGTGGGGGATTGAGCGGGTAGAAGAGAAGGCCAAGCAACTGGTCATCGTCGAGGGCGAGACCGACTGCCTTGCGATGGCGTCAGCGGCCATTCCAAATTGTTGCAGTGTGCCCAACGGGGCACCGCAGAAGGTGAGCAACAGACGTGTTGACCCGAGTGAAGACAAGAAGTTCGGCTATGTGTGGGAAGCCAAGAAAGAAATCGAAGCGGCAGACCGGATCGTGCTGGCCGTGGATCGGGACGAACCCGGCGAGGCATTGGCGGAGGAGTTGGCGCGGAGAATTGGCCGAGCTAAGTGTTACCGAGTGCAGTGGCCGGATGGCTGCAAGGATGCCAACGATGCGCTGATCAATCTCGGTGCAGACAGGTTGCAAGAACTGGTGGATGAGGCTGAACCTATGCCCCTACAGGGCGTGTACTCGGCAGATGAATACGGGGGTGACATTGCTGACCTCTACGAGCAGGGGCTGATGGGCGGCGTCTCCACGGGGATTCCATCGGTCGATGAGCTGATGACCATCGTGCCGGGGCAGTTGTCTGTGATCACTGGACTCCCCGGATCGGGGAAGAGTTCGTTTGTTGATCAGATCATGCATAACCTTGCAGTGAACGAGAACTGGAAGTTCGCAGTGGCGAGCTTTGAAAATCCCGTGCCCATTCATATAGCGAAGCTCAGTGAACTCCACATCGGTAAACCATTCTTCGAGGGGCCGACTGAGCGAATGACCTATGAAGAAAGTCAACGTGCGCTCGGCTGGGTCAATGAGCACTTCCTGTTTCTGGATCAGAAGGATGGTGAGCCGACGACCATCGACAGTATTCTGGATCGAGCGAAGCAGGCCGTCATGAGACTCGGGGTACGCGGCCTTCTAATCGACCCTTACAACTACATCACCCCAGCGATCAGGAGCACGGACAACGAGCATCAAGGGATCAACCTGATGCTGACGCGGATGCTGTCTTTTGCTCGGGCGCACGATGTTCACATCTTCTTCGTCGCACATCCGGCCAAGATGATGACCGGGCCGGACGGCGAGACGGCTGTCCCGAAGGGCATGAATATTTCTGGATCAGCCAGCTTCTTTGCCAAGGCTGACATGGGGTTCACCGTTCATAGACGCTCAGGCACCGTTGAGCTGCACGTCTGGAAGTGCCGATTCAAATGGGTCGGGGGTATAGGCATGGTGGAACTGGATTACGATTTGCCAACAGGGCGTTACAGCGAGAAGAGCTTTGACTTCGACGACCTCCCCGAGCAAGAGACCTACCGAGACTGGACCGAGCCAGAAAAAAAAGAAAAAGAAAGAGACTGGGACTTCTGAACTACCGCTCAATGAGATAGGGACGCGGGAGCTACACAACCGGCACCGTGTAAAAGTTGAGGACGGTGACACCTTCGCCCGAGCGCGGGTCACTGATCAGACTTTTGTGGATAGGCTGCTGCTCAGGAAGATCATCGAGATCTACCATCACCAAGTCGCAGAGCGGCTCATCCAGCAAGCGGTGACAGCGGGGATGTTTGTGCGCACCCCGAACTGGTCATCGATCCCCGGCAACCATCGCAAGGACGCCTACACCAATGGCCTGCTGCGCTACGCACGCACGCTACGGTTTGTCCAACGCAACCTAGGCCATGAAGCTACGTCCCTGCTGGTCCGGGTTGTGGTCGAGGATCAGGGCACCGAGGATGAAGAAGAGCTGCAGGTGGT
>Ga0114904_1001275_pt1 | contig 12423 bp, 29 predicted proteins | sample MalvirDeepMed_s6_FD_83498 | JGI IMG/M metagenome (GOLD analysis project Ga0114904, IMG submission 83498) | Marine viral communities from the Global Malaspina Expedition - Malaspina viral metaG DeepMed_s6 | ecosystem: Environmental > Aquatic > Marine > Oceanic | place: Mediterranean Sea... | reverse complement strand
GCCATTCAGGATTCTTCAACAAGTCAAAAAGGAGCGGCAAGTTTCAGTTCAGATAATTTCGCAGCTTCATCAGGTGATATAACGATTAAAGATGGTGGCGTAGTTAATGCCGAACTCGCTGACATGGCGGCTAATACCGTTAAGGTAAGAAACGCCAACTCTAGTGGAGTACCATCCGATCTTGCACTTGCTACTACAGAAATTTTAATTGGAGATGGCACAGGATTTACTGCTGCATCACTGTCAAGTGATGTGACAATGACCAATGCTGGAGCTGTTACGATAGCGGCAAACGCTGTTACTTTAGCCAAGCTAGAGGACGGTACGCAAGGAGATATACTTTACTACGGAGCTTCAGGAGCACCAACAAGACTGGCGGCTGGAACCTCTGGTGATGTTTTAACAACGGCAGGAGCTGCGGCTAATCCCGCTTGGTCCACACCGACTACTGGGGTTTCATTAGGAACGACCATTGCTATGGCTGTTGCCTTATGAGCAAAAAAATAATTTAAGGAGGATACATGGCCCAAGATTTTGAAAAAGCGTATAAATCGCAAGTTACAACTTCTCCGCAGACATTAATTACATCCAATTCTGATGATGCGATCATTGGTATTCGCCTGACGAATATCACTACATCCGCTATCACAGTTGATTGCTGGATTGATGTGGCGGCAGCAGGTAGCACAGCGTCAATCGTGTACTTGGCTGATGATTTAAGCATTGCACCAAAATCAAGTGTAGAGCTTATTCAAGGCGGAGCAAAAGTTGTCATTCAAAGCACGGATTTATTACGGGTACAAGCATCGGCTGCAACTTCATGTGCAGCTTATGTAAGTTACATAGACGCAATTAGTTAAGGAGAAATAATATGGCTGAAACAAAAGACCAAAATGGAACTTTATACATTGGTCAGGAATCCGCCAAAGATGGGTTCTTTACTCATCAGGCAACCATAGACGGAGATCATTACATTGAATCGGCTGTCTTGGCAGGACCTGTTGTTTATACAGGAACAGTAACAGTAACAGGATATGTGGTAGTAGTATAATGGCAAATGTAGAAATAGATGGAGTAAACAGTATAGTCTATACTGATCAAGTCGATCCTAAAACAGGAACAACTTTAACACTAGGTACTTCAGGCGATACAGTTAATTTAGGAACAAGTGTTACAGCAGGAACAGGATTTGGTGGAGATTTATCTTTCGGTGGTGACACTTTCGGTGCGAACAAAGTAATCGGTGCTAATGATGCTTACTCTTTTTCTTTAGAAACTTCAGGTAATACAGCTTTAACGATTGATGCCAATGGTCATGTGACAATGCCTTTGCAATCTTTAGTAATTGCAAGGAATGAAGCAACTCTATCTAATGTTACTGGCGATGGTACTGCTTATACTCATCTTTACGCAACTGAAATAAAAGATCAAAATGGCGATTATGCTTCTCCAACATTTACTGCTCCTGTTGCAGGAAGTTATTTAATTACAGCATCAGCTAATTTTGAAGATATTTCATCCGCAACCTATGTAGTGGCTTATATAAATGCTTCTAATAGAAGTTGGTATTTTTTGTCAAGTTCCGATGGTGTGAAAAATGCAGGAAATGATTTTAGAATATCAGGAACAGCACTTATAGATATGGATGCAAGTGACACCGCATCAATCACAGTTCAAGTTAGTGGTGTGGGTGGTGACACAGTAGATTTTGTAGCAGGTGACTGGTTTACAATACAATTAGTAGCATAACAAAGGAGGTTAAATGGCAGATCATTCAAAAACACTAACAATATCAGAACTCGACCAAAAGATTTTATCCAATGACTTGTATAATGATACAGACAATGCAGGGATTGATACATGGCTCGATGGTGCTATTGCAGGGAAGATTAATAGTTGTTGGAAGCGATTCCACCGACATTGGTCAGATGTGCTAATGAACGATCCTAGTTTTACCGATTCCATTCCATCAAATAGATCAGATTTTGTAAATTTGATTTTAGCAAGGTCGGATTATAAGAATCGCAAAACTAGAGATGATGAAAATAAAGGATAAACAATGGCAGAATTAAGACTTCAAAGTACAGGAACAGTTAAATTATTTGAGAGTGATGACACTAGCAGTGTTACCATCGCCTCTCCTGCAAGTCTGGGTGCTGACAGGACAATCACACTCCCTGACGCAAATGTAACTTTAGTTAGCGGAACAATGAATGACGCTACGGCTCTTTCAGGAAACATACCAGTATCTAATTTAAACTCTGGTACTTCGGCTTCTAGCTCGACCTTCTGGCGAGGTGATGGCAGTTGGGCTGCTGCAGGTGGAGTTAATACTCCATCTTTCTTTGCCTCAAGACAAACAGCACAATCATTAGGAACAAGTTTTGAAGTTGTTGAGATCAATAGTGAACAATATGATTCTGATGGGTGTTTTGATACTGGAACATATAGATTCACACCTGCGGTATCAGGGACTTACTATCTTGCGGGAGGGGTAACTTGGAAAACATCAAGTGATTTTGATAAAGGCGAAGTGGCTATTTATGAAAATGGAACTGATGTTATCGCTTATGCGAATAGTGTTAATAGAGATTATAATACTGTTATGTGCAGTAGAATAATAAATGGAGTTGATACAGATGATTATTTTGATTTAAGAGCAACAAATACTGGTGGTGCTACTGATTTACAAGGAGGAGTTCCTAAAATTTGGTTTATGGGATTTAAGGTGATAGAATAATGGCAGATTTAAAAACAAAAGTGGAATTATATTTAGGCAGAGAATTTACTAACGAAGAAGTTTTTATCACTAAAGCATACGAAACAGATTTTAAGTTTAAAATTGTTAAATGGAATATTGCTGATGAAAAAGCTAAACCGACTGATGAACAACTTGATTCTTTAGAAGCTGAAGCAAATATAAAAGAGAATAATAAAAAAGCAATTCGTAATCGTTTAAAAGAATATCCATCTCTTGGAGATGTAGTAGATGCCATCTTCAAAAAAGAAGCAGGGGATTCTACCGAGTTTGATTCATTAGAAACAAAGCGACAAGCAACGAAAATAAAATATGCAAAGGAGAGCAGTTAGATGGCTTACATAGGCAATAGACCTGAACAAGGCAACGCAATTAAAGGAATAAGCTAATGGCAAGTGAATTAAAAGTCGATACGATTTCAGAAAAAACAGCCGCAGGAGGAGTTACCATTGACGGCACTCAACTAAAGGACACGAAAGTTTTTACCGATCAAGTCGATCCTAAAACAGGAACAGATTTAACTCTAGGCACTTCTGGTGATTCAATCTTAATTCCAAGTGGAGTTACGATAGCAAATAGTGGAACAGCTACAGGTGATTTTGGCGGTATTACAGAATGCGACCAATGGCGAATGACAGCAGAAACTGCTATGGGAAGTGGCTCAAGTTTTATTACTGCTAATTGGGAACGAAATGATTCAACTGGTTTTGAAAAAGTAGGAACTGGACTTTCAGAGAGCAGCGGAGTTTTTTCTTTTCCTAGTACAGGTAAGTATCTTATTAGTTTTCAACTTAATCTTTCTAATAGAAATGGTGGAACAAACAGAACTATGGGTTATGTAAGAAATGAAATATCTGTAACTATTAATGATAGTGCTTACACAAAATCAACAGAAACTAATGCTTCATTTGATGATTCTGGGAATGAATGGACTAGCAGTTGTTTTGCACAATTTTTCTTTGATGTAACTGATGTTGCAAATTGTAAATTTAAAGTTGGTTTAACAGCCGCAGATTCTTGTGCAATTTTAGGAGGCAGTACTTATCAAGGAACAGCCATCACAGTAACAAGATTAGGAGATACATAATGGCAGATAATAATGGCAGACCTAATCATATAGAAGATTATTTAGTTTCTTTACATAATGGAAGTTGGTATGGTTGGTCAGATAGTAAAAATAAAATTTATGCAAATTTAATTATTCATCCTAAAATTTGGAATACTTCTTATATAGGAAAAATTCACGAAGAAGGAATGATTAACAATCCTCATTCAAAACCAACAGAACAGGAATGTATTGATGGATTAGCACAAATGCAAACAGATTTTGATGATGCAAAAACAAAAAGAGAAACAGACAAAGCAAATGCAAATCAAAAGTTAAAAGACTTAGGATTAACTGACGATGAGATTAAAGCAATTAAAGGAATAAATTAATAATGGCAAGTTTAAATTCAAAAATTAAATTATACTTAGAAGCTAATTCAAAAATCTATAAAGATGAAATGAAGAACTATGTTTTATATAATGCTTCGGATGGAGCAGGAGATGTAATTCAATCTTGGAATGTAACAGGTTTAGAACAACCTACGGAAGAACAATTAAATGCTTTGGATTCAAATGCTGATACATTGGAATCAAACAATATTGTTGGAACAACTCGTAAAAAATTATATGGAGATATGGGTGACCAACTGGATATGCAATATTGGGATAAGGTTAATGGCACAACTTTATGGCAAGATATGATTGCTAAAGTTAAATCAGACAACCCTAAATCATAATGTATAAATATTTAAAAGATAAATTTCTGAATTTTTGTGAAACTTATGGAAGTTCCATAAGTAATTGGGCATGGCATAAGAGATGGAACCACGCTAGTAAAAAATGATAAAGAATGTTTAAACTAGACAACAAGGAATATGACGAAAGCAAGATTTCCGAGAAAGGCAAGACGGCCCTCTCACGCTTGCAGCAGATTCAAGCCAGCCAGAACAAGATCACTTTGGAGTTTGAACACAACAAGATACTGATAGACCACTACATGTCCATCTTGAAGGGGGAACTCAAAACCGATGCGAAAGATAATGTTTAGCTTGGCGATCCTCTCAGCTATGAATATCATGGGTTGCACAATGTATGATGGAATGTCCATGAAACCACATAAGACAACAATATCCACTAATACCTCTATGACCGATATTAATAAAGCTGATGACGATAAAGACCAGGAAAAACAAACACTAGGATTACAAATTAAGCAAGAATTTATCTGGAAAGACAATTAAATGAACGGACTTAAAGTATCTTTTGCTGTTGTGGCGTTTGTTCTTGTTCAGGGCATAGGCGTTATCTGGTACATTTCAAAACTCGATTCAAAAGTAGATCAGATGTACAAGAACTTTGAGGAAGAAAACAGAAAAGATGTAATAGAAAACCAAGTTAAGATGAAACTGGATTTAGAAAATCTTATAATAGATGTTAAAGAATTAACTAAAGATTTGAAGAAGATGCAATCCAAAGATAAAGAAATAGTTAAAACGAACCGTGAGATACAGAAGGAGCACCGCAAGCTATTTGATTTAATAGAATCAGGTACCTCTAACTCTACTTATTCTTATGGAGATTAAATCTAGACCCAGTTGTCCAGGATGTGGTTATCCCCGAGAAACTTGTATATGCGGTCATCCAGGACAATAAATGGCTAATAACAATAATAGGGTAGATGTAAGTGATAAGACTGCTATTTCTATGCCTATGCGTAACCTTATATCAATACTCGCAGCAGTCGCAGTTGGAGTATACGCTTTTTTCGGAATACAAGAAAGGCTTAACAATGTTGAGACGAGAAACACGCTTATGGAAGCCGACCTTGTAAAAAATACAGAGTTTAGAATAAAATGGCCTCGTGGAGAATTAGGAAGTCTGCCCGCAGATAGTGAACAGTTCATGCTTATTGAATACATGGACGGTCAGTTAACCAAAGTGCAAGCTCAGATTGAATCAATGATGCACAATAAAGTCAATATTATGAGGCTTCAGGAAGATATGAAAGAGGCTCGTGAAAATATCGAGAAGCTCAAGGATAAAGTCAGAGAAGCCAATGGGAATAACTAATGGTCGAATCAATCATAGCATTACTTATGTTCATAGGAATAGATTTAAAGGAGCATGTCCCTTATGACAGTCTATCAGAGTGTCTAAAGGCAAAAAGAATATCAGAGAGAAGCTCTGGTGTTGACGGCCCTCGTTTGGAATGTCGACCCGTGAAAGCGGAAACCGAAATCTGGGTAGAGGATAACAAAAAACATATTATAAGGATAATAGAAGATTAATACATGACAACAGGTAAAATTAAATGGTTTAATCCAACCAAAGGATACGGATTTATAGAGAATAGTGAGGGTGGTAAGGATGTTTTTCTTCATGTGTCTGCCCTGGAGGCAGCAAATATCAAGACATTGGAAGTCGGAGAGGAAGTTTCCTTCGACATCGGATCACATAACGAAAAGGAAAACGCAATTAACATTAAAAAGGTAGATGGTTAAGTTATGGTTTTTGATAGCACTCATGTCCTATCCCAACATTCCAGCCATTCACTACAGGGGTTTTGGAGGGTTTTTATCACAGGAAGAATGTGAAGAAAAAAGAATAGTTATAAAAAATAAAATTAAAGATATTGAAATAAAACTTGGTAGAATTGCTTATATAGAAACCTATTGCCTCGAAGTGGAGGCATTTGAAAGCCAACTAGATAAAAAGGAAGAACTCGATCTAGATAAAAAGGAAGAACTCGATAAGAAAAACAAAATAGGACTAGGGGTATAATATGGCTGACGAAAAAATCACCGAAAATGAGAAAGATATTATTCGCATTAACGGGGAACTTAAACTCATTAATCAGAAACTCGACAATCACATTCATCACATAAGCGGAAAGATTGACACCATTTTTAAGATTGTTTGGACTTGTAGTTTTATGATCCTCGCATTGCTGTTACGGGCTATTTATAGCATAATGGCAGGTTAGAGCCAAAAAAAAACCTTCATAGAGGGGTCAAAATTAAAGAAAAGTCGAAGGGGTGGTATGATTGCACCCCCTTAAATAGTTGACAAAAACCGATTTCATTTAGTAAAGAGATGAGAGTGAAAAAAATATTTATTCTTTCAGACCTACATCTTCCCTTCCAGCATCCTCAAGCATTTGAGTTTTTGGAAAAAGTGAAGAAGGATGTCAATCCTGATTGTGTAATATCCATTGGCGATATTATAGATTTGGCCAGCGTCCAGGTAAGTAGACCATCTGATCCGAATATAGATTCACCAGTATTTGAACTGGAGAAGGCACGCAAGGAAATTAAAACTTTAGAGAAGTTATTTCCCAAGATGCAGATATGCTGGGGAAACCATGATCTGCGATTGCTACGCAAGGCAGAGTTAGTGGGTATTCCTCGCTCCATGCTGCGGGATATTAATTCCATTCTTGAAGTACAAGCGAAGTGGACTTGGCATGACAAGATTGTCAAGACAATGCCCAACGGTCAGCCCGTGTACTTTACCCATAACTTCAAGAGAAACGCCTTATCAAGTTCAAAAGAATTAGGCTGTAGCTTTATACAAGGCCATTACCACACTGCTTTAAGCTGTGAGTTCTGGTCCAGTCCAACAGCATTAAACTTTGCACTCAATGTTGGCTGCTTAATCAACCCTAAAGCTGATGCCTTTCGCTATCAAAAGAATTTCATTAAGCGTCCCATACTGGGATGTGCTGCCATTATAGATTCATCACCACGGTTATACAGCATGTTGCTGAATGACAAGGGACGATGGGTTGGCAGGATATGAGAACAAAAACCAAAGACCCTATCGTTCAAAAGGTCATTGATAAAATGGCTAGACGATCTGAAATAGGAATTGTTAAGTACGGGAATACCATGCAATCTTCCAAGAAAAGTTTAAATGATTGGATAGATTCAGCAATCGAGGAAGCCCTCGATTTAGCGGTGTATCTGGAAAAGGTAAAGAGCTTGGTTGGTGCAAAGGTCAAAACCCATAGACATATAGATAAGGACCTTGGCGGTGGTGGCGGGAATTATTTTAAATATGGAGGAACAGACCCCGAATGAGTTACGACAATATTAAAGACAGCATAAAAACGCATGAAGGCTATCGGGATACCGTTTACCGTGACCATCTCGGCAACCGAACAGTTGGCTATGGTCATCTATGCCTGGACAATGAAAAGTGGAGCGACAGTAAAGTGTATCCACGCAAGGTTCTTGACCAGACATTTGACTACGATTTCAATATTGCCCTGAATGATGCACGCAAGCTCATCGTTGAGGACAGTATTCATCCAGACGCTTTTGCCTGCCTGATAAACCTTTGTTTTAATATTGGAGGTCCTAGAGCTAGCCGTTTCAAGAAATTGCTAATTGCCCTGGAAGATAAGAACTATCCTGAAGCATCAAAGGAAATGCTTGACAGTAAATGGGCTAAACAAGTACCAACTAGAGCAAATGAATTAGCAAAAATAATGAGGAACATTTAATGGTATTAGGAAAATTATTTGGTAGTGGAACAATTAAAGCAGTAGGAAATATTGTTGATGAATTATACACCTCTGAAGAAGAAAGAGAACAAGCTAAACTAGCCATTAAAAAAGTTGAAGCAGAATTAAAGAAAAGACAAATGGATATTAACCTTGCTGATGCTCAAAGCAAAGCAGGAGGAATATCAGGAATGATACAACGCATCTGGAGGCCTCTCATTGGTTTCAGTTGTGCATTAGCTATCTTTTGGGAATATGTATTAAAACAATTTTTAATGTTTCTAATTGCTACATTTAATTGGGAAACTAAACCATTACCTGAATTGGATATGGGAACACTTATGCCTTTAGTTATGGCTTTACTAGGTATGGGAGCTTTAAGAAGCTATGAAAAAGTTAAAAAAGTCAATGTTGATCAACCAAAACAATAGGAGGTTACATGAACTTACTTAAAGATTTATGGACACACTTGAAAGAGTGGTCCGATTGGAAAATGAAAGACTGGATCAAGGCGGGAATAGTCGCTATTGTAGTTTTGTTTGTCATTTCTAAAATGATGGGAGGAGCAGCTTAATGCCACAAGTAGGAAAAAAACATTACAGCTATACTGCTGCGGGGATGAAAAAAGCTAAAGCAGAGGCAAAAAGAACTGGAAAGAAAATAAAGAAGAAGAAAAAGAAGGAATAATGAAAAACATTCCCACCGTTGGAAAGATGATCCATATAGTGTGGGAGGACATATTTGAAATGGGTGCTGGATGGCACTCAAAAACCGATGTTGACAAGCACAAGCCTATTGCATGTGAATCAATAGGTTGGGTGCATAAAATTACAGATAAGTATTTAACAATTATTGGGGACAAGAGCATTGATGGAAAAGACCGAGAATATGGAAGGATTCAATCAATACCCAATGCGACAATTACAAAAATTAAAATATTGAAATAGGGGGAGTGGAGTAACATCTGCTCCCCCTTTTTTTTATGCCTATTTGTTTTTTATAGGATAAAGGATTTTATCAATCTCTGGCTCTATTTGATCTATAAATATTTTGGCGAAAACAGAGTCAATAGATGAAAAATAATTATCTTTTAGTGTAATTCTAAATAGGTTGATAAGAATTTTAAATTTAATTAAGCTCTGTTCGTCAAAAGATATGGTAGCCACATTTGGTTTATTAGAATCATATCTGATGCTTAATTTTTTCATTTTATTTTCCTTTCTATAAATTAATAAAAAATTAATTTATAAAAAAGTATATCATACGACTTTTTCAAATTTGATGATCGCAACGGAACCCTCTCAAAAATTAGGAGGGGTTTTTATATAGCAAACTAAAAAGAAAATTAAAAAAAAGCTTTTTTTGATTTTAGGGATAGTTTTGTTCCCGTTATGTCTAGCGGTTATCCACAAGGTTTTCTGTCATTATTTAGATGTCTATGGGAACTTGCGGGCAATTTTTAACCCTACATATTTAAAGTTAAACGGGGGCTATGGAAGTAGAAAATCTAGCCCCCGCTACTTACACAACCATTAAGGTAATGCAATTCTATTTAGAATCCTCATATCCTGTCGCTTCTGGATGTGGCCTTGCATCTTTTTTAATAAACTCCCTGAAAGTATCTATTTCCTTTCTCTCCTCTAGTGTTGTTAAAGATTTTCTTTCAGTAAAAATAGGAGATTGAGGTTGTGCTGGTTTGTACTCGAAGGCCTTTACATCATCCCTGTTTCTACGCATGTGGCCATCGGTAATCTGATTATAAAATTCTTCTTCCGCTACAAATTTTCCCTTATGGTCCTGAAAGACGATAACCCATCCTGTGATTAAATCATTGAACACTTGTTTCTCAAAACTGGCAACCGAATTGTGATAGCTCATGGAAAGATATTCGATAATTTTATTTTTCATTAATGAGCGTTCCTCCCCATCACCAAATCTAACCGTCCAAATGGGTTTTTCATGAAGGTTTGTTTTAGGATTCATTCCGCCTTCAGGCACTTCAATTATTTTTACAATAGGTTTTGTCATTTTTTATTATAGATCCCTTCTCCAATTCCCCACAACATAAAAACAACCGCCCCAAGCAAGAGGATGACAATGATGGCGTAGATATGAAACCAAATCATACTGACCCTCTTTTATATTGGGTCTGCCACACACTAATAATGCGATCTGCTGTGTTTCTTTTATTTCTTATTTCTTTAAATTCTTTGTGAGCTTTTTTCAGTTTAGGACGAAACTCTTGTGTATATTTATCGGAAGCTAAAGCGTGGGTTGTTCTTTCACTATCAGATTTATAATTGTGATAAGTATTAATTTTTAAATCACTTATAAAAGATTTTTCTTCTCTTTTTAAATCTTCAAATTCAGATTCTTTGTGGGCTTCCTCAATGTCAGTATCAGAAAGATAGGTTAATTTTTCTTCTACAATTATTTCATTTAATACAATTTTTTCTTTATTTTCCATTTTCAATTATACCCTCCTTGCGTAAAGTATATGCCATATCCTTTAACTTGAAAATATATTTTTTATCTTCCGCATAGACCGATAGAGTTTCAATAAGTTTTTCAATATCCACTTCGTCCACAATGTATTGGCGTAGTCTTTCATTCCTAAAATCTTCATAATGGTAGCTTTCATTTAATAAATCCGTATAAGCTATAACACTATCGCATTTTCTTGTAAAGATTCTTACTTTTGCCCCTGAATTATCAAGGGAAAGCATGTATTCTTCATCATCGAGGGCCTTGATGCCAAAGAAATTATTTCCCTCTTTTGCGAACCTGGAATTGCCATCCGCACCCGATTCGTGGAGAGCTTGAACCAAAGTCAATTCGAGGGGAACCCTACGAAAATCCTGGAGATGGCTATTATAGGCCACCGCACAATCTTTAATGCCCCGAATAAACTCTTGTCGGTTAGTGTATTCAAAATCCCAATTAAAAACACCTGAACAAAGCAACGATAAAGTTGCACACAAGACGGGAAGGGTATTCATTTCTTCTTTTTTTTCTTTAATCTGATGTTGGTAAGCACCGCCAATTTCAAGGCTCGGATAACTTCCCCATCCGTCCTTATAAGGGAGAGTAAATATTTTTTAAAAATTCTTGCAAACATTTTACAACTTATCAACTAATTCTAAATATTTTTTCTTATATTTATTTTTCATTGACACTTGAAATTCGTAGCGTTTCTTCCATTTCAACAAATGCTTATCGTAAGCCAGTCGCAATTTTAAATACCAGTTTGTAGTTTTATACATCATCTTATTCCTCATTCCATTTACCTATTAATTCTTGCAAGGTTCGCATTGGCATAAAAGCGTAGCTCTCTTGGACTGAATGGTGATCGGGAATTAAAACTAACAAGTCATTTCCCCCAATCCATCCAGTAAAAACTTTAGGAGGATTTTTTCTTGCCTTCACTTCCACTTTTAGTCGCACTTCATTATTTAAACGCACTTGCACATCACCAGGAAAATCACGCAACGCCCCGCTTAAAGGAGTTCTAAAAGCATTAAAGCCATTGTGTTCAAACCATTTTTTGACTAAATGCTCTTTGCGTCTGCCTTTATTTTTAGGTTTATTGACCATTTTTCTTATTGAAATAGTCAGACCTTGATTGTTGAATAGCACAAGAAATGGCAACTGCTCTTTTATTTTCTTGATCCAAATTTTTTAAGTTTGGAAACTGGTCTATCAAACCAAAGGCCGTGTCTATGTTTCTTAAAGTACGCATCGTTTCTTCAGGGCCAGATGAATTATTTTGAGAAACTTCTTTTTTTACATTGGCCCCGTAGTTGAAATCAGTATTATCCTGTGGTGGTGCAACGGGAGCAGGACTATCACTTGAACTTGTAATATTGCTAATGACATTCCCGAAGTCAGTTTTTTCCCAATCAAACTCAACGGATTGTCCAACTTGAATATCACCAACGCCCAATTCATTTGTCTTATCATAGGCTTTCAAGGGAAACTTAAATTTAGGGTTATCTACATCAATCACTAATCCCTGAAACCCCTTTCCAGTTTGGTATTTTTCTTTTACTTTACCTGTTAACATATTTTTTACTCCTTTTATTTTTGGTAAACAATCTTTCAATCTTTGCATGGT
>Ga0114904_1001269_pt1 | contig 12454 bp, 6 predicted proteins | sample MalvirDeepMed_s6_FD_83498 | JGI IMG/M metagenome (GOLD analysis project Ga0114904, IMG submission 83498) | Marine viral communities from the Global Malaspina Expedition - Malaspina viral metaG DeepMed_s6 | ecosystem: Environmental > Aquatic > Marine > Oceanic | place: Mediterranean Sea... | reverse complement strand
GTATCGCGTCGGCCTGCTTCGCATGGAGCGCGCCATCAAGGAGCGCATGTCGTCGGTCGAGATCGACACCGTCATGCCGCAGGACCTGATCAACGCCAAGCCGGCCGCGGCCGCCGTGCGCGAATTCTTCGGCTCGTCGCAGCTGTCGCAGTTCATGGACCAGACCAACCCGCTCTCCGAAGTGACGCACAAGCGTCGTCTCTCGGCGCTTGGGCCCGGCGGTCTGACCCGTGAGCGTGCCGGCTTCGAGGTGCGCGACGTGCACCCGACCCACTATGGCCGGATGTGCCCGATCGAGACGCCGGAAGGTCCGAACATCGGTCTGATCAACTCGCTGGCCACCTTTGCCCGCGTCAACAAGTATGGCTTCATCGAAACCCCGTACCGGGTGGTGAAGGACAAGCAGGTGACCGACGAGGTCCACTACATGTCCGCCACCGAGGAGATGCGCCACACGGTTGCACAGGCGAACGCCAACATCGACGAGGCCGGCCAGTTCATCAACGAGATGGTCAACACCCGTCAGTCCGGTGACTATACCCTCGCGCCGGCGGAAAGCGTCGACCTGATCGACGTGTCGCCCAAGCAGCTGGTCTCGGTCGGCGCCTCGCTGATCCCGTTCCTCGAGAACGACGACGCCAACCGCGCTCTGATGGGTGCGAACATGCAACGTCAGGCCGTGCCGACGCTGCGCTCGGAAGCGCCGCTCGTGGGCACCGGCATCGAGGGCAAGGTCGCCATCGACTCCGGCGCCGCCATCCAGGCGCACCGGGCCGGCATCGTCGACCAGGTGGACGCGCAGCGGATCGTGATCCGCGCAACCGAGGATCTCGAGCTTGGCGATGCCGGGGTCGATATCTATCGGATGCGCAAGTTCCAGCGCTCGAACCAGAACACCTGCATCAACCAGCGTCCGCTGATCAAGGTGGGTGACAAGGTCGGCAAGGGCGAGGTCATCGCGGATGGCCCGTCGACGGATATGGGGGAACTGGCGCTCGGCAAGAACGTCATCGTCGCCTTCATGCCGTGGAACGGCTACAACTACGAGGACTCGATCCTGATCTCCGAGCGCATCGCGCGTGACGACGTCTTCACCTCGATCCACATCGAGGAATTCGAAGTCGCCGCCCGTGACACCAAGCTCGGGCCGGAAGAGATCACCCGCGACATCCCGAACGTCGGCGAGGAAGCCCTGCGCAACCTCGACGAGGCCGGCATCGTCTATATCGGCGCCGACGTGGAGCCGGGCGACATTCTCGTGGGCAAGATCACTCCGAAGGGCGAAAGCCCGATGACGCCGGAAGAAAAGCTTCTGCGCGCCATCTTCGGCGAAAAGGCCTCGGACGTGCGCGACACCTCGCTGCGGGTGAAGCCGGGCGACTACGGCACCGTCGTGGAAGTGCGGGTCTTCAACCGTCACGGCGTCGAGAAGGACGAACGTGCGCTGCAGATCGAGCGTGAGGAAGTCGAGCAGCTGGCCCGTGACCGGGACGACGAGCTCGCCATCCTCGACCGCAACATCTATGCACGTCTCGGCGACCTGATCCTCGGCAAGACCGCGGTGAAGGGGCCGAAAGGCGTGAAGCCGAACTCGGAGATCACCTCCGAGCTGCTCGAGACGCTCAGCCGCGGCCAGTGGTGGCAGCTGGCGCTCGCCGAAGAGCAGGACGCGCAGATCGTCGAGGCCCTGCACGAGCAGTACGAGGCGCAGAAGCGCGCCCTCGATGCCCGTTTCGAGGACAAGGTCGAGAAGGTCCGTCGTGGCGACGACCTGCCGCCGGGCGTGATGAAGATGGTCAAGGTGTTCGTGGCGGTGAAGCGCAAGCTGCAGCCGGGCGACAAGATGGCCGGCCGTCACGGCAACAAGGGTGTGATTTCCCGCGTTGTTCCGATGGAGGACATGCCGTTCCTCGAGGATGGCACCCCGGTCGATTTCTGCCTCAACCCGCTCGGCGTGCCGTCGCGCATGAACGTCGGTCAGATCCTTGAAACCCACATGGGCTGGGCCTCGCGCGGCCTGGGCATCAAGATCGACGACGCTCTGCAGGACTACCGCCGCTCGGGTGACCTGACGCCGGTCCGCGAAGCCATGCGCATCGCCTATGGTGACGAGGTCTACGACGAGGGCATCGCCGACATGGAAGAGGATCTGCTGGTGGAAGCCGCAGGCAACGTCACCCGTGGCGTGCCGATCGCGACCCCGGTCTTCGACGGCGCCAAGGAAGCGGATGTCAACGACGCGCTGTCGCGTGCCGGCTTTGACACCTCGGGCCAGTCGCGCCTGTTCGACGGTCGCACCGGCGAAGAGTTCGCGCGGAAGGTCACGGTGGGTGTGAAGTACCTGCTGAAGCTGCACCACCTTGTCGACGACAAGATCCACGCACGTTCGACCGGGCCGTACTCGCTCGTCACGCAGCAGCCGCTGGGTGGTAAGGCGCAGTTCGGTGGCCAGCGCTTCGGGGAGATGGAAGTCTGGGCTCTGGAAGCCTATGGCGCCGCCTACACCCTGCAGGAAATGCTGACCGTGAAGTCGGATGACGTGGCGGGCCGGACCAAGGTCTACGAAAGCATCGTCAAGGGCGAGGACAACTACGAGGCGGGCGTTCCCGAGAGCTTCAACGTGCTCGTGAAGGAAGTCCGCGGCCTCGGCCTGAACATGGAACTCCTGGACGCGGAAGAGGACGAGTGACGAAGAATTTTCCTCCGAAAATTCTTCCGCCCAAGATTTTTCGTTCGAAAAATCTTGGGCCGTCCCCAGCCGCAGCCATGACACAAAGGTTTTGACATGAACCAGGAACTGACGAACAACCCGTTCAACCCGCTGACCCCGCCCAAGGTCTTCGACGAGATCAAGGTGTCGCTCGCTTCGCCCGAGCGCATCCTCTCGTGGTCCTACGGTGAGATCAAAAAGCCCGAGACGATCAACTACCGGACGTTCAAGCCCGAGCGTGACGGCTTGTTCTGCGCGCGCATCTTCGGCCCGATCAAGGACTACGAGTGCCTGTGCGGCAAGTACAAGCGCATGAAGTACCGCGGCGTCGTCTGTGAAAAGTGCGGCGTCGAGGTCACCCTCCAGAAGGTGCGCCGCGAGCGCATGGGCCACATCGAGCTGGCCGCGCCCTGCGCCCATATCTGGTTCCTGAAGTCGCTGCCGTCGCGCATCGGTCTCATGCTGGACATGACCCTGCGTGACCTCGAGCGCGTGCTCTACTTCGAGAACTACGTGGTGATCGAGCCGGGCCTCACCGACCTGACCTATGGCCAGATGCTCACCGAGGACGAATTCCTCGATGCGCAGGACGCCTATGGCATGGACGCCTTCACCGCCAATATCGGCGCCGAGGCGATCCGCGAGATGCTCGCCCAGATCGACCTCGAAGCCGAGGCCGAGCAGCTGCGCGCGGACCTCAAGGAGGCCACCGGCGAGCTCAAGCCGAAGAAGATCATCAAGCGCCTCAAGGTGGTGGAATCCTTCCTCGAGTCGGGCAACCGCCCGGAGTGGATGATCCTCACCGTGATCCCGGTCATTCCGCCGGAACTGCGTCCGCTGGTGCCGCTGGACGGTGGCCGCTTCGCGACCTCCGACCTCAACGACCTGTACCGCCGCGTGATCAACCGGAACAACCGCCTCAAGCGGCTGATCGAACTGCGCGCGCCGGACATCATCGTCCGCAACGAAAAGCGGATGCTGCAGGAAGCCGTCGACGCGCTGTTCGACAATGGTCGTCGCGGCCGTGTCATCACCGGCGCCAACAAGCGCCCGCTGAAGTCGCTCTCGGACATGCTCAAGGGCAAGCAGGGCCGCTTCCGTCAGAACCTTCTCGGCAAGCGCGTCGACTTCTCGGGCCGTTCGGTCATCGTGACCGGCCCGGAGCTCAAGCTGCACCAGTGCGGCCTGCCCAAGAAGATGGCGCTCGAGCTGTTCAAGCCGTTCATCTACTCTCGGCTCGAGGCCAAGGGCCTGAGCTCGACGGTGAAGCAGGCGAAGAAGCTGGTCGAGAAAGAACGCCCCGAGGTCTGGGATATCCTCGACGAGGTCATCCGCGAGCACCCGGTTCTGCTGAACCGCGCGCCCACGCTGCACCGTCTTGGCATCCAGGCGTTCGAGCCCCAGCTCATCGAGGGCAAGGCGATCCAGCTGCACCCGCTCGTGTGTTCGGCCTTCAACGCCGACTTCGACGGTGACCAGATGGCCGTTCACGTGCCGCTGTCGCTGGAAGCGCAGCTCGAGGCGCGCGTCCTGATGATGTCCACGAACAACGTGCTGTCGCCCGCGAACGGCAGCCCGATCATCGTGCCGTCGCAGGACATGATCCTTGGCATCTACTACCTCACCATCATGCGCGAAGGCATGAAGGGCGAGGGCATGGTGTTCTCGAACATCGAAGAGGTCGAGCACGCGCTCACCGCTGGCGAAGTGCACCTGCACGCCAAGATCACCTGCCGCGTCAAGCAGATCGACGAGACCGGCCAGGAGATCGTCAAGCGCTACGAGACCACCCCGGGCCGCGTGCGCCTCGGCTCGCTGCTGCCGATGAACGCCAAGGCGCCGTTCGACCTCGTCAACAGCCTGCTGCGGAAGAAAGACGTCCAGCGCGTCATCGACACCGTCTACCGCTATTGCGGTCAGAAGGAGTCGGTCATCTTCTGTGACCAGATCATGTCGATGGGCTTCAAGGAGGCCTTCAAGGCGGGCATCTCGTTCGGCAAGGACGACATGGTCATCCCCGACTCGAAGTGGGAACTGGTCGAGGAAACCCGCGATCAGGTGAAGGACTTCGAACAGCAGTACATGGACGGCCTGATCACCCAGGGCGAAAAGTACAACAAGGTCGTGGACGCCTGGTCGAAGTGTAACGACAAGGTCACCGACGCCATGATGAACACCATCTCCGCCGCCAAGCGCGCCGAGGATGGCTCCGAGATGGAACCCAACTCGGTCTACATGATGGCCCACTCCGGTGCCCGTGGCTCGGTCACGCAGATGAAGCAGCTGGGCGGGATGCGCGGCCTGATGGCGAAGCCGAACGGCGACATCATCGAGACCCCGATCATCTCGAACTTCAAGGAAGGCCTGACCGTTCTCGAGTACTTCAACTCGACCCACGGTGCCCGTAAGGGTCTGTCGGACACCGCTCTGAAGACGGCGAACTCGGGTTACCTGACCCGTCGTCTGGTGGACGTGGCGCAGGACTGCATCGTGCGGATGCGCGATTGCGGCACCGACCGTGCGATCACCGCGGAAGCGGCGGTCAACGACGGTGAGGTCGTGTCGAGCATCGGTGAACGGATCCTGGGTCGCGTCGCGGCCGAGGACATCATGCGCCCCGGCACCGACGAGGTTCTGGTCCGCGAAGGCCAGCTCATCGACGAGCGCATGGCGGATGCCATCGAGGATGCGGCGGTGCAGACCGCACGGATCCGCTCGCCGCTGACCTGTGAGGCCGAAGAGGGCGTCTGCGCCATGTGCTACGGCCGTGACCTTGCGCGCGGCACGATGGTGAACACCGGCGAGGCCGTCGGCATCATCGCTGCACAGTCGATCGGTGAACCGGGCACGCAGCTGACGATGCGGACCTTCCACATCGGCGGCGTTGCTCAGGGTGGCCAGCAGTCCTTCCTCGAGGCGAGCCAAGAAGGCATCATCGCCTTCGAGAACGCCTCGACGCTCGAGAACACCTCCGGCGAGACGCTGGTGATGGGCCGCAACATGAAGCTCATCATCCAGGGCGAGGACGGGGCCGAGCGCGCCAGCCACAAGCTGGGCTACGGCACCAAGCTCTTCGTCAAGGAAGGCGAGACTATCGAACGTGGTGCCAAGCTGTTCGAGTGGGACCCCTACACCCTGCCGATCATCGCGGAAGCCGATGGTGTGGCCCGTCACGTCGACCTCGTGAACGGCCTTGCCGTGCGCGACGAGACCGACGAAGCCACCGGCATGACCCAGAAGATCGTGATCGACTGGCGTGCGGCTCCGAAGGGCAACGAGCTCAAGCCCGAGATCATCCTGATGGATGGCGACGGCGAGCCCGTCCGCAACGCGGCCGGCAACCCGATCACCTACCCGATGTCGGTGGACGCGATCCTGTCCTGCGAAGACGGGCAGGAGATCAAGGCCGGTGACGTCGTGGCGCGCATCCCGCGCGAAGGTGCGAAGACGAAGGACATCACCGGTGGTCTGCCGCGTGTGGCCGAACTCTTCGAGGCACGCCGTCCGAAGGACCACGCGATCATCGCCGAGATCGACGGCTACGTGCGCTTTGGCAAGGACTACAAGAACAAGCGCCGTATCGCGATCGAGCCCGTCGACGACACGCTCGACACCAAGGAATACATGATCCCGAAAGGGAAGCACATTCCGGTGGTCGAGGGCGACTTCGTCCAGAAGGGCGACTACATCATGGACGGCAACCCGGCGCCGCACGACATCCTCGCCATCATGGGGATCGAGGCGCTGGCCAACTACATGATCGACGAGGTGCAGGACGTGTATCGACTGCAGGGCGTGAAGATCAACGACAAGCACGTCGAGGTCATCGTCCGGCAGATGCTGCAGAAGTGGGAGATCACCGACAGCGGCGACACGACCCTTCTCAAGGGCGAGCACGTGGACAAGGCCGAGTTCGACGCGGCCAACGCCAAGATCGAGAAGAAGGGCGGCCGTCCGGCTCAGGGCGAACCGATCCTTCTCGGCATTACCAAGGCGTCGCTCCAGACCCGCTCCTTCATCTCGGCGGCCTCCTTCCAGGAGACCACCCGGGTCCTCACCGAAGCCTCGGTGCAGGGCAAGAAGGACAAGCTCGTGGGCCTCAAGGAGAACGTCATCGTGGGCCGCCTGATCCCGGCGGGCACCGGTGGCGCAACCCAGCGGGTGCGCAAGATCGCGACCGACCGTGACGGCAAGGTGATCGAGGTCAAGAAGGCCGAGGCGGAAGCCGCCGCGGCCCTCGCGGCCCCGGATGCCGAGCTCTCGGGCAGCGACGTGATCGAGGGTGGCGACGAGTTCGACAACCTGGTCGTGGATACGCCGGAGAGCCGCGAGTAAGCCTCGCCTCTCGCTGACATCAAAGGGCCCCCGCCATGCGCGGGGGCCTTTTCGTATGCGCAGGTTGCCTCTGCCGCCGCGTGAAAATCATACGTGCTCGAACGGATTACGCTTGGCGGATCGCTGCGACGGGTCTACCGATCAACGCATGGCACAGCTTTCCGACAACACCCGCGGCGCGCTTTTGATGATGGCCTCGATGGCCGCCTTCACACTGGGCGACACCTGCGTGAAGGCGATCGGCGAGGCGATCTCGCTGTCGCAGCTGCTGGTGATCCGCGGCTTCTTCGCGAGCCTGTTCATCGCGGCTCTGGCCTGGCGCCTGAAGGCGCTTCGCTTTGACCTGCCGCGCCGCGACTGGGCGCTGGTGCTGACCCGCGCGGGGGCCGAGGTGTGTTCGACCTATTTCTTCCTCACCGCGCTGCGCCAGATGCCGCTGGCCAATGTCACGGCACTGCTTCAGATGTTGCCGCTCACGCTGACGCTGGGTTCGGCTGTGTTCTTCGGCGAGACCGTGGGCTGGCGCCGCTGGGTCGCGATTGCCGCGGGTTTTGCCGGCATGTTGCTGATCGTGCGGCCGGGCACCGAGGGCTTCAACCAATACTCGGTCCTCGCCCTGATCGCGGTGGCCTTCGTGACGCTGCGGGATCTCGTCACCCGCCGGATGTCACCGGCGGTGCCGTCCCTGACCGTCACGCTGGTCTCTTCGGTGGCGGTGTTCCTGTTTGCGCTGACCATGTCGCTCGGGCAGACCTGGGAACCGATCACGCCGCGGCTGGGCGCGCTGCTGGCCGGGACCACGCTCTTCATCGTGGCGGGCTACAGCCTGTCGGTGATCGTGATGCGGGTGGGCGAGATGAGTTTCGTCGCGCCGTTCCGCTATACCGGCCTGCTGATCGCGCTGACGGTCGGGTTCCTCGTGTTCGGAGACTGGCCGGTGCCGCTCACCCTGATCGGGGCGGCGATCATCGTTGCGACCGGCAGCTTCAACCTCTGGCGCGAGGGCCAGCTGCGCCGCCGCGCCCTGGCTCAGGCAAAGATCCGGCGCACCTGATCGGCATCGATGGCAAAGCGCTCGCGAAAGAGCGCCTCGCCGTCGCGGTCAAGCCGGGGCAGGGCGACCGGCTTCACGTGTTTCTTCTGCCGCGAGTCGTTGTGGTCATTGTGGCCACGCACATACATCGGCCGGTCGGTGAAGGTCACGGTGGGCATGAAGCGCATGATCTTGTTGTGCCCGAAATTCATCGTGCTCTGCTTGACGCCCGGCGCCACCGCCATCGCCTCGGCCACGCCCCAGTAGGGCGTGACCGTTTCCTCGGCGCAGATCCCCTGGGCATCGGGCCGGGCGATATAGCCGCGGTTCCAGTCGAAGCCCACGAGCCTGTGCCGGGCGCGCAGGGACGCAACGTCACGCGCCGCCTCGCGCAGGGTGGCCACGAAGTCCACCGCCACCGCGTCGTCGTCGTCATGGCGGAACTGCAGGCAGGGCAGGGCCATGTCGCGGGCCTCGTTGATCACGCCCTGGCAGACCGCCCTGTGGGGGCCCGGAGGGCGGGCCACGATGCGCGCCTGAGGGAACGCCGCGAGCAGCTCCTCGAGCCTCTGGCGGGCCTCAGGGGGCAGGGAGGTGCCCACCAGCACGAGGAAGGTGAAATCGGGGTCGCTCTGGGCCTTCAGCCCCGGCAGGCAGACCGCCTCGAAGTGGCGGAAGCGCTCCTCGAGCCGCTCCGGCGCAAAGAGATAGGCCTCGCGCGCGGCGATGTCGTCGTGTTCGACCTGGAAACCACCCTCGGCCGGATAGGAAAACCGGCACAGCCCGATCACTTGCATCGCCGTCGCTCCTCTGAAACAAGCTCCTCGCCTGCATCGCATTGCCGCTTTGCCCTGACAAGGTTCGGCTCATGTTGACAAGGCCCGCGACTCCCCCTATACGCGCCTCAATTCGCCGGAGGCACCAGTGCGTCCGGTGCGTTCTACAGTACTGAAGCGGTCACGATCCGGGCCTTGGCCCCGATCCTCTGGACACCCACCGCGTCGTTCCCTTGCGGGAGCGTATGCGGTGCTTTGCGTCGTCTCTGACTGTCGGGTCGGGGGAGATGCGTCGCCGGTGACCTGCGGACGCGCAGGGCGCCTTGAATGATGAACCGCACGGGACGCCCCGTGCACCACATATGTGAGAAACACGGGGAAGATACCCAAATGCCCACGATCCAGCAGCTGATCCGCAAGCCGCGGCAGCCCAAAGTCAAACGTTCCAAGTCGATGCACCTGCAGGAATGCCCGCAGAAGCGTGGCGTCTGCACCCGCGTCTACACCACCACCCCCAAGAAGCCGAACTCCGCTATGCGGAAAGTGGCCAAGGTGCGCCTGACCAACGGCTTCGAGGTGATCAGCTACATTCCGGGCGAAAGCCACAACCTGCAAGAGCACTCGGTTGTGCTCATCCGTGGCGGCCGTGTGAAAGACCTTCCCGGTGTGCGTTACCACATCCTGCGCGGTGTGCTGGATACCCAGGGTGTCAAGGACCGGAAGCAGCGTCGCTCGAAGTACGGCGCGAAGCGTCCCAAGTAAGAGGATACGGAAATGTCTCGTCGTCACGCTGCAGAGAAGCGCGAAGTCCTGCCCGACGCCAAGTATGGCGATATCGTGCTGACCAAGTTCATGAACAACCTGATGGTCGATGGTAAGAAGTCGGTCGCAGAAAAGATCGTCTACAACGCGCTCGACCGCGTCGAAGGCAAGGTGAAGCGCGCGCCCGTGGAAGTGTTCCACGAAGCGCTCGACAACATCAAACCGTCGGTCGAGGTCCGCTCGCGCCGCGTCGGTGGTGCCACCTACCAGGTGCCCGTCGAAGTGCGCCCCGAGCGCCGCGAAGCGCTGGCCATCCGCTGGCTGATCACCGCGTCGCGTTCGCGCAACGAGAACACCATGGAAGAGCGCCTCGCAGGTGAGCTTCTGGACGCTGTGCAATCTCGCGGTTCCGCCGTGAAGAAGCGCGAAGACACCCACAAGATGGCCGACGCGAACAAGGCGTTCAGCCACTACCGCTGGTAAATCCAGGAAAGGCAGTCCATCATGGCACGCGATTATCCGCTGGAACGTTACCGTAACTTCGGGATCATGGCCCACATCGATGCGGGCAAGACCACGACGACGGAACGCATCCTCTACTACACCGGCCGCTCCCACAAGATCGGCGAAGTCCACGACGGCGCAGCCACGATGGACTGGATGGAGCAGGAGCAGGAACGCGGGATCACCATCACTTCCGCCGCCACCACCACGTTCTGGCAGTGGCAGGAAGATCCGACCGCCGAAGGCACGTCGGACACCAAGTTCCGCTACAACATCATCGACACCCCCGGTCACGTCGACTTCACCATCGAGGTGGAGCGTTCGCTGGCGGTTCTCGACGGTGCCATCTGCCTTCTGGACGGCAACGCCGGCGTCGAGCCCCAGACCGAGACCGTCTGGCGCCAGGCCGACCGTTACAAGGTCCCGCGTATCGTGTTCGTCAACAAGATGGACAAGATTGGTGCCGACTTCTTCAACTGCGTGAAGATGATCAAGGATCGCACAGGCGCGACTCCCGTTCCGGTCAACTTCCCGATCGGTGCCGAGGACAAGCTCGAGGGCATCGTCGACCTGATCACCATGGAAGAGTGGGTCTGGCAGGGTGAAGACCTGGGCGCCTCCTGGGTGCGCCAGCCGATCCGCGACGACCTCAAGGACCTGGCCGACGAGTGGCGCTCGCACATGATCGAGAACGCCGTCGAACAGGACGACGACGCGATGGAAGCGTATCTCGAAGGCGAAGAGCCGTCGATCGAGCAGCTGCGCGACCTGATCCGCAAGGGCACGCTCAACCTGTCCTTCGTGCCGGTTCTGGGTGGCTCCGCGTTCAAGAACAAGGGTGTTCAGCCCCTGCTCAACGGCGTGGTCGACTTCCTGCCGGGTCCGCTCGACGTGCCGCCCTACATGGGCTTCTCGCCGGACGACGAGACCGAGACGCGCAACATCGAACGTCGCCCCGGCGACGCCGAGCCGTTCGCCGGCCTCGCGTTCAAGATCATGAACGACCCCTTCGTGGGCTCGCTGACCTTCACCCGGATCTACTCGGGCCTTCTCGAGAAGGGCAGCAGCATCATCAACTCGACCAAGGGCAAGAAAGAGCGCATCGGTCGTATGATGATGATGCACTCCAACAGCCGGGAAGAGATCGACTGGGCAGGTTCGGGCGACATCATCGCCATCGCGGGCCTGAAGGAAACCACCACCGGTGACACCCTGTGCGATGCCAACAAGCAGGTCGTCCTGGAAACCATGACCTTCCCCGACCCGGTCATCGAGATCGCCGTCGAGCCGAAGACCAAGGCTGACCAGGAGAAGATGTCCGCAGGTCTGCAGCGTCTGGCTGCCGAGGACCCGTCCTTCCGCGTCGAGACCGACCTCGAGTCCGGTCAGACCATCATGAAGGGCATGGGCGAACTTCACCTCGACATCCTCGTCGACCGCCTCAAGCGGGAGTTCAAGGTCGAGGCGAACATCGGTGCCCCGCAGGTGGCCTATCGCGAGACCATCGGTCACGAGATCGAGCACACCTACACCCACAAGAAGCAGTCGGGTGGTTCGGGTCAGTTCGCCGAGGTGAAGCTGGTCATCAGCCCCACAGAGCCGGGTGAAGGCTACTCGTTCGAGAGCAAGATCGTCGGTGGTTCGGTTCCGAAGGAATACATCCCGGGCGTCGAGAAGGGCATCAAGTCGGTCATGGACTCCGGTCCGCTGGCAGGCTTCCCCGTGATCGACTTCAAGGTCGCCCTGATCGACGGTAAGTTCCACGACGTGGACTCCTCGGTCCTGGCCTTCGAAATCGCGTCGCGGATGGCCATGCGCGAAGGTCTGCGCAAGGCCGGTGCGAAGCTGCTCGAGCCGATGATGAAGGTCGAGGTCGTGACCCCGGAAGAGTACACCGGGTCGATCATCGGTGACCTCACCTCCCGTCGTGGTCAGGTGTCGGGTCAGGAACCGCGCGGCAACGCCGTGGCGATCCAGGCCTTCGTGCCGCTGGCCAACATGTTCGGCTACATCAACACCCTGCGCTCGATGTCCTCGGGCCGCGCGCAGTTCACGATGCAGTTCGACCACTACGATCCGGTTCCGCAGAACATCTCTGACGAGATCCAGTCGAAGTACGCATAAGCCGGGTGGCGGGGCCGGTCCCCGCCCTACCCACCACCGTAGGGTGGGCTAAGTGCCCACCACCTGACAAAAAAAGGAGCCTTTCGCATGGCAAAGGAAAAGTTTGAGCGCGGCAAACCGCACTGCAACATCGGCACGATCGGTCACGTTGACCACGGCAAGACGACGCTGACGGCGGCGATCACGAAGTACTTCGGTGACTTCCGCGCC
>Ga0114904_1001268_pt1 | contig 12458 bp, 7 predicted proteins | sample MalvirDeepMed_s6_FD_83498 | JGI IMG/M metagenome (GOLD analysis project Ga0114904, IMG submission 83498) | Marine viral communities from the Global Malaspina Expedition - Malaspina viral metaG DeepMed_s6 | ecosystem: Environmental > Aquatic > Marine > Oceanic | place: Mediterranean Sea... | reverse complement strand
TAAATCGGCATAGGCTTTGGCTACACCGGTGGCAATCGTACCTACACCCGGTTCAGAAACCAGTTTCACAGAGATAAGCGCGGTGGGGTTAACCTGCTTAAGGTCGAAAATCAACTGAGCCAAATCTTCGATAGAGTAAATATCGTGATGTGGCGGTGGTGAAATGAGGGTCACGCCAGGCACAGAAAATCTAAGCTGTGCAATGTACTTGTTAACCTTATCACCAGGCAGCTGACCACCTTCACCCGGTTTTGCACCCTGCGCCACTTTAATTTGAATAACGTTGGCATTAACCAAGTAATGCGGCGTTACACCAAAGCGACCAGACGCCACCTGTTTAATTTTTGAGTTTTTCTCAGTACCGAAACGAGATGGGTGTTCGCCACCTTCACCAGAGTTAGATTGACCGCCCAAGCGGTTCATCGCAATGGCTAAGGCTTCATGCGCTTCAGGGCTTAATGCCCCAATAGACATGGCTGCGGTATCGAAGCGAGGGAATAAATTCTCAGGCGCTTCAACTTCACTAACATCAATCGCATCGCAATCTGGGTTTAACGCAAGCAAATCGCGGATATGCGCAGGAGAGCGTTCATTCACTAACTTCGCATATTGCTGGTAATCGCTATATTCACCAGAAACCACGGCCTTTTGTAGCGTGCTTACCACGTCTGGGTTGTAAGCATGGTACTCACCGCCGTGTACATATTTAAGCAGACCACCGTGACCCACTGATTTACGTTTAAGCCAGGCTACGCGGTTAAGGTTGATAATATCCTGGTGAAAATCGTCGAACCCTGCACCTTGAATACGTGACGTAACACCTTTAAAGCACAGCTCCATCACTTCATTATTTACGCCGACGGCTTCAAATAACTTTGAGCTACGGTAACTGGCAACAGTGCTGATACCCATTTTCGACATGATTTTATACAAGCCTTTATTGATACCTTTGCGGTAATTCAATGTGGCTTGCATTGGTGAGATATCTAATTCACCTTTTTCGCATAGTTGCTCAATGGTTTCATAAGCTAAGAACGGATATACCGCTGTTGCACCTAAACCAATAAGTACAGCAAAATGGTGTGGATCGCGGGCACTGGCGGTTTCAACCACGACGTTGGCGTCACAACGTAGCGATTTCTCTACTAAGCGTCGCTGAACGGCACCTACTGCCATCGCTGCCGGGATCACTAAACGATTTTGTTTAATATTACGGTCTGAAAGAATAACAAACGCCGCGCGCTTGTTCTTAACCAGCATTTCAACTTCATTACAAATACGCTCTATGGCTTTTTTCAAACCTTCTTGCGGCGCGTATTGCAGTTCGATGACTTCAGAGTAGTAATTCTCTGGATTGAATTCTCGAAGCTGTTTAAGGTCGGTATATAACAATATTGGTGACTCAAACAATACGCGGTCAGCGTAGCCTGAGGTTTCACTGAATACGTTTTGTTCTCTGCCAATACAAGTAGCCAAAGACATGACGTGATTTTCACGCAGCGGGTCGATAGGCGGGTTAGTCACCTGAGCAAACTGTTGACGGAAATAGTCGTAAACCGTTCGCTGTTTGGAGGACATTACCGCCATAGGTGTGTCATCACCCATAGAGCCGACGGCTTCTTGACCATCTTTCGCCAACACTTTTATCACTTGCTGAATTTCTTCATAGCTGTAGTTATACAGCTTGTGATAAACAGACATGGTGTCGTCATTGAACATACGCTTGCCAATTTGTGACGCGTCTAGCTGTTCAATGGGCGTAAGGTGACGAATATGCTTGTCTAACCACTCTTTATAGGGGTGGCGCGCTTTCAAGTCTTCATCAATTTCCGTTGAGCGCCAAATTTTGCCGGTGTAAGTGTCTACCGCTAGCATTTCACCTGGCCCCACGCGACCTTTTTCAATCACATCAGACTGCTCATAATCCCAGATGCCAATTTCAGAGGCGAGGGTAATAAAGCCATTTTTAGTGATAACGTAGCGCGCAGGACGTAAACCGTTTCGGTCGAGGTTACAAGCTACATGTCGGCCGTTAGTTAAAACGATACCGGCAGGGCCATCCCAGGGTTCCATGTGCATAGAGTTAAACTCATAAAATGCACGTAGGTCGTCGTCCATGGTTTTGTTGTTTTGATACGCTGGTGGCACCAATAAGCGCATGGCACGGAATAAGTCCATACCGCCCGCAAGGAACAATTCCAACATGTTATCTAATGAAGACGAGTCAGAGCCTTCTGTATTGACGAAGGGAGCTGCGTCTTTAAGATCGGGAATAAGCGGCGTTGAAAACTTAGCGGCACGGGCCATTGCCCAATCTCGGTTACCCTTAATGGTGTTTATCTCACCATTGTGAGCAAGAAAACGGAAGGGTTGCGCGAGTGGCCAACGGGGCAGTGTATTCGTTGAGAAACGTTGATGGAAAACACATATCGCGCTTTTCATACGTTCATCAGCTAAGTCGTGATAAAAGGCGGGTAAGTCTTTCGGCATTACCAAGCCTTTATAAATAGTCACCAACCCTGATAAACAGGCAACGTAAAAGTCGGGGTCAGTTTCTAGGCGTTTCTCAACACGGCGACGCACCATATATAGGCGGCGCTCTAAATCACGCTTGCGCCAACCCGCAGGGGCATTCACAAACACTTGTTCAATTTGAGGAACGCCGGTCGCGGCCAATTCACCCAGAACAGAATGATCAACAGGCACTTCGCGCCAGCCGACTACACTCAGGGTTTCTTTTTCTAGTTCTTCATTTAATACTTCGCGTGATGTTTGCGCGAGTACTGGGTCCTGACTTAAGAAAATCATGCCCACGCCGTACTTTTTGCTGAGTTTCCAGCCATTTTCGTCGGCGATTGCATGGAAGAACGCATCCGGTTTTTGTAGCAACAAGCCACAGCCATCACCGGTTTTTCCATCGGCGGCAATACCGCCTCTGTGCTGCATACGGTCTAAGCCGTGGATAGCAGTGGTAACCAATTCGTGACTGGCTTCTCCATGAGTATGGGCGATTAAGCCGAACCCACAGTTATCCCGGGAATCGTTGGGATTATATAAACTCATCTCTTAACTCCTTCAACCTTTGACTGGGTAAGGTATGCGTTGCGTGTAGATGCGCCTAGGTTTTGCGTATCACAACATTGTTCAGACGTCTTTTAGCAGCCGGCAGTATTACCCGCTTAACGCGCCTTTCTTGTCGTTATTTATTATTAGAGGATTCCAGTCGAATTCCGCATTTTTATGCATTATTGCTGTGCGGGCCGTACAAAATACCCACATTGAAAACTAAAATCAAACGTAAAAATGAATGTCCTTTTAAAGATTTGATATAAATAATTATAAAATTAACTAATACAGTAACTTATAAACATTAAATTCGATTTGTAATAAAAATGTTATCAGTAACAATCGTAGATAAAAATTCGTTATCGTAATGATAATTACTCGCATTTGGCTGGGTGTGATGAATAAAAATTCATTTAATTTCGAGTTTTATGTATCTCAAGGCGGTGGTCATGTATTTTTATTTAGAAACGTAAACTTTGAACTTCACCCTTTGACTGCTATATTGATTGAAAATTATACAGTGGTAAAGCGCTTAATGGAATGAGTAAAAGTTTTATCTGAACATCCATGTTGTCGGTGCAAAAACGTTTAAAGGAAAAAACATGCCGACGCTACAACATAATGCCTCTGCTGATAACCTTATCATTAGTAAACATCGCCTTTCAGGGAGTGATGTTTCTTTCACGCCTTCACCTAACACGTCTGGTCCTTTCAAAGACAGTTTTCCCGATACCATCGTTATCCATTTTACCGCCGGGAGTAGTTTGTCATCGTCAGTAAATGTGATGACAAACCCGAATAACAAAGTATCGGCGCATTTAGCGGTAGGGCGGCAAGGTGAAATTGTCCAAATGCTGCCGTTTAATAAAATTGGCTGGCATGCGGGGAAAAGCAGTTGGCAAGGACGCACAAGCCTAAACCAGTACTCTTTAGGCATTGAATTAGATAATGCAGGTGAGCTTACTCCAAATGGAGAAGGCTTTTATACCAGCTGGTTCGGTGGTGTTTATGAAAGCAGTGATGTGTTCAAAGGCACACATCGAAATCAAACTGCCCCTCGATATTGGCACCGATATACCGAGGCGCAAATTATGCGTACGTTTTCTTTGTGCCAATTATTATGTCGCCAATACGGCATCACCTGCATTGTAGGGCATGAAGAGATAGCGCCTGATAGAAAGGTCGATCCTGGCCCCGCTTTTCCGTTAGATAAACTGCGTTCTCGCATGTTGGGAGATGCCGAGCCCTCACACGTTGACGTGGCAGAATCAAATACTCAGATAAACACCTTCGACGTACCGCAACCGGCAGTGGTTAGGGCCAGTAAGTTAAATGTAAGAAGCGGGCCTGGTACACACTATGAAAAGCAAGGGCTACCTTTACTAGCCGGTGACAAGGTTGAAATTATTGACGTTAAAAAGGGATGGGCGAAGGTTGAACGCACCACTACCGGTTGGGTAAGTGAGCAATATTTGGCCACGGTTAAAGCGGAATAAATAAGCCTAACGCGGCTATACGTTCCCGAAATAGAGAAACCCTGATAGGATAGGGCGAATATAATCCTAACAATAGACGTTCATGCATTCAGACTCACCCAATGATTCCTGGGCTATTAGGTTTGCTCAGTTTGTACAACGGTTTGGCACGCTTAAACTCAGCATCCTTTTCGTTGTTTTATCTTTAGTCTTTACCCTTGGTGGCTCGTACGTTATTCGTGTCAGTATGGGCAGTGATGTAGAACCCGATGATTTCATTAGCGCGGTTATTCTCACTATGCTTTCTGCACCTTGGGTACTCTATTTCTTCAGTGAGCTTATAAAGCAACTGGAAAACTCCCGCACCAACTTGAAAGAAGTGGTAAGCCAATTAGAGCGTTTACGTGAAGAAGATGTTTTTCTTAACCGTGAGCTGCAAAGCAATATTCGCCAACTCAACCACGAGATAGAGCAACGCAAGCAAGCGCAAGAAGAGCGCGAGTCTGTGTTTAAAGACCTTGAGCGGGAAATTCAGGATAAGTCTGAACAAGAAGCTCAGGCTCGCCGTTTATCTACCTTATTACGTTCTATTATCGATGCGTCGCCGGACCTTATCTATTATCGAAATGAAGAGGGGCGATTTGCCGGTTGTAACCGCATAGCGGAATTAATGACAGGCAAAACTGAACAAGAGTTACTTGGACTGACACCTACAGACGTGTATGAAGAAGAGTTAGCGCGACAAATTGTTGCCAGTGATCATGAGGTACTTGAAACCAATGCCAGTATTACCGAAGAGTTATGGTTAAGGTTTGCTGACGGCCGTCGACGTTACTTTGAAATGAAGCGTGTGCCCTTTTTCGATAAAGAGGGTAACCGTTTAGGTTTATTGTCATTTGGTCGCGATATGACTGAACGCAAACAGGCTGAAAACGCCGCTGCCAAAGCCAGTACTGATAAAACCCGTTTTATTGCAACCATTAGTCACGAACTTCGTACACCGTTAAACGGTATCGTGGGCTTGAGCCGTATGTTGCGTGATACTGAACTTACAGAAGAGCAATTTAACTGGGTGAGTACCATTTATGCCAGTGCAATAACCTTAGGGAACATCTTTAACGATATTATCGACCTGGACAAATTAGACAGGGATAAACTCGAACTGAGTTTAAAAACCATATCGTTAAAAGACTTTACCGATGAATTAAGCAGTATTATTCGCTTATTGGCTGGGGATAAACAACTTGAGTTTAAAACCACCCTCCACGAACCTTTACCGAGATTAGTGGAGATTGATGGGACTCGGTTGCGTCAAATTCTCTGGAATATCCTATTTAACGCGGTGAAGTTTACCCAAAAAGGGTATGTGAGTTTAACGGTTTCATCCACGAAACCGGATAACGACAAAGCCTATGTGACCTTTTTAATTGAAGACACAGGCGTAGGGATCCCTGAAACGGAAATCGATAAAATTTTCGCTATGTATTATCAGGTCGACCATCCAGACCACCAGTCTGCAACAGGTACCGGTATCGGACTGGCCATTTGCAAGCAAATGGTAGATTTGATGAACGGTGAAATTCATGTGTCGAGCACAGTGGGTAAAGGCACACGGTTTGAAATAGTGTTGCCTGTTCAAATTTCCAATCGCCCCATGCAAGTGGCGCAGCTGCAAGTCACAGGCCTTAATATTCTGCTGGTTGAAGATATAGAGCTGAATGTCATGGTAGCTAAAGCGTTACTAGAAAAGCTCGGGCAAAAGGTGGATGTTGCCATGACAGGACAAGAGGCCATCGATAAAGCAAGAGAAACCCAGTACGATTTGATCTTACTGGATATTCAATTGCCAGATATGACCGGTTTCGACGTGGCGAGCACACTCATTGAAGAAGATTTGGTCATGCAAACGCCCATTGTTGCATTAACAGCCAACGTGATTAAAAAGCGCGATGAGTATTTGGAAAATGGCATGGACGATGTTATTGCCAAACCCATTAAAAAATCGCGGGTCATTGAAGTGTTTAATGAGCTGTTTCATGCGCCGCCAGCGCCGTTAGAAATAGATGGTGAAGTCGCGCGCCCTGAGCCTAACAAAATATTAAGTAACATTTTAGATATGGACTTATTGCAGATGTTAGTTGATACCATAGGGGATGAAATGGTGCGCGCAAGCGTGAAAGTATTCCAAGAGAAAATGCCGGAATACATGGAAATACTGCAATTAAGTTTAAGTGCCGATGAAAAATCAGAAGTCTGTGCACAAGCCCATAAAATTAAAGGGGCAGCAGGCTCTGTGGGGTTAGCCCGTGTTCAGCGAATAGCAAATCAAATACAGCAAGGCGACCACCCTACGTGGTGGGAGAACGTTCATGACTGGGTAGAAGAGCTGCAAATGGCGGTTCAACATGACATGAAAGCTTTGCATGATTGGTTAAATGAACAAAGGGTGGACGATTAAGTTCCATAAAAGGGGTGAGATTTCACCCCGTTTTTGTTTGCCCATGACATGCTTTTGAATGGGGGTTTACAGGGAATCATGACCAACATGAACAGTGAAGCAAAAATAGAAGACTTTTCCAACAATGTGTTGGTGCCCGAAGCTTTACCTACATTAACCGATATTCAGTTTCTTTCTATCTCGCCTCGATACCGGCTTATTAATGTGGGCGTTGCATTAGGGACCTGCATCATTATTGCAATGATCCTTACTGCCGTTCGGTTTCAGCCCTTTTTTACTGTGCCAGAGCAATTAACTCACCTTTACCCCTACGCGTTAATGGGCGTTACTGTGCTGGCGATATTGTGGGCCGTGTATCATGTCTTTGCCGATGTCAAAATTAAGTATGGTATGCGGGAGCAGGATTTAAGCTTGCAAAAAGGGTTGGTGTTTCGACAACAAGCCTGCCAACCCATTTTACGGGTTCAACACGTTGAAATTAAGCGAGGACCAATCATACGCTTGGCAAAGTTAGCCTCGTTGCAGGTGTTCTCTGCCGGCGGCGAATATCACACTTTTGAGATACCCGGTTTACCCCTAGAAAGAGCGGAGCAATTGCGCCAGTTCATACTTGATCATAAAGATGTGAGTGCAAAGTAATGGCCTCGTTAGAAGAGCAGCGCATGATGGAAGACGCGCCCGATAGCTCAGTACAGGTAGATACGGGTAGCCATTGGCAAAGGTTAGCAACCATAGCCATTATGTATTTCACGGTGAGCAATATAAAAGGAATGGCCAAAGGGCTCATTTATGTTGTGCCTGCTTTGGCCGTGACGTTTAATCAAGCGGATGGCCCTATGAAAGATTATCTTTACGTGGGCGGGGCGGCACTCGTATTGCTCATGGCAGTCTCCGGCTTGGCCAGCTTTTTAATGTATCGTTTTCGGGTTCACAACCAACATATCGAAATTCAAAGCGGTGTCTTTTCTCGAAAATACACCAACTTGCCATTTTGGCGCATTCAAAACGTTAAAATAGATTTACCTTTTTACTATCGTCCGTTCAAATACGCACTGTTGGTTCTTGATACCGCAGGGAGCGCAGGAGAAGAAGCTCGAATAGTGGCGGTGCCGCTTCACTACGCCCATGCGTTGCGAAGACAAGTTCTCGTACATCACAAAAACGCCGAAATAGCGGCTACCGAACCTCAGTCAAATCACGGCGCGGCCTTGCCATCTCATGATGTTGACGCTGATGAAGTGGTACTTAACCGCCGAAGCATCGGCGATATTGTTATTCATGGTATTACTAACAATAGAGTATGGATTTTACTGGGGGTGGCTGCGCCTTTTTATGATGACGCCATTACAATGGTGTCGTCTTGGCTGGCAGAAAAAGGCTTACAGTTAAATCAATTGGTGGGTGAACAGGCAATTGCATGGTGGCAATTTGGGTTATATGCCTTGGTTATCGTGATGATGATAATGGCTGTACTCGCACTAATAAGTGTAGGCGGGGCCTTATTCACCTTTTATGGTTACACCTTATCGCGATCTGATGACAGATATATACGTAGAAGTGGCCTTCTCAATAAACAAGAAGTCAGTATGCGCGCTTCGCGTATTCAAATGATTAAAGCCAAGCAAGATTGGTTGGACAAAATACTTAAGCGTGTAAATCTCTATTTTGAGCAAAACACAACGGTAGGAAAGCAAGTTCAAGAGCTAATGTCGCCGAATAAGTTAATTGTGCCCTCTGTCACCGAAGAAGAGGTGGCTGCGCTTACTGTCGAGGTGATGCCAGGCTGTAAACTCCACCGACATGATTTTACCGCTATCAGCAAACGTTTCATTGTGCATTGGATGTTAATGGTATGGAGCTGGCCGCTAATCGGGCTTTTTGCCGTCGGCTTTATTGCGTCAGAATGGGATATTGTGATGGCATCATTGGTGCTGGGCGGGGTGTTATTAGCAATGCTCTCTTTGCAATGGTGGCGTTGGGGTATGGCCTACGATGGGAAGTATATTTATGTGCGGCAAGGTCGTATTGGCATAGATTACTTGTGCTTTGAACCCTTTAAAGTGCAGCAGGTTATCGTCAAGCAAAGTGTTTTTATGAAGCGCCGAAAACTGGCTTCCATTGTTTTTGTAATGGCTTCTGGTTCGGTAACCGTGCCGTTTTTACCTCAAAAGTATGTGCAATCGATAGCTGATAAGGTGCTATTTGAAGTGGAGTCCACCCGTAAGTCTTGGATGTAATTGGGAGTTACAAATAAAACCATTAGGTACGTCTTTCGTAACTATGTCATTGTAGTGTAAATGCACACCAACGCAGGTACTATATGGATATTCTTGATTATACGGTTATTTTTGTTTATCTCACAGGAATGCTTGTACTGGGCTTCCTACTACGCAAGCAATCGTCTAAACAAGACTACTTTCTCGGTGGGCGAGAGTTGGGGTGGAAACCCCTCACGCTCTCTATCATGGCCACTCAGCTCTCAGCGGTAAGCTTTATATCGGCCCCGGCCTTTGTGGGCTTTCGCGAAGGAGGTGGTCTAATTTGGTTGTCTTATGAACTGGCTGTTCCCCTTGCAATGTTATTGCTCCTTGGTACGGTTTTACCTACCTTGTACAAGTCGGGCGTTGTGAGTATCTATGCGTATCTAGAAAACCGCTTTAGTGTATCTACCCGCTTGTGCATCAGTGCTGTATTTCAATTTAGCCGTGCGTTTTCCACCGGCATTATGATTTATGCACTGTCTATTATTCTTCAAGGCACTATGGGGATCACGCCTTGGCAAGCTGTTCTTCTTATTGGTGTGGTCACCCTATTGTATTCTCTGCAAGGTGGGATGAAAGCGGTGGTGTATGGGGATGCTGTTCAAATGGTCATCATCATATTAGGCACGCTGGTGTGTGCGTATGTGGGAATGACTCAACTTGGCGGTTTTGACCGCTTTTTACAGTTGGTTCCCAGCGACAGACTTACCGCAGTTAATTTTTCTTCTTTGGGGTTCAGCGGAGATAGTTTCGGCTTTTTCCCTATGGTACTAGGCGGGATCATTCTTTATGCTTCTTACTACGGGTGCGATCAATCCGAAGCACAAAGGGCGCTGTCTGCCAAAAGTGACAAAGAACTACGCAAAATGATGTTTGCGAACGGCATTTTTCGTTTTCCTATTACCTTATTGTACTGCGCATCTGGATTGATTGTGGGGACTTTAGCTTTTTCTGACGCCGAATTTTTGGCACAAATTCCTACAGATAACCCTGACTGGTTAATGCCAATCTTTATACTTAATTATCTACCCCATGGCGTAATAGGTTTGTTAGTGGTGGCCATTCTTGCTGCTGCTATGTCTTCTTTAAGCTCTGCTATAAACTCTTTGACCGCGGTTAGTGTAGAGGACTTCAAACGGCTTTATAGCCGATTCAATAAGGATACTTTAGATGAAAACAGTCACCTACGAATAGCAAGAATTATTGGTGTGGCGTGGGGAGTCATAACATTAGTTTTATCACTGAACGCAGGTGCAATAGCGCCCACGGTGATTGAAGCGATAAACAAAGTCGGCTCGGTATTTTTTGGCCCTGTTCTGGCCGTGTTTTTACTGGGGATATTGGGTATAAGAGTGCAAAGCTTAGATGTCAATATTGGTTTAGTTGCAGGCGTAGGTACTAACATCATGCTAGCGTTTTTTGTGCCCACTGTTTTTTGGTTCTGGTGGAATGCGATTGGTTTTTGCGTGGCAAGTGTAATGGCGCTCTTGCTATCAAGGCGGCACACTAAGGCATTCAGTAAGACAACCGCCACACCTAACAACCGGATAAAACACCATTCAGTTTTAACCCGCAGTATTGCATTCCTATTGATAGGTTACTTTATATTACTCGTGGCAATATGTTGGTTTATACCTGCCTATTTAGGTTAATTTATCCATGTTTGAGTTGCATGTCGCGGGCAAAAATTTGGTTTTTTCCTGCCCGTTTAGCGCAATACAAACGACTATCAGCGATATCTAGCTGTTCATCTAAGTTTGACTGCTGTTCAGCACACACTCCCACACTGCAAGTGATCGTTAATTTATGATGAGTAAACTGAGTAGAGCGAACTGCATCCATAAATTCTGATAAAGACGTAAAAAAGGATTTGCTCGCACCCACTGAAATGACAGTGAATTCTTCGCCACCGTATCTTACTATGAGATCATCAGCAAAAAAGTGAGTGAGTAGGGTTGCAAATTCCTTTAGCAAGGTATCGCCGGTTTTGTGGCCAAAGTTATCATTAACGCTTTTGAAGTTGTCGACATCTATCATCGATACTATGGCTTTGCCGTGTCCTGTTTTAGGGTTAAGAAGCGATTCACCATGCTCATTTAAATAACGACGATTATAAACCTGGGTAAGCGGATCTAAATTCGCTGAATTTCTAATGGTTTGAATCATTTCCTGTGATTCTAAATTTTGCATCACGCGGCAATAAAACTCTTCGTGATAAAACGGCTTAGATAAAAAGTCGTTTGCGCCACTTTTAATGAATTTAGAGGTGAGTACACTATCACCATTGGCTGATAAGCCTATAAATACCAAGTCTTGCCAACGACGGTCGTGTCGAATGGCTTTAATCAGCTCGTAGCCATCCATATTAGGCATACGGTGATCGGCAATGACCATTCTTATGTCTCTATGACGTTCAAGCTCTTGCAGGGCTTCAAGACCATCAGAGGCTTCATGTACCTGAAAATGAAATTTGCGCAGTAAGCTGCAAATATGATTACGACTGGTTTTAGAGTCTTCGACGACAAGTACCTTGGTAGATAGATTTTTACGCAATCTATCAACTAACTTTAATACTTGTAGGTAGGAGTAGCGAGACTCTTTAGTTATGTAATCTAATACGCCTTGGTCGAGCAATTGAGCACGTGTAAATTCGTCAAAATTACCCGTTAGTACCACCGTAGGGACATTATGGGAAAGTGCAAGTTCTACGCTCTCCCCATTCGGCGCATCCGGCAGGTTTAAATCCACAATGGCCACCAGGTAATCATGACTTTTTTCCAGCGCTTGTTGTGCTTCAGATAAGTTTTCGCATAGGTCGCAGGTAAAGTGAGGATTATCCTCAATCAGCTTATTTACAATTTTACGTACGGTTAAACTGTCTTCAACAACAAGAACTTTATACATGACTACTACTCTGTGTATTTGTCAGAGCATCCTACCCAATTAACAATAAAAAAGCCCCCCTTATGGCGACAGTTTATACTTATGTCTAAATATACTTTTCCTTATATAAACAGCGTGCTTACGTGTTATTCCTGCCTTTTATATAGCATTAAATTTGAGGTACACGTACCCAGCCTTCCATTAAAACTCGTGCACTTCGGCTCATGACAGCTTGTTGAATATGCCATTGGTTATTATCAAAAGTCGCTTTCGCGCCAACCCGTAAAGTACCAGAGGGATGGCCAAAGGTAACCG
>Ga0114904_1001243_pt1 | contig 12694 bp, 9 predicted proteins | sample MalvirDeepMed_s6_FD_83498 | JGI IMG/M metagenome (GOLD analysis project Ga0114904, IMG submission 83498) | Marine viral communities from the Global Malaspina Expedition - Malaspina viral metaG DeepMed_s6 | ecosystem: Environmental > Aquatic > Marine > Oceanic | place: Mediterranean Sea... | reverse complement strand
GGGCACGGGTTTCAGGCTCTGGCGCAGCATCTTGCGGCGCTGGCCGAAGGCGGCGGCGGTGACCGCCTCGAGCTTTGCCGCCACGACGCCCTCGGGCATCGGGGCGGGGGTGACGTGGACGATGGCGCTCATCACCTTGGGCGGCGGGGTGAAGGCGCTGCGGTGGACTTTCATCGCCAGTTTCGCAGTGCCGCGCCACTGGGCGAGCACCGCGAGCCGCCCATAGGCCGATCCACCCGGCTGCGCGACGATCCGCTGGGCGACCTCCTGCTGGAACATGAGCGTGAGCGAGGTCCAGTTGGGCGGCCAGCGCTCTCCGCCCATCCAGCGCGTGAACAGCGCGGTGCCGACATTGTAGGGGAGGTTGGAGAGGATCGCGTAGGGCTGGCCATCGAACAATGCATCGTGATCGATCTTGAGCGCATCGCCCTCGATCACGGTCAGCTGGCCGGGGAATGCTTCGCCCAGCTCGGCGAGTGCGGGAAGGCAGCGGCGGTCCATCTCGATCGCGGTGACCTGCGCCCCGGCGCGCAGCAGCGCACGGGTGAGGCCGCCGGGGCCGGGGCCGACTTCGAGAACGTTGCTCCCCGACAGATCGCCCGGCACCGCCGCGATGCGGGCCAGCAATTGCTCGTCGAACAGGAAATTCTGGCCGAGCGCCTTGGACGCGCTGAGCCCATGCGCGGCGATGACTTCGCGCAAGGGGGGGAGGTCGGGTTGTTTGGTCAAACCAGGAACTCCGCCCGTCCTGAGCCTGTCGAAGGACTGCACTTTTTCATGCGCACTCTCAAAGAAGAAGAACGGCCCTTCGACAAGCTCAGGGCGAGCGGGCCTGTCAAGAAACACCCCGCCGCGCGGCGATCTCGCCCGCCATGCGGATTGCGGCGATCATCGCGTCGGGCCGGGCGATGCCCTGTCCGGCAATGTCGAACGCGGTGCCGTGATCGGGCGAGGTGCGCACGATCGGCAGGCCGAGCGTGACGTTGACGCCCTCGTCGAAATCGAGCGCCTTGATCGGGACCAGCGCCTGGTCGTGATACATCGCGATGGCGGCATCGTAGGTTCCGCGCTTGTGCGGCGCGAACAGCGTGTCTGCGGGATGCGGGCCGGTCGCGTCGATGCCTTCGGCGCGCAAGCTGGCGATGGCCGGGGCGATGATCTCGATCTCTTCGCGGCCCATGCGCCCATCCTCGCCCGCATGGGGATTGAGCCCGGCGATGGCGATGCGGGGGCGCTCGATCCCGTAATCCTTGCACAGCGCCTCGGCGACGATGCGGCTGCGCTGCACGATCAGGTCGTGCGACAGCAGGCCGGGCACATCGGCCAGCGCGCAATGGACGGTCATCGGCACGGTCTTGAGGCTCGGCCCGGCGAGCATCATCACCGCATCCTCGCGCGCCATGCCGCACGCATCGGCGAGAAATTCGGTCTGCCCGACGAAGCCGGAATCGATTTTCGCGATCTGCGCCTTGGCGACCGGGCCGGTGACGACCGCGCCCGCATGGCCTTCCTTCACCCAGTCGATCGCGACTTGGAGCGCGGCCAGCGCGAGCCGCGCGCCATCTTCGGTGGGGTGTCCGGGGGTGTGACGATGGTCGTCGGGCACTTCGACCACGGGCAAGGCTTCGGGCCAAAGCGTGGCCGCGTCCCGAACGCCCAGCGCGGTCACGTCTATGTCGAGCGCGCAGCGGCGCGCCGCTTCGCGGATCGGCGCAACCGATCCGACTGCGACGAAAGGCGGCAGCCCGGCTTCGCGGCGCCGGGCGAAAGCTGCGGCGATAATCTCCGGCCCGACTCCCGCCGGGTCACCGATGGTGACCGCCAGCGGGCGCGGAGCGTTCACCCGGTCGGGCACCGGATCAATTATATTCGATGATGGCATCCTGGCGCAGGTCGCGCAGGAAGCGCTGTGCGCGTTTACTGATCCGCTCGTTCTCGATCCCTTCCATGATCTGATCGAAATCGGGCTCGTTCACATCCTCGGGATCGTCGCGGCCGCACAGCATCAGCACGCGCACGCCGTCTTCGAACGATCCGAAAGGCGGGGTGGCCTGGCCGACCTGCAATTGCAGCAGGGCAGCCTGCATCTGCTCGGGAAGGTCGCGCACGGCGATCGCATTGTTGTTCACCACGCTCGCCCCCACCGTCTCCGCGACACGTTCGGCATCGCCGCAGCCCCGCATCGAGTTCACCGCTTCGGAGAAAGCCCGCACCCGCTGGTTGGCCGCCTCCTGGCTCATCCCGCTTTCGAAGCTGATCGCGATCTGTTTGAGGCTGAGGGTCGCGTCGCGCGGATCGGCGGTCAGCACCTGCTTCTTGTCGATCAGCAGCATGATCACGTATCCGCCGGGGATCGGAACCGGGCCGGCGACCTGACCGGGCGACAATTCGCGCGCGGTCGCGGACATCTCTTCGGGCAGCGTGGCGAGGCGGACATAGCCCAGATCGCCGCCGACCGCCGCAGTGGTCGATTCGGAGAACTGGCGCGCATAGGCCTGGAAGTTGCCGCCGTCGCGGATCTGCTGGAGAATGCTCTTGGCGTTCTGCTCAACCGTGGCGGCGGTTTCGGGCGTTGCGGAAAGGTAAATTTCGGCGAGGCGATATTCGTCCTGCCCGCGCGACATCTTGAGCCGCTCCATCGTGTCGTTCACCTCTTCGGAGGACACGTTGATGAATGGCGCGACATTGCGACGCAGCAGGTCTCGCCAAGCGATCTCGCCCGCGATCTGGCGCTTGAGCGTCGCGGGCGACGATCCGTTGCCGATCAGCCATGCGTCCATCTGGCGCGGGTTCTGCGGGAAGTTCTGCTTCGCGAGCGAGGAATAGCGCTCGTCAATCAGGGCAGGGTTAACGGGCATGTCCTGCGCTTCGGCGGCCTGGATCTGCAGCGTCTCGTCGATCAGGTTGCGCAGCACCTGCATCCTGAGTTGCTGCATTTCCTCGGCCGTGACCTGCGAGCGCTCCGACGCGGCGAGCACCAGTGCCACGCGGTGGTCGACATCGGTTCCGGTGATGACCGCGCCGTTCACCTTGGCGGTGGCGGTGCGCAGGTTGGGGTCCTGCTGTTCGAACATGACCACTTCTTCGGGAATGCCGAAGGGATCGCTTGCGGTGGAGCCCCGCTGCTCGTTCGACTCTTGCGCGGCCTGCGCCTGCTGCGCCTGCGCGGCGACCGGCAGGGTGACCATGGCGGTCGCCGCGAGGGCGCCCAGAGCGCTGCCTGCGCGGGAGGAGAACTTGCTGAAAATGCTGTCGTTCACGAATAAACCTGCTGTTAGCCAAAATTAGGCGGGCGCGGCTCAGCGCCACCATGTCCCCATCGGGGCGCAAGGCTGAACCTTTGCTGAGTTCGAAACGCGGCCTCTAGCGGGTGAGACCGCGTCTGCCAATGCGGCAGCGCCCGCGCGTCCGCGATTACCGGCCCCACCTATCCGCCAAGCCCGAGATTGAGCAGGCGGAAGGTCAGCTCGATCGTATCGCCGCGCAGGGCATCGCCCTGGCTCACGAAGTCGCGCCGCCAGGTCAGGCCCAGATCGATGCAGTCATCCTGATAGGCGATACCCAGCCGGGTGCGAATCGGCTGGAAGCCGTCGGCCTGCAAGCGCGGATCTTCGTCGCGATTGGTCATGTTGACCACTGCCGATCCGAAGGCGGACCAATAGTCGGCAAAGGCGATCCGTCCGGCCACGCGCAGCTCTTCGCGGTCGCCCAGCTCTTCGTTGGTCAGGGGAATATTCCGGTCGAGCCGTAGGTAGCCGATTTCGGCATAGGTTCGGCGCCCGCCGATGGTCGCGTCGATCTCGGTCCGGCGCGGCGTCAGGTCGTCCTTGTCGAAACGAAAGCGATAGGTGAACGAGATCATGTCCTTGTAGCGCACCCGCGCGCGGCCCACGATGTCGGAGAAGCGGTCGGCCAGTCCCGTCCCGTCGGGGAAGATGATCTGCTTGTCGTCGAGCCGGTAGGACTGGCCGACATTGGCCGAGACGCGCCAGTCGGGCCGGGTCATTTCCCAATCGACGCCGTAGGTCACCCGCGTTCCGTCCTCGAACCGGTCGTCGCCCGGGAAGCGGTTGAGCGAGAACAGGTTCACGTCTTCCAGATCGATCGCGCGCGAATCCTCGTTGGGGATCGCGGTGTTGCGGATCGGCGGGGTGGCGACGACCTGCAGGCGCGGCGTGAGCACCTGCGTACCGCCGAAAATGGGCCCGGCAAGCGGCCAAGACACGTCGAGCGCGGCGAGCCCGACGGTCCGCCCCTGCCAGCCATTCTCGCCCCGGTAACTCGCTATGTCGGTCTGCGCCGAATCGGCGGTGTGATAGACATCGCCGCGGGCAAGTGCGGTCAGCCGCACCACCTGGCCGAGCCCGGTGACCTTGCGCAGGTCCCATTGTGCGGAGGCGAGCGCGCGCTGCGTGTCCTGCCCCGCGTCGCGCGTGATCGCGAGGCTGTTGCCGCGCAACGTCACCGTGCCGCCGAGCAGCGGTTCGTCGATCCGCCGGCGATAGTCGATCAGCGGCAGCGCAACGGGCACCTGGCCTTGCGACTGGTCGAGCCGCAGCGTCTGCGTGGCGAAGCCGGCGACCACGAAATAGCTGTCCGCGTCGATCCGTTCCAGCTCGGCGACGGTCCGCAGCCGGTCGTCGCGGCTGATATCGTAGCGGCGCAGGAAGGTGCGGTCGCTGGCGATCCGGGTGGAGCCGGTGAACTGCCAGTTCTCGCTCAGCTGGTAGCGTCCGTTGGCGGCGATGTAGCCGCGAAAGTCCTGCTCGCCCTGCGCTGTGCCGGTGAACGGATTTACCCGCCGGCTGCGGGTGACGTAGCCGGTCGCCTGGAAGGCCCCGTTGCTCGACAATTCGCGATAGGTCGCCCGCGCCATCGGCAGGACATCGGTGAAGACATGCGCGCCCAGCTGCAGATCGCGGTTTTCCGCCAGCCGCCAGTAATAGGAGCCGCTGACCTCGCCGCCATTGGACCCGGAGATGCGGACCGAGGGCACGAGAAAGCCCGAACTGGGGCCGCCGTCGGTGCGCAATTCGAGCGTGGGAAGCGGCACGAGGCGCTGGCCGAACAGCGAGAAATAGCCGTCCTCGAAACGCACCTTGTTGGCATCGGGATCGTAGACGACCCGCTCTGCCGTGATCTTCCAGCTGGGGCTCTTCGGGCAGCCATCGGGCGTCGTCACCGCGCAGCCCGAATAGGCGCCGCGGATCAGGGCGATGCGCCCGTCTCCGCCGCGCTCGCCGCGTTCGGCCGCCAGCCTGCCGCCTTCGCGCAGCACCAGCAGCAGGTCTTCGAGCGCGCCGGTTTCGAAGGTGTCGGTCAGCTCCAGCTCGCTCGCATAGAGCTGGTTGCCGTCGCCATCGACGTAGCGGACATTGCCGCTCGCATCGATGCGCCCCGCCGGACGATCCCAGCGGACGAGGTCTGCCCGGACCGAGCGGTCGCCCTCGCTCAGCAGCACATTGCCGCGCGCGATCACGATGTCTGGGCCCGATTCATATTCGAGCGTATCGGCCTCGAAGGCGATCTCGCGATCCTCACCGGGGGGCGGGGCCTCGCCTTCGACATAGTCGCTGACGGCTTCCTCGATGCCGTCGTCCTGTTCCGCATCGTTCGCAGGGGGCGCAGTATCCGGCGCGGTATCCTGCGCATTGGCCGGGGCCGCCAGGCCCATACTCGTCAGAGCCGCGAGCGCGACTCCTGTCATCGCATGCCTCAAAAGAAACGCGCGATTCGCGGTTGGCACAGTGGAACGGATCGTCGGGCGCATCGCTTGCCTATTGCACTCAGGCTGCCTAATCGCAATCGCACTTGGCAGGCCGCGCAAACGCGCCCGCCCATGGGACGCTGCGTGTGACTTCGCCGCCACGGGCACGCCGGGGCAGCAGGGCGTTTCGGCCCACCGCAATTTTATACTCGAAGGATTTCCCCGACATGCAATTCACCTTCGCCGACACCCTCCCCGCCGATGCCGCGCTGATCGCTACGATCGCCGACAAGGACAGCCTGCCCGACGGTATCGAGCCGGTGCTTGCCGAAGGCGCCAAGCGCGGCCGTTTCAAGGGCAACGCGGGCCAGCTGGTCGACGCTTTCGTGGAGCGCGATGGCAAGGTGGTGCGCGTGGCGCTGGCTGGCGCGGGCGATGCCAAAGCGAAGGATCGCACCGCGAACCTCGAGAAGGCGGGCGGCGCGCTGGCCGCGAAATTCCTGACCTCGGGCGAAACGCAGATCGTGCTCGACCTCACCGGTTCGAACCTGTCGGCAGGCGATGCTGCCGCAGTCATGCTCGGCCTGCGGCTGCGCGCATGGCGGTGGGACGAATATCGCACGACGCAGAAGGATGCCGAGAAGGTTTCGCTCAAGAGCGCTGTGATCGTCGGCGCACCCGATGGCATGGAACAGGCCTGGGCCGAGGCGAGCGCGCTGGCCGACGGGGTCGAGTTCACCAAGGAACTGATCACGCTGCCCGCCAATGTCCTCTACCCCGAGAGCTTCGTGGAGCGGTGCCGCAAGGCACTGGGCGGCACGGGGATCGAGATCGTCGTGCTCGACGATGCGGAGATGGAAAAGCTCGGTATGGGCGCGTTGCTCGGCGTGGGCCAGGGCTCCGAACGCCCCTCGCGCATTCTCGCCATGAAGTGGAACGGCGGCGAAAGCGGCGCCAAGCCCACACTGCTGGTCGGCAAGGGCGTCACCTTCGACAGTGGTGGCATCTCAATCAAGCCCGGCGCGGGCATGGAAGACATGAAGTGGGACATGGGCGGCGCAGGCGCGGTCGCGGGTGCGATGGTCGCGCTTTCCAAGCGCAAGGCCAAGGCGAACGTGATCGGCGTGTGCGGTCTGGTCGAGAACATGCCCGACGGCAACGCCCAGCGCCCCGGCGACGTGGTCAAGACCATGAGCGGCCAGACGGTCGAGGTGATCAACACCGACGCCGAAGGGCGGCTGGTGCTGTGCGACGCGCTGCACTGGGCGCAGGAAGAGTTCCAGCCCGCTGCGGTGATCGATCTCGCCACGCTGACCGGCGCGATGCTGATCGCGCTGGGCAACGAACAGGCCGGGCTTTTCTCCAACGACGATACGCTGGCGGACAACCTTTCGGCAGCGGGCGCGACCAGCGGCGACAAGGTGTGGCGCATGCCGATCGGCCCCGCCTACGACAAGCTGATCGATTCGCCGATTGCCGACATGAAGAACGTCGGCCCGCGCGAGGCCGGTTCGATTACCGCCGCACAGTTCCTCCAGCGCTTCATCAAGAAGGGCACGCCGTGGGCGCACCTCGACATTGCCGGGATGGCATGGTCGAACAAGCCCGGCACGACCTACGGCAAGGGCGCGACCGGATACGGCGTGCGGCTGCTCGACCAGTATGTGCGCGACGTGCTCGAAGGCTGATCGGCGTAGGGACTGACCGTGCCACGGATGCGCAAGAAGGGCGACCTGCCGAGCAAGATCTGCGCGGCCTGCGGGTTGCCCTTCGCCTGGCGCAAGAAGTGGGAGCGGGATTGGGACAGCGTGAAATACTGCTCGGAGCGGTGCCGCCGGTCGTCCAAATCGGCTAGCTCACTGTCATGAAAGTCGATTTCTGGCTCCTCTCCCGCGATCCGGCGGAGCGCGTGGTGGCGATGATCGCCGAGAGGCTGCTCGCCGAAGGCGCGCGCGCGCTGGTGGTCAGCGATGATGCCGCGCAGCGCGAGGGCATCTCGAAGGCGCTATGGGAGGCCAAGCCGCAGGCGTTTCTTGCCAATGGCGAAGCGGGCGGGGCGCATGATGCGCACCAGCCGATCCTCGTGTCTGAAAGCTGCGAGCCCGCCAATGGAGCAAGTGCGTGCATTCTCGCGGACGGGCGCTGGCGTAGCGAAACGCTGGAGGGAGATCGCTTCGAACGTGCGTTCCTGCTCTTCGGCGAGGACGGGCGCGACGCCGCCCGCTCGGCATGGCGCGAAGTGAGCGCGAAGGACGGTCTTGAGCGCAGCTTCTACGAACAGCGCGAGGGGCGCTGGGTGAAGGTCGCCTGAGGGGCGCAGCAGCGGTCGCACCTTGCCGTCTTCGCGCAAACTGCTAATTGCGCGCGCAACGCATTTTCCCCCTGACAATACGAAGGATATCACCATGGCGGTTACCCGCACCTTTTCGATCATCAAGCCCGACGCCACCCGCCGCAACCTGACCGGCGCGGTCACCAAGATGCTGGAAGAGGCCGGCCTGCGCGTCGTCGCGTCCAAGCGCATCCACATGAGCGAAGACCAGGCCAAGAAGTTCTACGAAGTCCACGCCGAACGCCCGTTCTACGGCGAACTGGTCGACTTCATGACCAGCGGTCCGGTGGTCGTGCAGGTCCTCGAAGGTGAAGACGCCGTGAAGCGCAACCGCGACGTGATGGGCGCAACCAACCCCGCCGACGCCGAAGAAGGCACGATCCGCAAGGCGTTCGCCGAATCGATCGAAGCCAACTCGGTGCACGGTTCGGACAGCGACGAAAACGCCGCGACCGAAATCGCGTTCTTCTTCAGCGACGACGAGATTGTTGGCTGATCTTCGGTCCGACCGATGAGAAAGAGAGGGCTTCGGAGCGATCCGGAGCCCTTTTTCGTATAGCTATTGACGAGGGTGATCGGACAGTGGGCGCGAAGCCTGTCGCGACAATGGACGAGCAGCTCCCGATTGCCGGCGTCGCTCGAATGTCATCCCCCTTGCGCCCGTATCGGTCGCGACGATCGTAAAATGGTCGTGCGCACCTCGCGGAGATCTGACGGTGATACCGCCGAATACATAATCGCCTACTTGCACCGGGAATGGGCGCACCCGTTCGCTCCATATCCCATCCAGCTGTAGGGCCGCCCAGCTGCGTTCCTCCAAGGTGCTCCGTGGGGCCGCTATTTCCATGAGCCGTTCGAGGAAGGCGCGCCTGTCCGATGTCTTTGCATAGGCCTTGCTGGTGGGGCTGTTGATGCCCAGCTCGCGCAGCGCGCCATCACTGTTCAAATAATACGTCGCGAAACGCTCGCCTGACGGAAGATCATAGCGGACTTCGGTCTGGCCTTTTCGCGATGGAGCCGATGCCTGCCCGGATGACCGCGCGTTCTCGTGGATGGCGAAGTGGCCGCGGGCGGTTTCGACCAGGGCTTCGGCAGTTTCGCCATCAGCCGTCGCATCCCCGAGATTTGCGGGAGAGACCAGAAGGAAACCGATCGCGAGGACCCGGAAGAGCATGACACTGCGTATCCACCTTTTCTTCGCGCAAGCAATCCGAAAAGCTGGAGACCGGGGTGGGTGGGCCCCGAAGGCCCCCGGCACGTTAGACTAAATCCCGCCTTGGAACTCCTCCGCCGCATCCATCAGCTTGGTCAGCCGCTTTGGCGCAACGCTGCGCCAGCTCCGCTCCAGCCAGTGCTCGACCTGATCCCAGTCGCAGTCGGGCCGGTTGAGCGCGATGCCGACCCAGCCGCTTGCGTGGTAATATGCGGGGCGGAAGAACACCTCGGGATCGCGTTCGACGAGATCGGCGAGTTCGTCCTGCCCGCTGGTCTTGGCAAGCACAGCGATCTGCTCCGCGCCGTGGTGGCGATCGGCGAAATGGGCGAAGAACTTGCCGCTCTTGCCTGCGATCTTGAAGGCGGGGGAGCCGTGGCTCGCCTGTTCCTCGGCCTCGGGCAGCGCCAGCGCGAGGGCGCGCACTCGCCCTAGCAGGTACTCTGGGTCGTTGCCGCGCGAGACGTAGTCGCCCAGCACGCGCGGGTAGAGCTGGTGTTCGGCGAGCTTTACGCGGTGGGCAAGGGTTTCGGGCGTGTCGCCGCCCATCACCGCCACCTGCGCCTGCCCCAGCACTTCGCCGCCATCGAGTTCGGTCGTGACGAGGTGGACCGACGCTCCGACCACTTCGTCGCCTGCTTCGAGCGCACGGCCATGCGGGTCGAGGCCCTTGTACTTGGGCAGCAGCGAGGGGTGGATATTGAGCATCCGGCCTTCCCAGCGCTGCACCATCTCATCCGACAGCACGCGCATATAGCCCGCGAGCGCGACATATTGCGCGCCCGACTTGCGGATCGCTGCGTCCATCGCGGCGTCATGCTCGGCGCGCTTGAGCCCCTTGTGAGAGAGCGCGAAGGTGGGAATGCCCTCGGACTCGGCGAGCGACAGGCCGCCCGCGTGGGGATCGTTGCTGGCGACCAGCACGATCTCGTAAGGCGCGCCGACCCGGCTGGCATAGAGCAGCGCGGCCATATTGCTGCCCGCGCCCGAGATCAGCACCGCGACCTTTGCGCGGGGCTGCTCAGTGATCATGCTCTGCGACCCAGTCGCTCTGCGCCGACCACAGACCGGCAGTGCCGTCTACGTCGCACCCGCGTGTGCCTTCGACCACTTCGCCGATCGGGAAGACGGTTTCGCCCGCTTCCTGCAACCTGTTCGTCACCGCCTCGGCATTCTCCTGCGTCACCATCAGCACCATGCCGATGCCGCAATTGAAGGTGCGGGCCAGTTCGGCAGGCTCGATATGGCCCTGCGCCTGCAGGAACGACATCAGCCGTGGCAGCGGCCAGCGCGAGGCATGCACTTTTGCGCGGGCACCGCCGGGCAGCGCGCGGGGGATGTTTTCGAGGAGTCCTCCGCCCGTGATATGGGCCAGAGCGTCGATTAGGCCATCGCGGATCAGCGGCAGCAGGCTGCTCACATAGATGCGCGTGGGCTCCATCAGGTGGTCGATCAGCAGCTTGTCCTGATCGAACAGGGCGGGGCGATCCATCTTCCAGCCCTTGTCCTCGGCCAGCCTGCGCACGAGCGAGAAGCCGTTCGAGTGCACGCCCGAGCTGGCGAGGCCAAGCAGCGCGTGGCCGGGCGCAACCTTGTCACCCGTCAGCTGTGCCCCGCGCTCCACCGCGCCGACGCAGAAGCCTGCAAGGTCGTAATCTCCGGGCGCGTACATCCCCGGCATCTCCGCGGTTTCGCCGCCGATCAGCGCGCAGCCGGCCTGCTTGCAGCCATCCGCGATCCCGGCGATCACCCGCTCGGCCACGCCGCTCTCCAGCGCACCGGTAGCGAAATAGTCCAGGAAGAAAAGCGGCTCGGCACCCTGAACGATCAGGTCGTTGACGCACATCGCGACCAGATCGATGCCGACGGTGTCGTGCCGGTCGTGGTCGATCGCGAGCTTGAGCTTGGTGCCCACGCCGTCATTCGCCGCGACCAGCAGCGGGTCGGTAAACCCGGCGGCCCTGGGATCGAAGAAGGCACCGAATCCGCCCAGCTCTGCATCGGCGCCGGGCCGAGCGGTCGCGCGCACCAGCGGGCCGATTGCCTTGACCAGCGCATTGCCCGCCGCAATCGAAACGCCTGCGCCTTCGTAGGTGTAGCTTGTCTCTTTCTCGCTCATCGCGGGCCGTCTTACGCTTTCGCGCTTGGAAATCCATCGTCACTTGGGCAAAAGGCCCGCGAGTTTCCCCGATGACCCTGCCCAGTCTCCCCTTCCCGCGGATCGCCGTCGCCCTCATCGCCCTGCTCGGCGGGCTCGCCATGCTGTATGCGGGCTGGGCCAATGCGCAGGTGGAGGGGGATCGCGGCATCGCTCCGCTGATGGTCAGCACCGACATCAATGTCGGCGGGATCGAGATCAACGTGACCGGCGATAATGCCGAGGAAGCCCGCCAGAAGGGTTGGCGCGAAGCCCAGCGCATGGCGTGGGAGAAGCTGGGCGGGCCCGATCTGTCCGACAGCCAGTTGCAGGGCCTCGTCTCCGCCATCGTGATCCAGCAGGAGGAAACGGGCCCCAGGCGCTACGTCGCCACGCTCGGCGTCGCGTTCGATCGTCAGCGCGCGAGCGGCTATCTCGGCAGTTCGGGGGAGACCCGGCGCTCGGCCCCGATGCTGGTGCTGCCGGTGACGGTGAGCGGCGGGACCGATCTGATGTACCAGCAGGTCAATCCGTGGCAGCGCGCCTGGGCCGAATATCAGCCGGGCGCGAGCCGGATCGACTATGTCCGCCCCTCGGGCGCGGGCGGCGAATCGCTGCTGCTGACCTATGGCCAGACCGGCCGCCGCAGCCGCAACTGGTGGGCGACCATTATCGACCAGTTCGGCGCCGCCGACGTACTCGTGCCCATCGCCCGCCTCGATTATTCGTATCCCGGCGGGCCGATCGTGGGCAGCTTCACCGCGCGGCACGGGCCGGACAACGAATATCTGGGCAGCTTCACCATGCGCGCCGATTCGCCGCGCCAGCTGAATGCGATGCTCGAACGTGCGGTCGCCCGCTTCGACGAGATGTTCGTCGAAGCGCTCGCGGCAGGCACGATCCGGCCCGACCCGACGCTGGACCGCGCAGGCGGCATGGTCGATGCAGACATTGCCAGGTTGATTGCGCAGAGCCGTGCCATCCTCGCGCGGGCGGAAGCCGCCCGCAATCGCCCGACGCTGACCGAGGAAGAGGCGAGCGTCGCCGATGCCAACGCTGCGCAGGCCGGTGCCGCCGAAGGCGGCGAGGGCGCGAGCGTGATCAACCTGTTCGTCAACGTGCCGACGCCCGATGCCGCCGCCTTCGACGCCGCGCTTGCGACGGTGCGCGGCACGCCCGGCGTGCGCGGCGCCTCGGTTTCGAGCACCGCGATCGGCGGGACTTCGGTGCTGAGCTTCAGCTACGCGGGCACGATCGACGATCTGATCGGGGCGCTGGCGCAGGGCGGCTACAATGTTCAGCGCG
>Ga0114904_1001230_pt1 | contig 12771 bp, 13 predicted proteins | sample MalvirDeepMed_s6_FD_83498 | JGI IMG/M metagenome (GOLD analysis project Ga0114904, IMG submission 83498) | Marine viral communities from the Global Malaspina Expedition - Malaspina viral metaG DeepMed_s6 | ecosystem: Environmental > Aquatic > Marine > Oceanic | place: Mediterranean Sea... | reverse complement strand
GCCGGTGGTCGCGCGCAGGATCGTCTGGCGCAGCGGCTCGGTCACCCGGGCGAGTTCGTCGGCATTCGGGCCGTTGGTGGCCAGATCCTGCACGATCTCGTCCGCCGCGGCGTAGAAGGCGGGCACGTCCTCTGGCCGCAGCTGCGCGAGCGCGATCAGCGTGCCGCCCCCGACATCGTCCATCGGCCAGTCGACCCTCACCTGCGGGGCATAGCTGGCCCCGGCCCGCTCGCGCATCTCGTCGAACAGGCGGTTCATGACGATCTGGCCGAGGATCTCCAGCTGGCGGCCTTCGGAAATCTCCGTCAGCCCGCTGCCCACCGGCCATGCGACCACCGCCGCCGCCTGGTTCGCATCGCCGCGATGATAGAGCACCTCGCGCCCCCCGGCCTCGGGTGCGCCGGGTTGCGGCGCGAACGTGGCGGGGTCGATCGGTGCGCGCGGCGCCAGCGCGCCGAAGCTGCTGCGCAGCGCCTCGATCGCCGCATCGCGCTGGAAATCGCCGAAGATCATCACTTCGATCTGGCCCTTGCCGAGCAGCGGCTCCCACACTTCGCGGAAGCCTTCCGCGCTGGTCGCCTCGATCATCGCCGGGGTCGGCGTTCCAAAGCGCAGGTCGCCGTCGCGGATCAGCGTTTCGAGATCGCGGTTGAGCAGGCCCGCAGGGCTGGTGACATAGGTATCGTATGCCAGCCGTGCGCCCGCCTTCGCGCGCACCACCGGCCGCGCATCCCACTCGGGCAGCGCCAGCTTGGCCGCGAACAGATAGAGCTGGTCGGCAAGGTCCGCCTCGCGCGTGTTGGCAGAGAAGGTGAAGGCCGCCTGCCCGACCGAGAAATCGAAGCCCAGCTTGCGCCCCGTCACCAGCCGGTCGAGATCTTCCTGATCCAGCCCGGCAAAGCCCGAGCTGATCAGCGCGGTCTCGCCCAGCACGATATAGGCCGCATCCTCGGCATCGAAGGCGCGCATGCCGGCGCCGAAATGCACGTTCACCGCGACCCGGCCCGGCTCCGCGCCATTGGGCCACAGCAGCGCGGTGACGCCGTTGGCAAGCTGCACGCGCTCGATGTCGAGCACGCCGAGCGATGCGGTCGAGGCGACTTCGCCCGGTTCGCCGAGCGAGGGAAGCTCGTCGAAATCGACGGTGCTTGCCGCGATCCGGGCCGATCCGTCCGCCTCCACCGGGGCCGCCAGTTCGGCGCGCAGCGCCTGCTGGCTCGCCTCGCCATCCTGCGGCGTCACATAGACCGCACGCACGACCTCGCCCGAGAACAGGGCCTTCGTGCGCTCGAGGATCGCGGCGGGGGTCACCCGCTCGCGCATGCCGCGAAACACGTCGAGGACGGTCTGCGATGAGGCGACGGTTTCGCGGATATCGACCGCGTTGATCAGCGTATCGGCAAGGTCCGCGCCCGGTTCGACATCCGATTCTTCCACCCCGGCGACGAAGGCGACGTCGAATTCGGCGATCTCGCGCGCCAGCTCTTCCTCTGTCGGCGGATTGGTCGTCGCATCGGCGATCACCGCGCGCACGTCGGCCAGCGCGGCCTGCCAGTCTTCGGTCAAAGGCGCGAAGCTGACGAAGGTGGCGTCGGTGCTGCGGCTGACATCCTCCTGCTCGACCTGCGCGTAGAGATAGTCGCCCCCGCCCCGCGCGCGCGATTCGAGGCGACGGTTGATGAGCGACTGGGCCAGCGCGTCCATCAGCAGGCCTTCGTTATAGGCGATCGTATCCTGCACCGGCTCCCAGTCGCGCAGCCAGGCAAAGGTCAGCGAACGCGGCAGGTCGGGTTCGACCAGCACCGACGTCTCGCCCACCGGATTGGCGGGATCGGCGCCTGCGGGCGCGGCGGGATCGCCGAAATCGGGCTGCTGGGTCACGTCGCCCGCAACCTGCCAGTCGCCGAAATATTTCTCGATCAGCCGCGCCAGCGCCACCGGATCGGCATCGCCCGCAACCGCGATCACGGTCCCCTTCGGGTGGTACCAGCGCTCATGAAACGCCTCGACCGCGTCGGCCTTTGCGGCAAGCAAGGTTTCCGCCGCGCCGATCGGCGAACGGCTGGCAAGCAGCTGGCCGTGGAACAGGGTCTCTCGGCTCTCGCGCCCCACCCGCTCCGCCGGGCCGCCGCGCTCGCGCTTTTCGGCGAGCACGATGGGCACTTCGGTATCGACATTGGTCTGACTGAGGACCGGCGCCTGGATCATGCCCGACAGCAGGCGGAAGGCTTCGTCCAGCTTGGCCGGATCGGCTTCTGGCAGGTCGAGCTGATAGACGGTCTGCGTCGGGCTGGTCACCGCATTGGTGTCGTTGCCGAAGGTCGCGCCGAGCCGCTGCCAGGTGGGGATCGTCTCGCCCACGCCCAGATAGCGCGACTGGCGGAACAGCAGATGTTCGAGCAGGTGCGCGAAGCCGCGTTCCTCCTCGGTTTCGTACAGCGAGCCCGCATCGATGCGGATGCGGATCGAAACCTGTTCGGGCGGCACCCCGTTGGCCCGCGTGGCGTAGCGCAGCCCGTTGTCGAGCACGCCGAAGCGCCACTTGCGATCGACCGGGATGTTGCTGCCCTCGTAAAGCCAAGGGGTCTCGTCGGGCGACTGGAGCGAGGCGGGCTCGGCAGCGGCCGGCGGCAGCGTCGAAAAATCGGCGGGGGCCGGCGTGACGGTGGCGGTATCGCCGGTATCGTCTCTGGCCTCGACCTGAGGCGGCTCAGGCGGCGTCCTGACTTCGTCTTTCGGCCCGAAAATCGCGCACCCGCCCAGCAGGATCGGCAGCAGCAGGGCAAGCGGGCGCGAAACGCGGAAAGCTGGGGTCATAAGACAGGCCTATAGGGGGCGGAGAAGTGAAGGTCGGGTGAATACCCGTCCAATGTGGTGCGTGCGGCGCGATGCAAAAGGGACGCGTACCGGATCGGTACGCCACTTGAGGACGGTCCACCGCTTGCCGCGTTCCCGCCGCGCACCTACATCCCACGCATCATGTATATCGAAACCGAAACCACGCCCAATCCCGCCACGCTCAAGTTCCTGCCCCAGCGGCAGGTCATGCCGCAGGGCACGCGCGACTTCGCCAACCCCGAAGATGCCGAGGCGAGCCCGCTCGCCCAGGCGCTGTTCGACACGGGCGAGGTGACCGGCGTGTTCTTCGGCCACGACTTCGTGTCGGTGACCAAGGGCGAAGGCGCCCAGTGGGCCGAGCTCAAGCCGCAGGTCGTCGCCGTGCTGCTCGACCATTTCGTTTCGGAAGCGCCGCTGTTCCACGGCGGCACTGCCGCAGGCATCGCGGTTCCGGCGGAAGATGTGCTGGTGGTCGAGGAAGACCCGGCCGACGCCGATATCGTCGACCAGATCAAGGACCTGCTCGAAACCCGCATCCGCCCGGCGGTTGCGGGCGATGGCGGCGACATCGCCTTTCGCGGCTACAGGGAGGGCATCGTCCACCTCCAGCTGCAGGGCGCGTGCGATGGCTGCCCATCGGCCACCGCCACGCTCAAGCACGGGATCGAAGGCCTGCTGAAACATTACGTGCCCGAAGTCGTTGAAGTACGCGCGACCTGATCGCGCGAACCTTCAGACAGAAAGCCCCCGCACCTATGACCAAGCAGTTCCACGGCCACACGCTCTCGCACGAAGCGCTCGAGCAACTTTTTCTCGAAGCGCGCAGCTATAATGGCTGGCTGGAAAAGGACGTGTCCGAGGATCAGATCCGCAAGATCTACGATCTGCTGAAGATGGGCCCGACCTCGGCCAACCAGCAGTCCGCGCGCTTCGTGTGGTGCAAGTCGCAGGATGCGAAGGACAAGCTCGCCTCCCACGCGAGCGACGGCAACAAGGAAAAGATCAAAACCGCGCCGTGGTGCGTCATCATCGGCTACGATATCGATTTCCATGAGCATCTGCCCGTACTCTTCCCGCATACCGATGCCAAAAGCTGGTTCGAAGGCGATGTCGAAGGCCGGATAGAGCAGGCCAAGCGCAACTCGGCATTGCAGGGTGCCTACCTGATGCTGGCCGCGCGCGCGCTCGGCCTCGATTGCGGGCCGATGTCGGGCGTCGATCTCGACAAGGTGACCGAGGAGTTCTTCGCGGACGAACCGCAATACCGGGCCGACTGGGTCTGCTCGATCGGCTATGGCGACAAGGAATCGATCTTCGATCGCAGCCCGCGCCCCGACTTCGACAGGTTCAACCGCATCGCTTGATCGCGCCGCCCCCGCGCGGGACGGGTCTTGCGCGGGGTAAGCGGCTGGGGCATCGGCACGATCATGCGGATGCTAGGCATAGAAACGGCGAGCGAGGCATGCTCGGTCGCGCTGTTCGAGGACGGCGTGCCGATCGCGCACGATCACCGCGTGCTGGGCCGCGGGCACGCCGAACAGCTGGTGCCGATGATCGCCGCCCTGCCCGAGAAAGGCCGCGCCGATGCGATCCGCGTCTCGCTCGGCCCCGGCAGCTTCACCGGCGTGCGGATCGGCATCGCGACCGCCCGCGCGCTGGCCTTCGCCTGGCAGGCCGAACTGCTCGGCTACCCAACACTCGCGCTGGTCGCGGCGATGGCGCTGGCCGAGCGCCGCGAGGCGGTGACCGTCTGCGCGACCGGCGGACATGGCGAGTGGTTCGTGCAGGATTTCGCTGCCGATGGCACTGCCACCTGCGAACTGCAGTCCCTGACGCCCGGTGCTGCCGCCGCGCGCCCGGCCCATGGGCAGGTTGCGGGCTCGCAAGCGCAGGCTCTGGCCGATCGGCTCGCTCCCGGTGCGAGCATCGCGCAAGACTTGCTGCCCGATGCGCGGGCGATCGCCCTGCTGGGCAGCGCGCATTTCACCACATCCCTCGCGCCGATCTATGGCCGCGCGCCCGATGCACGGCTGCCCGGCAGCCCGGTGGCCCCGGCATGAACGGCGCGACGAGCCATCCCAAAGGCGATGCCACGATCGACGCGATCATGCGGATCATGGAGGCTGCGTTCGACCCGCAATGGGGTGAGGCATGGAACCGCAACCAGGTCGCCAGCGCGCTCACCCTCGCCAATACCCATGCGACCCTGATCGCGCTTGAGGGCACCGCGCCGCTAGACCCTATAGACGCGCACGGCTTCGCGGTGGTCCGCGCCGCGCCCGGCGAAGAAGAGATCCTGCTGATCGCGGTCGCCCCCACGGCACGCCGCAGGGGGCTTGGCTCGGGCTTGATCGCAATGCTTGTCGCGGCGGCCAGTCTTCGCGGGGCGGAGCGCGTGTTTCTCGAAATGCGGGAGAACAATCCGGCGCGTTCGCTTTACGAACGCCACGGCTTCACCCCTATCGGCCGTCGGCGCAACTATTACGATCTTGGCGACGGCGCACGAATGGACGCGATTACATTCGGTCTCGATCTGGAACAGCATCGCGCCGCCGATCATCAATAATTCCGAGAAAAAGGCGTACTCACTATTGCATTTCACAAGTGAATCCGACAGGGGATTTTGCGTATGCGGCCCGTCCCCCAGGGCCCTGCATATGAAAAACCCTAGAGGAAATTGATGGAAGACCAAGATATCGAAATGACGCAGACGCTTATCGCGTTCACGTCCAACATCGTCGAAGCCTACGTCGCCAATAATTCGGCCGAGCTCGACGAAGTCCCCGTGCTGATCAACAACGTCTATTCTGCCCTGTCCGGCCTCTCGGCTGCGGGCGAGCAGGAAGAGCCGCGGCCCGAGCCTGCGGTGTCGGTGCGCGCGTCGGTGAAGCCCGACTATCTCGTGTGCCTCGAAGACGGCAAGAAGCTGAAAATGCTCAAGCGCTATCTGCGCACGAACTACGACATGAGCCCCGAGGAATATCGCGAGCGGTGGAACCTGCCGAGCGATTATCCGATGGTTGCGCCCAACTATGCCGAAAAGCGCCGCGAACTGGCGAAGAAGATCGGCCTCGGTCGCGCACCCGGCCAGAAGCGTGGTCGTCGCAAGAAGACCCCCGAATAATCGAAGCGCATGCCGGTCGGCCCCGTCGAAAGGCCGACCGGCAAGGCTTGAGTGCATGGCACACCCGCCCTATGCCGGGCACGAAACTGGGAAACTGCCGTGCCGCAACAAAAAATCGATCTCGAACAGCTCTGCGCCGACAAGGGCCTGCGCATCACCGAACAGCGCAAGGTCATCGCGCGCGTGCTCTCCGACAGCGACGATCATCCCGATGTCGAGCAGCTGCATGCCCGCGCATCGAAGATCGACCCGAAGATTTCCATCGCCACCGTCTATCGCACGGTCCGCCTGTTCGAAGAGGCAGGCGTGCTCGACCGGCACGATTTCGGCGATGGCCGCGCCCGCTACGAACCGGCACCCGAAGCGCACCACGACCATCTGATCGACGTCGAGAGCGGCAAGGTGGTCGAATTCGTCGATCCCGAGCTGGAAGCGCTGCAGAAACAGATCGCCGAAAAGCTCGGCTATCGTCTCGTCGACCACCGGATGGAGCTTTATGGCGTCCGCCTCGAACGCGACAACTGACACCCGCAGCGACTGGGAGACCCGGCAGGCCGCCGCGCGCGGCGAGAAGACGCCGATCTCCCTGATGGGTTGGACTCGCCTGTGGCTCCGCACGATCGCCCTGGTGATCGTGATGCTGCTGTTCATCGTCCCGCTCTACGTCACGCGCATCTTCACCTACGGATCGCCATGGCCCAAGTGGTATCTCGCGATCGCCGCATGGATTGTCGGCGCGCGGGTGGAAAAGCACGGCACCCCGCTGCGCCGCGACGTGTTCTTCATCGCCAACCATGTCAGCTGGGTCGATATCCTCGCGCTTGCCGGCGCCAGCGGCACGGCCTTCGTCGCCAAGGCGGAACTGGCCAAAGCACCGCTGGTCGGCTGGCTGTGCTCGCTCAACCGCACTGTGTTCGTTCAGCGTGAAGACCGGCTGCGCGTAGCAGACCAGATCAATGCCCTGCGCGAAGCGCTGATGGACAACTGGTCGGTCACGGTCTTCCCCGAAGGCACGACGACCGACGGGCATTCGCTGCTGCCCTTCAAATCCTCGATGCTCAGCGTGCTCGAGCCGCCGCCGCCCGGCGTGCTGGTGCAGCCGGTGGTGCTCGATTACGGGGCGATGGCTGAATGGATCGGCTGGATCGGCGAGGAAGGCGGGGTCAACAATTTCAAGCGCGTGATGGCGCGCAAGGGCACTTTCCCGGTCAAGCTGTTCTTCCTAGAACCCTTCAGCCCGCACGAATTTCGCGGCCGCAAGGCAATCGCCGCCGAAGCACGCGTGCGGATCGAAGAAGCCTTGCGCGAAACCATGGGCCACGAACTGCGCCCCTTCGACCACGATGTCGCGCCGATCCGCTACAGCAAGGAGAAGTTTGCGCAGGCGGATGGGGAGGAAAATTCATCGCATCCGCCTACCGATGGTTGAGGTCATCGCTTCTTGAACAGAACGTATGCGCAAAAAGCCCGCCGGTCCTTTGCGTCGCATGCCTCAAATCCGCGAATTGCGTTTTCAACCAGAGCGATATCGTTCAGGACCTCGGACTTCGTGAATTTCTCGTGGGGGTCATAATCGGCCAAGTGCCTCTTATCCTGCATCGACACAAAGGCGTTCCCGAAATCTTCAATGTCTTTGGGAAATTTCGCGAGGATGGGATGGCGGCATGCTGTTGCGGCGGCGCCGTGATTCAGAGCACGATACGTTTGCCGCCAAGCGTGCTTACTCTTCGTCGCACCTTCGCCACCGACCAGCAAATCCGCACACGAACGTGCAAGACGATGAAAGAGCGCATAGTACGCGCTGCTTGTCGCTCGCCGCAAATTTACCTGCGACGGCTTACCGCTGCTGCTGTTCACCAGCAGCTCGGCCGAATTGATTAGATCACGCGGCCGCAGCTTTCAGCTTCTTCGCGTCTGACTGAGTCACAAACCGGAATATCGGGAAGTTGAATACGTTTCGCTCGCCAAGTCGCGAGCGCGTGTGCCTTGCAAGACCGGCAGCTTTATCGGCATCAACCCGTCCACTCGCGTTGTCGTAAACGACCATGACGCGATAAACCGTGTCGCCTTCAAAATCCTGATCTTCCTTAATCTCAACGTCCAATACGTGCGCATCGGCGAGCCGTTCACGCACGACTGTTTCGATGATGGTCTTGATGTCGTTGGTCATATGCAACACCCTGTGAACGTGCTGCACAGATAAGCTATCAATCGTTTTCGGGCAATGAACAATGCAGCTCCTGCGTTGCTGCTACGTAACTTGCAACGGCCTCCACGATCAATCATTCGGTCGCACTTCGGCTTGATCGCGAAGGGGCCGCGGTCCTATATCCCGAGAAACCATGAAACCGACCGCAAAACCCAAGACCTACCGGGTCAAAAGCTTCGGCTGCCAGATGAACGTCTATGATGGCGAGCGGATGGGCGAGTTGCTCAGCCAGCAGGGCATCGTGCCCGCGCCCGAGGGCGAAGATGCCGATCTGGTGGTGCTCAACACCTGCCATATCCGCGAGAAGGCGACCGAGAAGGTTTATTCCGACATTGGCCGTCTGCGGCGCGAGGATGGCACCAGCCCGCTGATCGCGGTCGCGGGCTGCGTCGCGCAGGCCGAGGGGGAAGAGATCATGGCGCGTGCGCCCGCCGTCTCCATGGTGGTCGGCCCGCAGGCCTATCAGAACCTGCCCGCAATGCTCGACCGCGCGGTGTCCGGCAAGCGCACGACCGAGATGGATCTTGCGGCAGAAGTCAAGTTCGCCGGGCTTCCGCAGCGCCGCACCGCGCCGCCCGCCGCGTTTCTTACCATTCAGGAAGGGTGCGACAAGTTCTGCACCTATTGCGTGGTGCCCTATACGCGCGGCGCGGAGATCAGCCGCCCGTTTGCCGAGCTGGTTGCCGAGGCGCAGCGGCTTGTCGAAGGCGGCGCGCGCGAGTTGACGCTGCTTGGCCAGAACGTTTCCGCGTGGTCGGGCGAGGACGCCAAGGGCCACCGCACCGGCCTCGCCGGGCTGGTCCGCGAGCTGGCGAAAATCGACGGTCTCGCGCGCATCCGCTACACCACCAGCCACCCGGCGGACATGGATGAAGAGATCATCGCCGCGCATGGCGAGCTCGACAAGCTGATGCCCTACCTCCACCTGCCGGTGCAGGCTGGCAACAACCGTGTGCTCAAGGCGATGAACCGCAGCCACACGGTCGAAAGCTATCTCAAGCTGCTCGAACGCTTCCGTGCAGCGCGGCCCGATCTGGCATTGAGCGGCGATTTCATCGTCGGCTTCCCGGGTGAGACCGAGGCCGAGTTCGAGGACACGCTGAGCGTGGTCGACGAAGTCCGCTATGCGCAGGCGTTCAGCTTCAAATATTCACCCCGCCCCGGCACGCCTGCTGCGGGCATGGACGGGCAGGTTTCAGCCGAGGTGATGAAGGACCGGCTCGCCCGGTTGCAGGACCGCCTCAACCGCGACCAGCACGCCTTCAACACGGCGAGCGTGGGCCGCACCTGCGAGGTGCTGGTCGAGCGCAAGGGCAAGCTGCCGGGCCAGTGGCTGGGCAAATCGCCGTGGCTGCAATCGGTGTTCTTCGAAGGCGACGCGGCGATCGGCGATCTGGTCGAGATCGAGTTGGTGACGGCGGGGCCGAACTCGCTCGCGGGGACATACCGCGAGCCGGTACCTGCCTGATCAGAAAACGATCGGCCGCAGATCGCCTTGCGATACGACCTGCGTGCCGACCGTGTCGATCGGTTCGGCGGGCGGGACAGTGGGATTGCCCGGATAGGTGCGCCCGTCGAAACGCAATACGCGATAGCCAGAAGGCATTCCGCCGCCGCCCACCGAGACGACGATATCGCGCATGCCGTGATGGCGGGTATCGAGCACGCCGATCGGCAGTCTGCTCACGCTGGTTCTGGCGATGACTGCGATGCCCTCTGTGGTATTGCGCAGCACATAGAGATCGCAGCCACCGCTTCCGCATCGTCCGGGGCCGCCGACATAGAACAGCATCTCGTCGATGCCATCGCCATCCAGATCGACATTCCCGCTGCGATACAGCGCGTCTGCGCCCGCCTCGTTCTGCAACCACACCATTCCCGTCCCGTCGACAGGCGGCACTGGAGCTGCTGCCGATGAGGGAGGAGCCGGCGAGCACGCAAGAAGAGCGAGCTGGATAAGAGCTACAGGCGCGCGGAACATGCCAGGCCTTTGCGACGCGATAGGCGCCTTCGGCAATAGCGAGGGGTCGCGCGCTATCAAACAAATCCCCGAAGGAAGGAGCGCCCATACGAAAGCGCCCGACCCCTGGGTAAGGAATCGGGCGCTTGTTCGATCGGCTCAGATCACCAGAAGAAGTTGTCGTACACCACCAGCACGCGGCCATTGCGGGTGTCGATCAGCAGCACGTCGTTGCCGTAGCGGATCCAGCGCTGGTAGTAGCGGCTCGGCTGCGGCAGGTAGTAGTCATAGGGATCGATCCAGTAGCGCTGACCCCAGAAGACGCTGGCGGAAAGCAGCCCGCCGACACGGACCGGCCGGTAGTAATAGCCGCGCGGTGCGTAGTAGGCCCCGCGGCGGAAGGCATGACGCTCCGCCTGGCGATAGGCGCGCCAGTCGCGATAGGCACGGCGTGCCTGACGCTGGTCGCGGCGGACGTCCTGGCGATATTCGCGACGGTCTTCGCGCGCATCGCGGCGGTCTTCGCGGCGATCCTGGCGCCAGTCCCGGCGATCCTCGCGCCTGTCTTCACGCCAGTTTTCGCGGCGGTCCTGACGCGCATCCTGCCGGGCGTCGCGGCGATCTTCGCGCACATCCTGCCGGGCATCGCGCCGGTCCTCTCGCCTTTCTTCGCGGCGCTCGGGCCGGCGGTCGCGCTGCTCCTCGCGGCGCTGCTGGTCCGCTCGCGCCACCTGCGCGGCAATCTGGCCTCCGAACGAATCCTGATTGCCCCGCGCCTCGCGCGTTTCGGCTTGCGGGCCCCGGCGATTTTCGGGACCACGCTGGGCACTCGCCGCGGTCGGCAGGACGAGCCCCGCTGCAACCGCCAACATCACAAAATTACGCATCACGGTAACTCCAAAAACATGCCCGCGATCGAGCATGCGTTCATATTTATCGCTACCAATATGAACAGGAGGTCGCCGATCCGATCGATCGCGCAATTTTCTAGCGAAAATTTCACCGCGCGTTTCGGTGACAGTCGGATGACTTTCCACGGGGGCGATCGGTGCAAGCGCTTGCCACCCTTCGTGCGCAGCCTACACTCCCGACTCGCAACACGTCACGCCTAAGGAGACGCATGGGCCGCAGACCTACCCGCGCGGGAACGCCACCGCTCTCGCAACCGCCGCACCCCCATCGCGAGGTGCGTCGCGCCAAGGTCGATATGGAGTTCGAGAACCAGTCGCTGCTCGTGCCCCTGTTCGGCCAGTTCGACGCCAATCTTGTGCAGGTCGAAAACCGCCTGTCGGTCTTCATCTCCGCGCGCGGGGACAAGCTGATGATCGAAGGGCCCGAGGATTCGGTCGCCCGCGCACGCGATGTCCTGCAGGCGATGTACGACCGGCTGGCGCTGGGGCAGGATCTGGACGAGGGCGCGATCGAAGCGATCATCGCCATGACCAACGAGCCCACGCTGGACGGGATCATCAAGGGCCGCGCGCAAGGGGGCAGCGACGGCCCGCCGATCATGATCCGCACCCGCCGCAAGACGATCGTGCCGCGCAGCGCGGTGCAGGCGCAATACATGCGGTCGCTCAGCCGCGACGATATCATCTTCGCGCTGGGCCCGGCGGGCACCGGCAAGACCTACCTCGCGGTGGCGCAGGCGGTCAGCCAGCTGACCAGCGGCAGCGTGCAACGCCTGATCCTGAGCCGCCCGGCGGTGGAAGCGGGCGAGAAGATCGGCTTCCTGCCCGGCGACCTGAAGGAGAAGGTCGATCCCTTCCTGCGCCCTTTGTACGACGCGCTGTACGACTGCATGCCGCCCGAACAGGTGGAGCGGCACATCGCCAGCGGCGTGATCGAGATCGCGCCGATCGCCTTCATGCGCGGGCGCACGCTGGCCGACGCGTTCGTGATCCTCGACGAGGCGCAGAACACCACGCGCGAACAGATGAAGATGTTCCTCACCCGCTTCGGCCAGAACGCCCGAATGGTGATCGCTGGCGACCCGCGGCAGATCGATATCCCCGGCGGCGAACGGATGAGCGGGCTGGCCGATGCGGTCGACAAGCTGGAAGGCATCGAAGGCTTCGGCACGGTCCGCTTCACCAGCGCCGACGTGGTGCGCCACCCGATCGTGGGCCGGATCGTGGATGCTTACGAGGGGACTGGCCAGGGATCGGGGGAGTGATCAGCTCCCGTCATCCATCCGCCGCTCCTCCCCGTCACCCCCGCCCTTCGGCTGGCTGGCAGGCCAGCCGCTCAGGATAAACTGCCCTTCGGGCAGGCGGGGGTCCCGCTTAATTGTCGAGACGCACCAAAGGCGGCTGGGTCTACCTCATGGCCGACCGCTATCGCGGCACAATCTATATCGGCGTCACCGCAGACCTTGCGGCGCGCATCCATCAAAACAGGGCTGGCGACGGTTCCGATTTCGTCAAACGCTACGGCCTGAAACGCCTCGTCTACGCAGAACGCCACCAGCGAATCGAAGACGCCATCGCGCGCGAGAAAGCCTTAAAGAAATGGCGACGCGAGTGGAAAATCCGTTTGATAGAGGAGCAGAACCCCGACTGGCTCGATCGCTACTGTGATATTCTCTGAGGAGAAAAGCGGGAGCCCCGCGTTCGCGGGGATGACGAACGTGAGATTTGT
>Ga0114904_1001226_pt1 | contig 12799 bp, 14 predicted proteins | sample MalvirDeepMed_s6_FD_83498 | JGI IMG/M metagenome (GOLD analysis project Ga0114904, IMG submission 83498) | Marine viral communities from the Global Malaspina Expedition - Malaspina viral metaG DeepMed_s6 | ecosystem: Environmental > Aquatic > Marine > Oceanic | place: Mediterranean Sea... | reverse complement strand
GTTTTGTAGCACTTCTAAAATTTTTACAAGCATCTTTTGCTATCATTTCTTCTAATTTTAATGGAAGTTTAATAACTTTTCTATACCCATAATTTGCAGTACCTTTAAAAGCTTTTGCCGAAAGTCGGTTTTTCCCTGAAGTGCCTAACCAATCTGAATATCCATTCCACTTATCTGCATATTGAACAACTACGCCAGGTGTTTTAGGAATATCATTTGGTATTTGTGGTAATTCTTTAAACTCACCTCTTAAATATTTTCTATATTCTCTAAAATTGCTTAGATTTAGATTTCTTATCCACTCTCTTGCTTCTTTAAAAGGTCGCCACTTTACTGTTTTTCTTCCTCTTGTTTCTCTATCCATCGTTTCTCCTTATTTTTAGACGAAAAGCCCCATATGGTTATTATGGTTATTAAATTTATTAATAATAAAGGCGCACTGCCAGCTTGCACCTGAACTTGTGGATAACCCGAGATAGGGTATGATCATTGTTCAGCGAGACAGTGCACCTTTAGTTTTGGCAGAAAATGAGACCAGTTACCCTTTCGGAGTTGTCCGCTTAACGGCTTTTTGCGTATCTGGCTGCCACTCATTCTCATTACATCACATCTTGGTTGTCGAAAGTAATATAATTCGCCAACTTCAGCGAGACAGTGCACCTTTAAACATATGGAACGCCACTTTTCAATCTACCATCAGTTCCGTGCTACAGCTAATATCTTATCAACCCAATGCCCTCCCCAAACATGTTCTACACTAGACGATTCATCAACAGTATCATAATCATACTCCAGTGTTATGAAAGTATTAATAGAACCACCTTGGAACTGACGACTAGTAGCACTTTTCAGTTGTTTAACAACTTCACTATAAGGACATGTAATCATTACTATCCTCTTATTGCTCATTTGAAAGGCTGTTCCACGCTCTTCTTCACTAATCTGTTCATTCCATAACCTTTCAGAAACACAATGTTCTAAAGCATTGCCTTGCCTGAAATAGTTAACATTATCAAGATTGATGGTGTAATTATGTGACTGGATGATGATACTCATAACATACTCCCTGTTGATGCCCAAGTTATGGACAAATTGATTACTTCCTACGACTTGTCTTACGCTTAGATACGTGACTATTATACCTAGGTTTAGACCTTGTTCGTAGCATTTGTCGATACTTACCGTCCATTTTAGTGCCGAATGACCGACCTACTTCGGCGAGAGGGACACACACAGCAGCGATGTAGGCTCTAAGAGCCCACACCAGCCTTTGTGGCTATGCTGTCTACTTTCTTGCTGAGTTTGGTGACTACGTCAGCCAGGACTTCGATGTCGGACTTCTTCTTCTTCTTCTTCTTGTCGTTGTCACCGGAGAATGCACCGCTAAGCACAAGCAGCATCATTGGGTCAGTACCACCACCGCCTAAGCCGGAGAATGCTGTACCTGCCCGTGTAATGTTACTGGCGAATGGTACTCTGTTACGTCGTGCTGCCATTGCGTACTCAGCCCCTACATGACGGAAGAACAGGAGCTTACGTTCAGAGTCACTAAGGTTCAGGCCACCTAGGGGGTTGATTATAGACTGGATTAACTCATCCTTATTAATGTTATCAAACATGATTACCTCACTATTTAAATAGCTACTTAATTATAACTATCTTAACACACAATATAAAATACAAAATAACTAAAATCCAAATATCCAAAACCCAATTTCAACGGGTATATGACAATAAAAGGTTACACATCAAAATCGTATAATTTTTTTAGAAAGAACTTGGGCAAATAGTGCTTTGATATGATTTGGTTTATATTCTAAATTGTAGGGTGGTAGGGAGGGAATAACAATATAAAGGAGAAATGAAAAAGATTGTTAAAGTTCCTGAAATACATCGTAGAGGTTATATGAGTGTTGAAGTAGATAATAATTATAAAGCGAGAGCTTTTTATCTTGGTAAGAAGATGTTCAAGAAAGGTTTGAATATTGGATTTGCTATTGGTATGGCGTTTGGTATAATCACCGGCTTCGCTTTTTTTTACGGCTAATATTTCGTATTTTCTTATATGGCTGATATAATCAAAGAACTATTCTGGCTTCCAAGGGAGGAACAAGAAGATATTCTTGATAACTTATCACGTGAGTATAACCCATTGGAGATTGATGGGGAAGTATTTATGGTACCGAAAGAAGTAACTAATTTAATTGATAGTTTAGTACTGCAAGTAAATAAACTGAGGGTAAAGGTAGGCGAAATGGGGAAGATTGGAAAAGAAAGCTATTAAAGGAAAAGCTCACTACGTATATGACCATATAAGTGAGTTTTACAACGACCATCCCACAAAGACACCAATCAAAGACTGGCGTAAAGGTGAAGAAGGCGAATGGGTCTGGAGTGATGACGGTAGAATAATACAACTTTTAAAAGTAAGTACAAGTGTTAGACATCCTGGGGATAGGAAGAATTATAAATATGCGAATGGCTGGGTAAGGACAGTTGTAGGCAGTTTCTTAAACAGGCCAAATATAAAAATGGATACTGATTTCAGCTCACATCCTAATAGATATACATTTAGTAAGAAGATAAAGAATACATCAAATCGTGTATACAAAAGAGAACATGCTACAAACAAAGAGAAAGAGTTTGCGACGAATATAGTTGTAGGCATGGGAGCTATTGATGCTTATAAGAAAGCATATAGTGAAATGTCTTCAAACAAAGCAAGAAAGAAAGCAACAATATTGTTAAAGCAGGAGAGAATAATGAAAGAAATAGAAAAATCAGTACTAGATATAGCGAAGGAGTTGGGTATAGACCACGAATATATACTCAACAAACTGAAACATCTTGCTGATTATAGTGAAGATGATAATATAATACTCCAGTCAGCAAAAGAATTAGGTAAGATAGTTGGAACATCTGGAACAACAGTGAAACAAAGAGAGGTGGGATTACTTGGAGTATTTCAAGGTTTCTCTCCTGAAGAATTGGAAGGAGCAACAAGAGAACAGAAGCAAATTACTGCTAAAAGTGAGGAGGAAGAATGAATTGCCCAGATTGTAATTCACTGAATACAAAGAAGAATGGAGTAAGAAGAGGACTCCAAAGATACTTTTGTAATGGATGTAAAAGTCATTGGACTCAAGGTACTGCAACTCCACAGTTAGTTGGTAAATTCACATCTACGTCTTCAAGTTGGGATGAGTTGAATTATAAATACATTGATGCAGAATTTGTAGGTGGAGAAGGCCCTCCCACTCTTGATGAATTGTTATCTAAGTTTTCTGTTAAGAAGGAGGAATGGGAAGTTACAAATTTTAAGATAAACCAGTGGGACGTTGCAGCTAAAATTGAAGTGGATGGTAAGATAGCATGGAATGTTCATACAAATTATCAGGCAAAAGCTACTCTGTTAAGAAAGATACCAATTAAATGCTCATTTCCTATAATACATGGTGCAGTTGTAAAGCAAATTAACTTTGATAAAGTTAAATTTCAAAAGAGAGAACTTAACAAGTGCATTTTAATTCCTGATTTACAGGCTGGATACAGTAGAGATATACAAACATCAGAGATGACACCATTACATGATTTGAGAGCTCTTAGTATTGTTACAAGAATAATTAAGCACGTTAAGCCTGATAAAATTATTATGCTTGGAGATATGCTTGATCTACCTGATTGGAGCACTCACTATCTTATAAGACCTGAGTTTACATTTACAACACAGGCTTCACTTGATTTTGTTTCAAGTTGGATTGCTGAAGTTAGACCATATTGTAAAGAGATGATTTATATAGAAGGTAACCATGAAAAGAGAATGATTGACAGTATTGTAAAAAACACAGTTCAGGCATATGGAATAAGACCTGCAAATGAACCAGATGTTCCACCGATTGTATCAATACCATATTTGCTTGGATTACATAAGATGGGTGTAGAGTATGTAGGTGATTATCCTAAAGGAGAATACTATATTAACAATAACTTAGCATGTATTCATGGAAACAAAGTCGGAGCTAAAAGTGGACAAACATCAACTAAGCTGCTTGAAAATGCAAGAATCAGTGTAATTAGTGGTCATACACATAGGTTAGAAATGGCTCATAAGACAATATGGTCTCGAGGGACTCCAAAGATATATCAAGCGGTTTCACTTGGAACTCTTGCAAAGATTGATGGCACAGTTCCTTCTGCAAGCGCAAGACATAATTGGCAGCAGGGATTTGGAGTAGTAGAATATGATGATGAGAAGTTTAATGTTGAAGTTGTAGGAATATATGAAGGCCTTTGTATTTACAGGGGTAAAGAGTATAATGCGTTAACATGAACATTAATACACAGAACGTAAGTGAATCTGAAGAAGCTATAAAACTAGCGAGTAAAGATTTAATAGCGTTTGGTAAGTTGTTCCTCCCTAACGACTTTTTGCGTAGTGAGACACCTTTTTTTCATTACGAAGTTGCAGATATAATAGATGATAAGAGTGTAAAACAAACTGCAATTATTATTCCCCGTGGACATGGGAAGACAGTTCTTACAAAAGCATCTATATTAAAAGACTTCCTATTTTGCCCCAAGAATGACTTCTTATTCTATGCATGGGTATCAGCAACTCAGAAACTTTCAGTTGGTAATATGGATTATATAAAACATCACCTTGATTATAATGATAAAATAAAGTATTATTTTGGCAATATGAGAGGTAGCAAATGGACTGAAGAAGATGTGGAGTTGGCAAATGGGTGTAAGTTGATTAGTAAATCTAATGTGTCTGGTATTCGTGGAGGCGCTAAATTACACAAGAGATATGATTTAATTGTGCTGGATGACTTTGAACATGAAGCAAATACAATTACAAGAGAGGCAAGAGACAAGAACGCAAACCTTGTTACTGCCGTTGTTTATCCTGCACTTGAGCCTCATACTGGTAGGTTGCGTGTTAATGGCACTCCCGTACATTATGATTCCTTTATTAATAACCTTCTTACAAGTAGTAAGAAAGCTGAAAAAAGTGGTGATAAGTTTGCTTGGAAAGTGATTACATATAAGGCAGTCACGGACGACGGCTCTTCTTTATGGCCTTCATTTTTCAGTATGAAGAAATTAAAGGAGAAGAAAAAGTTTTATTCAGACTCAGGCCAACCACAGAAGTATTATCAAGAATACATGATGGAAGTAATGAGTGATGAAGATGCTGTTTGGACAAGGAGGCATGTTAGTTACTGGGACGGGTACTATAAAAATGAGGATGATATTAATTATATTGTAAAAGACGGGGAACAAATCCCAGTTAATACATTTATAGGATGTGATCCTGCTACAGATATAGATACTAAGCATGCTGACTTTAGTGTTATTATGGTAATTGCAGTTGACACCAATAATGAATTATATGTTTTAGAATATGAAAGACATAGAAGTATTCCTACTATTGGTAGCAAAGCTCCAGATACAGGTGAGATAATTGGTAAGAAGGGAGTTGTGGATTATATATTAGAATTACATCAGAAATATCAATGTACATCATCTACAGTTGAAGATGTTGCAATGAATAGAAGTATATTTCAGGCTCTAAATGATGAAAGAAGGCGGCTAAACCGCTACGATATTGCCGTTATTCCTGAGAAACCAGGTGGAACTAACAAGAGAAATCGCATTTATAGTGGTCTTTCAGCTCGTTTTAGTACAGGTACGGTACATTTACGGAAAAATATGTTTGATTTGATTAATGAAATTGTTACTTTTGGGCCTAAAATGTCTCATGACGATACAATAGAGAGTCTTTATTATGCTCAAGTGCATTCGTTTCCTACGAATATGAAGCGTAATAAAGAAAAGAAAAAGTGGTTTAAACCAAAGCGAAAAGCCAAACATTGGCTGGTTGCTTAAACAATAGGAAATAAAATGGCATTATACAAAAAGTTATCGGCTCGTAGAAAGAAAAGAAAAGCTGAGGATAAGTGGGTTTTAGGCGAAAAGCTTACAAAGGTTGGCAGGGAAAGAGGCAGACGCCGAAGGACTTTAAAGAAAGTTGAGAAGGTCTTTAAAGCAGGGGGAGCAATTAAAACTGTTAAGCCTAAAAGAGTGGATAAACCTGAGGGAACTTTTAAAAGTATAAAAGAAACCTTAACTCCAGCACATAAAGCAGCATTAGGAAAGAAACAGAAGATTCGTAAAGGTGCAAAAGGAGTGGAGCTTACTAAAGGCGGCGCGTACGCAAAGTACGAGAAAAAGTCAAAAGCTGCTAGGTCTTTTAGAGCAGCATTTAAAAAGGGTTGTGGAGCCTCTGAATCAGGTTCTTTTACTTGGGACGGACGTAGCTATAGTTGCAAACGGGCAGCTCCCACTAAGAAGCAAAAAGCTGAGCGTAAAGCAAGTATGCTTCCCGGTGGAAAAAATCCAACAAGTTATACCTAATTTAAAATATTAGAAGTCTAATATGATTAGTGTTAGCCAGATGAGAGATTTGGTTGATGATACTTGCTCAAAGATGGGTGAAAAATATGCTTCTAAAGAAGCGGTTGACCTAGTACTAGCAACTGGAATAGTAGAATCTCGGTATGAGTATATTAGACAGATGGGAGACGGGCCTGCTCGTTCATTTTGGCAAGTAGAGCCTGCTACAGCTGTTGATAACTGTGCTCATTATTTAAAACATAGACTTCCTTTAATTAAATTGTGTGCAAAAGCGAGTCTTGTAGATGTAAAGTATTGGCAAATGTATGATGAAGAAATATGGTCAGAAATATTAGAAAAGAATATCGCATCAGGAATTATTCACTGTCGTTTAAAATATTGGAGAGTACCTAAAGGGATGCCTAATACACTGAGAGAGCAGGCAGATTATTGGAAAAAGTATTATAATACAGAAGGTGGTAAAGGAGACCCTGACCACTTTATTAATGAAGTTAAAAGGTGGATGTTATAGATGGCTGTTGTTCGTAAACCAAAGCACTTTGTAGAAAAAAGTATATGGACTGAGTTATCTGAGAAACTTGGAGATTTTATTGAAGAAAATCTTTGGGGTGGTAAAGGAGAAAAAGGTGCTGAGTTTTTTAAAAGGAAGTATGGTGAAGATTGGGAAGAAAAAAGAGAATCAAGTAGAAAAGGTTGGAGAACTTTATCTGGATTATTACCAGCGAAAGATGCAAATATGTTTGAGATGGCTCTTGCTGTTGCTCCTATTTTTGGTACACTGTCAATTCTTCATAGGGGGGCTATAGCTGGGCTTAGAAGACAAGAGTTAGCAAAGTTTATAAAAGGAATAAGTAGAGATAAGGCTATATCAATAAAAGGAGATGAACTAGTAGAGGATATGTTAGAAGAAGAGTTAAGATTTATGGGTGGGGGTGAGTTTAAACTGGGGGCTTATGCACAAAATCCTCTCTATACTACTTTTTCCAAGGGAAAAGCAGCGTTCTATCCTACAACAAAGGCTGGAGCGAGCGCACCAAGAGATATATATAAGTTTGGAATAGAGGATGAAACATTAAGGAAAACTGCAATTGGTTTTTCAAGATATGATAGAAGCATAGCGTACAATGACCCGGCTGGAGGATGGAATGTATATCAAGAATTATATAACGCTCCATTACTGCGTTCTGTTGGGAGACCGACAATGAGAACAGGCCCGCGTCTTGAAGCTGTATTCCCAAGAGGTTTAAGAGTTAAAGATGTAACAGAATTTGGGAGATGGGAAAATGTTAGATTTCCACATAATCAAGACCCATATAGATACTTTGAGCAAACTGGGCAGTATTTAGAGCCAGCATTAGGCGATGCTGTATATCGCGACTTACTTCCATTAGTGAGGAAATTACTAAAGCCTTCAAGATTAGATATAAAGTAATGGCGAATTCAGAAGAAATTAGAAAAGCTGGCAAATACGATGAATATTCTCAAAGAGCTAGGGATATGAGAGAGGGAATGGAAAGATAAATAAATGCCAAGAACAACTAATAAAAAAAGAGCACAAATAAATAAACAACTTTGGGAGAGGGCTAATAATAGTCATAGACAAAGATGGCAGACGCTAAGTCAGAAAGGCTTTGATTTTTATTTAAACGAGCAATTATCAAAGAATGAAGTGGATGCTTTGCATGAAGCTGGAATGCCTTCATTTACAATTAATAGAGTAACTCCTATCGTTGAGATAATGAAATACTTTGTCACTGCTAACAATCCGAGATGGAAAGCAGTTGGAGCAACTGGTGATGATGTTGATGTTGCTCAAGTTCATTCAGATATAGCAGATTATTGTTGGTACATTTCAAATGGTAAATCTTTATATAGTCAGGTCGCCCTTGATGCTCTTACAAAAGGTATTGGTTACTTTCTTGTAGATGTTGATAAAGACGCAGATAGAGGTATGGGTGAAGTAAAGTTTAGCAGAATTGAACCTTATGATATATATGTTGACCCTGCAAGCAGGGACTTTTTGTTTAGAGACGCAACTTTTATAATGATTAGAAAGAATCTGTCAAGATCAAGTCTAATTAATATGTTGCCTGACCACGAAGCGAAGATAAGAAAGGTATCAAGAAGCACTGAAGTTATATCTTATTCTCAAAGAGATACGGATGAATCTTTTAGTACACAACCTGAAGATATTACAATGGGTGTTAATTTAGATGCTGAAGACGAAGATATTATCCCATATTATGAGACATATGCTAAAAAGAAGTTTGCATATAGAAATGTATTTATAAGAGTAAAGCCTTCACCTGCAGAATTAGAAAATATAAAAGAACAGGTAGAAGAACAACTCAATGATTTTATTAAAGAAGTTGAAGTAGGTTTAATTGAGAAAGAACTACAGTTGCAACAAGCTGTAGAAGCAGGTGAAATGATACCTGAAAGAGCGATACTTGAATTAGAAAAAGCAAGAAAGATGGCTGCTCAGGCAATAGAAGAACAGCGTATGCAAATGACATCTGCGGCTCAAGAAGCAGCTTCAGTTATTAAACAACAAGTAATGAGAGAAGAAGATTTTAAAATGTTGGCTGCAAGTGAGGAAGCCAGTGAAAATATTGTTGACGCTATAAAGTTCTATGAGAATAGGATTGTGTTAACTTGTACAGTTGGAGATGATGTATTTTTATATGAATACACTTTACCAATCAATGAGTATCCAATAGTTCCAGTTCCTTATATGTATAGTGGAACTCCTTATCCAATGAGCGCAGTTGTCCCTCTCATAGGTAAGCAACAGGAGATTAATAAAGCTCATCAAATTATGTTACATAATGCTAACTTAGCTTCTAATTTAAGATGGATGTATGAAGAAGGTTCTGTTCCTGAAGAAGAATGGGAAAAATATTCTTCTGCCCCAGGGGCTTTATTAAAGTATAGGCAGGGATTTACTTCTCCGACTCCTGTATTACCAGCTCCTATCAACAACGCTTTTTATACCATTACTCAAGAAGGTAAAGGGGATGCGGAGTATATAAGTGGTGTTCCTTCAGCTATGATGGGATTTACACAAGACCAACCTGAAACATATAGAGGGTTACTTGCAAACGATGAATTTGGGACAAGAAGATTAAAAGCTTGGATGGGTAGTATAGTAGAACCTTGTTTAGAACATTTAGGCAGGGTATTTCAACAAATGGCTCAAAAACATTATTCAGTTGAGAAGGTTTTTAGAATTGTACAGCCTGAAGCAGGTCAATCACCTCAAGAACAAGAAAAAGAAGTAAAGATTAATGTGCAAGTATATAATGATTATGGTCAAGCAATAGGCAAATATAAAGATTATGCGTCGGCAAGATTTGATGTAAGAATCATAGCAGGAGCTACAATGCCTGTTAATAGATGGGCATTACTTGAAGAATACTTCAGGTGGTTTCAAGCTGGTTTGATTGATGACATAGCTATGATAGCAGAAACTGATATTAGAAATAAGAAGAGCGTTATTGAAAGGAAGTCAATGTATTCACAGTTACAAGGACAAGTACAGCAGATGGAGGGAGCTATTAAAGATAAAGAAGGAACTATTGAAACATTAGAACGTCAACTTGTTCAGGCTGGTATAAAGATGAAGGTAGGACAGGCTTCAAATGAAATTAGAAAAGATGTGATTGATACGGCTGGGCAACAAAAGCTTTTGAGAGGTATGTTAAAGAGTGAGTTTGAAAAACTGAAAGCTGAAATGAAAGCGAGTTTTCAAGTAGCAGAAGCTGAAGGAAAACAGGAAGCCGAATAAAGTCTTTTGGTTTTAAGTGTTTTTGTTATAACTTAATTAGAGTGAAAAGAAACAAATAAGGAAACAAATTATGAGTCAAGAACAAGTAGGTAACGCCGATACGGCCCCTGAAAGTAGTAATGCTCAGACCAACTATGACGAACTGCCTGATGAATTTTTTTCAGATTTAGACAGGAGCGTTAACGGTGGTATATTAGACGAACCTTTGCCGTCAACCTCGGATGTAAACAGTAGTAACATGCTGTCGAGCCCAAGCGAAGTTCAATCGGATACCTCTGATGTAGAGGATATCAAAAAGAGGTATAGTGATTCAAGTAGAGAAGCAAAGAGGCTAAATGGAAAGCTCCAAGAGCTTGAGCCTTATATGCCAATCCTTGACGCTATGCGAGACGACCCCAATTTAATTACACATGTTCGTAATTACTTTGAGGGTGGTGGTCAAACACCTCAAAATATGGCTGAAAAACTCAATTTAACAGAGGATTTCGTGTTTGACGCCGATGATGCTTTTTCGACTCCCGATTCGGATTCGGCAAAAGTGCTTGGTGCTACGATTGACGGCATTGTCCAGCGTAGGCTTGGAAAAGAGCTAGCGGGACAAAAATCTGAAAATCAGAGGTTAGCAAAAGAAACCAGTTTTCGACAGAATCATGAAATGACTGACGAAGAATGGGACGCTTTTGTTGATTTCGCAAAATCCAAGTCACTCGAGCTTGATGATATTTATTATCTAATGAATCGCGGTAATCGTGATCAGAAAATAGCTAGTAGTACAAGACAGGAAATACACGATAAAATGCGTGAAGTTCAAGAAATTCCTGGTTCTCTTGGAACTACAGGCGGCACACAGGTCGAGAAATCAACTGACGACCGAGTATTTGATTCCATATTAGGTGTTGACAGTCAATTAGACGAGATATTTGGTTAATACCAAAAATCTTTAACGATTAACTAAAAAGGAGATAAATCATGGCTGATTTATTCTCACTCGAGTCAACTGTTGATATTGGCGCTGGTGCTGCTGGCCCTAGATTAGGAACTAGTCTAGACACTGGTGTTCTTCGCAGGAAATACGATTTTGGAGATAGAGTTTCTGAGCTTCAAATAGCTCAAGACCCTTTCTTTCGGATGGTATCAAAACTTGCGAAAAAACCAACGGATGACCCCGAGTTTAAATTCACAGAAAGACGTCCTTCTTTTCATAAACGGTATTCATATATTGTAGCTCATCATGCAGCATCTTCTGGTCAGCACAGCGCTGTTGACACTGAAGCAACTGCATCTGCTGGTCTATTAAATGCCACAGATGAACTATGGTTACTTATGGGTACTGATTATGATTATAGAGGGAATATTGGCAACAGATTTGGACAAACATCCAATGATGAAGTAAAAGTTGGTGACAACTATACTATGCCTAAGTTCTTTCTTCCAGATCAGGTAGTTAAGTTAAATCTTGGCGCTGATGGTGTTCCTGGAACACAAACAGAGTATTGCCTTGTAAAGGTAATTGAAATAGGAAGCACGGTTGGAACTGATGAATATCAGAATATTAAAGTAAGAGTAGTTAGAGAACCTGCAAGTGTTGGTTCTAATCTTGACTTTTGTTCTTATTCATCTGCTTCAGCATCACTAGATAATGTATCAATTGCTGGTGACAGTATTTCAAGTGTTCTTGAAGCTAAGAGATGTTACGTAGTAGGTTCTGCTCACGCTCAAGGCTCAGGTTATCCTGAAACATGGAAAGATCAACCTTTCTCAACTGGATTCGGACGCACTCAAATTTGGAAAACTGCAATGGCAATGGATAACACTACACGTGCTACCGTGCTAAGGTATGAACCAAATGAGTTTGCTCGTGTTTGGAAAGAAAAGTTGATTGAACATAAGTGGGATATTGAACAGAGTATTCTGTTTGGTTCTCAGTATGATTCAGGCGACGAATGGTACACACAAGGTGCCGTTGATTTCATTTCAAGTTATGGCAATGTGTTTAGTTTAACTCATGCGAGTAAAACACAGGATGATTTCCTTGATGATATCAGTAACTTCCTTGATCCACGTTATAATAATGCTAATGCGTCATTATTCTTTGTGGATACAACAACATATAACTGGCTTCATAAGTTGAGTGGATATTTCTCGAATAATCTTGAAGTATCTCCAAACTTTAGAGCAGATATGTCGTTAACTGCTAAAAAGAAGGCATTTGGAGTAGATATTGCTGTTATTTCCACACCTTATGGTGATATGAATGTAACACGTAATATTCACTTAGACGGACATCCGATTAAGATTCTTGCTGTCAATATGAAATATTGCAAATACCGACCATTGGTTGGTAATGGCTTGAATCGTGATACGGCTGTTTATGTTGGTGTCCAAACCTTAGAAAACAGTGGCGTTGACCGTAGGGTTGACTTAATTCAAACCGAAGCTGGGATGGAATGGCAGATGCCAGAAGCCCATGCTTATTGGTCGTAGGAGGTATAGATAATGAGTATACCTTTATATGGACAAAATAAAGACGGTGATGCACTAGGTAGTGTATCCCTTAGTCGTGGTTATACGAAAATAACTGCAGGGTTAACC